>Ga0335076_10008382_pt1 | contig 10442 bp, 12 predicted proteins | sample Lox_Sample_25_FD_206717 | JGI IMG/M metagenome (GOLD analysis project Ga0335076, IMG submission 206717) | Soil microbial communities from Loxahatchee National Wildlife Refuge, Florida, United States - Lox_Sample_2.5 | ecosystem: Environmental > Terrestrial > Soil > Wetlands | place: USA...
CGAAATCCGGATTTCAGGGTTCCCGCGGTGGACGCAACTTGGTATCCGGGCGTTGCACATCAGCGAGTTCCGTGCCCGCCGCCGCGCCAAACCTTCGTTTGACCACGAATCGTCGTGGCGAAAAAGAAGCTGGCCGAAACCGGTCGAGTTGCACTTTGGGCTGGCGGAAACGCTGCTTCTCTGTTGTATTGAGTTGGTACCTGCAGCACCCGGATTTTTTTGCGCGCCCCATACCATTGAAGATGCGCCCAAACGGATGCTCAATCTTCCCCTGCCGTCAGTGGGAAGCAGGTGGTTTGCCGGAAAGGTTAATGCTATGACATGCGAAAGAGAAATGGACCTGTTTTTTGTGCGCAATTGCTACTCCGAAAAGGAGCGTGAAAAAGTCAAAGCCTCGCTGGCCTACCGGCTCGCGATGGAAAAGCAGGACACCATCCAGGCCCAGGAAGTTGCCACCCGGGTTCTCGAAGGCAAATAACCCATCCCGGATGCCATGGGCAAAGCTAAAATACCAGCCACGGGCGAGGGTTATCTCGGCGAAATCATGGTCCACAAAATCACCGGCGCCGTGGGTGTCGTGGAAAATGTAATTGAGGCCGAGGCGGGTTGGCCGCCGCAGATTACGTTGAAGCTCCCGGACGGTTCCTTCCGGAAAGGCCGGCTCAGCGATTTCCGGGAACCCCGCGCCAACGAACGGAAGAAAATCTCCCCGGCGTGACCCCGGTTCAAACCGGCTTCTCTACCCCTGCGGAGAGTTTGATTTCCCAATCTTAAATTCGGCCACGCGCCGGTTGCCGGCGACAACATCTGCCCGCGTCATGTTGAGGATCAGGGTGGTCCAGGCCTTATCCGAATCCCTGTAACCTTGCGCCGCGGCGAGGCGATACCACTTGTAAGCTTCGATCCTTGATTCCGAGGCCTCCGCCGGCGCCTGCTTGAAGCTGGCACGTTGACAATCGTCTCCCAGATGGAACTGGGCCCCGGCATCCCCCTGTTTCGCAGCCTTGCCAAACCACGCTGCGGATTGAGCGGCGTCGCGGGTGACTCCCTGTCCCTGGGCATACATCACTCCCAGATTGAACTGCGCCAGGGAATGGTTTTGCTCCGCCGCCTTGTGGTACCACTCCGCTGCCTGACCGTAATCCTGGGCCGCCCCGGTATCCGTGGCGAACTTCAACCCCATGCCGAATTGCACCTCCGCGTCTCCATAATTGGTCTGGGGGGAAGCCGTTTCCGGGTGGGACGCGGGCGGGGAAGAGGACCGTTCTTGAGATAATGCTTTTTCCATAGATACAACTATGCACTTTTTGGAGTTGAACACCAGAAATCATTTCATCGCCCGCCGCCCCACTGAAGGCGAAGTTAAGGTGTGTACCAAACCGTGAAGTTTGTGTCTCAGGTTTCCGGCGGCAGACGCAACGTGGTCTCGAGCGGTTGCACGTCGGCCAGTTCCTTGCCCGCCGCCGCGCCGCCGAGTTTCTGGATTTTTTCGCCCGCCGGACGGATGCGCGACTCGTAGCTGCCGACCGCCTGATTAAATGCCCTGTTGGCTGCCTCCAAACCGTCGCGGATTTTTTGAAAATGGTCCGTGAACGTGGTCACGCGCGAGTAAAGTTCCTGTGCCGCGTCGGCAATCGCCCGGGCATTCTCCGTCTGCGCATGTTGCTGCCAGCTCACGCTTACGGAGCGGAGCAGGGCAATGAGCGAGGCTGGCGTCGCCAGCAGAATCCGTTTGCCCGCCGCCCAGACGATCAAATCGTGATCGCCCTCCAGCGCCGCACTGAACAGCGATTCGGCCGGCACGAACAGTACCACGTAATCGAGCGCATTGGGAAACTGACTCGGATAATCGCGGTCGGCCAGCGCCTTGATAGTCGCCTTCAATTTCGCCGCGTGCGCTGCGAGTGCTTCCGCGCGTTTGGCGTCGTCTGCCGACTCCAGCGCGTTGAGAAAATCAAAATCCGGCACCTTGGCGTCCACGATGATAATTCGGTCGCCGGGCAGGCGCACGATCAGGTCCGGCCGGTTCTCGCCCGCCTGGGTTTGCTCGGTAAAATCGCAATGCGCGCTCATGCCCGCCGCCTCGACGACGCGCCGCAGCGTTTCCTCCCCCCAGCGCCCGCGCGCCTGGTTTGAAGTCAGCACCATCCGGAATTGTTGCGTTTCCTGAGCGAGCGTTTGATTGGATTGCGCCAGCGTTTCGAGTTGCTTCTTCACTTCACCGAGTGTCGCCGCTTGTGAAGTTTCAGCCTGTTGCAGGCGCTTTTGATAGGTTTCGAGCTGCTGCTTGAGTGGTTCAACCAGCGTTTTAATGGATTCCTGCCGTTGCGCCAGGTCGCCTTTGGCCGTTTCCTGAAATTTGCCGAAGGTTTGTTCCGCCAATCGTAAAAATTCCGGCCCACTTTGTTTCAAAGCCTCGGCGCTCAAGGCGCGGAACGCCTCGCGCAAATCGGACAGCGCCTTGTCCTGCAACGCGCGTTGTTCGGCGACCAGCTTTTCCGCCGCTGCCCGGCTGGCTTCCGCCGCCGCCCGGGCGTTACCGGCTTCGGTGAGCTGGCCGCGCAATTGGGTGAGTTCCGCTTCGCGTTGGGCGATTTGCTGGCGCAACTCATTTTCCAGCCGTGCGTCCGAACTGGTGCCACCGCGCCCGCGGCCCAAAAGCCAACCGAGGGCAAGGCCAATGAATCCGCCAATAGCGAGACCAATTCCGATGTAGGCTCCGGCGGACATACATTCAGCTCAACTGCGTAAACAAGGATTTTTCGTAATCGGAAACGACGAAATGTTTTCCCTGGTGAATAATCTTGTGGCCTTCGGCACGCAGGTGTCGGCCAATGCCCTCCACTCCGCCCGGATACTTCGGGTTCAGTTCACCGCCGGCTTTGAGCGTGCGCCAGTAAGGCGTGATGCGCCGTCTCCCCTCCGCCTCGGCTTCGGCGGCCGCGTGCGCGGCAATCCAGGAAAAAATTCCGGTCGTGATGGGACAGGTAAAATCCGTCCGGTGCTTTCGGGCCAGCGCGGCGCGGAGTTCGTTGATGGTGGTGACACGGCCTCTGGGAACCTGCTTCATCAACGCATCCACTTCTCGCGGCGCCGGTATGACAAATGTGCCCGTCCCCCAGCGTTTGCTCAATTTACCAGTGGCCCGGCAGACTCTCGGCAGGCCCTTGTCGTCCGCCAGTTTTTCGCGCCAGGATCTTTTCATTTGCGATTTTCGATTTACGATTTACGCACTGACGCATCATGGGCACGTCAATCGTCATTCGTAAATCGTAAATTCAGAAGTGGGCCACAACCTCAATCTCCACATTCGCGCCTTTGGGCAGCGCAGCGACCTGGATGGTCGAGCGCGCCGGACAATCACTTGTGAAATACTTCGCGTACACCTCGTTCATGCCTGCGAAATTGCCTTGATGTTTTGCAGCACGCGGTCGGTTTGTGCCTTGATGTCGACGCCAATCAAGTTGCCGGTGGCGGGCTCAATGGGAATCTGCCCGGCGCAGAACAGCAGATCGCCGACGCGCACGGCGTGATTGTAGGGACCGACGGCGGCCGGTGATTTCGCGGGTTTGATGATGGTTTTGGTTGCCATTTTATGGTAGCGGCGGTCTATGACCGCCGGGATTGTTTATGTCAAACGGCGGCGGTCACTAACCGCCGCTACCGTGTGCAAGGTCTATCGGCTTTGGCGCGGCAGGTCAAGGAAAGCAGCCAGGGCCTGGTTCGGTCAGGGCCCGAGGGTTCTCACATGTACTTCGCCAGAATCGGTTTCAGATTGGCCACGGTTTTCCTGGGCCAGAGCTTTTTGTCGGTCAGAATCGCGTATTTCAATGCCGCGTGGCACGGCCAGTCCGGTTTGGCGGGAATTTGCGAAATGGCCCGGACCACGATTTTTTTGGCCATGTCGGCATTGCGATGGAGGTTCTGAATGATCATGGCCAGCGTGACGTGCTCGTCTTCCTTCCAGCAATCGTAGTCGGTGGACATCGCCAGCGTGGCGTAGGCGATTTCCGATTCACGGGCGCATTTGGCCTCGCCCAGATTGGTCATGCCGATGACGTCGTATTTGAGCCGGTGATTCGTGAGTGATTCGGCGCGGGTGCTGAACGCGGGGCCTTCCATGTTCACATAGGTGCCGCCGTCGTGGACGGCGGGACGGGCGGCGGTTGATGAGTGACGGGCGGTCACATCGCGAGCGGCCTTCAGCAAAATTCGCCGCAACTCCTCGCAAATCGGGTGCGCAAACGAAATGTGCGCCACGATGCCGCGGCCGAAAAACGTGTGCTCAAAGCTGCGCTTGGTGCGGTCGAGGAATTGGTCCACCAGCACGATGTCGCAGGGCTTGTATTTTTCCTGCAAGGAACCGACGGCACTGACGCTGATGAGCCAGGCGACCCCCAGCTTTTTCATCGCCCAGAGATTGGCGCGGTGATTCAGCTCGGTGGGCAGGATACGATGGCCGCGGCCATGGCGCGCCAGAAAAACGACGCTGCGCCCGGCGAGTTTGCCGGTGAGCAAATCGTCTGACGTCGGCCCGAAAGGCGTCTTGACCTTGACCCATTTCTGGCCGGTGAATCCCTCGAGATTGTAAAGGCCGGTACCGCCGATGATGCCGATGCGATGTTCAGACATGCGCGGATTCTTAACCGCGAAACTCGCGAAAGACACGAAAAAACGAAAGCCCGTTAGATGATGGGCAACGGGTGGCACGCGCACCCAATGGGAAACTCTCCCTCTCCGCCGCAAAGCGGGGGAGAGGGTCGGGGAGAGGTGGCACCGATCATTGGCCTCCTCACCTGCCGGTTCCTCCTTTGGGGAGGACCGGGAGACAAATCCGGGGTCAGCCTCAATATCTACATTTTCTGGATGAGAGCGCCACCTTGTGAGTGTTGCTGACATTCAGGTGGGGGACAGAGAACTGCGCGCCCGGCCAAAAATTTGCTTTTCCCGGCTGGCATTCGAGAAAAGATTGGTTAATCTAGTGGAATGGAAATATTTCAACGCATTCTTAAAACCGGTCATCTATCGCATCAACCGCGAACTTATTGCGGTGGACGCGCCCTTTCCGACGGTCGAGTGGATGAACAAGATTGTCGAAGCCATCGCGCCCGATCATTTGAGAAAACGGCTGGTAGAGGAACGCGAAGTGGACTTTTCCTATTTCATCCCGGGCACAGGCCGGTTTCGGACCAACCTGTTCCAGCAGCGCGGCCAGTGGTGTCTGGCGATGCGGTTCGTGAAAACGCATGTGCCCACGTTCGAGGAACTGGGTTTGCTGGAGCAGATCAAGCAGGTGGCCGAATCGCCGCGCGGCATCGTACTCGTGGCGGGCACCACCGGTTGCGGCAAATCCACCACGCTGGCGGCCATGCTCGAACACATCAACAACAACTTCAAAAAACATATCATCACCCTGGAGGACCCGATTGAATATGTTTTCGAGGACAACCAGTCCGTGATTGAGCAACGGGAGATCGGCCTCGATACATTGTCCTTTCACCACGCGCTGGTCCATGTGCTCCGCCAGGACCCGGACATCATCATGGTCGGCGAGATGCGCGACGACATCAGCTTTTCGGCAGCGATGAGCGCGGCGGAAACGGGACATCTGGTCCTGTCCACGTTGCACACCACGAACGCTTCGCAATCCATCAACCGTATTCTGGATTTTTTCAAGGCCGAGGAGCGCGAACAGATCCGCCGACAACTTTCGGGAACGCTATGCGGCGTGATCTGCCAGCGCATGATCACCACGGTGGAGGGCAAATTGACGCCGGCGCTGGAAATTTTGCTGAATACACCGATGGTCAGAAAATTGCTCGAGGAAAACCGCCTCGACAAATTGTCGGCGGCCATCGAAACCGGCCTGGACGACGGCATGATCAGCTTCAACCAGTCTTTATTCAATCTCGTCAAATCGGGACGCGTCAGCGAAAAAGAGGCGTTGTCCAAGGCGACCAATCCGCAGGCACTGGAGATGAATTTCAAGGGCATCTTCCTCGACGAAGGCCGCCGGATCATCAAGTAAATCACATTCGCCCGATAAAACGGGCTGTTGACTTAAATCCGACTGGTCGTATCGTTATTCGTCATGCGGATTTCGAAGAGAACGGATTACGCACTCCGGGCCATGTTCACTTTGGTGGACCATTACCGGGGGGCGCCGATACCAATCCGGGAACTGGCCCGTCGCAACGACGTTCCCAAGCGGTTCCTGGAGCAAATCATGCTCGATCTCAAGACGCAGGGCTGGGTGGACAGTGTGGCTGGAATTCGCGGTGGATATGTCCTGGCCAAAAATCCCGAGAAGATAACCATGGGCGAAGTCGTCCGTCATTTTGATGGTGTTTTGGCCCCCATTGACTGCGTTTCGGTAAGGGGATACAAACGATGTTCCCAGGAACCGGTGTGCCGGTTTCGTCGCGTTTTTCTGGATACACGGAACTATATCGCCGGGGTCATGGATCGTGCGACGCTCGCCGAAGTCGCCAAAGGCATGCCCGTCTCCAAACAGGAAATCAGCGCTGATTTCATCGGCGGCGAAGGCATTTAGACTCCCGTAAATTAATTTTGAAATAATTGTTGACAGGCCAGAGTATTCGTGAATAATAACGACACAATCAGTCGTTTATAGTTCGGCTGAAAGTCGTCTGGGAGTTTAGCAATACCGATTTTGCGGTTTTTAAGGCAACAAGAGATAAATTGAGAGTTTTTATTTGGTTCAATAGACGACTCAATGAGTCGCTATTAAGCAATAGGACTTGAAATGAGTGAAGCGGAACTGAGAATGCCTGTAATCGGGGTTTGGTTGGATTCGGCGGGCGCCAATGGCTGGCCGGCCAAACGACAGGACTTGAATCAAAATAAACCTGATTGGAACCCGGAAAACAAACAACAATAAACATGAAACTGAATCAGCTGATACTGACAGCAATCGTCGGGGCACAATTTGCCTTGCCCCTTTTTGCCGCGGACAGCGAGGCTACCAATTCCACTGGAGCCGCGCAAAGTGAGAGCCCCGCGTTGACGGCGGGCGGGACGGCCGCCAGCGCTGCGGAGACGGAGGAGATCGAGGACCTGAAAAGGGAAATCCAAGCTTTGGATCAAAAGGTTCAAAACCTCGAAAAGCAACACCAGTCGCAGCAACAGGCGATCATCGCCACCAATCAGGAACAAATCCAGGAACTCGACCAGAAGGTGCGGGTTCTTTCGCGCCAGCATGAATTGGATCAGGAAACCGCCGAAGCCGCCGCCAAATTGCAGCCGCGATTCAAGCTTGATTCCAGCGGCTTCCTATTCACCTCGGCCGATACCAACTTTTCCATCGGCCTGCACGGCCTGGTCCAGTTGGACAGTCGGACCTATCTTGGAAACAACAACGTTGCCAACAGCGGCTTTCTGTTGCGACGGGCGCGTCCCATTATCGTCGGCACGGTCTTCCACGACTTTGATTACAACCTGACACCCGATTTCGGTGGCGGCACGGTTCAAATCGTGGATGCCTATATCAATTACCATTACGATCCCCAGCTGCAACTGGAGGCCGGCAAATTCAAGCCGCCGGTCGGCTTGGAAGCTCTGCAATCCGACGCCAACCTTTACTTGAACGAACGGTCACTGGTAACGGACCTGGTTCCCAACCGTGATGTCGGGCTGGAACTGCACGGTGATCTGTTTGGGGGAGCGATTAGTTACGCCGCCGCAATTATGGATGGTGCGCCGGACTACAGCAGCACCACGGTGAACACCAATCTGGACAGCGATCTGGCCTATTACGGACGTATTTTCGTGCAGCCCTGGATAACCTCCGATGTGGATTTGCTGCGCGGACTGGGATTTGGCGTGGGCGGCAGTTATGAAGACGCCAGCGGTGTGAACGGCCTGACCGCCGGTTACACCACAGACGGGCAGCAGAGGTTTTTTACCTATACCCCCGCCGCGGGGACCACGATCGCCAATGGCCAGCACTGGAGGCTCTCGCCCCAGAGCTATTACTACTACGGACCGTTGGGTCTTATGGGCGAATACGCCATCTCCGACCAGGATGTCCGAAACGGGGCAGCCACGGCGAATTTGCAGAACACCGCCTGGGAGGTCCAGGGTGGCTGGGTGCTCACGGGTGAAGACGCTTCTTATAACGGCGTGACGCCACGTCATCCGTTCAAGCCGCTGTCGGGCGGGTGGGGTGCGTGGCAGGTGGTGGGGCGTTACGAGCAACTGAACGTGGATAGCGCGGCGTTTCCGACTTTTGCCAGTTCAGCGGCTTCGGCTTCGGCAGCGCGCGCGTGGTCGGCCGGCCTGAACTGGTATCTCAACCGGAACATCCGGTTTGACGCCAGTTATTCGCACACGACGTTCTCGGGTTATACCGGTCCTTCTCCGGCAGTGCCGGCCAAGGGCGAAGATGTATTCTTCACCCGCATACAACTCGCATTTTAACCGTCTGTAATTTGAAATCGAAAGGCTTATGAAAATTCTTCTGACCATTCTGCTGGCCTCGTCGCTGTCCGCTGTGGCCGGCGCAAAGGAAATCAAACTCCTGAATGTCTCTTACGATCCCACGCGGGAGCTCTACCAGGAATATAACGCCGCCTTCGCCAAATATTGGAAGGCCAAAACCGGCGACGACGTGGTGATTTCCCAATCGCACGGCGGTTCTGGAAAACAGGCCCAATCCGTCATCAACGGCCTGGAGGCCGACGTGGTTACCCTCGCGCTGGCTTATGACATCGACGCCATCTCGCAACAGGCGAGGCTGCTCCCGGCCGACTGGCAGAAACGGTTGCCGGACAACAGCACGCCGTACACCTCGACCATCGTGTTCCTGGTCCGCAAGGGAAATCCCAAACATATCCGGGATTGGGACGATGTCGTGAAACCAGGCGTCTCCGTCGTGGTGCCCAATCCGAAAACATCCGGAGGGGCGCGCTGGGCCTATCTGGCCGCCTACGCCTACGCCCTGGAAACATACGGGCACGATGAGGCCAAAGCCAAGGCGTTCATCACCCGGCTTTACAAGAATGTTCCGATTCTCGATTCCGGCGCGCGCGGCTCGACCATCACGTTTGCGCAGCGCGGCATCGGGGACGTGCTACTGGCCTGGGAAAATGAAGCGCACCTGGCGCTCAAGGAATTCGGGGCGGACAAATTTGAAATTATCACACCACCGTTAAGCATCCTGGCCGAGCCGCCGGTGGCGGTGGTGGACAAAGTGGCCAAACGGCATGGCAACACCGAAGTCGCGAAAGCCTACCTGGAATACCTGTATTCGGATGACGGTCAGGAGATCGCGGCAAAGAATTTTTACCGCCCGCGCAATCCGGCCATTGCCGAAAAATATGCCGCCAATTTCACCCAATTAAAACTGGTGACCGTCGACCAGGAATTCGGCGGCTGGGCGAAGGCCCAGGCCACCCATTTCGCCGATGGCGGTGTCTTTGACCAGATCTATCAACCATGAAACGCGTTCGTGGTTCCTCCCCAAAGAGCGGCAGCCGGCTGGTGCCGGCCGCCGCTGCCCACCGGGGATCAACCACGGCAAACAATGAGCGATTATGACGATTACCGACACCCGATTTGAAACGGACATCCAGGCCCCGCGCGTCCGCCGGCGTTCACTTGCCGACCTGTTCGCACCGCTGGAGCAGATCGCCGTGCATTCGCCGAACCTGGTCGCCAACCACGATGCGCGATTTGAGGTTCAAGGCGAGGCTTACGAGTTGCCGCGCTATTTGTTCGTCGGCCCCAAAGGCGGCGACACGCCCCTCCGCGTTGGAGTATTTGCGGGGGTTCACGGCGACGAACCCGAAGGTGCCTGCGCCGTCGTCCAATTTTTGAAGTTGCTCGAGGCCAGGCCCGAACTGGCGACGGGTTACTGTCTGTCGTTTTATCCGGTCTGCAATCCAACGGGCCTGGAGGATGGCACGCGCCATTCGCGGCGGGGCAGGGATTTGAACCGTGAATTCTGGAAAAATTCTGCCGAGCCGGAAGTCCGGCTTTTGCAGGCCGAGCTGGTATCCCGTTCGTTTCACGGCATCATCGCCCTGCACACGGATGATTCGAGTGACGGATTTTACGGCATCGTCCGCGGGGCCACGCTGACAAAGCATCTTATTGAACCCGCCTTGCAGGCCGCCGAGACATTTCTGCCGCGCGACGAACGCCCGGTCATCGACGGTTATCCGGCGCGTCATGGTGTTATTCGCGACGCCTACGACGGCGTGTTGAGCGCGCCGCCGAAAGTGCGCCCACGCCCCTTTGAAATCATCCTCGAAACACCCAAAGCGCCGCCCGCGTACCTGAAGGAGTTGGCCTTGGTGGCCGCGCTGCAGACCGTTTTGGCCGAATACCGAAAATTTATTGCCTATGCACCCAACCTCTAACCGCTTATGAGTCGAATCTTCAATGACATCACTGAAACCATCGGCAACACTCCGCTGGTG
>Ga0335076_10008383_pt1 | contig 10441 bp, 12 predicted proteins | sample Lox_Sample_25_FD_206717 | JGI IMG/M metagenome (GOLD analysis project Ga0335076, IMG submission 206717) | Soil microbial communities from Loxahatchee National Wildlife Refuge, Florida, United States - Lox_Sample_2.5 | ecosystem: Environmental > Terrestrial > Soil > Wetlands | place: USA...
CGATTTCGCACTAACCTCGTAGAAGGTGATGCCTCGGAACTCGGGAGTCGCGAACGTTCGGACGACGGCTCCCTGCTCGAACAGCGGCAGGGGGATCCGCCCGGATCGCGGGCGGGCGTCGGCCCCGTCGAGCGGTTCCTGGATCGCGAGGTCGTCCCAGCGCATCGGCCCTCCCGGGCGCACAGGCGAGGCGACAGGATAGAACATATGTTCGATTCCGCGCAAGACCCGAGGACGAACGAAGACCGGATCGACGCGTTCGACCTTCTCTACGACGAGGAGTGCGGGCTTTGCAGGGCGGCCGCCCGCGCGGCTCTCCGGATGGCTCCGAGGGGACGGCTCCGCGCGACGGGGCTCCGGACCGAGCGGGCGGACGAATTGCTCCCCGGCCGGTCCCAGGCCGAGCGACTCCGTTCGTTCCATCTGGCCGCTCCCACGGGCCGCACGTGGAGCGGCGGCGACGCCGTCCCCGCGACGCTCCGGCTCGTGCCGTACCTCCGGCCCGTCGCCGACGCGATCCGCCGGATGCCGGTCCTGCGCCGGGCGACCTCCTCGACGTACGAGTGGGTCGCCGGGCATCGCCCGAAGGTCGCGCGCTGGCTTCCGTCGTCGTGGAAACGACCGTTGTCCGAGCGGGAGTCCGGGCCGCCGCCTGCCCCTCCCGCGCGGGCGCGTCGGTATGATCGGCCCGCCTCGAACGCGGGCGGGGGGTGAGCATGGAGATTCGGGCGGTGATGGCGCAGACCGACGACGGCCGGTGGATAGCGTCCGTCGATGCCGAGCGCAGCGTCAGCGCCTCCGCCGCCGAGCGGCCCGTCAGCGCCTCCGCCGCCTCGCGCGAGCGCTGTCTTGCAAGCCTGCGGCGCGCGGTCGAGCGGTCGCTGCCGCCGGCGAAGCGGAACGAACCCATCACCCTCGTCGTGGAGACGCTCCCGCTGCTGGCCGGTGTCGCCGAGGCGGCCGACGTGATGGGGTGGGACAAGCGACGCGTGGTCACCTACATCGATCGCGGAAGCTTTCCCGAGCCGGTGCAGTCCCTCGCGTCGGGCCGCATCTGGCGGCGGGCCGACGTCGAGGCGTTCAGGAACGAGTGGTCGTCTCGTCGCGCCCGCGCGGCCGGCCCGACTCGCCGCAGGACGGCGCGCCCGCGATGACCCGCCGGCTCGTCCTCGTGCGCCATGCGCGCGTCGATTTCGCCTCGCGCGAGTTCAGCGACACGGCGCGCGGTCGTCAGTGGGACCCGCCGCTGGGCGACGAGGGCCGGACCCAGGCGAAGCACCTGGCCGCCCGCCTCGCCGCCGTCCCGGCGCCGGCAGGGCTCTACGTCTCTCCGTTCCGGCGGTGCCTCGAGACGCTTGCGCCCTACGCCGAGCGAACCGGTCTCAAGGGGGTCCTCGACGACCGTCTCGGGGAGGTGTTCGTCGGCGAATGGGAGGGCGTGCCGTTCGAGGAACTCATCGCGGAGAACGAGGACTTCGTTCGCCGCCGGTTGCACGATCACGAGGCGATCTTCGCGCAGGCGCCGGGCGCCGAACGGGGGCCGGAGCTCCGCGCCCGCGTCGTTCCCGCTATCGAGCGGATTCTGGCCGGGTCGGGCGACGGCGACGGCGACGTGCTCGTCGTCACGCACGGGGGCGTCATCAACGCGTACCTGGGCCACGTGCTCGGGCTCGAGCAGGACATGTTCTTCCTGCCCGAGAACACGTCCCTCAACGTCGTCGACATCGACGGAGACGCGCGGGAGGTTCGGTTCATCAACGACGTCGCCCACCTGTACCTGCCGGCACTGTGGGACGGGAGCGCGGACTATACTTCGCCCGCGCGAGACCCCGCCCGGCCGGGACCCTGAGATGCCGGGGCCGCGTGCGCCCCAATCGAGGAGGAAGCCATGAGCGTCAAATTCCTGACCGAGGACTGGACCGCCGCCGCCCAGAGCGCGATGAACGGCGACGCGGCCTTCGTCGCCGCCATCGGCGGCAACACCGCCCGGCTGCAGCAGGTGGTGAGCACGCCGGACGGCGAGAAGCGCTACTACGTGAAGCTCGAGAACGGCGCCGCCGAGGTCGCGATGGGCGACATCGACAACCCCGACGCCACGATCTCGCAGGACTACGACACCGCGAAGGGGATCTCGACCGGCGAGCTGTCCGCCGTGTCGGCGTATATGACCGGGAAGCTGCGCGTCACCGGCGACCTCATGAAGCTGATGACGATGCAGGGCGTGCTCACGCAGCTGCCGAACGCGCTCAAGTCAATCGACGTCGAGTACTGATCGTCACCGCTGCGGGAGCACGATGAACGTGCCGCTCGCCCGTGCGAGCAGGCGGCCCTCGTCGTCGACGACGTCGCCCTCGCCGTAGCCCATCCGGCGACCGACGCGGACGGCACGGCCCAGGGCCCGCACCCGGCCGCCCTCCGCTTTCTCGAGGAAGTGGACGTTCAGCTGCGCCGTCCGGTGCGTGCGATCCGGCGGGAGCGCCGAGCGGACGGCGAGCCCGATCGCGGTGTCGGCGAGCGTGGCGATCATGCCGCCGTGCAGGATGCCCGCCGGGTTCAGGTGGTGCGGCTCGATGTCGAGCGACACCTCGACGACGCCGACCTCCACCGACTCGAGCTCGAACCCCGCCCACTCGTGGAACGCGGAGGACTCGACGTGGTGACGAAGCGCCTCGAGCGCCTCCGCGTCGAGGGCCTGCTGGTTCCCGGGCGGTCCTTCCTGACCGGGCATCGGGCGGGAAGTGTACCCGCGCGGCGTAGGATCGGGCCGCGAGACCGGACGACGCGAAAGGCGCGCGATGGCTCCCGACGAGATCTTCGACCTGATCGTGAAGGCGGACGAGCGGCTGAAGTACGCGACCGGCGAGCGCGCTGCCCAGCGTCGCGAGCAGGCCCGGCAACTGCTCCAGCAGGCGAAGACCGAGGCCGAGGCGATCGGCAACGAGGGCCTGGTCGCGCAGGCCGATCGCCGGCTCGCGGACGTGGCGGCGCTTCCCGAGTCGGGGGGCGACGCCGGCGCGACGCCCCCGTCCTGACGGTCGGGCGACGGGCGAGGTCAGGCGACGACGGGCGTCAGCTCGGCGATGGCCGCCGTCTCGCGCCAGCGGTCGATCGACTCCTGCGGCGGCCCGACGCGGGAACGCCGGCGGTCGACCAGGACCTTCGCGGCATCCTCCCACTCGTCGCCGCGAAGCTCGCGGGCGGTGGTGACGAATCGTTCGAGCGAGGTGTTCTGACCCTTGCGCCGGGTCACGACGGCGATCTCGCCCGATCCGGGGATGCCCGGGATCGTCTGCTCGTCCGGTCCCGGCTCGCGCTGGGAGAGGACGTAGATCTTGCCGTTCTTGTAGGCGAACCAGGCGGGGACGGTCTCGTCCCGCCGGCCCTTGGTCCCCGGCAGTCCGACCCAGATGACGTCCGACCGCTTGAGCCCGTCTTCGTAGGGCTGCGCGAGCTTCGCCGGGACGGCTTCCTGCACGACCTGGAAGTCGACCTGCGCGACGATCTCTCCGTCCAGGCGGAACGACGCAAGGTGACCTCCCACGTCGGTGAAGATCGCGTCCTCGACGATCGTCTCGACGTGGGTCAGGTCCATCGCGCCGAGCATGTAGCGGGCCTCCGGCCCGATCCGGTGCGCCACCATCCCCGACGGCGTGATGAGCTCGATCTCCTCGGCCACCTGCCCCGTGGGGCACTTCCAGTCCCGGATCAGGGCGAAGGGGAGGGCCCGGGCGGGCAGGGCGCGGACCACGACCACGCTCGCGCCCATGTCGCCCTCGGCGGCGCGTCGCTCCACGTCGATGACGTTGGCGAAGACCAGGTCTCCGATCGGCACGGACCGCAGGATAGAGGAAATCCTCAGGCCATGCGGGAAAGCCAGAGGGTCGGCTCTTCCAGTTCGGGCATCGACGGAAGCGAGTCGGCGGTGCCCCACATGCGGGCCAGGGTGTGCTCGTCGGTCTGTTCGACCACGCGGTCGCAGAACGCGCGCCCCATCCGGTACTGCTCCATCTTCATCTCGAGGCCGAGGAGCCGCTCGAGCGCCTGATCGCCGGCGCGTCCCTCGCGGTGGCGGCGGACCGCCTCCTCGATCTTCGGGTAGGACGAGAGCATGCGTTGCCCGACGGCGTCCATGACGTGCTCGCTGTATCCCTCCGTCGCCGCCATGAACGCCTGCAGGCGGGCGATGCGCAGGCGTTGCTCGGACGAGGTCGCCTCGCCGAAGAGGTTGCCGACCCCGTCGAACGCCTCGGACATCGTCTCGGGGCTCGCGAAGTCCATCGTCTCGAGGCGCTCGCGCAGCCCGGAGAGGTCGATCTCGGCATGCTCCACCAGGTCGCGCACGAGCCGCAGGAAATGGTCGCGCGCCCACGGGCGGGCGAACTCGAACCGGTGCGTGACCTCGTGCAGCGCAACCCATCCGCGGAACTCGAGCGGCGGCAGGTCCCACTCCTGCTCGAAGCGAACGAGGTTGGGGAGGACGAAGTAGATGCTGCCGGCGTGGCGCGGCACGGCCAGGTCGTACTGCCCGAGCACGCGCTGGCCGAGCTGGCCCAGCACGGTCCCCACCTGCGTTCCCATCAGCAGCGGCCCGATCAGGTTCAGCACCTGCGTCATCTCCGGCCCGCCCGTCGACCCTTCGGACGAGTCGGGAAGCTCGGGGGTCTCGGGCATCCCCGGGAGCGTTCCAAGTCCCTCGAGCTGTCCGAGCGACCCCGACAGCTTGGCCGCGATCGGCTCGATGAGCTCCCGCAGCGACCCGATGTTCGCCTCCACCCACTGTGCCCGGCGATAGGCTTCGACGCGCGCGACATCGCTCGGCATGGGAAGCGCCGTGAAGTCGGCGACGGCGAGCTCGGAGGCGCGGACGGTCTGCTCGAGGCCCGCGCGGTCCTCCTCGGTCGGGGCGGTGTCGTCGGCTCCCCACGACGCCGTCGCGATGCCGACCTGCCGCGCGAGCTCCCAGTTGACCGGGCCGCTCGACGCCATCAGCACGCGCTGGATCTCGCGGAACAGGGGGACGTCGTTCAGGCCGCCGCCGAAGGCGCCGGCGAAGGGGTCGTTGGAACCCTCGTCGCTCACGTGAACCATTGTAGGAGCGGGCTGAGATTCGGTGACGGCTCCCGCAGGACGACGCGGGGTGGCTACAATCGAGCCCAATGCGCGCAGATCTGCTGGTCAGAGTCACGGACACGCCCCTGGATGCCGCCGAAGCGCTCGCGTTCGCCGCCGATCCGGGCGCCGGCGGGACCGTCCTGTTCGCCGGGACGGTTCGCGACCACGCGGACGAGGGACCGGTCAGCGGTCTCGACTACGAGGCCTGGGACGAGCGGGCGGCGCGAGAGCTCACGGCCATCGGCGAGGAGATCTTCGCCACGTGGCCGGTTCGTAAGGTCGCTTTACTACATCGGACGGGCCGGCTGGGCGTCGGGGAGATCTCGGTCCTCGTGTGTTGCTCGGCGCCGCACCGCGCCGAGGCGTTCGAGGCGGCACGTCACGGCATCGAACGCATCAAGAAGGACGCGCCGATCTGGAAGAAGGAAGGGCTGGTTTCGGGAGACGCGCACTGGGTCATGGGCTCGTGAGCGGCCGCGACCTCGCGATCGACCTCGGCACGTCGAACACGCTGATCTACCAGCAGGGCAAGGGCGTCGTCTACGACCAGCCATCGGTCGTCGCCGTGAACGCGCGAACCGGCGACGTGCTCGCCGCGGGGAACGCCGCCCGCCGGGCGGTGGCCGAAGGCCCGGGGAACATCCAGATCGTCCACCCGCTGCAGCGCGGCATCATCACCGACTTCGAGACGACCGAGCGGATGCTGCGGCGCATCCTCCGGGGCCTGGGCGTGACGCGGTTCCCACGGCCGCGCGCGCTCGTGTGCGTTCCGTCGACGAGCACCAAGGTCGAGCGCCGCGCCGTCGAGGAGGCCGTGACCTCCGCGGGCGTGCGCTCGGCGAACCTGGTGGAGGAGTCGTTCGCGGCGGCCGTCGGCGCGGGATTGCCCGTGCACGAACCCATCGGGAGCCTCGTCGTCGACGTCGGCGGCGGCAAGACCGAGGTGGGCGTGGTCGCGATGGGCGGGATCGTCGCCGGCGCGTGTTCTCCGATCGGCGGGTCCGACCTGGACTTCGCGATCCAGCGGCACGTGCGGCAGAAGTACGAGGTCGCCATCGGCGAGCGCACGGCCGAGCGCGTGAAGGTCGAGCTCGGTTCCGCCTATCCCGCGTCCGACGACACCGCCCTCGAGGTCCTGGGCCGGGACATGGCGACGGCCGTTCCGTCGACCGTGGTGTTGACCCCCGAGGAGGTCCGCGAGTGTCTGCGCGAGCAGGTTGCCGCGATCGTCGACGTCACCAAGACATGTCTGGCCGACGCGCCCGCCGAGCTCGCCCACGACGTCCTCGAGCGCGGCATCTTTCTCACGGGAGGCGGCGGGCTGCTCCGTGGCCTCGACATGCGGCTCGCCGGCGAGTGCGAGGTCCCCGTGCACCTCACCGAGCATCCGTCGGCGACGGTCGCGCTCGGCGCCGGGAGGCTGCTCGAGTACCTCCCCGACTACCGCTCGGCGTTCGTCGCGGCCGGCCAGTGGTCGACGTGACGCCGCGACCGACCGGGCGGGTGCGGTCCTCGGCGGAGGCGCCGTGACGTTCTCGATCGTCGCCCACGACGGCGCGCTCGACTGGGGCGTCGCCGTCGCGTCGAAGTTTCCCGCCGCCGGTTCCGTGGTCCCGTGGGCTCGCGCGGGGGCGGGAGCCGTCGCGACGCAGGCGCTCGCCAACGTGGACTTCGGGCCGCAGGGGCTCGATCGCCTGGAGAAGGGAGAGGCGGCGTCCGAGGTGCTGGACGCCCTCGTCGCGGGCGACGACGGGCGTGGGCAGCGCCAGATCGGCGCCGTGGACGCGTCGGGAGCGTCGGCGTCGTTCACCGGCGACGACTGCATGCCGTGGGCGGGGGGAACCACCGGCCACGGGTTCGCGTGCCAGGGGAACATCCTGGTGGGTCCCCAGGTGATCGAGGAGATGTCGCGCGCCTTCGCCGAGGCCGGCGGGGAGTTGGCCGACCGTCTCCTCACGGCTCTGATCGCCGGCGACGAGGCCGGTGGCGACCGGCGGGGACGGCAGTCGGCAGCGATCCTGGTCGTGCGGGCGGGCGCCGGCTACGGCGGCCGGAACGACCGGTACATCGACCTGCGGGTCGACGACCACGCGGATCCGGTGAACGAGCTCGCGCGGATCTTCAAGGTGTACGACGAGGAGTACCTCGTACGCGACGATCCACTGGTCGACGCGGTGCCCGAGGTCGTCACGCGGCTGCAGCAGGGGCTTCTCCGTACCGGAGATCTGGCGGGAGAGGCGACCGGCGAGCTCGACGGGCCGACGCGTGTCGCGCTCGAACGGTTCGCGGGCCGGTTCAACCTCGAGGCGAAGATCCGGGACGACGACCAGATCTACCGGTCGCTGATCCGGGAGATCGAGGAGGCGTCGGGCGCGAATGGTGGGTGAGGAGCCGGCGGGAACGGCCGGCGAGGCGTGGCCGCCGGCGGCCGCGCCGAACGCGGAAGACGGCGAACGCGCCGAGAATGCTCACGACGGCGTCGACGTCCATGACGTCGATGGCCCGCGCCCGCGGTTCCGGCCCCTGCTCGCCGTGGTCCCGCTGCTCGTCCTCGCGGTCGTCATGTGGGCCGTGCAGCTTCCCTATTTCGTGCAGGCCCCCGGGCCGGCGCAGGAGGTCGAGCCGCTCATCCACGTCACGGGCCATCCCACCTACCAGTCGGTGGGCCACCTGCTGCTGACCGACGTGCTCCTGTACCAGCCGAACGTCTTCCAGGCCGCCTCCGCCGCCGTGAACCGATCGGACCAGGTCGTGCCGATGAACGAGATCCTCGCTCCGGGTCAGACGACGCAGCAGTACATCACGCAGGGCTACACGGACATGAGCACCAGCAAGATCGACGCGACGATGGTGGCGCTCGACAAGGTGGCGGGGTACCCGAAGAACCACGGACGGGGCGCGCTCATCGAGAACGTCCTGACGGGAACGCCCGCCGCCGGCAAGCTGTACCCCGGCGACCTGGTGATCGCGGCGAACGGCAAGCCGGTCGCGACGCCCGAGGACGCCGCGGTCGCGATCAAGTCGGCGGGGTACGGGGGCTCGGTGCGATTCACCGTCCGGGCGGCCGGCAGGACGCGCACGGTGACGCTGTCGCCGGCTCACCTGAAAGGTGTCGCGTACCCGGCGATCGGCGTCGCGATGGTCGACAACTTCCCCTTCGGCGTGGACATCTCGAGCGAGGGCATCGGCGGGCCGTCCGCGGGGCTCATGTGGACGCTCGGCTTGATCGACCTGCTGACCCCCGGCGATCTCACCGGCGGCCGCACGATCGCCGGGACCGGCGTGATCAGCCCGAACGGGAACGTGGAGCCCATCGGCGGAGTCGAGCAGAAGGTGGCCGCCGCCGAGAGGGCGCACGCCTCCGTCTTCTTCGTCCCGGTGGACAACGCCAACGACGCCGCGTCGGTCGCCCACGGGATCACCCTGGTCCCGGTCCGGACCTACACGGACGCCCTGAACTGGCTGGCCGCGCACCCCACCGGACCCGCGGGCGAAGGGTAGGCTTGGGGACCGTGCTCGACGTCAACCTCCCAGGCCGGGTGCGCTAGCCCATGGCCCAGGTCGCGGCCCGCCTCAGGCGGCGCTGGCTCCTCATCCTGGCGCTCGCCGTGCTGGCGATTCTGCTGGTGCTGGGCGCCGCGTCCGGTTTCTACGTCAACATCCTGTGGTTCCGCGAGGTCCGCCAGTCCGGTGTCTTCTGGACGATCTTCTGGACCAAGCTGGAGATCGGCGTCGTGTTCGGGCTGCTCTTCTTCGTGCTGCTGCTGGCCAACCTGATCGTCGTGCGCCGCCTGCGCCCGCAGTTCCGCGTCTTCACGCCCGAGCAGGAGATCGTCGAACGGTATCGCGCCGCGCTGGAGCCGTACGCCAAGGTCGCCGTGCCGCTCTTCTGCGGCATCCTCGCGGTGTTCGTCGGCGTCGCGGTGAGCGGTCAGTGGCAGACGTACCTGTTGTGGAAGTCGGTGGGGTCGGTCACGTTCGGCCAGCTCGACCCCGTGTTCCATCGCGATCCTTCTTTCTACATCTTCATCCTGCCCTTCCGGCAGTTCGTGCAGGGGTGGTTGTTCGCCACGTTCGTGGGCATCACGGTCATCGTGACCGTCGCGCACTACCTCACCGGGGGCATCCGGCTGCAGGCGGCCGGCGAGAAGGTCTCGCCGCAGGTCAAGGCCCACCTGTCGGTGCTGCTCGGGATCATCCTGTTGATCAAAGCGTGGGGGTACTACCTGGGCAGGTTCGATCTGCTGACGTCCAGCCACGGCGTCGTCACGGGAGCGTCCTACACCGACATCCACGCGCAACTGCCGGCGCTCAACCTGCTCATGTTCATCGCGATCTTCTGCGGCCTGCTGTTCTTCGTGAACATCCGCCTGCGCGGGTGGGCGATCCCGGTGATCGCCATCGGCCTGCTCGGGGTCGTCTCGATCGTCGTCGGCGGCCTGGTTCCCGCCGCCGTCCAGCGATTCAGCGTGCTGCCGCAGCAGTACCAAAAGGAACAGCCCTACATCGCCGACAACATCAGGGCGACGCGGTACGCCTTCTCGCTCAACCACATCAACGAGAAGTCGACGAACCCGGCAAGCGACATCACCGCCGCGGAAGTGGCGGCGAACGGGCCGACGGTCAGCAACATCCGGCTGTGGAACCCCGTGGTCCTGGGCCGCACGTACGTGTCGCTGCAGCGCATCCAGCCCTACTACGAGTTCAACGACGTCGACGTCGACCGCTACCAGGTGATCTCGAGCTCGGACGCGACGGCGCAGGGAACGAGCGCGCCGGCCGAGCGGCTCGTCATGATCTCGCCGCGCGAGGTGAGCCAGAACCAGATCCCCGCCGGCAGCCAGACGTGGCAGAACACGCACCTCGTCTACACACACGGCTACGCCGTCGTCGCGAGCCTGGCCAACTCGGTGACGCCGGGCGGGTCGCCGTCGTTCCTGTCCGAGAACGTTCCGGCGCAGACGCACGACGGGTTCCCGGACCTCGGGCCGAAGGGCTCCCAGATCTACTTCGGCGAGATCCACGACGTGCCGTACGTCGTCGGGAACACGAAGCAGGCCGAGCTGAACTTCCAGTCGCCGACCACCCAGGCGCAGGAGACCACGCACTACACGGGCAAGGGCGGGATCTCCATGGGGAGCTTCTTCCGCCGGCTGGTCTTCGCGTACCACTACCGCGACTTCAACCTGCTGATCTCGAAGCTCATCGACTCGAACAGCCGCATCCTGATCAACCGCGACATCCGCACGCGAATCAGCAAGATCGCCCCGTTCCTCAAGTACGACGGCGACCCCTACGCGGCCGTCGTGGGTGGCCGGCTGATCTTCAT
>Ga0335076_10008386_pt1 | contig 10438 bp, 6 predicted proteins | sample Lox_Sample_25_FD_206717 | JGI IMG/M metagenome (GOLD analysis project Ga0335076, IMG submission 206717) | Soil microbial communities from Loxahatchee National Wildlife Refuge, Florida, United States - Lox_Sample_2.5 | ecosystem: Environmental > Terrestrial > Soil > Wetlands | place: USA: Florida...
ACCAGACCATTCAATACAACGCCAACTCCATTCCTACCCTGCAGCTTTCCACCGGTTTTGCTACCCCTTCGGATCCCTCCGGCAGCCTTCCGCCTTCGAGCCTGACCGATCCCAGCGGCCGCGCCAGTGCCATCCCGTTCCACAATCCCACGCCTTCCATCCAGGAATGGAACCTCAACGTCGAGCGCCAACTCGCCAGAGACACCATCCTGCAAGTCTCCTACGTCGGCGTTCACGGCGTGCATCTCACATACCTGCGAAACCTGAACCAGGCCCTCCAGCCACTCGACACCAATTTTGAAGTTTGCCCCACTCTTACCGATCCGTATTGTGCCGACGGCCTCGGCTCGAACTTCGGCCGGCCATACTACAACACCGTTCCGCAAATCGGCGCCATCCGCACTTCGAACAATGATGCCAGCATGACTTCCAACGCCCTCCAGGTCCGCTTCGAAAAGCGCTTCTCCTCCGGCTGGAACATCCTCGCCTCTTACACCTACCAACACAGCCTCGGCGTCACCGACGAAGACGAAGCCGTGGGCCCTGAACCGCAAAACACCTACAACATGCGCGCCGAACGCGGCAGCATCAGTCCGGATTTCCGCCATCAGTTCACCGCCGCTTGGACCTACGAGCTGCCCTTCGGCCCCGGCAAGCGCTGGCTCAACTCCGACGGCGCTTCTCGCTGGATCGCCGGCGGCTGGCAACTTAACGGCATCGTCACCATGTATTCCGGCCAGGCCATCACACCACTGCTCTCCTTCGACGACACCAACACCGGCTCTGGCGGCGCGCGTCCCAACATTTTCGGCAACCCTTATTCTTTCTCCAATGCCACCGCCGCGGGTTGTCCTTCAAACTCCCAAACGCTGCAATGCTGGTACAATCCCGCTGCCTTCGGCCAGGTCGACCCCGTCACTTTCGTTTATCCGGATCTAGCTGCCGGGCAAACCTTCGCTCGTCTGTACGGCAACGCTGGCCCTGGCATTCTGCGCGGCCCCGCGCAGTACAACGTGGATTTTTCAGTCTTCAAGGATTTTCAGATTAAAGAATCGTTGAACCTGGAACTTCGCGGCGAAGTGTTCAATCTTTTCAATACTCCACAATTCGCTCCTCCAAACAATACCGTCGATATTCCCGGATTGTCTGGTTCCATCAGTAGTACCGTGCATTCCTCACGGCAACTGCAGGTCGCCGTGCGTATTAAGTTCTGAGAGAATCGAAGCCATCGCTCCTCGTAACGAGGTCCCATGAAGAATCGCAACTGCTTTTGGCTCAAGGGAGTCTTGCTCGCGTGTGCTTTCGTCATTTGCGCGCATCTTTCGCCGGCTCAGCAATCCAATCACCCCGACTCGAAGTTGCCGCCGGTCCATCTCGACGGAACCTACTTCACCGCCAACGGCAAGCGTTTCTTGCCGGTCGGCGCCCACTGGGTCCCCGCGAAGGCCGCGATGCAGTGGAACGTGGACTGGGACCCCAAAGACATCGAAGCCGACTTCGCCAAAATGCACGAGCTCGGTTACTCCGTTACCCGTTTCGATGTGATGTGGGCATGGTTTGAACCGCGCCCCGGCGATTACAATCCCGAAGCCTTCAAACAACTTGACTATCTCGTCTCGCTCGCGCACAAGTACAAGATTTACCTGCACCCGAGTCTCTTCATCGGCGGCGAAGTCGGCGAAGCGTATTGGGATGTGCCCTGGCGACTTGGTCGTCATCCCCACGCCGATCCGGACATGCTGCGCCTCGAAACCAATTTCGCCGCTGAATTCGGCCGCCGTTACGGCAACGAATCCGCTATCATCGGCTGGGATCTCACCGACGAACCCCCCTTCTGGATCGTCCCTTACCCGCAAACCACCGACTCCATGGCTATCAACTGGACCCGCCTGATCGTCGACGGCATTCGCGAACATGACAAACTCCACCCCATCGTCGTCGGCACCAGCGGTGAAGAAGTCGGCCACGGACCCTTCCGTGCCGACAACATTGCCAAGTTCGTGGATTTCTTCAGCGTCCATCCCTTCACCTTATATATGCCCGATCTCTTCCCCGACGCACTGCTCTCCGCGCGTGGTACCTACGGCGCGGCCTTCGAAATCGAGCTCTCCCAAGGCGCCGGACGTCCCGTGATGATTCACGAAATGGGCGGATCCACCGCACAGTTCGCCCCCGAACGTGTGGCGGCCTACGACCGCGCCCAAATGTATTCTGGCGTGGGAGCGGGCAGCATCGGCGTCGACCTCTGGTGTTACACCGACGCCTCTCCCGCGCAGTTTCACAAAGCGCCCTATCTCCGCACGCCGCAGGAAACCGGATGGGGCATGACCACCTGGGACCGCAAAGACAAGCCACTAGCCCGTGAATTCAAAAAGTTTTCCCAGGTCGTCTCTCGCCTCGATCTCACCGGCATTGCCCCAGCCCCGGCCGATGTCGCCATCGTAATCCCCGACGAGTGGGCTAAGGTCCACGGTGATTTTTCACGCATGGGCCTGACTGGGCCAGCGGTCACTCCCTACGTCTCGCAAGCCGATGGCGACGCCATCCCAGGCCGCCCGCAACCCGACGCCAGTGCCGCGAATGAATGGCTGATGTCTTCCGCGCTCACTTCTTTTATCCTGGCTCGCCAAGCCGGACTGAAAGCGGATTTCCCACGCGAATACAGCGATTGGCAAAAGCGGCCGATCTTGTTCATGCCCTCTCCCCTCACCAGCACGTCCGACCCGTTCCTGGCTCACGTGCATTCGGACTTCTACGAGAAGGCCCGCAAATACGTTGAGAATGGCGGCTTCTTGTATGCCTCGCTCGCCTCGGATGCCGCGATTCCGGAGATGGACTCATTATTTGGCGCGCGCATCGCCGATCGTTCGCTGCTCTCGGAAGTCACCATCAAGTTTGTGGAGCCTTTCGGTGACATCAAACCAGGCGACACCTTTCATTACGTCGCACCAGCAGTGAATCAGCAATCTGCCGGGGTTCTTCTGCAAGTCTCCACGGGCAAAATCATCGCCGTCGATCAAAACGGCAATCCCGCGTTGGTCGTCAACTCCATCGGTTCCGGAAAAACGCTGGTCAGCGCCTATCCCATTGAGCACTATCTCGCCAGCGTCCCCGGTGTGTTCGACCAGCCGGAGAGCACCTACAAACTCTACGACGCCTTCCGTAAATGGGTTGGTCTTACGCCCGCTTTTCGTTCAGACAAGCAGGAAGTCGAAGTCTCCTCGCTCAAAGCCGACAATCGCGGCTATCTGGTGATCGTGAATCACAGCGCCATCGCGCAAGACGCCACCATAATGTCCAAAGCGGCCGTGCATTCTTTTACTTCGATCACTCCCGAAGGCACCACTCCACTCGCGCTCCAGGGCACAAACACAAAGGTTCATCTCGAGCCGTTCGACGCCGCTATCCTTGAGTGGAAACAATAAAATGACCAATTCCCCAGACCCTGGAGATGCCCATGATTGGCGCGGTTGATATCGGCGGCACAAAAATCGCCGCAGGCATTGTTGACGACGAAGGACGGGTCCTCACCCAGTCGCTCATTCCCACAAACGCCGAAGCCGGTTATCGCCTCGCGATCGAGAGCACCATCGCCATGTTGCGCGATGCCGAAAGGAAAACCGGCAAGAAAATCCGCGGGATCGGTATCGGCTCCACGGGTCCCGTCTACCCGCTCACCGGCGCCATCGGCGACGTCAACTTCTTTCCCAACTGGAATGGCGAAAACCCTGTGAAGGATTTGGAACGCGCCTTCCACGTTGGGGTGGCCATTGAAAACGACGCCGACGCCTCCGCCCTTGGCGAAGCAGGCTGGGGCGCTGGCCGCAACAAGTCGCGTTTAATCTACGTCACCGTGGGTACCGGCATCGGTGTTGGCCTGATCTTCGATGGCAAAGTGTATCGCGGCGTGGACTACTCGCATCCGGAAATCGGCCACCACTTGATCGATCCTTCCGGCCCTTCCTGCTACTGCGGTTTCAGCGGCTGCTGGGAATCACTCGCCACTGGCCCCGCGATGGAAGGCTGGATGGCCGCGCACACTCCCGAGGATTATCCTCATCGCGACAATCTCACCGCTAAAAAGATTTGCGACCTTGCCCGCACCGGCGATCCCCTCGCTGTTCGTGCTGTCGAACGCGAGGCCCGTTATCTCGCGCTCGGTCTCGCCAACCTGGTCACTCTTTATGTCCCCGACGCTATCGTTCTCGGCGGCAGCGTCATGAAAAGCTCTGACCTGCTCCTCGACACCATTCATAAGACCATTGCCGCAAGTTGCCGTTTCGTTCCTTACGCTTGCTGCGAGGTAGCCCTCGCCTCCCTGGGCGATGACGCCAACCTCATCGGCGCCGCCCGCGTCTGGCATCACAAATTCGCTCCAGCCGGAGAATCCCATGCCCGTTGATCTCTCTGTCGTCCAAGGAGACTATTTCCGCGACCTGCTCAGCCAACCCGAGGCGCTCCGCGACACCGTAGCTCAGTTGCAAGACTCCAAGCAGCTCACCGCCGTTGCTTCACGTCTGCACAAACGCAGATTCAAATCTATCGTGCTTACCGGTATGGGTTCCTCTTTCCACGGCTTGAACCCTTTGATGCTGCAACTGACCGGCGCCGGATACTCCACCATTCTCGTCGAGACCTCGGAGCTGATTTACTATCGCCGCTCCTTGCTGAAGCCCGAATCGCTGCTCGTCGCTGTCTCGCAATCCGGACGCAGCGCCGAAATGATCACCCTGCTCAAAGAAAATCGCGGCCGGGCTCCTATCGTCGCCGTCACCAACACCGCAGACAGTCCACTCGCGCGGCGTAGCGACGCTGTCGTGTTAACCCGGGCCGGTCAGGAATTTTCCGTCTCCTGCAAAACCTACGTCTGCGCGTTGCTCGCCCTGAAATTCCTCGGCGATCGTCTCTGCGGTATCTCACCGGCGCGGACGAAAACGCAATTAAACGCCGTAGTGCGGCCCGTAGCGCATTACCTCGCCCGCTGGAAAGAATACGTCGAAGTGGTGGCCTCGCAGCTTTCCGCCGTCCGTCAACTCTTTCTCGTCGGCCGCGGTCCTTCGCTTGCCGCCGTCGGCACCGGTGCGCTCATCCTCAAAGAGTCCACGCAATTTCCATCCGAAGGCTTGTCCAGCGCGGCTTTTCGTCACGGCCCCTTCGAAATGGTTAGCCCGGAAACCTTTGTGCTCATCTTCTCCGGCGATTCGAAAACCACCAAACTCAACAAAAAATTACTCCTCGACGTCCGTGCCAATCATGGCGTGGCCGAAATGGTTACGCAGGACCCGGGCAATTGCGCCTACTGCCTACCCCGCGTGCCAACCAGCATTTTGCCGGTTCTCGAAATTTTGCCGGTGCAGATGCTCACGCTGGCTCTCGCGGCCATCAAAGGAATCGAGCCGGGAAAATTCCGCTTGGCCAGCAAGATCACCACGGTGGAGTAACGCACGCAACGGAGCTTAACGGGAACGCCGGAGGTTCCTTTCATGGTTCGCAGCCGCTACATCGTTGGCCTGATCCTCCTGATTTTCTTTGTCATGTCGTTCCTCTCGAACATTCCCGGCACCATCATTCCAGACATCATCAGCGGCTTTCAGGTCAGCCTCACCGTTGTCGCGTTGCTCCCCTTCTTCTTTTTCAGCGCCTACGGCGTCATGTCCATTCCCGCCGGCTTCCTGGTGGAGCGCTTCACCGAAAAGCCCGTCATGTTCGCCTCCTTCGCCGCGGGCCTTGCCGGTTCTCTGTGCATCGCGCTCTTTCCTTCGTTCCTGGTCATCATCATCGCCTCCTTCGTGATCGGCGGTGGCATGGCCTCTCTCCAAGTGGCCATCAATCCGCTCCTTCGCGTAGCCGGTGGCGAAGAGCACTTCGCCTTCAACTCCGCCTTTGCGCAACTCGTATTCGGTGCTGCTTCGTTTCTCAGTCCGCGCGTGTACTCCTATATCGTCGAGCATCGCGGCACCTACACCACCTCCGCCTTCTCGCCCCTATCCGTTCTCGATCGCATCACGCCGCCAAAATTGCCCTGGGTGGCCATCTACTGGATTTTCGCTGCCGCTTGCCTCGTCATGATCTTGATCATCGCTTCTTCCCGCGTCCCTCGCGTGGAACGCAAAGCCGACGAACAAGCCGGCACCTTGAGCATGTATCGCGACCTGCTCCGCCAGCGTGTCGTTTGGCTCTTTTTCGGCTGCGTCTTCGCCTACGTCGCCTCCGAGCAGGGAACCGCCAACTGGATTTCCCAGTTCCTCGCCACCTATCACCATGCCAACCCGGATACCACCGGCGCAAATGCCGTCTCGTGGTTCTGGGGACTCCTCACGCTTGGTTGCCTCCTCGGCATGTTTCTGCTCAAATTGTTCGACAGCCGCCATGTGCTGATCGGTTTCAGTCTTGCCACGCTGATCTGCCTCACGATCGCCCTCTTCGGTCCTGCCAAAATTTCCATCTTGGCCTTTCCCGCCATCGGCTTCTTCGCTTCTATCATGTGGCCAGTGATCTCCTCGCTCGCGTTGAATTCCGTCGCCGAACACCACGGCTCCTTCGCGGGAATCCTATGTACCGGAATTATGGGCGGCGCCTTCGGCCCCATCATCATCGGCCACCTCGGCGACGTATTCGGCTTGCGCGTGGGTATGTGCTTTTTGTATCTGACTTTCGGCTGTGTCTTGAGCGTTGGCTTTTGGGCCAAGCCGCTCATCACCAACGCCACCATTCTTCAGAAAAAGGAGAGTTGAGTTGAAAACGCCTATCGTGTCCGTTTGTTTGCTGTTTGGTACCCTCGGTTTTGCTGCTCCATCACTCCAGGCCCAGCAGAAAAACCCCGCTTCCGTGAAATATCTGAATCTTGGCAAAACGCAGATCGCCCTGCCCGATGCGCAAACCTGGGAAGCCAAGGAATTTCCGCATACCATGACTGTGCTGGAGTTCAATCGCGATGGTTTCCGCTACTGGGGTTGGTACGGGCTGAATGAGGGAGGCGGCATCGGCCTTGCCCGCAGCAACGATCTCGTGCACTGGACCAAGTACGAACAAAACCCACTCTGGACCAACGCGCGTTGGCCCACCGTCCTCGAAAAGGCCGATCCGGAAGATCCTGGCCTCCTCTATTTCGCCATTACCCGCGATTACGACACGCCGAGTTCCTACGTAGTCCTGGCCACCTCGCGCGATGGCATCCACCTCAAGCAGGAAAAAGTGTTAGTTGCCGCGGTGCCCAATCAGCGCAACCAGAACCCCAATCTCTTCCGCGACCCGCTTTCCGGAAAGTACTTCCTTACCTTCTATCGCGGCAACGACAACGACCACTTCGAAATCATCAGTAAAAGCGCGTCCTCTGTCACCGCCCTCGACAAAGCTCCCGAAAAAGTCCTGATCCGCTCCACCGAAACTGTCGCGGCTCCCACCTTACTCTATGTGAAAGCCAAGGGCGCTAAAACCGGAGTCTACTACCTCGCCACGGAAATCTACCCGCACCGCTACCAAAATAATCCGGAAGGCGAGTGGCAGGTCAAAATCTTCTCCGCCAGCGCCCCCGGCGGAAACTTCTTGCCCGTCGACGGCAACCCTATCATGCGCGGACAGCGGGCCTGCCTCTTCCAGCACATTTTCAACGACCGCTTCTATGGTTTTGACTGCCACTTGCAGTCTGACGATAAGTGGGTTCTCGAAGAGGTTGAAGCGCCACTACCGTAGCTGCGCCTCATCAACAACCACTCGGTCGCCTCCGCCCTCCGCCCCTTCATCACCACTGTGCTGTGGTGATGGACCGGGCTGGCAGAGTCAAATGCAGCGTCTTGCCATTCGCCGCCAGATTCACATCGGCATTCTCTGTGCGGCTGTTCAGCAGTTCCGCAACGTGGCCGCCTTCCGGCGTCACGAACGTCATCACCCGCACGCCATCGGCCTTCCCCGCCGTCTCCACCCGCACCGCACCCGGCCGCACAAACTTGCTGAAATGCGCCAAATACCAATATGTGCCCGTGTACGTAATCTCATGCGTGTTCTTGTTGATGATCACTACCGGATGTTGCGCGTTGTGTTCCGGGTTCCCGTGTACTGGCGAAATCGCCCATGGCCCGCCCATCTCGTCCAGAATCGCATTCCAGTACACCCACGCGGAACTTCCCGCCTCCAGATCGCTGAAGATAACATTTCCCCAAACGTCCCCGTCATCGAAGTCGTAAATCGGCAGAGGTTTGTTCGTCGGGTAGCTGGCCTCATACGCATAGCAGATCTCGTCCATCCAGAAAGGGAACTGCGCGTACTTCTTCTCTAACTCCGCGATCTTGTCGTAGTTGCCGAAGTCATACCCGTGATACGCCACCGCCGAAACGAATTTCCGCGTCGCTGGGTCGTCCAGCACCTCGTGGTAGCGCTCGTACGCCACAATCCGATCCGGAGCTTCGCTGATCATCAGTTTTGTCGCCAGGCCAGACTGCTGCAGTGCCGGACCTACGAAATCGCGAAGCAGGACATTGATTTCCGGATAGGTCATCTTCGTGTACACCTCTTCCGGCTCGTTGAATACGCTCAGGTAATCCACCACGATTCCGCGTTTTTTATACTCTTCCAGGTACTTGATGAAATACTTTGCCAGCGTAGGATAGTATTTTGGCTGCACCGTCTGCTGCGTGTTTACGTTGTACAGCATCCAATCCGGCGGATAATCCATCGGCGCTTGCAGCGCGAAGTTCCCATACTTCCGCGCCCGCAGAATGTAAGTCCCCACGCCATTTGGCCCGAAGTCGCGGTCCACCGAAAAATGCTTCAACTCCTCGTCGCCCGGAATGTCGTCATAAGTAAACCACGGCCCAGCGGATTGAAAATCCGTTCCGCCCAGCGGCGTTTTCATCGCCGTGTAACCCGCGCCGTCTTTCGCATCGAACAGCGCTTTCAGCACCTCTTCCTGCTTGTCCGCAGGCAGCGTATTCAGAACAATCAGTCCGCCCTCCATGATCGACGCGCCAAAACCCGCGATCTTCTGAAACTTCAACGCGTCATTCACCTGAAACACTGTCCCCGCGCCGCCCGATTGTCCATCGGTAAACTGCGCATCGGGTTTCGCCGTCAGCCGGTCCCCACCGTTCGAAGACACGTGCAGCTTCACCGTTTGCCCGTACAGTCCCGGCACGACCAACAAGAATGCGCAAGCCAGCCCCATACACAAAACATTGCGTCTCGTATTCATGGCGTTCTCCTGAAAACCGGTTTTGCCTTAGAACGTGTACTTGAGCGCGAACTCGATTTGCCGGTTGTCTGTGGCCGTGTTCGTGATCGCCGCTCCGCCCGGCACATCTACGTAAACACCCGGCAGTCCAAAGTTCGGATGGTTGAAAAGGTTAAAGAATTCTGCGCGAAATTGCAGCCGTTGCTCTTCGTGAATCTTGAAATCCTTCTGCAGCACAAAGTCAAAGTTCACCAGGTCCGGACCGCGCAACGTCCCGATCGGCGAATTGCCAAACACCGTCGCCGTGCTTTGCCCCGGCGCAAGTTGCGGAATCGCGAACGCTGCCTGGTTGTACCAGCAGTCCAGCGTTTGATGGCCCGGGTTGGAGCACTGTTGCCCCCCGGTGTTAAACGAAAAGTTGTACGGGTTTGCGATCATGTCCGGTCGCGGGCTAAAGCTCCCCGTATTCGTCGGATCGTACGACAGCACGGCTGTTTCCGCCTCGCCGCTCTGAATCGTGGTAATACCAGCCACCTGCCACCCGCCCAAGACCGCCTCGCCAACGCCGTTCATGTCAGACAAGAAACGCCGCCCATGCCCGACCGGCAATTCATACAAATAGCTGATCGACAGCCGATGTCGCAGGTCTGGTGCCGCCGGCCCATATTCCGCACCGGGATTATGCGAATTCTGAATGTACGTTCCCACGTTGCCGTCGGCATTGCCCAAATTCTTCGAAAAGGTGTACGCCACCAGAAGATTGAAGCCATTCGAAAATTGCTTATTCAGCGAAGTCTGCAGCGCGTTATACATCGTATGCAACTGCGCGTAGTCTAACGGCAGGATGGAAACCAGGTTCGGTTGCACATCGTAATACGGCCTCCCGTAGTTTCCGGAAATGCAATTGTCCAAGTCTGGCCCACAAAAATTGTTATCCGAAGGTGCCACCGGCTGGTTCAGATCGCTCGACTCGTGGTTCCACAAACGATACGCGTGCGTTCCGACATATCCGATCTGGAAAACCCAGTTCTGCGCCAGTTGCCGTTGAATCGTCAGATTCCACTCCAGAATCCGTGGCATCAGACGTTTCGGCCCCGTTGTTTTCACCGACCCGAACAGATTCGCCGGGTCGTACGGCGGAAAGGCGTCCGGAAATCCCGCGGAAATCAATTGAGACGCCTGAATGTTTCCGCCCTGGCTATACTGCGCGGCATTGAACGTATCCTGCGGCGGATTCAGTCCCAAATCATCGAAAATATTCGATTCCGGCGA
>Ga0335076_10008387_pt1 | contig 10437 bp, 9 predicted proteins | sample Lox_Sample_25_FD_206717 | JGI IMG/M metagenome (GOLD analysis project Ga0335076, IMG submission 206717) | Soil microbial communities from Loxahatchee National Wildlife Refuge, Florida, United States - Lox_Sample_2.5 | ecosystem: Environmental > Terrestrial > Soil > Wetlands | place: USA: Florida...
CGCGCGGCGGCCTGATCGGGCTGGCGGCCCGGCGCACCGAGGCCGGCGGCATCGCGTTCACGGTCTCGGACAGCGGCCCGGGCATGACGGGCGCCGAGATCGCGCGGGCGCTCGAGATGTTCGGCCAGGTCGATGGCGGGCTCGAGCGGCGCCACGACGGCACCGGGCTCGGCCTGCCGCTGGCGCGCCGCTTGACCGAGCTGCATGGCGGCACGCTGGCGATCGACAGCATCAAGGGGCGCGGCACCACGGTGTGCGTCACCCTGCCGGCGTCGTGCATCGCCGCGGAAACTACGCCAGCAGCATCCTGACCTCGGCCTCGAGCTGCGAGGGCCGATAGGGCTTGCTCAGGATCCGGGCGGTCGGCGCGTCCGGCTTCGAGGTGGCGAAATCCGCATAGCCGGTGGCGTAGAGGAGCTTGACCTCCGGCCGGCGCGCGCGCGCCCGGGCAGCGAGCTCGAGCCCGTCGACCCGCGGCATCACGAGGTCGGTGAAGATCAGCGCGATGTCGGGGTTGCGCTCGATCAGCGCGATCGCTTCGGCGCCGTCGTGCGCGGTCAGCACCCGGTGGCCGGCGTCGCTCAGCGCATCGGCCGCCAGCTCGAGCACGTCGGGTTCGTCGTCGACCACCAGAATCAGCGCCACCACGGTCACGGGTCTAGCTGGCGTTGCTCTTCTTGATCGCGGCCTCGAGCAGGGCGAACGTGCTCGAGGACAGGTCCGCGAACTTCAGCGCCAAGGTATGGTGCTCCTCGTTGACGCGGATTACCACGGCCTTGAACGGGCCGGGCTCCTGGGTCTTCTCCAGCCGGATCATACCCGAGAACGCCTCGCCCGGGGCCATCTTGCCCCGATAGCGCTCGAGCAGCATGCCGCTGAGCGACCAGTTGGCGGTCGTCAGGGCGATCGACACCTTCATGACCGGCCCCTGGTCGGGCGCATCGGGCTTGCGCTGGGCCAGCGCGCCGGCGATCAGCGCGCGGCCCTTCTCGCTCAGCCAGCGAAACTCCGCGCCGACCAGGCCGCGCGTCTCGTCGCGCTTGACCGCGCGCGCCTGGAACAGGCCGCAGGTGGTGTCGTCGTCGAACGTGAAACTGCCGGTGAAATCCTCGTTCTGCGCCACGTCGCCGATGAACTCGCGCAGGATCAGCTGCGAGGCCGACCACAGCCGGGTCTCGCTGATGCCGGTCTGCAGGTCGACGAGCAGGGGCGGCACGACATAGCGCTTGTCGCGAAAGGTCGCTTTGCCGGCGCCGGTTTGCGTCTTGCCGACCGTCATGGATTGCATCGCTGCAACTTTAGGTAATTCCTTTTCAAGCGTAGGGCATCCCGCTGGTTATGCCAACTCAGCTATCCTTTTATTCGACTACATCGGAGAACATATGTCGATAGACATAGGGGTTCTACTCGTGTTGATTTAAAATACGCGAGTTTATGCTTGAAATTCGCCACAGCTCCCCGGCAATATCCTTTCCCGACGCGGGATCGCACCCGCGACTCTTCGACCGCACCGGCGATCCGGGCCGTGCCCGCAGGCTAGGCCGAATCGCTGAGGCGGTCGGCGTGGCGACGGATCGAGGGCGCACGGCCGACATGGTACATCGCGCGGCAGCCACGATGCACGACCTGGCGGGCCAGGGCCTGGCGGGCCGCAAGGTCCTGGTGGTCGACGACCAGTTCGAGATCCTCGAGATGATCGCCAGCGTGCTCGGCACCGCCGGGTGCGACGTCCTGACCACCGAGACCGGCCTCGCCGCGCGCGCCATCCTGGCGCGGGTCGACTTCGACCTGCTGATCACCGACCTCGTGCTGGGCGACGCCGACGGCTACAAGCTCGCCGCCTGGGCGCAGACCGTGCGGCCGGCGCTGCGCCTCCTCTACATCTCGGGGCGCGAGCGCGAGCGCCGCCGCGCGCCGCGACCGGGCCAGGGCATGCTGCTCCCCAAGCCGTTCCGCCTGCACGAGCTGGTCTCCAGCGTCGAGCGCGCGCTGGTGCCCGGCACGGTTCACTGATACAAGCCCGCACGGAGGCTCGAGCATCGTGGCATTCGGATTCCGACGCGCCGAACCGGTCCGCCCAACCCAGGAGCGCCGCCGCGCGCCGCGCGTCGAGTTGCGGCGCGGCCTGATCAAGATCGACAGCAAGACCTATCCGGTGAAGAACCTGAGCACCCAGGGCTTCGTCGTCACGCCCTACGACGGCGACCTGATCGCGCACCAGCGCGTCTACCTCACCCTGGTGCTGGCGGTCGGCGACCAGGAGCGCGACTTCGCGACCGACGCGGTGGTCGTGCGCCGCCAGCCCGGCAGCCTGGCCGGCCGCTTCAACGACCTGCGGCGCGACGCGCGCCGCGTCATCGAGCAGTATTTCCAGGCCAAGCCCACCAAGCCGGCGCGCCAGCCCGGCTGAGCTCCCCCGCCGCTGCCGAAGGGGACTGGGCGGGCGGCGCGCTCGCCCCTAGAGTGGCGCGCTTTTTCGGCTCCAAGGGATCCAGGCACATGGCGGTGATGCGCGGGCGGCAGTTCTTCCAGAATCCGGGGCCGACCAACATTCCCGATCGCATCCTGCGCGCGATGGACCGGCCGGTGCTCGACTTCATGGGCGCCGAGTTCCGCGCGATCGCCGAGGCGTGCACCGACGGGCTGCGCCGCATCCTCAAGACCGAGCACGCGGTGGTGAGCTACGCGGCCTCGGGCCACGGCGCCTGGGAGGCCGCGCTGGTCAACGTGCTGTCGCCGGGCGATCGCGTGCTCGCGCTCGAGTCGGGCTATTTCTCGGCCGGCTGGGGCACGCTGTGCCAGAAGCTCGGCCTGGTGCCCGAGGTGCTGGCGACCGACTGGCGGCGCGGCGCCGATGCCGCGGCGGTCGAGGCGCGCCTCAAGGCCGACCGCGCGCACACCATCAAGGCCGTGCTGCTGGTCCAGAACGAGACCTCGACCGGCATCGCCAACGACGTGCCGGCGGTGCGCCGCGCGCTCGACCGCGCCGAGCATCCGGCGCTCTTCATGGTCGACGTGATCTCGTCGCTCGGCTCGTACGACTTCCGCATGGACGACTGGCGGGTCGACGTCGTGGTCGCCGGCTCGCAGAAGGGCCTGATGCTGCCCTCGGGCATGTCGTACACCGGCGCCAGCGAAAAGGCGCTCGAGGCGGTCGAGCGCGCCACCATGCCGCGCGGCTACTGGGACTGGCGGCCGCTCCTGTCGGGCAAGCGCCAGGCGCGCTTCCACGGCACCGCGCCGGTGCATTTCTTCTTCGGCCTCCGGGAAGCCATCGCGATGCTCGAGGAGGAGGGGCTCGACCAGGTCTTCGCGCGCCACCATCGGCTGGCCGAGGCGACGCGCGCCGCGGTGCGCGCCTGGCGCCGCAATGACGGCCCGGAGCTGTTCGCGCTGGATCCCCAGCGGGTTTCCGACTCGGTCACCGCGGTGCAGCTGCCCGAGGGCCACGACGCCGAGACGGTGCGCCGCATCGCGTTGGAGCGCTTCAACGTGTCGCTGGGCGCCGGGCTCGGTCCGCTGCAGGGCCGGGTGTTCCGCATCGGCCACATGGGCGATCTCAACGAGCCCATGATCCTGGGCGCACTGGCCGCGGTCGAGATGTCGCTCGAGCTCGCCGGCGTGCCGCACGCCAAGGGCGGCGTCGCCGCCGCGATGGCGTCGCTGACCGCGGTCGCGCGCGCCGCCTAGTCTGGTCTAGCGCCGGTTCTTCACCAGCGTCAGGGTCGGCGGCCCCGGCGGGGTCTCGGCCGGCACCACGGCCGGGGCGGGCGCGCGCCACTGGGTGATGATCGAGAGCACCCGCATCTGGTGCTGCAGGAAGTCGGCGCCGAAATCGAGATGGCGCGCGAACAAATCGGCGATCAGGCGCTGGTTGCGGATCATCGTCTCGGTGATCAGCTGGTTGCGCGCGCGCACCGCTTCGAAATAGGCGTCGAACATGTCCCGAGCCTGCCTGGCAAGGGTTAAGATTTCACCGCGGTCCGCCCGCGCCGTGGGCGCGCATGAAGTCCTTGACCCGCGCATCGCCGGCGCGGTCGAAGCGCAGATGGAAGGTGTCGCCGTGGACCCCGACCACGGTCGCGGCGACCTCGCCGTGCTCCGGCAGGGTCAGCACGCAGGGATCGCCGGCGCTGAAATTCATCAGCCCGTGGGTCTCCAGCGCGATGCCCGATTCGGAGATGTCGCGAATCCGGAAGTCGATGGCGAAGCCGCCGAACGCGACCTGGACCGCGGCGTCGATCTTGTGCCGCTCGGCCTGGCGCTCATTGCCGGCCTGCTGGGCCAGCAAGGCGGCCAGCGCCGGGTCGAGCATGCCCCGGGTCATCGACGAACCGACCCGGGTGGTCGCATGGTCACGCGCCGCCTCCTCCGCTCCCCACCCGCATGGTGAATCAGATGGGGGACCGTTTCAACAATCCTGACATTGTTCGGCCGCGCGCGCCGCCGCCGCGCCGACCCTGCTCGCACGGCTGAAACCTAGTGCCCGGCGAGGATCGCGTCGGCGATCTTCTCGGCGGTCATCAGCACGGGGAAGTTCGTGTTGGCGCACGGCACCACCGGGAACAGCGAGGCATCGACGATGCGCAGCCCGCCGACGCCGCCGCGCACGCGGCCGTTGGGATCCGTGACCGCCATCGGGTCGCCGTCGGCGCCCATGCGGCACGAGCACGAGGCGTGCCACACCCCGATCGCGGCCTGGCGCACGAAGGTCTCGAGCTTCTCGTCGTCCCGCATCAGCTCCTCGAACGAGAAGCCCTCGACGATCACGTTGTCGATCAGATAGCGCCGGAGCGGCGCCGGGCCGTCGAGCAGCAGGCTGAGGAACCAGGTGAGGAACTGGTTGCGCGTGTTGACCACGCCGACCCGGCGCACGCGCTCGCTGTAGCTCGCCGGGAACGGGTCGCTGGTGACGTCCATCAGCGCGGACGACATCTGCATCGCGCCGAGATGGCGGAAGCCGCTCATCAGCCGATCGAGGTCGCGCCGGTCGGACAGCAGGTTGAACTCGACCAGCGGCTCGGCGCGCCAGTCGCGCGAGGTCAGCTTGACCTGGCCGGTCTCCGAATAGGTCTTGTTGACGAACACGAGCAGCGAGCCGATCTGGTGGCCGACCGCGTGCCAGGCCGACTTGCTGACGCACACGACGAACATGTCGCCTTGCGGCGCGCCGCCGATGCCCGAGGTGTAGCGCATGCCGACCAGCACGTGGCGGCGGCTGTGCTCGCGCATCATGCGCGCGTTCGGCTTGATGAACGACGACAGCGCGATCGAGGGATGGTCCATCAAGCGCTGGCCGACGCCCGGCAGGTTGACGATCACCTCGATGCCGAGGTCGCGCAGGTGGCCCGCCGGGCCGACGCCGGCGCGCAGCAGGTGCGCCGGCGTGTGGATCGCGCCGCTCGAGACGATCACCTCGTTGGCGTGCAGCTCCTGCTCGCGGCCGTTGATCATCGCCCGGACGCCGACGCAGCGCCGGCCGACGAACAGCAGCTCCTTGACCTGGGTGTCGGTCGAGATCGTCAGGTTGGGGCGCGCGCGGGTCGCCGGGTCGAGATAGCCGAGCGCCGCCGAGACGCGCTGCTCCTCGAAGTTCGAGATCGTGATCGGGAAGTGGCCGTCGCGGAACTCGCCGTTCTGGTCGGGCAGGAACGGGAAGCCGGCGACGCGAAACGCCTCGGCGGCGGCGCGCGCGTGCAGGTTCCACTGGTCGGGCGGGATGCGGCGCACCGGGATCGGACCGGTCTGGCCGTGATAGGGGCCGTCGAAGTCGACGTCGCGCTCGAGCTTCTTGAAATAGGGCAGCACCGAGTCCCAGCTCCAGCCGGCGGCGCCGCGCGCTTCCCAGTCGTTGTAGTCGCTCGGCGCGCCGCGATTGGCGAGCTGGCCGTTGATCGACGAGCCGCCGCCGAGCACGCGCGCCTGCTCGTACTTGCGCAGCGGCGGCAGCGCCTCCTCGGGGTTGTTGTGCGACACCACGCCGGTGCGCACGCGCAGGTCGGTCCAGTGGAAGCGCGGGTCGAAATAGGCGACGCCCGGATAGCTGTCGGCGATCTCGCGCGGCACCTGGCCGGCCGGGGTGTCCTGGCCGGCCTCGCACAGCAGCACCTGGTTGGAGCCGCGCGCGGACAGCCGGTTCGCCAGGACGGAGCCGGCCGACCCGCCCCCGACGATGATGTAGTCGTAAGCCACCAGCCCCCTCCCCGCGCGTTCCCCGCCCTACTGGACGGCCCGCCAGCTTGCGGCCTGACCGCCAGCCGCGCAAGGCTCGGGCGGCTTACTCGGCGGGCGCCTCGCGCGCGCTGCCGGCGAGCGGTGCGGCGGCGGCGTCGCGGCGGCCGGCCAGCCGGCGCACCACCACGAAGAACACCGGCGTGAACAGCAGCCCGAAGGCGGTCACGCCCAGCATGCCGAAGAACACCGCGGTGCCCAGCGACTGGCGCATCTCGGCGCCCGCCCCGGTGGCGATCGCCAGCGGCACCACGCCGAAGATGAAGGCGAACGAGGTCATCAGGATGGGCCGGAGCCGCGTGCGCGCGGCGCTCACCGCCGCCGTCACGAGGTCCTCGCCGCGCTCCTCGTCCTGCTTGGCGAACTCGACGATCAGGATGGCGTTCTTGGCCGCCAGCCCGACCAGCACGACGAAGCCGACCTGGGCGAGGATGTTGACGTCCATGTGGCGCAGCAGCAGCCCGCTGACCGCGGCCAGCAGGCACATCGGCACGATCAGGACGACCGCGAGCGGCAGCGTCCAGCTCTCGTACTGCGCCGCCAGCACCAGGAACACGAACACGACCGAGGCGGCGAACACGAGCAGGCCGCTGTTGCCGACCAGCTTCTCCTGGTAGGCGAGGTCGGTCCATTCGTAGCCGAAGCCGTCGGGCAGGCGCTCGGCGGCCAGCTTCTCGAGCGCCGCGATCGCATAGCCGGTCGCGTAGCCCGGCAGCAGGTTGCCCTGCAGCTCGGCCGCCGGATAGAGGTCGTAGCGCGGCACGCGATAGGGACCGGTGATGTCGCGAAACGACGCGACCGAGCCGATCGGCACCATGTCGCCCGCCTGGTTGCGCGTCTTCAGGTTGACGATGTCGCGCAGGTCGTCGCGGAACGGCGCGTCGGCCTGCGCGGTCACGTGATAGGTGCGACCGAGATAGTTGAAGTCGTTGACGTAGGACGAGCCGAGATAGACCTGCAGGGTCTCGAACACCTTGTCGGGCGAGACGCCGAGCATCTCGGCGCGCACCCGGTCGATGTCGGCATAGACCTTCGGCGTGCGCGTGTTGAACAGCGAGAACACGCCGGTCAGCCCGGGGGTCTGGTTGGCCGCCATGATGAGGTCCTGGGTCGCCGCCTCGAGGGCATCGAGCCCGCGGCCGCGCTTGTCCTGGACCATCATCTTGAAGCCGCCGGCGTTGCCGATGCCGCGCACCGGCGGCGGCGGGATGACGATGATGAAGGCGTCCTGGATCGCGGCGAGGCGGCGGCGCAGCTCGGGGATCAACGCCTCCTCGCGCTGGCCCTTGGGATCGCGCTCGGCGAACGGCGCCAGCCCGGCGAAGATCGCGCCCGCGTTGGGCGCGTTCGTGAAGGTCGCGCCGTCGAAGCCGGCGAACGGCACGGCGTGGATCACGCCGGGCGTGCCGAGGATGATCTTGGTCGCCTGGCGCACCACCGCATCCGTGCGCGCCAGCGACGAGCCCGGCGGCAGCTGGATCACGGTGATGAGATAGCCCTGGTCCTGCTGGGGGATGAAGCCGGTCGGCGCGCGCTCGAACTGCCAGCCGGTCAGGCCGACCAGCCCGACATAGACGACCAGCACCAGCGCGGCCAGGCGGATCAGCCGCGACGACAGCGCCCCGTAGCGCTGCGACAGCCACTCGAAGCCCGCATTGAAGCCGCGGAAGAACGCCTGCACCGGCCGCATCAGCACCGACCCGCGGCGGTGGTCGTCGGCGTCATGGCGCTGGAACAGCAGCGCGCACAACGCCGGGCTCAGGGTCAGCGACACCAGGCACGAGATCACGGTCGCGGCCGCGATCGTCACGGCGAACTGGCGGAAGAACTGCCCCGAGATGCCGGGGATGAACGCCGCCGGCACGAACACGGCGCACAGGGTCAGCGCGATCGCGATCAGCGCGCCGCCGACCTCGTCCATGGTCTCGTGCGCGGCATCGCGCGGGCTCATGCCGGCGCGCAGGTTGCGCTCGACGTTCTCGACCACGACGATCGCGTCGTCGACCACGATGCCGATCGCGAGCACCAGGCCGAACAGCGACAGGTTGTTGAGCGAGAAGCCGGCGGCGGCGAGCACCAGGAAGGTGCCGATCAGCGAGACCGGAATCGCGACGATCGGGATGATCGACGCGCGCCAGGTCTGCAGGAACAGGATCACGACGATCACGACCAGCGCGACCGCCTCGTAGATCGTCTTGATGACCTCGTGCACCGACTCGCCGATGAACTCGGTCGGATTGTAGACGATGTCGTAGCGCAGCCCCTCCGGGAACGACTTCGACAGCTCGTTCATCGTTTCCTTCAGGCGCGCCGCGGTGGCGAGCGCGTTGGTGCCGGGTTGCTGGAAGATCAGCAGCGCCACCGCGGTGCGCTGGTCGAGATAGCTGTTGGTGGTGTAGTCCGCCGCACCCAGCTCGACGCGCGCGATGTCGCGGATCCGCGTGACCCGGCCGTCGGGATCGGTCTTCACCAGGATGTTGGCGAACTGGCGCACATCGACCAGCCGGCCCAGGGTCTCGACGTTGAGCTGGAAGGCGCCCTGTCGCGGCATCGGCGGCTGGTCGAGCACGCCGGCGGCGACCTGGACGTTCTGCGCCTGCAGCGCGGACACCACCTCGCCCGCGGTCAGGTTGCGCGCGGCGACGCGATCGGGATCGAGCCAGATCCGCATCGAGTAGTCGCGCGCGCCCTTCATCTGGACGTCGCCGACGCCGTTGAGCCGGGCCAGCACGTCCTTCACCTGCAGGGTCGCGTAATTCGAGATGTAGAGCTGGTCGTGGGACTCGTCCGGCGAGTACAGATGGATCACCATCATGAGATCGGGCGAGTTCTTGCGCACCGTCACGCCGAGCCGCTGGACCTCCTCGGGCAGCTTGGGCTGGGCGATCGCCAGGCGGTTCTGCACCAGCACCTGCGCGATGTTGAGATCGGTGCCGAGCGCGAACGTCACGGTGATCTGCAGGTTGCCGTCGGCGGTCGCCTGCGAGACCATGTAGAGCATGTTCTCGACGCCGTTGACCTCCTGCTCGATCGGCGTCGCCACGGTTTCGCTGACCACCTGGGCCGAGGCGCCGGGATAGCTGGCGTTGATCACCACGGTCGGCGGCACGATCTCGGGATACTGCGCGACCGGCAGCTGGAAGTAGGAGAAGCCGCCCAGCAGCGTGATGAACACCGACAGCACCGTCGCGAAGATCGGGCGGTCGATGAAGAAGTGCGAGAGCTTCATGGGCGGCGCCTCAGCCGGCGTGCTCGTCGAGCTCGATCTTGCCGGGCTGCGGCGTCACCTTGGCGCCCGGGCGCGCGCGCACCAGCCCGTTGATCACGACGCGGTCGTTCGGCCCGATGCCGCTGCGGATGATGCGCAGCCCGCCGTAGGTCGGCCCCGCCGTGACGACCTTGGGCACCACCGTGCCGTCGTCGCCGACCGTCATGACCAGCTTGCGCGACTGGTCGGTGACCAGCGCGGTGTCGGGCACCAGCACCGCCTGGTGCGGCTCGGAGCCCGGCACGCGGATGCGCCCGAACTGGCCGGCGGTCAGCAGCATGGTCGGGTTGGCGAACACGGCGCGCACCCGGATGGTGCCGGCGCCGCGCTGGATCTGGTTGTCGACGAAGTCGATGTGGCCGATCAGCGGCCAGCCGGTCTTGTCGTCGATCAGGCGCGCCTCGACCTTCACCCGGTCGTCGCGCTGCGAGGCCAGCTTGCCCTGCGCGGTGGCGCGCTGGTAGGCCAGGAAATCCGCCTCGCTCATGTCGAAATTGAAATAGATCGGGTCGAGCGACACGATCGTGGTCAAGAGCGTCGTGACGCCGCCGTTGCCGCCGGTGACCAGGTTGCCGACGCTGACCTGGTGCTGGCCGATGCGGCCGCTCAGCGGCGCGGTGACCCGGCTGAACTCGAGGTTGAGCTCGGCGTCGCGCACCGCGGCCTTGGCGGACTCCAGGTTCGCGGTGCCGGTGCGCAGCTGCTCGAGCCGCTGGTCGTAGGTGCTCTGGGCGAGGAAGTCCTTCTGGCGCAGCACCTCGGCGCGGTTCACCTCGCGCCCGGCGAACTCGATCACGGCGTTGGCCTGGGACACCTGCGCCTTGGCCGAGGCGAGCTGGATCTCGTAGGGCCGCGGGTCGATGACGAACAGGAGGTCGCCCTTCTTGACCAGCTGGCCGTCCTCGAAATGGATCTCCTGGAGGTAGCCGCTGACCCGC
>Ga0335076_10008388_pt1 | contig 10436 bp, 12 predicted proteins | sample Lox_Sample_25_FD_206717 | JGI IMG/M metagenome (GOLD analysis project Ga0335076, IMG submission 206717) | Soil microbial communities from Loxahatchee National Wildlife Refuge, Florida, United States - Lox_Sample_2.5 | ecosystem: Environmental > Terrestrial > Soil > Wetlands | place: USA...
GAGGAGCTGATCGCGCGGCTACGCGAATCCAAGGAAGAGCTGTTCAACCTGCGTTTCCAGATGGCGACCGGTCAGCTCAGCAACAATCGTCGACTCCGCACGGTGCGCCACGAGATCGCACGCGTCTACACCGTGCTACGTGAACGTGAACTCGGCCTGGCCACGGGCCCCAATGGTGCGGAAACTGAGGATTCGTAATGGCAGAAGCGAAAACCCCTGCGAAGAAGGCGGCCAAGGCCCCGGCCAAGTCCGCTCCGAAAGCCGCCGCCGCGAAAGAAACGGCGGGCGGCGCCAAGGGCCCGAAGCACACACCGAGCACTCCGAAGCCGCGCGGTCAGCGTAAGACCCGTATCGGTTACGTGGTGAGCGACAAGATGCAGAAGACCATCGTCGTCGAGCTGGAAGACCGTGTCCGGCACCCGCTGTACGGCAAGATCATCCGCACCACCAAGAAGGTCAAGGCGCACGACGAGAACGGCATCGCCGGGATCGGCGACCGCGTGTCGTTGATGGAGACTCGACCGCTCTCGGCAACCAAGCGGTGGCGGCTAGTCGACATTCTCGAGAAAGCCAAGTAAGCCCCAGGCGAACACTCGCTGGAGCCTCGCAGAAGCCCCCAAAACTTGTAATGTTTTGGGGGCTTTTGGGTTCCCGCGTCGGTCACAGCTGCGGGGTATAGGCTCAACCGGTATTCCGGGGGTCCACCACGAGAGTGAGGCCGGCGATGACGACCGAGTTCAGCGGCAAGATCGAATTGGATATCCGTGATTCCGAGCCGGATTGGGGTCCGTACGCCGCGCCGACCGCGCCGGAGAACTCGCCGAACATCCTGTATCTCGTCTGGGACGACACCGGTATCGCGACCTGGGACTGCTTTGGCGGCCTGGTCGACATGCCGACAATGACGCGCATCGCGGATCGGGGCATCCGGCTGTCGCAATTTCACACCACGGCGCTGTGCTCGCCGACCCGGGCGTCACTGCTTACCGGCCGCAACGCCACTACCGTGGGCATGGCCACCATCGAAGAATTCACCGATGGTTTTCCCAACTGCAACGGCCGGATTCCGGCCGACACCGCATTGATCTCCGAGGCGCTCAACGAGCGCGGCTACAACACCTACTGCGTCGGCAAGTGGCACCTGGTGCCGCTGGAAGAGTCGAACATGGCGTCGACCAAGCGGCATTGGCCGACTTGTCGCGGCTTCGAACGCTTCTACGGATTCATGGGCGGCGAGACCGATCAGTGGTACCCCGACCTGGTGTACGACAACCACCCGGTCAACCCTCCCGGCACACCCGAGGACGGCTACCACCTGTCGAAGGACATCGCCGACAAGACGATTGAATTCATCCGCGATGCCAAGGTGATTGCGCCGGACAAGCCGTGGTTCAGCTACGTGTGCCCCGGCGCCGGACACGCCCCGCATCATGTCTTCAAAGAATGGGCCGACAAATACGCCGGCAAATTCGACATGGGTTACGAGCGCTACCGCGAGATCGTTCTGGAAAAGCAGAAGGCGATGGGGATCGTTCCGCCGGACACCGAATTGTCGCCTGTCAATCCGTATCTGGACGTCAAGGGACCCAACGGTGAGCCTTGGCCACTGCAGGACACCGTGCGGCCGTGGGACTCGCTCACCGACGAAGAGAAGAAGCTGTTCAGCCGGATGGCCGAGGTGTTCGCCGGCTTCCTGAGCTACACGGACGCCCAGATCGGCCGCATCCTGGACTATCTCGAGGAATCCGGTCAACTCGACGACACCATCATCGTGGTGATCTCCGACAACGGCGCCAGCGGCGAGGGCGGACCGAACGGATCGGTCAACGAGGGCAAGTTCTTCAACGGCTACATCGACACCGTCGAAGAGAGCATGAAGCTCTTTGACCATCTCGGCGGACCCGAGACCTACAACCACTACCCGATCGGGTGGGCGATGGCCTTCAACACGCCGTACAAGCTGTACAAGCGCTACGCCTCCCACGAGGGCGGCATCGCTGACACGGCGATCATCTCGTGGCCCAACGGGATTGCGGCGCACGGCGAGGTCCGCGACAACTACGTCAATGTCTGCGACATCACCCCGACGGTCTACGACCTGCTCGGCATGACAGCACCCGACACCGTCAAAGGCATCACGCAGAAGCCACTGGACGGGTTGAGTTTCAAAGCAGCCCTTGCTGATCCGACTGCCGACACCGGCAAGCACACCCAGTTCTACACCATGCTGGGAACGCGCGGGATCTGGCATGAGGGCTGGTTCGCCAACACCATTCACGCGGCCACACCCGCGGGTTGGTCACATTTCGACGCCGATCGCTGGGAGCTGTTCCACATCGAGGCCGACCGCAGCCAGTGCCACGACCTGGCTGCCGAAAACCCGGACAAGCTCGAAGAGCTCAAGGCGCTGTGGTTTTCCGAAGCCGACAAATACAACGGTCTGCCGCTGGCGGATCTGAACCTGATGGAAACGCTGACCAGGTTCCGGCCCTACCTGGTCGGCGAACAGTCCAGCTACACCTACTATCCCGACTGCGCAGACGTCGGCATCGGCGCGGCCGCCGAACTCCGCGGCCGCTCGTTCGCCGTGCTGGCAGAAGTGACGGTGGATACCACCGGCGCCGAGGGGGTGCTGTTCAAACAGGGCGGGGCGCACGGCGGACACGTGCTGTTCATCCAGGACGGCCGGCTGCACTACGTCTACAACTTCCTCGGCGAGCGTCAGCAGCTGGTTTCCTCTCAGGGCGCGGTGCCGTTGGGCAAACATGTTCTCGGAGTTAGCTATTCACTCACCGGGACCGTCGCGAACAGCCACACGCCGCTCGGTGACGTCACGTTGTTCATTGACGACAACGTGGTCGGCACGCTGGCGGATGTGCAAGCCCACCCCGGAACATTCGGGCTGGCGGGGGCCGGCATCACGGTCGGGCGCAACGGCGGGTCGGCGGTGTCCAGCCGCTATAAGGCACCGTTTGCGTTCACCGGCGGCACGATCGCCCAGGTCGCCGTCGACGTGTCCGGCCGGCCGTATGAAGACCTGGAAAAGGAATTGGCGCTGGCCTTTTCGCGTGACTAACATTCCGTCGAGGTTTTTCTGGGCTGCGCTGGCATCGGCCGGGCTGGTGGTGATCGCTGTGCTGTCGGGTTGCGTCAGGACCATCGACGGGATCGCCGCCTGGACCGGAGCACACTCCGCGTCCACGACAGCCAACTCCGCGACGCCGCGACCTTCAACGAGCCGCGGGGTGCCTGTTCCCGGGATCGAGGAAACGCCGCCGGACCACATTCCGCCCAACGCATTCGTGTGCTTCCCGCCGCCGAGCGGGGTCGGCGTGGGGACCGTCGCGCAGGTCGCAGATCCGGTCGCACCGCGAATCACCATCTCGGTGCCCGACGGCTGGTCGTCTGAGCCCGGGCAGGGCGATGTGGCGTTGACCCTCAATGGACCCGACGGCATGACCGGCACGGTGACCATCGCCTCGACAACGCTTGATCCCGCCGCGGCCTTCGCGGAGTACACCACAAAGCTGAGGCACTCGAAGCCCGATGTACGGGTGGACACGGCCGGTGCCAAGTTCTGCGGATACAGCAGCCAGAAGCTCACCGGCGCATTCCTCGGGCCGTCGGGCGCGGTCGATTTCGCCGACCGGCTCACCCACATCTGGACCAACACGAACAAATACCTGGTGGTGACGCACCTGGAGGGGCCGGCCGACGCGCCCGGATTCGACGCGGCGAAAACCGCGCTGATGCAAGACTTCGCGGTCGTCATACCCTGAACGTATGCCCACCGAGCTGGTCGAGCTGCCGTCCGGATCATTCCGAATGGGATCGACAAGCTTTTACCCCGAGGAAGCGCCGATTCACACGGTGACCGTGGCCGCCTTTGCGGTGGAACGGCATCCGGTGACCAATGCTCAGTTCGCCGAATTCGTTTCCGCCACAGGGTACGTGACGGTCGCTGAGCAACCGATCGACCCAGCGCTCTATCCGGGAGCCGACGCAAAAGAGTTGCGGGCGGGCGCGATGGTGTTTCGTCCGACGCCAGGTCCGGTCGACCTGCGCGACTGGCGGCAATGGTGGGTCTGGGCGCCGGGCGCGAGCTGGCGGCACCCGTTCGGGCCGGACAGCGACGTTGCCGACAAGGCCGATCATCCGGTCGTTCAGGTGGCCTATCCCGACGCCGCGGCATACGCCCGATGGGCCGGCCGGCGGCTGCCGACCGAGGCCGAGTGGGAGTACGCGGCGCGCGGCGGAGCCGCCACGACGTATGCGTGGGGCGACGAAGAGAAGCCCGACGGAAAGCTGATGGCCAACACCTGGCAGGGCAGCTTCCCCTACCGCAACGATGGTGCGCTTGGTTGGACCGGAACGTCGCCGGTGGGCGCTTTCCCGCCGAACGACGTTGGCCTCGTCGACATGATCGGCAATGTCTGGGAATGGACGGCCACCGAATTCTCGGCCCATCACCGGCTGAATCAGCCGCCGAAGGCCTGCTGCGCGCCGTCGGGGCCCGCCGACCCGGCCATTGCGCAGACCCTCAAGGGAGGCTCGCACCTGTGCGCGCCCGAGTACTGCCATCGGTATCGGCCCGCGGCGCGGTCACCGCAGTCGCAGGACACGGCGACCACCCACATCGGGTTCCGATGCGTGCGCGATCTGTCCTGAGGCGATCAGCTGATCGCGGCGACCGCGCTGGAGACCCGTGATTGGAAGTCGGGCGGCAGCGGAATGTAGCCGTGCTTGTCCAGGTCGATCTGGCCGGGACCGAGCGTCGCCTGCAGGGCCGCCTTGACCGCCTGCCCCACCTGGGGGTCGGGGTATTTCGAGCAGACGATCTCGTAGGTGGCCAGCACGATCGGGTACACGTCGTCTTGGCTGGGGTTGTAGAAACCCGAGAGGTCAAGCACCAGGTTGTTGCCCTTGCCGACGAACTTGGCCGCGGTGATGGTCTTACCGACGGAGTCGGTGCCGATCCGGACCGGGCGCCTCGACTTGCGGCTACCCGGGGTTTTGATCTCGGCGGCGTAAAGTCCCTCATCCATCGCGAACGACAACTCGTTGTAGGTGATCGCGCCCTCGGTGTTCTTCACCATCGCCGAGGTGCCGTCGTTGCCTTTGGCGCCGGTGCCGACGCCGCCCTTGAACTCCTTGCCGGTGCCCTGGGTCCAGGCGCCGCCGGCTGCGGCCGCCAGGTAGGCCTGGAAGTTGGCGGTGCTACCGGACTTATCGCTGCGGTAGACGACTTTGATGTCCTCCGGCGGCATCGATGCGTTCATCGCGGTGATCGCCGGGTCATCCCAGCGCTTGATGCTCCCGTTGAAAATCCCGGCCAGCGTCTCCGCATCGAGCACCAAAAAGTCGGCGTTGTAGAGGTTGTAGGTAATGGCCAGCGGGCCGAACACCACGGGCAGGTTCCACGCGTCGTTGCCGCCGCAGCGCTGCTTGGCGGGAGCGTATTGGTCGTCGGAGAGCGGAGTGTCCGATCCGGCGAAATCGGTCTTGCCGGCGAGGAAGTCGCTGATTCCCTGGCCCGAGCCGTTCCCGGTGTAGTTGAGCGTGTGCCCGGGGCAGGACTTGGCGTACGCGCTGATGAACGATTTCATCGCGTTGGCTTGCGCGGTCGAGCCGCTGGCGTTGATCGTCGCCTTGCCGCCGCAGTTCACCACCTCGCTGGCGTAGGCCATGCTCGTGTGTGGGACCTCGCATCCCGACAGCACGATGCTGCCCGCAGCCAGCAAACTCGCAGCGGCGACTAATCGCTTGTGCTTCATGTTGATTGCCTCACCCCGTAACTCGATACGTGTTGAGAATTGCAGCTATCCGAACCCGCATGCAACCAAACAACAGACTAACTGGTCAACGCGCGACCCGCCGCATGGTTCGGACTCTTCAAATGTTGCTCAAATGTCAATTGTCACACCGATCTTGAACTGCGAGTTACCGAAGGATGGCCAACGGGTGACGGGATTTTAGAGTCTTATCGGGCAAAGTTATTTCGCCGCGCGGCGGGCATCGGTATTCGCTAACCTGACCCCGTGCTGCGCCGACTGTCACGACTTTCCGGTAGCGACCAATGAGCGTCGACGCTCCGCCGACACCGGCGCCGTCGCCGCCGGCGGAGAAGAAGTCGCGACGCGGCATCATTATCGGGCTGTCGATCCTGCTGGCCTTCTTCGCCACCTACGGCCTGTCGCTAGTCGGTGTCCGCGCACTGCAAAAGTCGGAGGGTCCGCTGCCGCCACTGGACCTGAGCCAGGCCGGGCCCGACGACACGGTGGTGCAGATACGCCTTCAAGAGCTGAAGCCCACGACAAATCGCCTCACGGTGAACGTGATCATCTATCCGGGCGAGTCGCTGTACGACAAGCGCTTCGACGAGCTGAACACCGACATCGCCGTGCGGCTGTACCCGCCGAATGACCTGGGAGACCTGGTGTTCCCGAAGGGTAAAGCGCCCGCACAGGTCAACACCACGATCGAGGCACACGGCGATCCCGGCAGCTGGCCGTTCGACTCGTATCACACCGAGCCACAGTCGGCCGATGTGTTCGTCGGGACCGGCGTCAACCGCAAGCGGATCCCCGCTTTTGTCCAGGTCACCGGATCGATGGACGGCTGGGACGCCGAAACCCGGCGCTCTACCGACACCAGCGAAACCGGAAGCCACAACAACAGCAGCGTGGTGGTCACATTGCAGCGGGCCAAGGGTCCGCTGATCTTCGACCTGGGCATCATTATGGTGCTGATCAGCCTGCCCACCCTGGCGCTGCTGGTGGCCATTCCGATGGCGATGGGCCGACGAAAGTTCGTGCCGCCGTTCGCCACCTGGTATGCCGCGAACCTGTTCGCCATCGTTCCGCTGCGAAATATCTTGCCCGGCGCGCCGCCACCGGGTTCGATGATCGACCAAGCCCTGGTGCAGTGGGTGCTGCTCGCGCTGGCGACGGCGATGGCCTTGTACATCTACTCCTGGGTCAAGCAAGGAGACTGACGCCGCGGCTCATGAGCCGTTGCAGGTGAGTGCAACGCGCGCTATGACGCTGTCGGAGTTCAACAGGTTGGTCTCGACGTCGCCGTAGAAGTAACTATTGTCGGGGCTCCAGTTGGCGGTCTGAACGGTTGTGGCATACACAGGTTCGTGGCCGATGGCCTTGGCATTGCCGTTCACGTTGAATTCGCTGAGGCGCTGCGGGTTTGACCCGTCGGGGTTCATCGTCCACCAGTCGGTGCCGTGTGATGGGTTGTCGGCGTTGGACATCCACAACACCTGTCCGTCGGGCGTGTAGCGGGGATGCTCGTTATAACTGTTGCCTTGGGTGAGTCGAGTGATTGCACCGGAGTTGAGGTCGAGGCGGTAGATCTGGCTATGCCAGAGGTTATGGGTTTCGAAGCTGCTGGTGAACACCAGCGACGAAGAATCGGCGGAGAAGCCGCCGGTTTCATTGAAGGCATCGCCGGGCGGCGAGACGGTGCGAACGTTGGACAACGACGGCGTGCCGTCTTGGCCGACGTCGAAGTTGGCCACCTTGATCACCCAGAACCCGGCGAAGCGACTCGAGCTCAAGAACTTGGGCGCCCTGGTCCGCTCCGTCCATTCCAGTAGCCGGCCGTCGGGTGAGAATTCCGGGATGATCGTGCCATGGTCTTTGTCTGTTGGGACGTCGGTGAGCTGCCAGGCGCGTGAACCGTCGGCGCTGGCCACCCACAGGTCGGAGTAGCTGCCCCACCCGGGCGTGGCGGGCACCGAGTTACCCGGGTGGTCGGACTTCTCGGCCACAAACGCGATGAACTTGCCCGACGGGCTCCATACCGGCGTGCCGGTCGTGCGTTGCGGGAAATTCGTCCCACCGACTCCGAACTGCTGGCGGTTCTGCCCGTCGGGTTTGACCGTGTAGACGTGGAAGCGGCCGTCGCTGCCCTTGGCGTTGTAGGCCAGCAGACCGCTGACCTTCGACCAGTCAGCGCCGAAGGCGTCCTTCTGGAACACCTGATAGCTGATCGGCGGGCCACATCCGGGACGCCCGACCGACCGTCCGGGCCCAGATGGAGAACCATGGCCCTTGACCGGCGGGCGGGCGCACGACGTGCCGAGCACAACGAACAGGACGGTCAGCAGCACCCAGGCACGCAGGGCGCCGGCCGAGAATCGCGTCAACATGGGCAACTCCAGGCGCCTTTCCGTGGCTCCGTCAGCAGCAACGGTATCCGAGTTCGGCCGGGAATTTGGCTCTGAGCAGGTCTTCACCTAGACTCTAAGGGTTGCCGTGGGCAGACCTCGGCTGGCGCAAGTCAGCCCCGCGTGCCCTTCGGTGACGAAGACCATGCATGACAGGTCTGGCGGATGATGTCCGCCGGCGTGCCAGTGCCTGGCTGTGATACGTGAACCAGGTCAGGAGATCGAGTGATTCAGCAGGAATCGCGGCTGAAGGTGGCCGACAACACCGGCGCCAAGGAGATCTTGTGCATCCGTGTGCTCGGCGGCTCGTCGCGGCGGTACGCCGGGATCGGCGACGTCATCGTGGCGACGGTCAAAGACGCCATCCCCGGCGGCAACGTCAAGCGCGGTGAAGTGGTGAAGGCCGTCGTGGTGCGCACCGTCAAGGAGCGCCGCCGCGCCGACGGCAGCTACATCAAGTTCGACGAGAACGCCGCCGTCATCATCAAACCCGACAACGACCCGCGCGGAACCCGCATTTTCGGGCCGGTGGGCCGCGAACTGCGGGAGAAGCGCTTCATGAAGATCGTTTCGCTGGCCCCGGAGGTGTTGTAGGTGAAGATTCACAAGGGTGACACCGTCCTGGTCATCTCAGGCAAGGACAAGGGCGCCAAAGGCAAGGTGCTGCAGGCCTACCCGACTCGCAACAAGGTGCTTGTCGAGGGCGTCAACCGGATTAAAAAGCACACCCCGATCTCAACCAACCAGCGCGGAGCGCGGTCGGGCGGGATCGTCACGCAGGAAGCCCCGATCCACGTCTCCAACGTGATGGTGGTCGACTCCGACGGCAAGCCCACTCGGGTCGGCTATCGAGTCGACGAGGAGAGTGGCAAGCGGGTCCGCATCTCCAAGCGCAACGGCAAGGACATCCAGGCATGACGACGGCAGAGAAAGTTCAGCCACGGCTCAAGGTGCGCTACCGCGAGGAGATCCGGGACGCGCTCAACCAACAGTTCAAGTACGCCAACGTCATGCAGATCCCGGGCGTGGTGAAGGTTGTGGTCAACATGGGCGTCGGCGACGCCGCCCGCGACGCCAAACTGATCAACGGCGCCGTGAACGACCTGGCGCTGATCACCGGCCAGCGGCCGGAGATCCGCAAGGCGCGAAAGTCCATTGCGCAGTTCAAATTGCGCGAGGGCATGCCGATCGGCGCGCGGGTGACCCTGCGTGGTGACCGGATGTGGGAGTTCCTCGACCGGCTCACATCGATTGCGCTGCCGCGTATCCGCGACTTCCGCGGGTTGTCGCCCAAGCAGTTCGACGGCTCCGGCAACTACACCTTCGGGCTGGGCGAGCAGTCGGTGTTCCACGAGATCGACGTGGACAAGATCGACCGGGTCCGTGGCATGGACATCACGGTCGTCACCTCAGCGACGACCGACGACGAAGGGCGAGCGCTGTTGCGGGCCCTCGGCTTTCCGTTCAAGGAGAACTGACCAGATGGCGAAGAAGGCATTAGTCAACAAAGCCGCGCGCAAGCCCAAGTTCGCGGTGCGAGGCTACACCCGCTGCGGCAGGTGCGGCCGTCCGCGCGCGGTGTTCCGCAAGTTCGGACTGTGCAGGATCTGCCTGCGCGAGATGGCGCACGCGGGCGAGTTGCCCGGCGTGCAGAAGAGCAGTTGGTAACAGACCCAGAACAGGTGCGCAGCAGGCCCACTGAAGGACTCTTGTTGGGAACCGCCGCGAGGAAGGCAACACCGCTGTCATGACGATGACGGATCCGATCGCAGACTTTTTGACACGTCTGCGCAACGCCAATTCGGCGTACCACGATGAGGTGACGCTGCCGCATTCGAAGATCAAGGCCAACATCGCCGAGATCCTCAAGCGGGAGGGTTACATCACCGACTACCACACCGAAGACGCGCGCGTCGGTAAGGCGTTGGTCGTTGAGCTCAAGTACGGGCCCAGCCGGGAGCGCAGCATCGCCGGTCTGCGGCGGGTGTCCAAGCCGGGGTTGCGGGTGTACGCCAAGTCGACCAATCTGCCGCGGGTGCTCGGTGGCCTGGGCGTGGCGATCATCTCGACCTCCTCGGGCCTGCTCACCGACCGTCAGGCAGCCAGACAGGGCGTGGGCGGCGAAGTCCTCGCGTACGTGTGGTAAGGGCGGGGAGGTAACGAAAAACTATGTCGCGCATTGGTAAGCAACCGGTTCCGGTTCCCACCGGGGTCGAGGTGACGATCGATGGCCAGCACGTCGCGGTGAAGGGGCCCA
>Ga0335076_10008389_pt1 | contig 10436 bp, 7 predicted proteins | sample Lox_Sample_25_FD_206717 | JGI IMG/M metagenome (GOLD analysis project Ga0335076, IMG submission 206717) | Soil microbial communities from Loxahatchee National Wildlife Refuge, Florida, United States - Lox_Sample_2.5 | ecosystem: Environmental > Terrestrial > Soil > Wetlands | place: USA: Florida...
AATGCTAGATAGTGCCCCTTAGACGTCACTGACCGCTCTGCTCCTGTAAGACCAAGTCCGCTACGCGCCAATCCGAGGCCGTCTCACCTTGTTCCGAGCAACACACCGGGTCGAAACGGCGACGTCTGAGAGGTCTCGTTGATCCAGCCGGCGAACAGCAGGAAGGCGCGCGACCGGCAGCGCTTCCGCCGCAGCTGCGCCGGCCGTTCGTTCCGGGAGTAGTTGGCGGACAGCTTGATCGGTATTGCGGTCGGGGGAACATCTAGGGTGAAGAAGAGTCCGGGCGCCGGAGGGAATGCGCGCTCGCCAGTTCCCGCCTTCTGCGCTGCAGCATCGGTATTGCGCCGCGTCACGAATCCGTGTTCAGGCCAGACTCCAGCGCAACAGCGGCGTATGCTGAAGGCTTAAGACTGGTCGCGGCCCTGCCTCGACCGTCGTCTGACTTGGGCGCTGGCTGCACGCCGCAGTCGGTCGTGCCGGCCGCCCATCGATGATGCGGCCCCTGCGAAGCCGATGACCGTCCGAGCTCTAAACCGAGACGTTCGGAGGAAGCATCATGGATGTGCAGACAATCAGAAATCCCGTCGAGTGCGTCATTGACGAACTGCGCGAGGCGGCGCGGGGCGTCGGAGACGCCGGCCGGTCCATCGGGCACACGTCAACGCACCTGTTCTCCAGGCCCCTGGCCGTCAGCAAGATCGAGATCAGCGACCTGAAGGAGGTGCTGGCCAGGGGCTTCGATGACTTCATGGCCTATCGCACCGACATCATCTTCCTGCTCACGGTCTATCCGCTCGCCGCGCTGGCGATCGGCGCAGCCGCATTGCACCAAGAGTTCATCCCGATGCTGTTCCCGATCGTGTCGGGCTCGGTCATCATGGGGCCGTTCGTCGGCGTCTTCCTCTATGAGCTGAGCCGGCGGCGCGAGATCAACCTCCAGCGTCACCACGCCGACAATCACAGCTGGGCCAATGCCCTGACCGTCACGCGCCGGAGCAACTTCGGTGCGATCATGCTGCTCGGGTTCATGCTGGTGGCGATGTACCTAATCTGGCTCGGCACGGCGTTCTGGATCTACCGCGTAACCCATGGGCCGCAACCCATCGAATCCGTCGGACTGTTCGTGCAGGACCTGTTCCTGACCCAGGTCGGCTGGTGGCTGATCGGTATCGGCCTCGCCGTCGGCTTCCTGTTTGCGGTGTTGGCCCTGATGATGACGGTGGTGTCGTTCCCGCTGCTGATTGACCGCGATGTCGGCCTCGGCACGGCGGTACAGACGTCTTTCCGTGCCGTCCGGTTGAACCCGGTGCCGATCGCCGCCTGGGGCTTGGTGGTGGCGGGTGGCTTGGTCGCCGCCGCGATCCCGCTGCTGATCGGGCTGGCAATCGTGATGCCGGTCCTGTGCCACGCGAGCTGGCACCTCTATCGCAAGCTCGTACCGCGCCAGCATGACGCGCACTGACCAAGACGCAAGGCAATCGGTTTGATCCAGCGTGACCGGCAGTACGCCGGTACGCTCCTATTTAAACGGTCTGAGACGCTAGGCCAGCGCCGGCCGAGAGCGCGAGACGCGAGCGGCCTCGGCCCGACTAGATCGTTTCCCCGTCTGGCAGCCGCGCGTCGACAAGGACGTCGCCCATCGTTGGCTGCGCACCCGGCTCGCCGATCTAGCCGAAGCGCCGTACGATGTTCCGCAAGATGGAGCGCTACGACGGCCATCCTGTTGCTGCAATTCGTCGTCGCCCCTATATCGCGAAAGCTCCCAATGGCGGCTATCTGCGCCGGCGAGACAACGGAGTCCGCTTAGCGCCAAGGGCGGACATCGGCACTTACGGCAGGGTGGTCGGACGAGCGCTCCGGTCGCGAACACCAGCTGTCACTCCGGCAGTCCTGCCCTGCGAAGGGCCGCTTTCAACTTTTCGAGATCTTCTGCCCGTTGAAGCGGGATCCGATCGCTTAGGCTTGAGACTCGAGAAGTCGGGTCGAGCAGGCGCAATCGAGTGATTGCTTCTTCTGCGTCTTTGTGCCGGCCGGCCAGCGCACAACACGCTGCAACAATCCGCAATGCCGTTCCATAGCCTGGTTGGTCTCGCAGCGCCTGCTCAGCAAGTAGCAAGGCCTGATCGTGTCGGCCGGCCAGGAAATGTGCCAAGGCTGCGCCACCCTGCATATTGTACATGAGCGCATCAAGCGGGCTTAGACGCATTGCCCTCACTTGATCCTCGATCGCCCGCTCCACCTCGCCGCGGTAGGTTCGGATCCAACCGCTGTAGCTCCATGCCGAGGCAAGATTTGGATTGGTCGCGAGCGCCCGATCGATCATGGCTGCACCATCGTCGATCCTGCCGACGACATATGCCAGGCTGAACCCTCCAAATGTGAGCGCAACCGCATCGTCCTTGCCAAGTTCTACCGCCCTTCGGGCAATCTGCGCTGTTTCAGCCTTCTCCTTCTCCGCATCAGAAGTCCATCCATTCGTCTTGCGTCGGACGTAGCACCAGGCAGCCATGCCAAATGCGGAGGCAAAATCTGGATCCAACTCCGTGGCTCTGCGAAAAAGCTTCAGCGCTTCGCTCACAGTGTCCCGGGTATCTTGGCGCACGGCGGCAATCCCGCGGAGGTAATAGTCGTAGGCATCGAGGTTTTCGGTCGGCTTGCGCTTGGCCCGTTCAATCTCAACTTGTTCCAGCTTTGGAACGATCGTGCCTACTACGCTTGTAGCCACCTGGTCCTGAAGATCGAAGACGTCCTCGATCCCGCCGTCGAAGCGATCGGCCCAGATATGCGCGCCCGTTGATGTATCAATGAGCTGCCCGGCAATGCGCACTCTGTTTCCCGCCTTGCGCACGCTGCCTTCGAGTACGTAGCGCACACCGAGCTCGCGTCCGACTTGCTTCACGTCGACTGAGCGACCCTTGTAGGTAAAGCTGGAATTCCGAGCGATGACGAACAACCAACGCATGCGTGACAGCGCGGTGGTTATCTCCTCGACCATGCCGTCGGCGAAATAGTCCTGCTCCGGATCGCTGCTCAGGTTCTCAAATGGCAGCACCGCAATCGATGGTTTTTCAGGGAGCTGCGGAATGCTCGTCGGAATTCCATCAAGGCGCACCCGATAGGCCCTGACCAGCCGCTGGAGATTCTTGACCCGCTGCTCACCAATGAAGTCCAACGGCAAGTCGAGTTTGCCTTGGAGATGATCGTAAACCGTCCCGGACACAATGACACCACCGGCATGGGCGAGTGCTTGCAATCGAGCGGCAATATTGACCCCATCACCCTGCAGGTCATCGCCGTCGACAATGACGTCGCCGAGATTGATGCCGACACGCAAATCGATCCGGCGGACGTCGGGCAATCCAGCGTTGCGTTTCGCCATCGCGTTCTGCAGAACTACCGCGCAATGGACGGCGTCGACCACACTGTGAAATTCAGCCAGGAGCCCGTCACCCACTAGCTTAAAAATGCGGCCCCGATGGCCTTCTATCTCAGGCTCGAACAGTTCCTTGCGGTGGGCACGGAGGCGTTCGAACGCGTCGACCTCATCCTGTTCCATCAACCGACTGTAGCCGACCACATCGGCGACGAGGATGGCAGCCAAGTGACGATGGGCAGGTCCTTCGCTCATGGGGCGCAACTGTTTCCAGGGAACCCGTTGCGTGAGGATTCTATCGACGGCCTAATGAGGAGTCTATTAGGCAAAGATGTCGGCTTGGGCCACGAGCGGACCCCGGCACGCACCCCCTGACCGTCGGCAGCTCCCGCCGTCCGATGATGCAGAGTGATTGTCCTGGCACGGCCGCACTCTCAAGGCGTCACCGTCGGATTGGTGTTTGGGGCAGTCTTAAGCTTGGATTCGCCATCCTCATGGTCCGGCGGAGGTGTCGCGTCGAGGGCGAGGATCTCGCCGAGCCAGATGGCATGTGCCAGGTGGTCGGATCTGGGTCGGCCGGTATTGGGGTGGATCAGCACGGCAAGGCCGCGCCGGTTGATCATCAGCCAGGGCACGAAGCGCGGAAATTCGTCGGGCAAAAAAGCCACCTGGTACATCGGCCTTGTATGCGGCCCGACGAGACGGTCGTGCCAGCGGCCGATTCGAACCGAAAAACGCTCCGCAATCTCCTCGCGTAGGATTTCGGCGACACGACGCTGGTCCGGACCGTCGAAATAGATGTGCGCGTGGTAGCTCAGGATCGTCTCGATCGGCTGTGCGGTCATCGCGGGGCGGCGCCCTCCTTTCCACCGACATGGTATGGGCTCAGGCGTCATTCGTCGACGGGAAGAGAGCCCCGACCCGCTCGGGATTGTCCGCTTCTCTAATCGGTCATTTGGGGTCAAGCATCTTCAGGCTATCCACCGCGTCGGTGTCGATGTCGCTCGCGGATCCGCGCTTCTCTTCGGAATCGGCATCTTCGCCCTCCAGAATGGGGTTCGAGGATGAGGTGGCACAATCTAATGGGCGGCCTTGTCGCACGCTCGCGACAGGTCCAAGCGGACAGTCGTACTCACCTCACCCATCGTCCCGCGGGGGACATGTTTTCCACTGCTCGGTGGAATCCAGTTTCCCCTATTGCATGGTTCTCATGCCAAGACGACTTCTCGCGACCATCGGAACTCGGTACCGTCGACCCAGATGCGGTGCATAGCCGCCTCACAGATCGCCTCGGCATCCACCGCATCGTTCTTCTGCCGCTTCACGTACGGTTTGACGTAGCGAGGGGGCATCAACTTCACCCAGTGCCCTTCTGCAGCTCTCTGGCCCAATGATGAGCAGCTGCGCAGGCCTCCATCCCGACCAGACAAGCCGGCTGCTTAGCGAAGAATGCCAGCAGGCGCGCTCGCACGATCCGACGTTGAACGACGACCGTTCCCATCATACGCGGACGATCCACAGACCAAGGACCCAGGCTCCGATCGCCGGCGTAGCCCGGGGAAACTCTCTCGTGGTGAGGAGAAGAGCACTGGCTTAGGCGCGTTACCGCAAGCAGGTTAACCAATCTACCGGCTGCCAGTCAGAAATCCGTGCAGAAGGCGTGCATCGCCTAGGCGGTTCACCCTAACACACTGATATTTCGATAAAATACCCCGTCACCAGCTACCTTCACACGGTAGGGGTCACAGGTTCAATCCCTGTCGCACCCACCACGCGCCGGGTCTCAAGCCTTCACCACCTTCGCCCTGCCCTTCGCTTTCGCGCGCGTCATCGCGTTCCGCGTATCCACCACCAGCTTCGCCTTCTTGGCGACGAGGGCGTAGTCGATCGCGTCGTGGTCGGTGACGATCAGGACGGCATCCGCGGCGGCGAGGCGCGCGGGCGTGAGCGCGACCGAGCGGCGGTCGGTCAGGTGGCCGTGCTCGCGGGAGGGCTTGATGCGGGGGATGAAGGGGTCGTGGTAGTCGACCCGGGCGCCCGCCTCCTCCAGCATGCCGATCAGGGTCAAGGCCGGGCTCTCGCGCATGTCGTCGACGTTCTTCTTGTAGGCAAGGCCGAGCATCAGGATTTTCGCACCCTTGAGCGCGCGGCCCGCATGGGTGCTCAGCGCCTCGGCGAGGCGGCCCATGACGTAGCGCGGCATCAGGGTGTTGATCTCGCCGGCGAGCTCGATGAAGCGGGTGTTGATGCCGAACTCCCGCGCCTTCCAGGTGAGATAGAAGGGATCGATCGGGATGCAATGGCCGCCGAGGCCGGGCCCGGGATAGAACGGCATGAAGCCGAAGGGCTTGGTCTTCGCCGCCTCGATCACCTCCCAGACGTCGATCCCCATGGCGTCGAAGATGACCTTCATCTCGTTGACCATGGCGATGTTGACGGCACGGAAGATGTTCTCGGTGAGCTTGATCGCCTCGGCGGTCTCCGGCGAGGAAACCGGCACCGTCCTGACCACCACGCCGTCATAGAGCGCCTTTGCGAGATTCAGCGCCGCCCTGCCGTCGCCGCCGATCACCTTTGGGATCGCCGCCGTGCCGAACTTCTCGTTGCCGGGATCCTCGCGCTCCGGCGAATAGGCGAGATGGAAATCGCGTCCCGACTTGAGCCCGTTCTTTTCCAGGATCGGCTTCACCACCTCGGTGGTGGTGCCGGGATAAGTGCTGGATTCCAGCACCACCAGCTGGCCCTTCCGGAGCGTGCGCGCCACCTCTTCCGCGGTGGCGACGATGAAGCGCATGTCGGGCTCGCGGTATTTCGTGAGCGGCGTCGGGACGCAGATGACGACCGCATCCATCTTCCGCAAGTCCGCGAGCTTCCCGCTGGCCTCGAGCTTGCCCGATTTCACCAGGGGCCGGATGCGCGCCGCGGGGATGTGGCGGATGTAGCTGCGCCCGGCATTGAGCTGCGCGATCTTCTTGGGATCGATGTCGAAGCCGGTGACCGGAAAGCCCCGCTCGGCGAAGAGGCAGGCCAGCGGCAGGCCGACATAGCCGAGGCCGATGATGCCGACCTTGGCCGACTTGTCGGCGATCCGCGCCGCGAGCGAAGGATCGACGGCGCGGCCTCGGCTCATATGTAGCCGGCGTCCTTCAGATAGGCGACCACGGCGGCCGCATGTGCCGCGGGCTCCGCCTCCTCGGTCTTCAGGGTCAATTCGGCCCGCTCCGGCGCCTCATAGGGGCTGTCGATGCCGGTGAAGTGCTTGATCTCGCCGGCCTTCGCCTTCTTGTAGAGGCCCTTCGGGTCGCGCTGCATGCAGACCTCGATCGGGGTATCGACGAACACCTCGACGAACTCGCCCGCCTGCAGCATCTCCCGCGCCATGCGGCGCTCGGAGCGGAACGGCGAGATGAAGGAGACCAGCACAATGAGGCCGGCATCGACGAACAGCTTCGCCGCTTCGGCGACGCGCCGGATGTTCTCGACGCGATCGGCATCGGTGAAGCCGAGGTCGCGATTGAGTCCGTGACGCACGTTGTCGCCGTCGAGGATGTAGGTGTGCTTGCCCTCGGCGAAGAGGGCGCGTTCGACCAGGTTGGCGATCGTCGACTTGCCGGAGCCGGAGAGGCCGGTGAACCAGAGCACCGCCGGACGCTGGCTCTTCAATTGGGCGCGGCCGGACTTCGCGACGTCGAGCGCCTGCCAGTGCACGTTGGTGGCGCGCCGCAGGCCGAAATCGATCATGCCCGCGCCGACCGTCGCGTTGGTGAAGCGGTCGATCAGGATGAAGCCGCCGGTATCGCGGTTCTCCTGGTAGGAGTCGAAGGCGAGCGGCGTGTTGACCGAGAGGTTGACGTAGCCGACCTCGTTCAGGTGCAGCGTCTTCCCCGCATTGTGGGCGAGGGTGTTGACGTCGGTCTTGTATTTGAGATCGGTGATCTGCGCCGGGACCGTCGCCGGTCCGAGCTTCAGCATGTAGGGCCGGCCGGGGAGCATCTCCTCCTCCGCCATCCAGAGGAGATGCGCCGCGAACTGCTCGCTGACCTCGGGCCTTGCGGTCGCGGCGCAGAGCACGTCGCCGCGGGAGATGTCGATCTCGTCGGAGAGCGTGATCGTGACCGCCTCGCCGGCCACCGCCTCGGTGGCGTCGCCGTCCATGGTGACGATCCGGGTGACGCTGCTGGTGCGCCCGGAGCGCGCGACCGCGATCACGTCGCCGGGGCGCACGCGGCCGCCGACGATGGTGCCGGAGAAGCCGCGGAAGTCGAGGTTCGGGCGGTTGACCCATTGCACCGGCATGCGGAACGGCTTATCCGCCATGGCGGTCGAGACGTCGATCGTCTCGAGATAGGGCAGCAGCGCCGGTCCCTCGTACCAGGGCATGTTGGCGCTCATCGCGATCACGTTGTCGCCGTAGCGCGCCGAGAGCGGGATCGGCGTCATGCTGGCGAAGCCGAGATCCTTGGCGAAGGTCTCGAACTCCTCGACGATGGTGCGGAACACCGCCTCGGAGAAATCCACGAGGTCGATCTTGTTGACCGCCAGCACCACGTGCCGGATGCCGAGCAGCGAGGCGATGTAGGCGTGGCGCCGGGTCTGGGTCAGCACGCCCTTGCGGGCGTCGATCAGGATGACCGCGAGGTCGGAATTGGAGGCGCCGGTCGCCATGTTGCGGGTGTACTGCTCGTGCCCCGGCGTGTCGGCGACGATGAACTTGCGCTTGTCGGTGGCGAAGAAGCGGTAGGCGACGTCGATGGTGATGCCCTGCTCGCGCTCGGCCTCGAGCCCGTCCACCAGCAGCGCGAAGTCGATGTCGTCGCCGGTGGTGCCGTGCTTCCTGGAATCCTTCTCCAGCGTCGCCAGCTGGTCCTCGAACAGGAGCTTGGTGTCGTAGAGCAGGCGGCCGATCAGGGTCGACTTGCCGTCATCGACCGAGCCGCAGGTCAGGAAACGCAGGAAGGACTTCTTCTCCTGGGCGGCGAGATAGGCCTTCAAATCGGCGACGGCGACAGTGGTGTCGGGAGCGGTCATCAGAAGTAGCCCTCCTTCTTCTTCTTCTCCATGGAGGACTTCTCGTCGTGGTCGATCATGCGACCCTGGCGCTCGGAGGTCGTCGCCGTGAACATCTCGGTCACGATGTCCTCAAGCGTCGCCGCCGAGGAGTCGATGGCGCCGGTCAGCGGATAGCAGCCGAGGGTACGGAAGCGGACCAGGCGCTGCTCGACCGTCTCGCCGGGCCGCAGCTTCATGCGGTCGTCATCGACCATGATCAGGCCGCCGTCACGCTCGACGATCGGCCGGTGCTTGGCGAAATAGAGCGGGACGATCGGGATCTGCTCCATCAGGATGTACTGCCAGATGTCGAGCTCGGTCCAGTTGGAGAGCGGGAAGACCCGGATCGACTCTCCCTTGTTGATGCGCGTGTTGTAGACCCGCCACAGCTCCGGACGCTGGTTCTTCGGATCCCAGGCATGGGCGGCGGTGCGGAAGGAGAAGACGCGCTCCTTGGCGCGGGATTTTTCCTCGTCGCGGCGCGCGCCGCCGAAGGCGGCATCGAACTGCCACTTGTCCAGCGCCTGTTTCAGGGACTCGGTCTTCATCACCTGGGTGTGGAGCGAGGAGCCGGAATCGAACGGGTTGATGCCGCGCTTGACCCCGTCCTCGTTCACATGGATGAGCAGGTCGAGTCCGAGCCGCTTCGCGGTCTCGTCGCGAAACTGGATCATTTCCCGGAACTTCCATGTGGTGTCCACATGGAGCAGCGGGAATGGCGGCTTCGCCGGATAGAAGGCCTTCATCGCGAGATGCAGCATGACCGACGAATCCTTGCCGATCGAATAGAGCATCACGGGATTGCGGAACTCCGCCACGACCTCGCGCATGATGTGGATGCTCTCGGCTTCCAGGCGGCGGAGATGGGAAATGACGGCTTGGCGTCTGGACAATCTTCGGTCCTCTGTGAATAGGCGGGGTGACATATAGGCGGGGGACCGCCCCCCGTAAACCACTTAAAACGGGACCCACCCCTGCCCGGCTAAAGCCTTCCAGGGTCGGTATTTTTCAGGAATTCCGTTAGACCGCGACCAGCCTGAGCGCGACCAGGGCCAGCACCGCGGCGAGGAGAATGCGCAGCACCCGCTCCGGGATCCTGGTCACCAGCTGACTGCCGACGATGATCCCCGGCATCGACCCCACCAGCAGCGAAACCAGCAGCACGTAGTCGATGGTGCCGAGGAGGGCATGGCCGAGGCCGGCGACCAGCGTCAGCGGGACGGCATGGGCGATGTCGGAGCCGGCGATCTTCGATGCCGGCAGCTCGGGATAGAGCAGGATGAGCGCGGTCGCGCCGAGGGCGCCGGCGCCGACCGAAGAGACCGAGACCAGCACGCCGAGCACCGCCCCGATCAGAATCGTGAGGCCGCGCAGCCGCCGCTCGCTCGGGCGCGGCACGTGCCGGGAGTAGAGCGCAACGAACTGGCGGCGGAATATGAGCACCACGGCGGTGAGCAACAGCGCACACCCCAACGCCCTCGAGAACAGCGAGTTCCCGCCGGCGCCATGAAGGTCGAGGAGGCCGAGGAGCAGAATTGTGACAACCGAAGCCGGAATGCTGCCAAGGCTGAGGCGCATGACGACGCGCCAGTCCACCGTGCGGTTGAGACCGTGGATCGTGACTCCGACCGACTTCGTCAGGCAGGCATAGAGGAGGTCGGTTCCGACCGCATTTGCCGGCGCGACTCCGAACAGGAGAATCAGAATCGGGGTCATCAGGGAGCCGCCGCCGACTCCGGTCATGCCCACAAGGAGGCCGACGACGAAGCCGGAGAGCATGTAGACGAGATTGATCGTGCTCAAGACCGTCAAGATTTCAACACCGCGTGTTCACAAACTTCTGTAATGATCCGCCGAATACTTAATCGGCGAGACTTCGCCTTACTCTTGCGCAGGGCGGTGTCTGCGAGCGGAATCGCCGCGCGAAATTGTCTCGCTGCCCGATCCTTCCGTTCTCGCACGAGAATCGTGGCACCCCCGATTTCCGGCTGGAATGCAGGCCATTCCGGCGAAA
>Ga0335076_10008390_pt1 | contig 10435 bp, 4 predicted proteins | sample Lox_Sample_25_FD_206717 | JGI IMG/M metagenome (GOLD analysis project Ga0335076, IMG submission 206717) | Soil microbial communities from Loxahatchee National Wildlife Refuge, Florida, United States - Lox_Sample_2.5 | ecosystem: Environmental > Terrestrial > Soil > Wetlands | place: USA: Florida...
CCGTCCCGCTTGGTGCGGGCGTCGGCCACGATGATCCGGTAAAACGGCGCGTGGATCTTGCCCATGCGCTTCAGCTTGATCTTGACAGCCACGGGTGTGGTCTCTCCCAGAACGCTCGGATGCAGGCAACGCTCGCGCCGGGTGGGGACCACCGCGTCGGCCCGCTCGTATCCCGGGCCGGCGAGCGTGAGAGGGCGTCGCCAGACCGGGAAGTGTCCCAGACATTGTGCCAGACGCACGAGGGTGGGGCGTAATCGCGACCGAATCGCCGCCCGGACCGACCCTTCAGGTTCGTGATCATGGCTTTGCTGTCGTCCCATACAACGCCGCTGACTTAGGGCGCGTGATGATCACTCGCTGTTGATGTTGACGTAGCTCACCTCTATGGGGGACCAACGTCAACATCAACACGTGGTCTCAGTGGTGCTGGTGTGACAAGTGGGTGTTCTCCCGCGCAGCGCCGGGTTCGTGATCAACCGATTGCTGTCGTCATAGCAGCAGCAATCGGTTGATCATGTTGGCGCCAGGCGGGGGCAGGCCAGCCAACGCCCGGGTTGCGCCACCCAGCCCCGGCCTCACCGGCAGGGGCCTGATCAGGCGTGAACTCGGCGGCCAGATCATCGCCGCGCTTGGCCATCATCACCGGTCACGCCAGCACCTTAGACCTCACCAGTCACGCGTTCCGGCCCATGCACACCCGCACGATGAGCGGGACCAGCGAGGCCTCCTAAAGTCTCCGGCGTTGCGTCCCGACGACACCAAGGTCATGATCACGACCAGGAGCGGCGGCAGCAGGAGCGGCGGCAGCGGTTACTTGTCGTCGTCCTTCTTGGGGCGGCGGCGGCCGAGCAGGCCGAAGCCGGCCGGGAGGCTGCCCGGGCCGGTGGCGCCGCCGGGCGTGCCGTCGGGCGACGGCAGCTTGCTGAGGTCCGGCATGGCCCGGCGGAGGGCCGGGTTGGAGTTCAGCGCGTCCAGGCTGGCCGCCAGGTCCTCGGGTGAGCTGGGCAGCCCGCCGCCCACGCCCTGGCCGGCCCCGTTGCCCGCGGGCGTGGCGGCGGCTGGCTTGCCGCCGGCCTTGCCCGCAGCCGGGTTGCCGCCGGGCCGCCCGCCCTTGGGCTTCTTCTTCGCCTTCTTCTTGGCGCTCTTGCTGACCGCACGGCGCATGCCGGGGATGGGTGGCATGCCGGGCATCCCGCCGCCGCCCATCATCTGCCGCATCATCTTCTGGCCTTCGAGGAACCGGACGACGAGGTTGTTGACCTCGCCGACGGTGACCCCGGACCCGTTGGCGATGCGGGCCCGGCGGGACCCGTTCAGGATCTTCGGATTGCGCCGCTCGGCCGGGGTCATCGAGTTGACGATGGCCGCCGCCCGGTCCAGGTCTTTGTCGTCGATCTGATTGAGCAGCTCACGGTTCTGCGCCGCGCCGGGCAGCATGCCGAGCAAGTTGCCGATCGGACCGAGCTTGCGCACCATGGCCAGCTGCTCGACAAAGTCTTCCAGGGTGAAGCCGTCGCCCGAGGCCAGCTTCCCGGCCATCTTGGCCGCCTGGTCCTCGTCGAACGCCCGTTCCGCCTGCTCGATCAGGGTGAGCACGTCGCCCATGTCGAGGATGCGGGACGCCATCCGGTCGGGGTGGAAGACGTCGAAGTCTTCCTGCTTCTCACCGGAGGAGGCGAACATGATCGGGCGGCCGGTGAGCTGGACGATGGACAGCGCGGCGCCGCCGCGGGCGTCACCGTCCAGCTTGGTCAGCACCACGCCGTCGTAGCCGACGCCGTCCAGGAAGGCCTGGGCGGTGGCCACCGCGTCCTGGCCGATCATGGCGTCCACCACGAACAGGATCTCGTCCGGGTCGGTCGCGTCCCGGATGTCCGCGGCCTGGCGCATCATCTCCTCGTCGACACCCAGCCGGCCCGCGGTGTCGATGACGACCACGTTCTGCTGGCGGCGGCGCGCCTCGTCGATCGATTGCCGGGCCACCTGGATCGGGTCACCCACGCCGTTGCCGGGCTCGGGCGCGTACACCGGAACGCCGGCCCGCTCTCCGACGATCTGCAGCTGCTGTACGGCGTTGGGGCGCTGCAGGTCGGCCGCGACCAGCATGGGCGTGTTGCCCTGGTCCTTCAGCCACAGTGCCAGCTTGCCGGCCAGCGTGGTCTTACCGGAGCCCTGCAGGCCGGCCAGCAGGATCACGGTCGGCGGCGCCTTGGCGAACCGGATCCGGCGTGCCTCGCCGCCCAGGATCTGGATCAGTTCCTCATGAACGATCTTGATGACCTGCTGCGCCGGGTTCAGCGCCTGGGACACCTCTTCCGACGAGGCGCGCTCCTTGACCCGCGCGATGAACTCACGCACCACGGGCAGCGCGACGTCCGCCTCGAGCAGCGCGATGCGGATCTCACGGGCCGTCGCGTCGATGTCGGCGGCGGACAGCCGCCCGCGCCCGCGCAGATTGGAGAAGACCTGAGTCAGCCGGTCGGAGAGAGTCTCGAACACGCATCCCAGGCTATCCGGTCAACCGCACCGGGTCAGTGCCACTAGGCCAGCGCGGCCAGCACCTGCGCGGCGATCTTGCCGCGGATGCGGGACCCGCCGACCGGCCCACCGGACGCGTCCACCACGTAGAACACGTCCACCGCCTCCGCGCCCAGGGTCTCCACCCGGGCGGCCCGCACGTCCAGCCCGCAGTCGCCGAGCGCCCGGCCGATCCGCCAGAGCAGGCCGGGCGCATCGTGCGCGCGGACCTCGACCACCGTCGCGGTGCGCGACGCATCGTCCAGCAGGGTGACCTTGGGCGGCGCGACCGGGACCGGGACCGGCGCCTCCCGGTAGGCGCGCATCCGCCGCTCCAGCCGCTCGGCCACGTCCAGCCGCCCCTCCAGGGCCCGGCGCAGGTCGCTGCTGACCAGCTCGGCGTCCGGCGGGTCACCGAACTCCGGCGCCACGGTGAACGCCGCCACCGCCATCGTGCCGTGCGAGGCGGCGTTGGCCGAACGCACCGCCAGCCGGTGCGAGGCCAGCACGCCGGCCGCCTGCCAGAGCAGCCCCGGCCGGTCCGGGGCCACCATGGTCACCTCGGACCCGGTGACCCGGGCCGCCGGGCCGCCCTGCTCGGCCAGGGCGGCCTGATCGGGCCGCAGCGGCAGCGGCTCCGGCGGCGGCTCGCCCGCCAGCCGCGACTCGACCCGCCGGACCAGATCGCCGACCAGGCCCTCTTTCCAGTCGTTCCACGCGGCCGGCCCGGTGGCCAGGCCGTCCGCGATGGCCAGCGCGTGCAGCAGCCCGAGCAGCGGCCGGCCGCCAACGATGGCGGCCACCTGGGACACGGTGACCGGATCGTCCAGGTCGCGCCGGGTCGCGGTCTGCGGCAGCAGCAAGTGGTGCCGGACCGCGCCGGCCACCAGTTCGGCGTCGGACGGGCCCAGCCCGACCCGCCGGGCCACGTCCCGGGCCACCACTTCCCCGGTGATCCGGTGGTCCCCGGGCCAGCCTTTGCCGATGTCGTGCAGCAGCGCGGACAGCAGCAGCAGGTCCGGCCGGGCCACATCGCGGGTCAGCACCGCCGACCGGACGGCTGCCTCGACCAGGTGCCGGTCCACGGTGTAGGTGTGCAGCGGGTTGCGCTGCGGCCGGTTCCGCACCCGGTCCCAGTCCGGCAGCAGGCTGGCCACCAGGCCCTCCTGATCCAGCGCCTCCCACACCGGGACGGTGGCCGGGCCTGCCCCGAGCAGCGCGATCAGGGCGTCTCTGGCCTCCGGCGGCCAGGGCACCGGCAGCGGCGGACACTCGGCCAGCCGGGCCAGCGTTCGCGGCGCCAGCGCCAGCCCGGCCTGGGCGGCCGCGGCCGCGGCGCGCAGCGGCAGCGCCGGGTCGGTGACCGGGTCCGCGGCCCGGGCCAGCACCACCTCGCCGTCCTGCTCAACCAGGCCGTCGGCCAGTGGGCGGCGTTGCGCCTTGCCCCGCCGCCGGCCGCCCCGGCTGCGCTGCGCCTGACGGAACGCCTGGTCCACCGAGTAGGCCACGGTCCGGCCGGCGCCGGCCAGGTGGCGCATGAGCGCGTCCGCGTCCAGCAGGCCCAGCACCCGGGCCACTTCGTCCTGCTCCTGCAGCACGAGCCGGTCGGTGGGCCGCCCGGTGATCTCATGCAGCGCGTGCCGCGCGTCCATGATCGACTCGTAGGCGGCGCGGACCCGCGGCCCCGGGCCGGGTGCCACCCAGGCGGCCGCGATGGCCTGGATGGCGTGCACGTCACGGAGCCCGCCCCGGGCTTCCTTGAGGTCCGGCTCGAGCAGGAAAGCGAGCTCTCCGCTGCGCTCGGTCCGCTCCACGTGCAGCGCCTGCAGCTCGGCCAGCCGGGAGCCGGCCGAGGCACGCCAGTCCTCCAGGGCGCCGACCCGCAGCACGCTGGTCAGCTCCGGGTCGCCGGCCACGTGCCGGGCGTAGAGCAGGCCCAGCGCCACCTTGAGGTCTTTCCTGGCCACCTTGCGGGCTTCGCTGGTGGTGCGCACGGCATGATCCAGCCGCGTGCCGGAGTCCCAGATCGGGTACCAGATCCGGTCGGCCATGGCCGCGATGCCCTTGCGGCCATCGTGCAGCAACAGCACGTCCAGGTCGCTGCCGGGCAGCAGTTCCCGGCGCCCGTAGCCGCCCACCGCGACCAGCGCGACGCCGGGCTCCGCACCGAGTAGGGCGGCCAGCCAGCGGTCCGTCTCCGCGCTGCGCCGGACCCGGTCGCTGGCGAAGGAGGTCAGCGGTGGCCCCTCGGAGTGGGAACGGGCAGCGGGCGCGGACATTACCCCGGGCTAGAGCGCGCCCGAGCCGCGCTCGCCGGTACGCACCCGCACCACCGTGTCCACCGGGGTGGCCCAGACCTTCCCGTCGCCGATCCGGCCGGTCTGCGCGGCCTTGACGATCACCCCGATCAGGTCATCCGCGTCCTCGTCGTCGCACAGCACCTCCAGCCGAACCTTGGGCACCAGGTCGACCTGGTATTCGGCGCCTCGGTAGACCTCGGTGTGGCCGCGCTGCCGGCCGTAGCCGCTGGCCTCGCTCACGGTCATCCCATGGACACCAAAGGCCTGCAGCGCTGCCTTCACCTCGTCCAGCTTGAATGGCTTGATCACGGCAGTGATGAGCTTCATGCGACCACCTTCTCGGGGCACCCTGTCCTGTGCCGACCCTCTGCCCAGGGCGTTTCGCCCGCCCACCCGGAGTGTTTCGGCGGCGTGAAAGACGGGGGTCAGATGTTACGGGAACGTTTCTACCCTGGTGAACCGCTAATCGGACAGGATCGCGTCCACGAACGTGTCCGGCTCGAACGGGGCCAGGTCGTCCACGCCCTCGCCCAGGCCGACCAGCTTGACCGGTACGCCAAGCTCGCGCTGCACCTGGAACACGATGCCGCCCTTGGCCGTGCCGTCCAGCTTGGTCAGCACGATCCCGGTCACGTCCACCGCCTCCGCGAACACCCGGGCCTGGCGCAGCCCGTTCTGCCCGGTGGTGGCGTCCAGCACGAGCAGCACCTCGTCCACGGTGGCCTTCTTCTCGATCACCCGCTTGATCTTGCCCAGCTCGTCCATCAGGCCGGTCTTGGTGTGCAGCCGCCCGGCGGTGTCCACAATGACGCAGCCGATCCGCTGGTCGATGCCAGTGCTGACGGCCTCGAACGCCACACTGGCCGGGTCCGCGCCCTCCTTGTCGGAGCGGACGGTCGGGGCGCCGATCCGGTTGCCCCAGGTCTGCAGCTGGTCGGCGGCCGCGGCCCGGAACGTGTCCGCCGCGCCGAGCAGCACCGTCTCGCCCTCGCCGATCAGGGCCCGGCCGAGCTTGCCGCACACGGTGGTCTTGCCGGTGCCATTGACCCCGACGATCAGCACGACCGCGGGCCGGTCGCCGTGCGGCGCGGTGTGCAGGGTGCGGTCGGTGTCCGCGCCGAGCTGGATGATCAGCTCGGCGCGCAGCATGCCGCGCACCTCGTCCGGGTTCCGGGTGCCGGTCACCTTGACCTGGGTCCTGAGCTCCTCGACCACCTGCCGGGCGGGCCCGACGCCCATGTCCGCGGTGATCAGCGTGTCCTCGATCTCTTCCCAGGCGGCGTCGTCCAGGACGTCCCGGGAGAGCAGGTTGAGCAGCACCGAACCGAAGCCGCCGCGGGAGGCGGCCAGCCGCCCGCGCAGCCGCACCAGGCGGCCGCGCAGCGGCGCGGGCGCGGGTTCCACCGGGACCTGCCCGGCCGCAGGGGGCAGCACCTCCTCCACGCCGGGGGTCGCGGTGGCCACGTCCTGGCCGGTCGGCGGGACGGTCCGCTGTCCGTCCGGCGCGGCCGGCGGCACGCTGGGCGGCGCGGGCGGCGGGCTCACCCGGCGGCGGCCCGGGCGCACCAGCAGCGCCGTCCCGGCCCCGGCGACGAGCAGGATAAAAATCAAGCCAAGGATGATCGCGAGTTCCATAACGGTCCCAGTCTGGCAGACACTCCAGCCGGGCTAATCCCCCGTCTGCGGTGGCTCATGCGGGTTCAGCCGGTTTCAGGCGGATTCGTGCTCACGCAGCCGCTGGCTGACCACGGCGGACACCCCGTCGCCGCGCATGCTGATGCCGTACAGCGCGTCGGCGATCTCCATGGTGCGCTTCTGGTGCGTGATGATCAGCAGCTGGGAGACCGAGCGCAGCTCTTCGAAGATGTGCAGCAGGCGCTGCATGTTGGTGTCGTCCAGGGCCGCCTCGACCTCATCCAGCACATAGAACGGGGACGGCCGGGCCTTGAAGATGGCGAGCAGGAACGCGATCGCAGTGAGCGACCGCTCGCCGCCGGACAGCAGCGACATCCGCTTGACCTTCTTGCCTGGCGGCCGGGCCTCGAAGTCGATGCCGGTGGCCAGGATGTCGTCCGGGTCGGTGAGGATCAGCCGGCCCTCGCCGCCGGGGAACAGCCGGCCGAAGATCCCCTCGAACTCGCGGGCGGTGTCCTCGAAGGCCGACGCGAACACTTCCTGCACGCGGTCGTCCACCTCCTTGACCACTACCAGCAGGTCGCGGCGGGTCTTCTTGAGGTCCTCGAGCTGGGTGTTCAGGAACGCGTGCCGCTCCTCCAGCGCGGCGAACTCCTCCAGCGCCAGCGGGTTCACCTTGCCCAGCTGGTCGAGTTGGCGCTGCGCGGTGGCGGCCCGGCGCTCCTGCTCGGCCCGGACGTACGGGATCGTCAGCTGCTCGGCGCCGGCCAGCACCGGCTGCTGCTCGCTGCCATTGGCCGGCTCACTCCCGCTGGCCGGGCCGGCGCCGCTGGCCGGGGCGCTGCCGTTGGCCGGGCCGGCGCCGCTGGCCGGGGCGCTGCCGTTGGCCGGGCCGGCGCCGCTGGCCGGGGCGCTCCCGCTGGCCGGCTCACTCCCGCTGGCCGGGGCGCTGCCATTGGCCGGGCCGGCGCCGTTGCCGCGGCCCCCAGCGGCATCCGGTGCGGGCATCGGGCCCACAGGGTCAGAACCGTTTGCCGCCGGCTCTGCGGCGCTCTCAGCACCGTTGACGGCGCGGGGGGCGGGGGGCTCCGGCGCGGCCAGCGGGACCGGCACATCCGGGCCGTACTCGGCGACCAGTGCCTCGGTGGCCACACCGAACTCGTCGGCCGCGCGGGCGGCCATCTGCTCCAGCCGCATCCGGTGCTCGGCCCGGGCCAGCTCGGTGCCGTGCGCGGCGTCCACCACCCGATCGAACTCGGCGGCCAGGTCGCGCACCGTGGCCCGGACCTCCTTGAGCGCCACGGCGCGGCCCTTGCTGGCCTGCTCGGCCGCCTGCCGCTGCTCGGCCGCCGCGGCCAGCGACTCGGTGAGCCGGGCCAGGGCCACGGTGGTGCCCTCGGCCACCGCCTTGGCCACCGCGGCCTGGCGGGCCCGGCGCACCCGGCGGGCGGCGGCCTGCTGGGCCGCCTGGCGCTCCGCGGCGGCCGTGGCGACCAGGGCATCGGCCCGGCCGGCCATGGCCCGCAGCCGTTCCTCGGCCGTCCTGACCTCCAGCCGGGCGTCCATCTCGGCGTTGCGCCCGGCGCTGACCGCCGCGGCCAGCGCATCCCGGTCAACCTGCGGCTCGTCCTGCTTGCTTTGCGCCTCCGGAGGCCCCACCCGCCTCCCCATTCCCCCTTCACTGGCCGAGCTTCCCGCGTCGCTCGCTGCCTCCCCATTCCTGCTTCGCTGTCCAGCCAGCGGCGCGCCCCCTTCGGCGCGGGCCAGGCTGGCCTCGAGCTCGCTGACCGAGGCGGCCCCCGCTTCCTGCGCGCGCTGCGCGTTGCTGATGGCCGCCGCCAGCCGCTGCGCCTCCTCGCGGGCGGCGCGCGCGGCGCCGGCCAGCCGGCCCAGCCGGCCGGAGATCTCCGCGGCGGCCGCGTCGGCCTGCTGGATCTTGGCCTGGGCCGCGGCCAGCAGCTCGCGGGCCTCGTCCTCGTCGGCCACCGCGTCGGCCAGGTCAGCCGCGGCCTGCTCGCCGCGGCGGGCCACCTCGTCCAGCCCGGCGGCGGCCTCGTCGGCCACCCCGCGCAGGGTGAACTCGCTCGGTGCCTTGGCCGACCCGCCGGAGGCCCAGTGCGCGCCGAGCACGTCACCCTGCCGGGTGACCACCCGCACCTCCGGGTAGGCCCGGACCAGTTCCTGGGCCTGGCCGAGATCCGCGGCCACCAGCACGCCAGCCAGCAGGCTGGCCAGCGCGGCGGTCAGTTCCGCCGGGCCGCGCACCAGGTCGACCGCGGGCTGCACGCCGTCTGGCAGCTCAACCCCGGGTGGCAGCGCCGGGGCGGCGGCCAGCGCTGACGCGATGACCAGGCTGGCGCTCCCCGCGTCCTCGCCCTGCAGCGTCTCCAGGATGGCCACCGCGGCGGCCAGGCCGGACACCGCCACGGCGTCGGCCGCGCTGCCCAGCGCGGCGGCGATCGCCTCCTGCGCCCCGTCGGCCACGGTGACCAGCTCGGCCACCGCGCCGAGCACGCCGCCGAACCGGCCCGGCTCACCGAGCAGGACCGCCGACGCGTCCTTGCCGGTGCGCATCGCGTGCACTCCCTCGCGCAGCGCCTGCACCCGCGCGGTCAGCGCGGCCCGCTCGGCACTGGTCTCCCGCTCGGCCGCGCGCAGCTCGCTGACCCGGGCCGAGGCGCCGCTCAGCTTGGCCGCGGCCTGCTCGTGTTCCCAGGCCAGCCCGGTCCGGTCGTCGTCCCGGCCGGCGCAGGCGTCCTGCAGCTCCTCGTATTCGCGCTCCGCCTCGTCGGCCCGGTCCCGGGCCGACTCGAACGCCTCGGCCAGCCGGCCGGCCTCCTCGGCGGCGGCCGCCGCCTTGCTCCGGCCCGCCTCGACCTGGGCGCGCAGCCGGGCCAGCTGCTCCACCCGCTTGGCCTCGGCCCGGGCCGCGAGGGCCAGCCGGCGCTCCTCCTCGGCCAGCGCGGCCTCGGCTGCGCCACGCTCCGCGGTCACCGTGGTCAGCTGCTCGCGCGCGGTCTCCAGCCGCTCGCCGAGCACCGCCTCCTGCTCGCGCAGCGCTTCCGCTTCGAGTTCCAGCTCGTCGGGGTCCCGGCCCGGGCGCGCAGCGTCCGGCTGCGCCACCAGATGGGCGTGCCGCTCCTGGGCCAGGCTGGCCACCCCGCGGAGGCGTTCCGACCACGCGGAGAGGGCGAACCAGGCCTCTTGCGCGGCGGCCAGCCGGGGCGCGTGCTGCTGCTCGTCGCCGTCCAGCTCGGCCTCGCGCTGCCGGGCCTGGGTCAGGGTGCGCTCCAGCTCGGCCCGGCGGGCCAGCGCGGTGGCCTCGTCGGACTCGTCCCGCTCCAGCGCGGCGGCCGCGGTCACATAGTCGTCGGCAAGCAGCCGGAGCCGGGCGTCGCGCAGATCGGCCTGGATGACCGCGGCCTTGCGGGCGATCGCGGCCTGGCGGCCGAGCGGCTTGAGGCGGCGGCCCAGCTCGGAGGTCAGGTCGGTCAGCCGGGTCAGGTTGACCTGCATGGCTTCCAGCTTGCGCAGCGCCTTTTCCTTGCGGCGGCGGTGCTTGAGCACGCCTGCCGCCTCCTCGATCAGCGCCCGGCGGGCCTCCGGCCCGGCGTGCAGCACCTGCTCGAGCTGGCCCTGGCCGATGAGCACGTGCATCTCCCGGCCCAGGCCGGAGTCGGACAGCAGTTCCTGCACGTCCAGCAGCCGGCAGTGATCACCGTTGAGGTAATACTCGCTCTGCCCGGACCGGAACAGCAGCCGGCTGATGGTGACCTCGGTGTACTCGATGGGCAGCGCACCGTCGCTGTTGTCGATGGTCAGGGTGACCTCGGCCCGGCCGAGCGGCGGCCGGGACGCGGTCCCGGCGAAGACCACGTCCTCCATCTTGCCGCCGCGCAGGGTCTTCACGCCCTGCTCGCCCATCACCCAGGAGAACGCGTCCACCACGTTGGACTTGCCTGACCCGTTGGGGCCGACGATGC
>Ga0335076_10008391_pt1 | contig 10434 bp, 8 predicted proteins | sample Lox_Sample_25_FD_206717 | JGI IMG/M metagenome (GOLD analysis project Ga0335076, IMG submission 206717) | Soil microbial communities from Loxahatchee National Wildlife Refuge, Florida, United States - Lox_Sample_2.5 | ecosystem: Environmental > Terrestrial > Soil > Wetlands | place: USA: Florida...
GCCGAGACTGGTCATCTCAAACAGGACCGGCGGGTGGGCCCCGTTCACGATGCGGGTCGACCGCGCACCGTACAGCGACGTAAGGGTGCGCACGGCCCTGAAGCTGGCGATCGACCGACCGGCCATGATCCAGAAGGTGTTCGAAGGGTACGGGCAGGTAGGAAATGACGTGTTCGGGATCTTCGACAAGGCGTATGACCCCAGTCTGTTCCCGCAGCGTCACCAGGACCTCGAGCAAGCGATGTCGTTGTTGAAGGCGGCTGGGTATCCCGATCTCTCAGTTCGTCTGATCACGACCGCGAATGCGCCGGGCGAGGTGCCGGCAGCCAGCGTTTTCGCCGATCAGGTGGGTGCGGCCGGCATCCGGGTGAGCGTCGTCAACCAGCCCGTGACACCCTACTTCGCGGGTTCCTACCTGAAGGTGCCGTTTTCGCAGGACTATTGGCCATACTGGCCCTACCTCACAAACGTGGCCGTAGCCACACTCAAGGGCGCCCCCTTCAATGCAACGCACTTCAATGATTCCCGGTACGACGGTCTGTACGAGGACGCCCTCAGCACAACCGACGCCGCGCTGCGTAAGGAGATAGCGCAGGAGATGATGAGGATCGACTACGAGGAAGGGGGGAACATCATCCCCTACTTCTTTCCCGTGATCGACGCTGTGGCTCCGCACCTGCATGGCGTCGAGCCCACCGTGACCGGCCAGGCGATGCGCACCTTCCAGTTCCAGGAGTTCTGGATGACGAAGTAGCAGGAGGATCCCTGCGGTGTTCTCAGCCGGCGATGGGCAGGCTGAGGCGGGCGCCCGGTGTGAGCCCCAACGCACCGCCCCTTATGGCGGGCTCTCGATCAATACCGCGAGGCGCTCGAGCCGCGTCCGGCGAGTTGCTGGGCGAGCCCGATCGCCAGGGTCACGCCGCCCACGATCAGCAGGATCAGGCCGACAGTGGAGATGCTGATTCCGGCCAGGCCGGCCGTGACGGCGAAGCGCAGAATCGCTCCCATCGCGATCAGTATGAGCCCGCCCGCGATCACGGGTTACTCCGACCGTGGCCGGCGTCCGGAGGAGGGGAGTCGGGGGACTCGGCGAGCCGAGAGTGTCGGTTTCCGCCGGCGACGGGCTCCAGCGCGGCGTCCAGTTCGCCGGGCAGGTCTGCCCGTGCCCCCGCCGATCGAAGCGCCGAGGCTCGCGTACTCCGGGCGATACGTCTGAAAGCCGCGTCGTCGATGTCGCGTACGCGTGCGCGCAAGATGAGATCGAGCGAGGTCAGCTCGCGATCGGGAAGCTCGTGCGCGAACGCGCAGTTCGCCTGCACGACGATCTCGTCCGCCGGCACATCGGCGGCCTCGAGCTGCTCGGCGAAGACGGAGGCCACGAACATCCCGTACGCGACCGCGAGCAGCTCACCGGGCGCGACCTCCCCAGCGCTCGGCTCGCGCGCAGGAAGTGCCACCGGGACCGGGGGCAAGCCCGCGAGCCCGGGAGCGCGGGCGATCCCGACGCGGGCAACCCCGCCGGGGGGGCCGGTGAGCCAGGAAACCCGACCACGACGAACGACGCGTCCGGTCGTGTGCGAGACCTCCGGGGCCGGCACGAGCGGTCCGTTCACCGCGGATCCCGATGCACGCTCAGTCATTGCGGCGTCCGAACAGCCGTAGGAAGAACAGGAAGATGTTGGCGATGTCCAGGAAGACCCCGGCGGCGATCTGGACCGCTTCATCTGTTCCGGCGCGGCGCATGCGGTTGAAGTCCAGCACCGTGTATCCCCCGAAGATGCCCAGACCGAGCACCGAGTAGAGCACGTTCCCGGCGGGCATCGAGACGAACAGCGACACGAAGCCGAAGACGATCAGCGCGAGCAGCGCCAAGAAGAGCAGGCGGTAACCACCTGACAGGTCGGAGCGGATCAGGTATCCGATGCTCCCGAGGCCGGCGACGAACAGTCCTGTCGCGGCTGCGGCCTGCCAGACCGCTCCCGGCGCGGCTTCGAAGAGCCCGCCGCCGAGGCCGAGCCCCAGCGTCAGCCCGCCGGTGAGAAGGAGCATCACCGCGGGCGCATCGGAGCCGCGGGCGAAGTTCAACCCGGCAAAGCACAGGAAGCCGAGAATGAAGAAGATCAGGGAAGGGCCTTCGCCGAGGTCGCGGCCCACGTAGGCGCCCAGGGTAAGCGCGCCGAGCGTCGCCGCGACGAGCCCCATCGCCTGTCCAAACAGGGCCCCCGACTCGGTTGCCTGCGCGGAGCCGAACGCCCCGCCGTCATATGACTCAGCTGACTGCATCATGCTGACTAGATGCCGCCCTGACTGGCGGCGCCCTAGACGCGAGCCGCCTGCCCGCGAGAGCCCGCGGTTATTGGCTGAGCGGTGGCTCGGTCGGTGCGTGGCGACAACAGCCGCCCGGAACCCGAACGCGGACACACGAGGAGCCCGGAGCGGGGAGTGCTCCGGGCTCCTTGCGCGCGCACGCGCTGCCGGGTGAGGTGCCACTGACCGGCCGGCCGAGGCCGTGCCGGTCGCCCTAACCGCGGGCCGCTTCCTGCAGCTCGCTGGCGATTTCGTCGGTCGTCGCGTCGACGGTGCGCTTGACCACCTTGGCGGCGCCGCGAACGGCCTTTTCGAAAGCCTCGTCGATCGTCGGTTCTCCGACGACGATCAGCCCCGCGTCGTCGCCGGTCAGCTCCTCGGCCGCTTCCTTCAGCTCCTTGCGGCGCAGCGTGCCGCCGCCGAGCGCCTCCGGGATCACCCGAACACGGGGCCGGTCCATCCGCTTGACGATGTGCGGCTTGCCGTTCTCCACGTCGATCACGGCGGCGTCGTACTTGCCGACGAGCTCGTCCTTGTGCAGCTGATCGAGTTCGTTGAGATCGGCCAGCGCAGTGGTGACGTCGTCGTATACGGCCGTGTAGAGGAGCACTTCGTGATTGTCGGCCATCGGTTCTCCTTGGTCTTGGGCTGCAGGGACAGGTTTCCTGTTGCTGACGAGCAAGCCGGCTCGGCTGGGCTGACCGGCGGGAGTCCGGGCGCGGGGCCCGAAGGCCCGTCACGGTCGATGCTGCCGGCGCATAAGGGGCCGGCCAAGACGCCCGCCGCGAACCGGCGATAACGCACGTCTATCGCAGACGGGCGCAGTTCGTCGATGGCGACAGGATCTGTCACGCGGTCTATGACATCCACTCGGTGGCCGAGGACGCCGCTGGGTGTGAGCGGGGCCGCAGACTGGCGCTCGCTCCATACCCAGTCGTTATGCCGTCCGGCCGACAACGATCGCACGAAGCCGAGTCCCGCGTACAGGCTGCTCCGCAACATGCAGAAGGAGTTGATCCACGATGACGTCAAACGACGGGCGCCGCGACGCGACGCCACATGACGTGCGCAGCAGCTCGCAGGGCCCCCGTGTCCTCGGTGTGTGGTCGCTCGGCCTGATCAGCCTGGCCGCGACGTTGACCCTTCGGGGCATGCCCAGCGTCGCCGAGTACGGCTGGTCGAGCATCGCCTACTACGCGCTCGGGGCAATGCTCCTGTTCGTGCCGCTGTCGTTCGTCGTCGCCGAGCTCGCGTCCGGCTGGCCGAAGGCGGGCGGTCTGTACGCGTGGGTCAAGGAGGCGTTCGACGACAAGTCGGGATTTCTCGCGGTCTGGTTCGGCTGGGTGAACAACGTCTTCTGGTTCCCGACCGTGCTTTCGTTCACGGCAGCGACGCTCGCCTACGTGGTCGACCCGAACCTCTCAAACGACCGGGTCTACCTCGTCGTCGCGATGCTGGTGATCTTCTGGACGCTTACGTTCGCGAACTTCTTCGGCATGAGGTGGACCTCGCGACTGAACAACGCCGGAGTCATCTTGGGGACGCTGCTACCGGCCGCGGTGCTCGTTGTGCTCGGAGGCTATTGGCTGCTCGCCGGGCGCCAAAACCAGATTCCCTTCCGGTCGCAGGAGCTGCTGCCCAACCTCGGCAGCCTCAGCAACGTCGTCTTCTTCGTCGCGGTGCTGATGAGCTTCACCGGCAACGAGGTGCTCGGGTACCACGCCAAGCAGGTGCGTGACCCCGCGCGTGATTACCGCCGGGCAATCCTGTCCTCGGGCGTCGTGATCATCGGCGTTTCGATTCTCGCCACCCTGGCAATCGCCTTCGTCGTGCCCAAACCGACGCTGAGCCTGGTGGCCGGGCTGATGCAGGCGTTCGCCGCGTTCTTTCACCAGCTGGCCTTCGGGGGCTGGACCACGCGGGTGATGGCAGCGCTCGTCGGCCTCGGCACCCTCGCGCTGATCAGCGTCTTCGTACTCGGCCCCGCCAAGGGCCTCTACGCGACGGAGAGGACCGGCGATCTCGCGCCCGCCCTCGACCGCGTGAACAAGCGGCATGTCCCCGTTGCGATCCTCATCTTTCAGGGCCTGCTCACCTCGCTGTTCGCATCGCTGTTCCTGTTCGCACCAAGTATCAACACGGGTTACTGGATGCTGACGGCGCTGACGACCCAGCTTGCGGTCCTCATGTACATCCTCCTGTTCGCGGCCGCGATCAGGCTGCGCTACACCGAGCCTGCGGTCGAACGGCCGTACGCGATCCCAGGCGGAAAGCTCGGCATCTGGCTCGTCGCCGGAGCGGGCATCCTCGGTTGCTCGGTCGGCTTCGTGATCGGCTTCATTCCGCCGACAGGTGTCGAGCACTGGAAAACGTGGGTCTACGTCCTCGCGATGATCGCAGGCATCGTCATCTCCTCGGTGCCGCCGTTCGTCATCGAGAAGATCAAGAAGCCGAGCTGGGTCATCGCCCGCCCGGACGAAGTGCTCGTGGACGCCGGACCGCAGACCCCCGCGTCGGCTCCCGCCGCCGCGAACGCAACGGCCGCCGTTGTGGGAGCGGGCAGCGTGAGCAGGCAGCCGGCGGCAGGCTGAGATGGAGCTCCTGCGCGGGGCCGCCGGCCGCCGGGGGCGCCCTGCGCGCGGCGGGGGGCGTCCCCCCAGCGACGACGGCCTGCGCCAAGCGAGTCCGGCCGCGCTTCCAGCACATCCTCCCAAGAGTGCACCGGAGGTGAAGCACACCGAGGACGAGGACGTCTTCGCGTTCCTGCTCGAGCTCGGCAAGGCGCTGCTCGCGACCGGCGACGCCGTCAGCGACATCGAGTCGCGTCTGGTGGGCGCAGCGAAGGCATATGGGCAACCGCAGGCTCGGGTGATGGTGCTGCCCACCGTCGTGACGATCGCCGCCGGACCGCGCGCGCCGGCGACGCTCGCAACCGTCGACACAGATGGCTCGCTGGGCGCCGTCGGACCACAGCTGCGTCTGGATCAGGTCACCGAGGTGCTTCGGATCGCGCGCGCTGCCGCGGCGGGGGAAATGCCGGTCGACCGCGGGCTCGATGCGCTTGCCCGGATGTACGAGATGCCCAACCGCTACAAACCGCTCGTGAGGATCCTGGCGTACGTGATCGTCACGCTCGGGATCGGCCTGATCATCGAGCCTTCGGCCCGTCTGCTGCCGTGGTACGCGATACTCGGCCTCGTCGTCGCGCTCCTACGCGACGGCGCAGCGCGCGTCGCCGGCCTGAGCACGCTTGTACCCGTTGTCGCCGCCGTGACGGTGTCGGCAATCGCCTTCGGTGTGTCCGGGCGCTATGAAGCCGCGCCGCTCGCGGAGCTGATCGCGCCGCTCGTCCTGTTCCTGCCCGGCGCGCTGCTGACCATGTCCACGGTGGACCTCGCCTCCCAGGAGGTGGTGACCGGCGCAAGCCGCTTCCTCGCGGGTCTGCTCCAGCTCGCGCTGCTCGCGGTTGGCATCACGGCCGGCGCGGCGCTCGTCGGCGTCGGCCCCGCAAACTCGACACCCGAGCCGACCCCGCTGCTCGGCTCGTGGGCGCCGTGGCTGGGGGTGCTCGTATTCGCAGTCGGTACCGCGCTTCAAGACTCGGTACCGCTCCGCTCGTTGCCTTGGCTGCTGCTCATGCTCTACGCGGCCTGGGGGGCCCAGCTCGTCGGCGAGCTGCTGATCGGCGCCGTGCTGAGCGGCTTCGCCGGCGGGCTCGTCGTCGCCCCCCTGGCGATATTCATCGAGAGATTCCGATCTGCTCCGCCCGCGCTCGTGAGCTTCCTGCCGGCCTTCTGGCTGCTCGTCCCCGGCGCGCTCGGCTTGGTCGGGGTCACCGAGCTCGTGGCCGCCGAGCCGGTAGCCGGCGTCACGAGCTTCGTGGACGCTCTTCTCTCGATCATCTCGATCGCGCTCGGCATCCTCGTCGGACTCCGCGGTAGCAGGATCGTCGAAAGTTCCCTCGCCTCGGCGCATCAGCTGTCCGGCGCAGCCTCCTGAGGCGCGGGCTCGGGGAGGCCGCGTCAGGCCTTTCGCGGGGGCGTTGCCGGGTGAGGTGTCATAAGACGCAGTTCACCCCCACGAGAACCAGACGTATAGGGGGTGCTCGTTTGGGCCGGCATGTCACACGGCAGCAATCCGACGGCTCGAAAGGACCACTCCATGAGCACCAAGGACGTCACTCCGAAAGAGACCCCCCACGCGGGAGCCGGCACGAACGGCGCCTCGGTTGGCGAGGAGTCCTCGACGCCCCCCGCCGCTGGAGCTGTCCACGCACAGGCGCCCGCCAACGGGTCCCCGCCGGCAGCCGCGACCACGAACGGAGCCTCGACGGCTCAGAAGCCTTCCGCCCCCGACGGAGGCGCCCCGCCCACCGACACACCCCCCGCCGAGACGAAGAAGTCGAAGTCCTTCCCGAGCGCGCTGACCGTGCTCGTGATCGTGACGCTTGGGGTGTGGGTGGTCGCGCTCTTCATCCCCTCCGGGGAATACCGCCTGAACTCCAAGGAAGCGCCGATCCCGCATACCTATCACCACGTTCCCTCGGGGCTGAGCTTCGGAGGGCGCGTCCGGGAACTGTACCTCGCGCCCGCCAACGGCCTGTACGGGATCCAGGACCCGAAGACGCACACCGTCTCTCCCACGAACGAAGGCAGCCTCTATGGGAGCGCAGAAGTGTTCTTGTTCGTGCTTGCGGTCGGCGCGTTCATCTCGGTGATGTTCGCGACCGGCGCGCTCGACGCCGGCATCCGCCGTCTCGCCTTCCGGACGCAGAAAAAAGGATGGCTGCTGATCGCGTCGATCATGGTGGTGTTCTCGGTACTCGGGTCGGTAGAGGGCTTCGCCGAAGAAACCCTCGCCTTCTACGGCCTGCTGGTGCCGCTCATGCTGGCACTCGGCTATGACCGCATGACGGCGGTCGGCACGATCATCGTCGGCGCCGGCGTCGGCGTGATGGCGGCGACCGTGAACCCCTTCTCGATCGGCATCGCCTCCAAGTTCGCGAACGTCTCGATCGGCGACGGGCTCCCGTTGAGGTTCGCGATGTGGGTCGTGCTCACCGCCATAGCGATCGCGTACGTGCTGCGTTACGCGGCCAAGGTCAAGGCGAAGCCGGACGCCTCGGTCGTCGGCTTCCTCCCTGGCGACCGCGACCAGGCCGCCGCCGTCGCCGCCGAGGAGCCGCCGAAGCTGAAGGGTAAGGACAAGATGGTCCTGTGGGCGATCGCGCTGACGTTCGGCTTCATGATCTTCTCGGTGATCCCGTGGGCGGAAATCTTCTCGGGCGCCGGCGCCGAACCGTACTCCTGGCAGCTGGAATGGTGGTTCCCTCAGCTGGCGATGCTGTTCCTCGTCGCGGCGGTGCTCGTCGGCCTCTTCGCCGGCCTGCGTGAGAAAGCGCTGAGTGGGGCGATCACGAAAGGCGCCTCCGAATTCCTCTACCCGGCGCTCGTGATCGTGCTTGCGCGCGGCATCTCGGTGATCATGAACAACACGAAGATCACCGACACCGTGCTGCACTCGATGGAAAGCCTTGCCTCGGGCGCGTCCAAAGGGGTGTTCGCGATCGTCATCTTCGTGATCAACCTCCCGGTCGCCTTCCTGATCCCCTCGACCTCCGGGCACGCGACGCTCGCGATGCCGATCCTCGCGCCCCTGTCGGACTTCGCGCACGTCTCACGCGCACTGACGGTCACCGCCTGGAACGCCGCGTCGGGGTGGATGAACCTGTGGATCCCCACGACAGCGGTCGTGATGGGCGGTCTCGTGCTCGCGAAAGTCGGCTACGACAAGTACCTGAAGTGGCTGTGGCCGCTGCTCGCGATGTTCTTCGTCGTGATCTGCGCGTTCGTGGGCATCGGAGCGGCAGTCTGATGAGCGCGCTCGAGAACACGAAAGCTCCCCCGCGGGCCATGAGCCGAGCGCTGAACAACGTCCTCTACGAGGTGCGAGTGCTGCCCGAGCGTCATGAGATCGAGGTTGCGATGACGATCGAGGGGCCGGCGGCCCAGGGCACCGTCCACTTGGAGACGCCCACCTGGGTCCCAGGCGACTACGTCTTCGCTCCATACGCACGTGACGTGTTCGGGGTCACGGCGACTGCAGGAGACGGCGCGGCCCGCCTGGCGGTCAGGCGGCACGGGTTGCAGGGCTACCGGGTGGAGGGGGCAGAAGGGCGCCTCAGGATCGAGTACACCGCCTACTGCGCGTCCTGGGAGTCCAGTGAGGCATGCGGGATCATCGGCGACCGGGTGGCCATACTCACCGGGGCCCGCTACCTCTATGTCCCCGCGGCGGACGGACCGGTCACGGTCGCCTACGAACTGCCCGACGGCTGGAAGATCCACCACCCGGCAGGCGCCCGCGAGGTTCGCGAGCGGACCTGGGAGTACCCGAGCTATGAGATTCTGCTCGATACGCCGGTCGCGATGGGGGATTTCACGCTTATGACGCGCGAGGTGAACGGCACGCCGTTTCACCACGTCTTCCTGGATCGTCCCGTGGGCTTCGAGGCGCGCATCGAGAGGTTCATGGAGGACGTGGGGGCCGTGGCTTCCTACTTCCACGACATCTTCGGCGCGTTCCCGTTCGATCACTACACCTTCTTCTCCGCCGGCAACCCCAAGGCCGAAGAATGGGGCCTCGAGCATCTCACGAGCACGATGGTCGGCCTCGGGCCCTACGTGTTCACCGACGATCGCTGGTATGCCACCGGTGTGCGTGTCTGCGCCCACGAGCTGTTCCACGCATGGAACGTGCGCCGCCTTCGCCCCGCGCCTCTGAAGCGTCTCGACTTCCAGGGCGGGAGCTTCACCGAAGGCCTATGGGTGGCCGAGGGATTCACGCGCTACTACGAGTTCCTCAGCTGTACACGGACCGGAGTCTACTCGCCGCAGCAGTTCCTGAGTAACGTCGTGAACTACTACCGACATCTTGCGGCGCTGCCGTCGTATGAGCGTGTGACTCCCGTCGATGCGTCGCTGGCCACGTTCCTGAATCACACAGGCGGCTTTCCGGGACGTGTGAACAACACGTCGGACTACTACGACGCAGGAATGGTGATTGCGTTCTGCGCGGACGCCGCGCTGCGCAGTGAAACCGACGTCGGCTCGCTCGACCGGGCGTTCGCCACCTTCTACGAGCGCTTCGTCGGCAGCGATCTCGGCTACACGCCCCAGGACCTGCGTGACTACCTCGACGAGATCCACCCCGGACTCGGGCAGCAGGTGTACCGCGAGGCGACGCAATGCGCCGGCCTGACGCTTGTCGACCAGCTCGAACGGCTCGGCTTCGCAGTCGAGATCGAGCAGCTGGCCTACCTCGGCCTGGTCATGAGCGGCGACACGGGACCCGCGATCTACGGCGTGCTAGACACGAGCCCCGCGGGACAGACGGGCATCGCGCCCGGCGACATCGTCACCGACGTCGATGGTCGTTCGTTCGAGCTCGAGACGCTGAAGTGGGCGATCGCCAACTCCGAGTCCGTCTCACTTGCCGTTCGGCGCGGGAACGAGCCGCACGTCTATGAGATCCCCGTCGGGCGGCGGAGGCATATCGAACGCGTCAAATGGGCCGGCAGCGACGAGCAGGCACGGCGGATCTCGACCTGGGTGGGACAGCATTTCAGTCCCGCGAAGGGAGAGGAGATACCGCTTGACTTCTACGAGAACTTCCACGGGGTCGAAACGGTCATATAGCCCGGCCGCGCGCCGCCACCCCGAGCGGCTCCGCGCGCTGGTTCCAGCCGAGAGCATCGCGGACCGGCAGCACGTGTCGACGACCTTCGGCATGAGCGTTCGCCGCGGGGGACGGACTTTGGATCGGCGATCCCGTCTTTGCCGAGCTGCGCCAAGCGCTCCACGAGGTCAAGCGAGGCGACCGGGAACACACGCTGCTGCGCCGCCCATCCTGCTGCGCCGCCCACCCGACCTTGAGCTAGCCGATTCGCACGCGGCCGGCTCGAACCGAACGATCGGAGGGCTTGAGGTCCGCCCCACTCCCCTACGCGGCGCGGTCATAGATCCAGCCGTTCTCGCTGGAGTGTCGCGCGAGCTCGGCGACCTGCGGAGCTTGAGTACGCCACTGGTCGATCCCCACCGACCGTGGGCTGACGGGCTGCCGCCCGGG
>Ga0335076_10008392_pt1 | contig 10432 bp, 5 predicted proteins | sample Lox_Sample_25_FD_206717 | JGI IMG/M metagenome (GOLD analysis project Ga0335076, IMG submission 206717) | Soil microbial communities from Loxahatchee National Wildlife Refuge, Florida, United States - Lox_Sample_2.5 | ecosystem: Environmental > Terrestrial > Soil > Wetlands | place: USA: Florida...
CGAGGACCAGAGCCAGCACGTCGAGCTGGCCCGGGAAGTGGCTATCCGGTTCAATCACCGGTACGGGCCCACGTTCACGCTGCCGAGGACGATCAACCCGCCGGTCGCCGCGAGGATCATGGACCTGGCCAAACCCACGGTCAAGATGAGCAAGTCGGCCTCGTCACCCGCTGGTCGCCTGCGCCTCCTCGACGAGCCGAGCGTGCTGCGGCGCAAGGTGATGCGCGCGGTCACCGACGCCGACGGAGAGGTGGCCTACGACCCTGAGCGAAAGCCTGGGGTCTCCAACCTGCTGGCCATCCTGGCGGCATGTGCCGAGCAGGAACCGGACGCGCTCGCCAGCCAGTTCGGCCGGTACCGCGACCTCAAGCAGGCAGTAGCCGACGCCGTGGTCGCAACGCTGACCCCGGTCCGCGACCGCTACCTGGAATTGTCGCGTGACCCCGAGCACATCCACTCGGTCCTGCGGACCGCCGCGGCGCGGGCCAGCGAACAGGCCCGTGAGAAGATCTACCAGGCCAAGGCAGCGATCGGCCTGTTGTCCACATGACCGCCGGGGAACAGAATCGGCCAGTATGCGTTACCCGCACGCGAGGAGCCGGAAGCAAATATTCTGCAGTCTGCAGAATCTCTGAGTTCGAGACGCACGTTTCGGCGAACTGCCGGCTCTGCGGCATGCGCCGCGCCATGACCTGCGCGGATAGGCAGCCAGCGTCTGTCGCTAACGACCGCGGACGGTAGCAGCGAGAGACAACTCGCCTCAGCAATATCGGCCTGTCCCCGCTACCTTGACTGTGTCTTCCTTGAGCCGCGATAGGGTCGCGGGCCGACAGGATCACTAGTCCGGCATTTGCTCTTAAGCGCGAGAACTTTGCTGGTGGTCTCGGCGAGCCGTCAGGGGATCAGGCTGAGTTCGCGTGCGCGGGCGACGGCTTCGGTGCGGTTGGCCGCGCCGAGCTTGCTCAGGACGTGGCTGACGTGTTTCTTGACGGTGTCGAGGGTGACTACGAGCTGGCCTGCGATGGCGCGGTTCGACCTGCCGGCCGCCAGCATCTCCAGCACCTCCAGCTCGCGGCTGGTCAGCTGCTCGACCAGGCCCGGCACAGCCGTGACACCGCCCCGCTCAGCATCCGGAACGACGTCCTGCGCGCCAAGCGCGCGGTGCAGCCGGGTCAGGCAGCCGAGCGGGACCCTGGCAGCGGCCCGGTCGGTGCGCTGGGCTGCGATCAGCCGAGCTAGCAGCGCGGCCATCGGCGGTCCTTCGTCGGCGAACACCCGGACATAGCCCTGCGGGCAGGCTAGCGTGAGCGCTTCGGCCAGCGCGTCCACCGCGCGGTCTGCATCACCGCGTGCGGCCAGCGTCAGCGCCCGCAGCGCGCCGATCTCGATCAGGCTGCCGGCCCGGTCTTGGGCGGCCGCCGCCGCGTGCAGCCGGTCCAGCAGCGCCAGCGCCTCGGCGGGCTGGTCCTGGGCCAGCAGGACGCGCGCCAGCACCAGATGCTCCCGCTCGCTGGAGTAGTCCGGCTCGTCATCCTCGTCCAGGCCGTTCTCCTGCGTCCAGCGGGCTGCCGCTGCGATGTTGCCCTGCAAAAGCAGCAGCCGCGCCCGCTGCGCCGGGACGGGGTTGAGGGGGCCCGCCGGGCCTGACGCGATCCGCTCGGCCTCGCCGATTGCAGCCAGGGCTCCCTCCGGATCACCGCTGGCCTGCCGGATCCACGCCAGCGTCACCAGGCCCGCTGCCAGCGGCGGCATGTATGGGAAGTGGCGGCACAGTGTGATGCCCTCGGTGACTTGGTGCAGAGCGGTATCGAGCTCGTTCCGCTGGTAGGCCACGTCGGCCAGGCCCACGTACGCCGGTCCTGCGGCCGGCGGAGGCGAGCGGCCGGGCATTGCGATCATTTCTAGTGCCTGCCGGCAAGTCCCGGTGCACGCGTCCATGCTGCCCTGGGCGCGCTGAACCTGGCTAAGTAGGTAGAGAACCCATGAGGTCAATGTGGGCAGGCCTGCTGCGCGCCACTCGGCGATGCTAGACATCAAGGTGCGCTCAGCCTGTGCCGGCTGACCCCGGAGCCACTCACCGACGGCAAGGAATCCCCGACCGGTTGAGCTCAGCCGCCAATCGCCCTCATCGGCCTCTTCCATGGCCTGTGAGGCGAATGCGACCGTGGCGTCCGCGTCACCGCGGAGCTGGGCGAGAAAGCCACGATCGATGGCGATCAGGGCCGGGACATTCACAAGCAGGCTGCGGGCCCGGCCAACTGTAGGCTCGAACCACTCGTCTGCTGCGCGCGCGTACGCCTGCTGAGCCGCGTCGAGCAGTGGTTCCACCGCATCCAAGTGGCCGCCGACGAGTGCCAGGAACGCCTGCGTCAGCAACAGCCGCGGCCGGGATCGGACCAAGTCGTCAGGCAGCGCGGAAAGCCACCGGTGAATCGTCGCCCCTTCGCCGTGCAGGTAGAACACTTCGTCATAATGCTGCTCGATCAGCCGGGCGGCCCAGGTCACTTCCCCGGAGGCCATCGCATGCTGGATTGCGTCATCGGCGAGGCCATGCGCCGTGTGCCAGGCTGCCGCGTTACGGTGCAGTTCGGAAACCCGAGCGGGCCGTTCCTGCTGCAAGCGGGAGCGAAGCAGGTCGGTGAACAGGTGGTGGTAGCGCCACCAGCCGCGCACCTCATCCAGCGGCACCAGGAACAGTCCCGCCCGTTCGACCTGCTCCAGCAGCGCCTGGCTGCCGTCCCGGCCGGTGACCGCGTCGCACAACGGGCCGGACAGCCGCTCCAGCACCGAGGTCTCCAGGAGGAAAGTGAGCAGCTGAGGGTCCTGCTGCTCGAGCACCTCCTCGGCCAGGTAGTCCAGGACGTAGCGGTGGCTGCCATTGAACGCGGCGACGAAACCGTAAACGTCAGTGTGCCCACGCAGCGACAGGCCAGCCAGCTGCAGCCCGGCCGCCCAGCCCTCGGTCCGCGCGGCCAGCGCCGCGGCGATCGCATCAGGCAGCGGCGCATCGCTCCGCGCTTCGCCGGGCGCAGCCGCGACCTGCTGCAGCAGCGCCGCCGCCTCGCCAGGTGTGAACCGCAGGTCCGCGGCGCGCAGCTCGGTCAGCTGCCCACGGGCCCGCAGCCGCGCCAGGGCCAACGGCGGGTCACTGCGGCTCGTCAGCGCCACGTGCAGCCCCGGCGGCCGGTTATCAAGCAGGAACCCAAGCGACTCGTGCACCAGCTGCGAGCTGATCACGTGATAATCATCCAGGACCAGCAGCAGCGCCTCATCCGCATCAGTCTGGCCGGCCACCTCGTTGATCAGCGCCGTTACCAGCGGCTCGAACGACGTCGGCGGCGGAAATCCGGGCAGCGGACCCATCCGCGCGCTGATCCCCGGTCGTACCCGGCCCAGCGCGGCCACAATATGGCGCCAGAACCTGACCGGATCGTTGTCGCCAGCATCCAGCGACAGCCACGCCACTGGATCCCGGCCGCGCCGGACCCACTCGGCCAATAGGACCGTCTTGCCATATCCGGCCGGCGCGCAGGCCAGGACAAGCCCTCGCTCCCGGCCCTCGTCCAGCCGCTGCGCCAGTCGCGGGCGGGGCACCAGATCTGGCCGCAGTCCGGGCACGTTCAGCTTGGTGGCTAGGAGGACATCGCGCTCCGACCGCACAGCCCCGGCGGTCGGCTCACCCATCGGAAACGTGCACGATCGGCGCCTCCAGCGATCTTGCGTCGCTGTCCGACCCCCATCATAGTCGCCAGCCGTCCGGCCTCAACTCGCACCCCTGACCGGCCGTCGAGCTGCCGCAGTCGGCGGAGGTCGAGAAGCTACTGGCTTCACCGAGCCTTGCCGCGCTGAGCTGATGTAGCGCGGACGATGCGCCGGGAAGGAGTGGTGAGACAGAGGCGGGTCGTCTGCGGATTTACAAATAAACCGGCTGAGATTCTATATAACGATGAGATCGTGCTGGCGTGTTGCAGGCGGCCGAGTATGCCCGGCGCGTTATCGCGGCTAAGGCCGTATCGAGCCGATCGCATCATGGCCCGGAGTCTCCCCCGGCGACAAGCTGCGCCACCGGCTCTCACGTGCAGGCGACCGGCAGCTTAACTACGCCCTGCACGTCGTGGCGATCACCCAGCAAGCGAGCCGCGGGAAAGAGCCACAAGGAAGCGCTCCGGTGCCTGAAATGCCGCATCGCCGACGTGGCCCCGCGCCCTATGCGCTAAGACACGGCTACGCCTCTGTCCCGCGCGCTTGAGGCAGAGAGGTGCCGATAGACGGTGCGGCCACTATTCGCGCTGGTCAGGAGCGCGCAGCCTCGACGAGACGGGAGTGTCGGTGAGCCTCTTGTCGCCAGCGTTTGCCCGCAGCCGCGGCGGGGAGTAGCGCCCTGTGCTGGATGACGTGCTCCGGTTCCTGCGCTGCCCGCACTGCGCAGCGGAGCTAACGCGAGCAGATGGCACACTGCGATGCCATACCGGGCATGCATTCGATATCGCCCGGCAGGGTTATGTCAGCCTGATGCCATCAGGTGGTCGGCCCGACCACGGTGATAGCGCGGCGATGGTGGAGGCCAGGGCCGCCTTCCTCGCGGCCGCACATTTCGCGAACGTCGCTGAGGAAGTGGCGCAAGCCGTCAGTGCGGCGGTGCCGACCAGGACGGATGGCTGCGTGATAGACGTCGGGGCAGGCACGGGGTACTATCTCGCAGCGGCCTTGCGTCGCTTGCCGAGCCGAGTGGGCGTCGCGCTGGACGCGTCGAAGTTCGCGCTTCGCCGCGCAGCCAAGGCGCATCCGCGCATCGGAGCGGTGGCATGCGATATCTGGCGTAATCTGCCGGTCGCCGACGGCGCTGCGGATGCCGCGATCAACGTCTTTGCGCCGCGCAATGGCGCCGAACTACGGCGCGTCCTGGGGCCTGGCGGTCTGCTACTCGTGGTCACGCCCAACCGCGATCATCTCAGAGAACTTACTGGCCGGCTCGGGTTGCTGACGGTTGACCGACGGAAAGAGGAACGTCTGACCGAACGGCTAAGGCCGTACTTTGATCTCGCAGAACGCGTTGAACACCACAGTGTCGTGTCGCTGCGGCACGCAGATGCAGCTGCGGCGGTGGCGATGGGGCCGAGCGCCTGGCACCTGGATACCAGCGTGCTGTCAGAACAGGTCATGAAACTGCCCGACCCGATTGAGGTCACCGTGTCCGTAACCCATTCGACGTTCCGAGCGGACCGTTGATGGGCTCAGGGATAGCTTCGACCAGGGCCGGCAGGCTGTATGCCCCGGCCGCGCACATCGCCTGCGAGGATCCTGCCCTGGACCGCCTGATGCGGCACAGGGACCGCGGCCGCGACCGTGGTCGGTAACCCCACCCCGACCTCCCCGCAGGCAGCCGCTATCCGGCGGCTCAGTGCAGTGCGACTGGATGCGTGGCGGTGGCCTCAGGACAACCGGGCCACAGACGGCTCACTGCCGTCGGGCCGAGAGATCGCCCGGCAGTATGGCCGGCACGAGTGGTGGTGACGATTGGTCAAGCGCTCGGGGCTGGCCGGCGAGCCGAGCACGTAACGGCCGTGTCTCGGCTCCTCGGCCAATCCGGCCCAGTGCGGGAACTGCTGCTGCGGCAGCGAGGCGAGATACCCTCCGACAATCTGCGCGGCCTTGAATGACCGGGGACACCCGGTGCGTCTGTTCCGGGCGTGCTGGGATGCGCAGGTCAGCGCGAGTCAGGCGCCGTAGGGGCGCGCCTGCTGCGGCGCTGTTCAAGTTCGCCTGCGGCGACCAGGGTCAGCATGGGCTCGCCGGGGGTCGCGATCATGACGACGACGAACCTGCTCCATGCGTGCGTGAGGTGGTTCGCTGCCTGGTAGTGGATGACGTCGCCGCCTGGTTCCCAGAAGGCTTCGCCGGCGCGGATCACACGCGCGGGTTCACCTTCGAGCTCGAAGGTCATCTCGCCGTCGAGCATGTAACCGAAGACTGGCCCGGAATGCCGGTGGGGTGGGGTGCCGGGGTCTCCCGGCGGCAGCTCGACGGTTGCGGTCATTACCTCGGCCGGCGACGGGATAGCCGGTGGCTGCCGCGCGAGCAGCATGGTCAGGGCGCTGGCCGATCGGGCAGACGAGGGCATCTGGTCATCTCCTCACTGATGTGGTGCACCGGGGCGGCCCCGCAGCTCATGTCGGGGCCGCCGTTTTGCTTGTCCGCCGCGGCCTACTGAGGCCGGATGTTGTGGTTGCGGGCGAATAGGTTGGCGGGGTCGTAGCGGCGCTTGACCGCAGCCAGCCGGTTATAGGTCTGCGCTGGGTAGATCGCGGCGGCATCCTCCTCGCTAGCAGAACTGAGGAAGTTGGCGTAGGCGCCGCTGACGTGAGGCGCCAGCTTCCCCCAGATCGTTTCCAGCGCAGGACGAGCGGCCTCGACGACCGGCTTGGGGCCCACGGTGATGGTCACCAGCATCAGCTCCGCCTGGCGGTGCGAGTAGGCGGTGGCGTCGTCAGCGACACGGGACACGGCGCCGCCGACGCTGCGGACAGAGATGACCGGCGACTGCTCCGAGGCCCTGGCCTCAGCAAGAACCTGGACGACGTCGGGCACCGATTCCCTATCCACGAATGCGGCTCGGGCTGCGAACTGGATGCCAGGAGGCGGGGCACCGCCATCTTCGAGCGTGTCCGCGTAGGGTTCCAGCGCGACATCGTCGGCGATCACCGATCCGAGCCGGCGGATCGGGTCGATCGCCTGGGCCGCGAGCTGCGGGTTATCCCCGTCGAAGGCGACACGGATTGCAACCGGCGCGTCTGGCCCGCCAGCGAGCGGGTTGGCGAAGACTGCGATCGATGTGAGCTCTTCGGGTGCAGTGCGCATGTAGTCTGCCCAGCCCTGGAGCACAACGGCCGCCTGCGATGCCGGGAAGGCGATCGTGCCGAAGAAGACGTCTGTCGTCGGGTGTGCGGCGAACTCGAAGGCGGTCACGATCCCGAAATTGCCGCCGCCACCGCGGATCGCCCAGAACAGCTCCGGGTTCTTCTGCGCGCTGGCCTGCACGACCTGCCCGCTGGCAGTGACCACCTCTGCAGTGACTACGTTGTCCAGAGCCAGGCCGTATTTTCTGACCTTCCAGCCGATGCCGCCAGTCAACGTCAGCCCGCCGACACCGACGCTCTTGGTATCGCCCGAGGAGATCGCCAGGCCGTGGGGGGCCAGGGCTCGTGCGACCTGGCCCCAGGTGGCACCCCCGCCAATCCGCACGAGGTGACGGTCCTTATTGATGATCTTTACGTCCGCGAGGCTGGTGAGGTCGATCACGACCCCGCCGTCATTGGTGCCGAAGCCCGCGAAGCCATGGCCGCCGCCTCGCACGGACAGCGTGAGCCCCGTGCTGGCAGCGAATCTGACCGCCGCTTGCACGTCCCCGGTCGTCTCTGGCCGCAGAACGTAGTCCGGGCTGCCCGAAGCCAGTACCGTGCGGCTAGCCGATTCGTACTCCGAGCCGCCGGGTTCGATGATGGTGCCGCCGAAGTCACGGTGAAGAGTTTCAAGCGCTGAGCTCATGACGTTCCTTTCCGAAGGAGAATGCGGCCGCCCCTGGGCCTGACCGCGTGCCCGTCGCAGTTGGCGGCGCCGAGCCGTTGCTCACCGCCTTGCCCGCCGGGCTGGATTAGGCGGCGTATTCCCTGTAGTTGTTAGCGGCAGTTGACTTTCACGACCGGACAGCCCGGCTAATGTGACGCCGGGGAGCCGGATGCCGTCTCCTCCACAGCAGCGTCACGGCCAGGAGGCCGGCCAGGCACGGAACCAGTCCGGCCCAGCTCAGCAACGGCGGCAGCCCGGTTTCTCCGGACGTGTCCTTGACGAGCAGGTCAATCAGGGCGATGCCGGTGCCGAGCACGAACATCGCGGTCGCGGCCCCGCGGGCCCACCGCTTGCCCGCCTTGACGGCCCATATCGTCCAGAGCCAGCAGAGGATGCCGAGTGCTCCGACGACGGACAGGTAGACCAGGTAGATGGTGACCGCCGAGTCGATGCGCGCCCGGGTGTATCCGGGATAGCCGGCCCGGATGTGGCCAGCCAGCACGTTGGCGGTGGCATGGTCGACGTACGCGACGGTCATCGCGGCGATGGTGAGCCCAAGACCCGCGTACATCGCCCCGATGGCCGATCGCTCCTGATGTGCCGCAGTCATCAGACGGCTCCTTCCACGTCAAGCGCACCTGCCGGAACGCGGCATGCCTGGCTCCTGGTCACCACGCCCGCGGCTGCGGGCGGCAACTCATGCGATGACGGTATGCAGGGCGGCCGTGGCGGTCGTCACCCGGAAGTGCACACGCCCGGTGGAATCTCCGCAGGCAGCGGCGGCACCAAGGTGCCGGCATGCGCGAGAGATACTCGCGAGCAGCCCAGGGCGGCGGGACTGCAGCACCCAGCCCGTTCGGACTGATCGAACCTTCTGAACGACGGTGGGATGCGCGCCTGGCCGGCTGGCGCCCAGTTAGCGTCGCTCCTGGTCAGGGGATCAGGCTGAGCTCGCGTGCGCGGGTGACGGCCTCGGTGCGGTTGGCCGCGCCGAGCTTGCCCAGGACGTGGCTGACGTGTTTCTTGACAGTGTCGAGGGTGACCACGAGCTGGCCGGCGATGGCGCGGTTCGACCGGCCGGCCGCCAGCATTTGCAGCACCTCGAGCTCGCGGCTGGTCAGCTGCTCGACCAGGCCTGGTACCGCGGCGACGGTGCCCCGCCCGGCATCGGGAACGACGTTCTGCGCGCTAAGCGCGCGCTGCAGCCGGACCAGGCAGCCGAGCGGGATCTCCGCGGCAGCTCCGCCGGACCGCTGGGCCGCGATCAGCCGGGCCAGCAGCGCGGCCATCGCCGGTCCCTCGTCGGCGAAGACCCGGACATAGCGCTGCGGGCAGGCCAGGGTGAGCACTTCGGCCAGCGCGTCCACCGCGCGGTCTGCATCGCCGCCGGCGGCCAGCGCCAGCGCCCGCAGCGCGCCGATCTCGATCAGGCTGCCGGAGCGGCCCTGCGCGGCCCCCGCCGCATACAGCCGGTCCAGCAGCGCTAGCGCCGCGCCAGGCCGGGCCTGGGCTAGCAGGACGCGCGCCAGCACCAGATGTTCCTGCTCGCTGGGGTAGTCCGGCTCGTCATCCTCATCCAGGCCGTTCTCCTGCGTCCAGCGGGCGGCTGCGGGGAGATCGTCTTGGGCCAGCAGCAGCCGCGCCCGCTGCACCGGGACGGGGTTGAGCAGACCAGTCATTACCGGGTCCGGCGCGATCCGCTCAGCCTCGATCATCGCCTCCCGGGCGCCGCCCGGATCGCCGTTGGCCTGCCGGATCCACGCAAGCGTCACCAGGCCGCCCGCCAGCGGCTGGGTCCAGTTCAGCTGCCGGCACAGCGGGATGCCCTCCAGGACGAGCTCGTGCGCGGCATCGAGCTCGTTCCGCTGGTAGGCGACTTGGGCCATGCCCACATACCCGATGCCGGCGGCGGGCATCGCTGCCTTGCCCGCCGGCACCGTGATCTCTAGCGCCCGCTGGTAGGCGGCGCGTGCCAGGTCCAGGCGGCCCCGGGCCCGCTGCACCCGGCCGAGGTCGTGGCACGCCCACGCCGCCATGGGACGCTGACCGGCTGCGCGCCATCCGGCGACGCTGGCTGCCAGGCCACGTTCAGCGTCTTCGAGCCGACCGCTCACCCACTCGGTCAGTGCATGCATCCATAGGTTGACCGTGTGCAACACCCGCTCGCCCTCGTCGAGCGCTGCAAGGGCCCGCGACGCGGATGCGGCCGCCCTGTCGGCATTGCCGTGGAGCACGGCGAGATACGCGCGCGCCAGCCCGATCGCGGCGGAAACGTTCGCCAGCAGGCTCGCAGCGCGGCCGACGGAAGGCTCGAAGGGCTCGTTAGCATCATCGGCGAGCGCGCGTTCGGCGGCATCAAGCGCCTCCCCGGCCCCATCCATATCGCCGCCCACGAGCGCCATCCACGCCTGTGCCAGCAGCAGCCGCGGGCTGGACTGGGCCAGCTCCGCGGGCAGCGCCGAGATCCACCGCTGAATCGTCGTGCTTTCACCTTGCTGGAAGATCGCGTCATAGTGCCGCTCGATCAGCCGGGCGGCCCAGGTCGTCTCGCCGGCGGCAATCGCGTGCTGGATTGCGTCATCGGCGAGCCCGCGTTCCGCGTGCCAGGCGGCCGCGTTACGGTGCAGTTCGGAAACCCGGCTGGGCTGTTCCTGCTGCAAGCGGGCGCGGAGCAGGTCGGCGAACAGGTGGTGGTAGCGCCACCAGCCGCGCACCTCATCCAGCGGCGTCAGGAACAGGCCGGCCGCTTCGATAGCCTCCAGCAGGGTCTGGCTGCCAGGCCGGCCGGTGACCGCGTCGCACAGCTCTCCCGACAGCCGCTCCAGCACAGAGGTTTCCAGCAGGAACTCCCGCACCTGATCGGGCT
>Ga0335076_10008393_pt1 | contig 10432 bp, 5 predicted proteins | sample Lox_Sample_25_FD_206717 | JGI IMG/M metagenome (GOLD analysis project Ga0335076, IMG submission 206717) | Soil microbial communities from Loxahatchee National Wildlife Refuge, Florida, United States - Lox_Sample_2.5 | ecosystem: Environmental > Terrestrial > Soil > Wetlands | place: USA: Florida...
CAAGGCGGTTTCGCAACCACCGCGAATTTCAAGCCCGGGGTGCGAGTATCCAGTCCGTACTGCGCACGTCCGGTCACGGAGTCCAAGCCGTCCAAGCGCCGGTGCCTTCCGCCGATGAGCCGAAAATTCTCCTCGCTCAGGGACACTTTCTTTGGTGCAGGGATTGCTGCCGCTGCGGCAACCAGCGAACCATACGTCAGACGGCGGCCCGTGGGAACGTGAAGCACCGCTCCATTCTCTGCTTTGCATTCTTCGCGTGCGGTATTCCATTGCTGCGCTGCGGCGTCAACGAGCATCTCGCGCGCTGTTGCCGCGGCCGTACGCAGCGGTTTCCAGGTTGTCGAGGCGCTTGAGCTTCCGCTGGTCCGAAGACGTATATTCTTGAATTCCGGCAGGGTTGCCGGCTGGTGCAGGCGTACCTCTCGCGGTTCGACTCGCAATTCTTCCGCGAGCAGCAGGGGAATCAACGTGCGCACTCCCTGCCCCATTTCGCAGCGCGTTACCCAGAATTCGATCTGATTCTCAGCCGTGATCTGAAGGAAAGCGTTCGGGCGGAAACTCTTGATTTCTTGCGCCTGCAAGAGCGTCAGCACGGACGTTTCATTGGCAAGCAGGTACAGCCCTGCGGCGCTATTCTGTAAGAAATTGCGACGGCTTAGCGCAGGAGACACGGAAACAACCCCTACTCGTCAGACGCAACGCTTGTAAAGCCGTAAGCAGTCAGTCTTGCCCGTGCAACACAACAGGTTCCGCGGACCGGGGCGCCTCCGGCTCGACCCCTCGCCATCCCACCGGCCGTCCGCTGACCGCTTCCTTGACCGATCGGAAAAGCACCACATACATTAACTGCCGGTAGTAAAACCGCTGCAGCAAAACAGGGACGAGCAGCGTCCAATCTTCTTTTTTCTCCAGGGCAAACGCCACAACGCAGGTGAGGATATCAATGAGCAAAAATCCAACAAAGAAGATAACTGATTTTTCGACGTCTGCCGCCGTCCACAGTTGCGGCAGCTTCGTGATGCGAAATTGCGCCAGGCCCCATAGCAATAGCGAACCAAAGAACATCAGGTCAATCACCGGAGAAATCAACGGCAGCACCAGTTGAAACACAAAGATGTTTGGCAATGCCACCCATCCAAGTGTTCCGAACTTTGGCCGGAAAAGCGTGTCGCCGTGCTTCCAGAAAGACTGCAATGTTCCAAACGTCCAGCGGAACCTCTGTCGAATCAGCGCGCCCGGGGTTTCCGGAGCTTCCGTCCACGCAATCGCTTCTTCTTCATAGCAGATACGCCATCCCAGGCGCCGGATTCCAATGGTCAGGTCGGCATCTTCCGCGACCGTATCCGCGGTAATCCCGCCTGCGGCCTCGATGGCTGTCTTGCGCCACGCGCCAAGCGCCCCGGGAACAACAGTGATGCAGTTCAGCAAGTCAAACGCGCGCTTTTCCATGTTCTGGCTAGTGATGTATTCGAGCGCCTGCCAGCGTGTCAGCCATCGCGACCGATTGCCTACTTTCACGTTGCCTGCCACGGCGCCAATCTTCGGATCGGAAAAATGGCGCAGCAGCTTGCGAATGGCGTCCGGTTCGATTTCCGTGTCCGCGTCAATCGTCACCACGATTTCCGACCGCACTTCGCCCAGCGCCCGGTGTAGCGAGGCTGCTTTTCCGCGATTGACTTGATGAATGATGCGCACGCGAGGCTCGTTGCCAAAGGTGGCGTCCAGCTGAGGTCCCGTGTTATCCGTGGATCCGTCGTTCACCACGATGACGTGAAGCGACTTCACGTCTGAAGCCAGTACCGAGGTGATGGTTTGCACCACAACGTTTTCTTCATTGTGCGCGGGGATCAGCACGGTCACTTCGGGTTCCGGCTCCGGCATCATGCTGTGATCCGGCCGCAGCTTTTCAATCAGCGCCAGAATGCCGATGACAATTGCCCGGCCGCTGACCAGGATGATGCCGGCAATGAAGATCGTTGCGATTCCGAATCGGAACGCTTGGAAAATCGTGAAAATCACTCCATCCGCGCGCGCTTCAAAACGCTCTTGCGCAGAAAGCGGTAGCATCACCGCGGATCTCGTCTTGCCGATCAAATCCGCGACGGAAACAAACTGGTAGCCTCGCGCGCGAAGCGTGTCAATCACTTGCGGCAAGGCCGCCACCGTTTGTGCACGGTCGCCTCCTCCGTCATGCATCAGGATGATGTTGCCTTTGTTCACCTGCCGCAAAACGTTTTGCACGATTTCTGCGGCGGGCATCTGATTTTTTCCGTCCGGCGTGCTCCAGTCGTCGGGATCAACCCGCTGTCCGACGATCAGATAACCCATGTCCTGCACCAGCGGCAGTTGCGCCACTTCTTCCGCATACTCCGGCTGGTGATCGATTCCATATGGCGGCCGGAACAATATGGACTTCACTCCGAGCGTGCTCTCAATGAGCCGCTGCGTCAGGTTCAACTGCCATTTGATTTCGGTATGCGAGATTTGGTCGAACTGAGGGTGCGTAAAAGTGTGATTCCCGATTTCATGCCCTTCGGCATATTCTCGTTTCAGAAGGTCCGGACGCTCGTTTCCATGCTCGCCCACCACAAAAAAGACTGCCGGCGCGTTTTTTTGCTTCAGAATATCCAGAATTCTCGGAGTCCACCGCGGGTCGGGCCCATCGTCAAACGAGAGGACGAGTTTCTTCTCCGTCGTCCCTCCGAGTTGCTCAATATCATAGGAAAGCGGGTATTCCTCGTACGTCTCATCCGTAAAGAGGTCGGTTGCCGCGTCGTATGTGAAGTTTCGCCGTCCAGGTTTCGGAACATCCGCAAAATGCCAGATGTCTCCGTTGCCTTCCAGAGTCAAATCTGGTCCCGGCGGGATGTCTTTTATCTTCTGGCGGGCCGTGTCGTCAGGCCGCGTTGCGTCCCAGACCGGCCAGAGCGAAGAATCGGAAGAGCCAAGCCTCCAAAGAGCCGTCCCCTGCACGCCCAGCCGCTCGCTCGCCCGTAGCTGGTTGTACGCCGTCACCGCGTCCAGCATCCATACGCGGTGCACGTGATTCTGCTCGTCTGAATAGGAATAGTGCGGATTCAGGGACGCATCGTCGAACTCGACGTCCGTCTCCGATTCATAGGCGTGCAGCAGCGCTTCCTGCACGCTGTACTCCGCCCCAGACCAAACGCCTTTCTTGGGCGTTTCGCCCCAGTCGTACGCATAATTCGCGATGCCTACAACTAGTTTCTGCGCCGGCACAACTTCCAGCAGTTGTCGCAGGTTTTCCACGTACCAGTCCTGCGCGGCGATCGGCCCTGGCGGCGATGTCAGCCAGTGCTGATCGTAGTTCATCAAAATAATCGCGTCGCATTGCTTCCCGAAAAATTCGTAGTCGTAATCATCGTCCCTCGCAGGCAGCGAGATCATCAGTTTCAGGTTCACCGCGTGGAGCGAAGCCGCCAGCTCCGAGGCAAACTGCCGGAAATGTGCTTGGCTCGTTTCGGGAACTTCTTCGAAGTCCACGACGATGCCGGCTTCGTGTGCCATCACCGCGTATTGCGTCACGCTTTGAATCAGCGAATGTCGCGCGGCGGGATTCGCCAGCATGCCGGCCATCTCTTCAATGCGCCAGACGTAGCCGTCGTAGTTATCCAGCATCCCCATCATCGGCAATTCGAAATTCGGCGTAACCATTTTCACCGACTGGATCCACTGGTGCAGCTCATCGGCTTTTAACAGGGAGATTGCTTCCGCTGGAGTAGCTTTCACCGGCCGCGTCTGGTTGTGCGTATAGTCCACGATGGTGATCGCGCCATCCGGCGTCACGCCGTGCAACTGCTCCGGGATCAGCAAGTCAATATCTTTGTAGTGTTTCTTCAGCGAGGCCAAACTGTTGGCGTCCCAGCTCACGTAAAAAGCCGCGCGTAGGGGATCATAGCTCGCAGGAACCGTACCGATATTCGCCACGCGCCGGTGCCGCCCCTCTCGCTGAGTTACCGTCTTTTTCTTCGCCGTTTTCAGAGCGTGGAATGGCGACTTAACGTCCGGCAAGAGTCCTGACGGCAGCTCCACCGTTACCACAATCGTCACGAAAAAATACGCCAGCAGCAGCGTCAGCAGCGCTCCCGTGATTTCCATGACCCGCCGCGTGCGCCGCCATCGGGCGCGCTGCGCGTCGTAAAATATGGGACGGCGTTCTTTCATGAAGGCGTCGGACCTGGCGGTTTCGCAAGGGACTGGCCGTGGGCGGGCCTGGACCGTCTGCGCGTTTCCGTCTCCTCTATTGTAAGATGCGTTGCGTTCATGAAGCGAATTTTCTCGCACCCCGTCACTGCATTGGCAGCAGCTCTTTGCCTGCGCCTTTTTTTCATTTTCAAGTTTCCCGCCAACAATTCAGGCGACACGCCCATCTACGAACAAATCGCCGCCAATTGGCTCCAGCATCACGTCTACGCGATGAATGTCAATGACGCCATCGTGCCGGTGGACTTGCGCATGCCCGGCTATCCCGCATTTCTTGCCATTCTTTATGCAATAACCCGCCGCATCGGCCCGGACGCGCGATTCTACGCCATGCTCGTTCAGGCGGCCGTGGATTTGTGCGCTTGTCTTGTAACCGCCAGCCTCGCGGCACTTTTGGGGTTGCTTCGTCCAAACCCCAGAAACTATAAGCGGGTTTTTAACGCCACGCTTTGGCTCGCTGCGCTGTGTCCCTTCACCGCAAACTACGTGGCCACTCCGCTGACGGAAGTCTTCGCCGGTTTTTTTACCGCGGCGGCACTGCTCGCTATGCTCGCCTTGCTCTGGCATTCCTCTGGCGGTGCCGCATCTCTCCTTCTCAAAGAATGGGCCTCGCGGCACGTCGAGTCCATTTTCGCCGTTGCCTCCGGTTTTCTCGTCGGCGTGGGCACGCTCTTTCGTCCGGAGACTCCGCTTCTTCTGATCGTCGCCTGGTTTGTACTCGCTTTGATCTGGCCCCGAAAGCGCCGCCTGGCTTTTTATCTGCGATTGGTCGCTCTCACTGCTCTTGGCTGCGCGGTTCCCTTGGCCCCTTGGGCCATTCGAAACGCCGTCACCCTCCACGAATTGCAACTTCTCGCCCCCAAAAACTCGAACCTGCCTGGTGAGTTGGTCCCTTACGGTTTCATGGCCTGGGAACGCACCTGGCTCTTTCGCTTCAGTGATTGTTATCTCGTTCCATGGAAGCTAAACGGCGAAGTCATCAATCTCGAAGACATCCCGCAACGCGCCTCCGACTCGCCAGAGGAAAAAGACCGCGTCGCTGTCATCCTCGAGCAATACAACAATGACGTCACCCTGAACGCCGACGAAGACGCCGCCTTCGCCGAAATCGCGCGCCAGCGCACCGCCCGTCACCCTCTTCGAACCTACCTTTGGCTGCCCCTCGCCCGCGCCGTCACTATCTGGTTCACTCCACGCATCGAGCTTCTCCCCTTTTCCGGCCAGGTCTTCCCGCTCAGGGCATCCTGGCGCGAAGATCCTATCGATCAATCCGTCACCATCGCCTTCTTTCTTTTAAATATTTCTTACGTGGCCGCGGCTCTTTGGGGAGCCGCTAGACTTTTCCGTGAAAAGCCCGCTCTCTGGCCCGCGCTCGCTCTGCTCGGCGGCTTCCTCCTGCTTCGAACCGCTTTTCTCACTACTCTCGAAACGCCAGAGCCACGCTACGTACTCGTCTGCTTTCCTGTTCTTTTTGCGCTCGCCGGCCAACTTTTCGCGCGCTCCAGCACGCCGCAAAATCCCCGTACCCGTTCGAATCTCCCCGGCTACCTCTCTTCCACCGGCTCCGGATGAATCGTCACCCTATATATCTGCGGAAATTTTTCCTTCACGCGATCTTCCAGCGCCGCTGTAACGTCATGCACCTGTGTAATTGGCAGCGCGCCCCGCATCGTGCAATGGCACGACGCCAGAATATGATGCTCGACTTGCCTCACCCGCACATCATGGCAATTCACCAGCTCATCAAACTCCGCCGGAAGCTTGTTCAAAAACTCCTCAATTGATTTGGACAGTTGCCTCATCTCTCCAACCCCGGCGTCCGGCATGGCGATGTGCCGGCCCAGCGGCTCAATGTGAATATTCACTTCCGTCGCGCCGTTCCGCAGCTTGCGGATTTCTTCTTCCAGTTCTGATGCCTGCCGGTGTGCTTCCTGCAGGCTCAATCCTTCGTCTACTTCCAGGTGCAGTTCGATGAACAGCTTTCCATCCTGCTGCAGCGCGGTGACATCATGAATCGCCAGCCCCCTGCGCTGCGCCACTGCCCGAATCGCCTCAAACAGGTGCTCTCCCTGCGGCGCGCGCGGTTCCATGTGCACCATCACGTCCGAAGGCACAATCTCGCCGATGCGCCTTTCGATTGCGTCGCTCAAAGCGTGCACCTGCTCGAGGCTCGCCGTCCGCGCCACGCTCACCGTCGCATCCACAAAATGGCGGTTCCCCGCGCGCCGCACACGCACGCGGTCCACGTCCAGAACTCCGTCCATCCTTCCGACCGCTTGGGTAATCTCCCGCTGCAGGCCTTGCGGTGCCACATCCAGCAGTGCGTCCAGCGTTCGTTTGCCCAATTGTGACCCGACCCAGATAATCACCGCCGCCACGGCAAGCCCTGCCAGCGCGTCCGCATAGGAGAGCCACGGTACGTTCCAAGTTTCGCCTGCCCACACCAGCCCGATTCCTGCAATAACAACAACCGTGCTCCACACATCCGTCGAAAAGTGCAGCGCGTCGGCTTCCAGCGCCTCGCTCTCGTATTTTTTCGCAACATACCTCAGCGCGCGCGACCTTGTCACGTCAATCGCCAGCGCCACCAGCAGCACCACGATCGCCGTGATGCTCGGCTGTATGTGCACGCTTCGGAAAAACAGCCGGTCAAACGCCTCGTACACGATGTACAGCGCCGTCAGGAGCAACAGTCCCGTTTCGACAAACGCCGAAAAATTCTCGAACTTGCCGTGCCCATAGGGATGCCGTTCATCGGCAGGTTGATCGGAGACCCGCACCGATAGAAACGTAATGAGCGCCGCCACCAGGTCCAGCCCAGAATGCAGCGCTTCGGAAAGTACGCCAAGGCTGCCCGTGCGCAACACCAGAAACGTCTTCAGCGTCACCAGCAGCAGCGCCGATCCCACGCTCAAGAGCGCCGCTTTCCGCTTTTCCTGCCGTTCTTTGTTTTGCCACGCCGCCATGTCCGAACAAGACTACCTCAACTCCTATGCGAATCCTCAGTTCCTCTGGCTCCGCAAAATGGTCGCCAATGCCATGAAACACTTTCCCCTTTCTTCCGTCCTAAGTGATGATATGCAGAAGCCGGAGGTATCCCCTTGAACCCTAAAACCGACCTTCCCCAGGGCACTCTCGACCTCCTTATCCTCAAAATCGCGGCGCTCGGCCCCGCCCACGGTTACGCCATCGCCCAGCGACTCGAACAGGTGTCTCAGCACGTGGTCCAAGTCCCGCAAGGTTCCCTCTATCCGGCCCTCCACCGCCTCGAAAATCGCGGTCTCCTCGCCGCCGATTGGAAGGAGAGCGAAACCGGACGCGAGGCCAAGTTCTATCGCCTCACGCGCAAGGGTCGCGCACAACTCGAAACCGAAGCTGCCAGTTGGGAGCGCCTCACCCAAGCCGTCGGCCTCATCCTCAGCTTGTCCGGAGGTGCCGAATGAGCTGGTGGCATCGTCTTTTGCGCCGTAAAAAAATGGAGGAGCAACTCGAAAAAGAATTGAAATTTCATCTCGAGCGCCATGAAGCGGACCTCATCTCCTCCGGCGTTCATCCCGACGAGGCTCGCCGGCGCGCTCGTTTGACGCTTGGCGGACCCGAGCAAGTCAAGGAGGAATGCCGCGACGCCCGTGGAACGCGCTGGCTCGAGGATGCCTGGCAGGATTTTCGTTACGCTCTCCGGACACTTCGCCAGAAGCCCGGCTTTGCCGCCGTCGCCTTGCTAACTCTCGCCCTCGGCATCGGCTCGACCACTGGAATGTTCACCCTCGTTAACGGCGTTCTCCTGGAGCCCCTTCCGTACCCCGAGCCTTCGAGCCTTGTCGTCGTTCACGGCCAATCCTCTGAATGGAACGCCGAGCTATTCGGCCAACAAAATGTCGCTTACCAGGATTTCCTCGACGCGCAGCGCTCCGCACGCTCTCTCGATATGGCCGCCGCGCTCTTCAATGGTGGAACTCTCAGCGAACCCGGCGAGCCCGAGTACGTGGACTTCCGCGAAATTTCCCCGGACCTTTTCTTGGTCCTTCGCGTTCCGCTCTCGCAGGGCCGCGCCTTCACTCCCGAAGAAGATAAAATCGGCGGCGCGCCTGTCACCATTTTGGGCTACAGCTTTTGGCTACGGCACTTTGGAGGCGCTCCGGACGCGCTCGGCTCATCCCTGAGATTGGATGGGAAGCGCTATTCCATCGTCGGTGTCGCGAAAGAGGGCTTCCGGCTCTTTGGCCAGGAGGCCGACCTCTATATTCCCGTGGGGCAGAACCCTGCCCGTTTTCTGCACAATCGAGCCGCGCATCCCATGCATGTGGTCGCGCGCTTGCGTCCCGGTGTCACACTTAGCCAGGCGCAGGCCGAACTCTCCCTGATTGGCCGGCAACTCGCCGAAGCCTACAAAGACACCAATGCCGGACGCACCTTCCTCGTGCAGCCGTTTCGTCCCGACGTCGGCGATGTGCGTCCCATCCTGTGGCTGCTTCTCGGCGCTGTCGGTCTCGTTCTCCTGATTGCTTGTGCAAACGTTGCCAGCCTTCTTCTCGCCCGCGCTGTTTCGCGGGAGCGCGAGCTCGCCATGCGCGTCGCTCTTGGCGCAACTCGTAGTCGCCTCGTTCGCCAGTGCCTCACCGAAAGCGCAGTTCTGGGATTGTCCGGCGGCGTTTTGGGTGTGCTTCTTGCAAGTCTCGGTATTCGTCCCTTCATCGCTTTCTGGCCCGGCGCTCTCCCTCGCGCCGAAGAAGTCCAGCTCGATTGGCACGTCCTCCTCTTCGCCGCTGGCGTTTCCATTCTCAGCGGCTTGCTCTTTGGCCTGGCCCCGGCTCTTCGCGCTCCATTCAAAAACCTCGAGCAAACTCTTCGCGCCGGCATGCGCAGCATCGCCGGAGGTTCGCGCCGACTGCACTCCGTCTTCGTCGTTTCGGAAATCGCTCTGGCAATCATCCTTCTTGTAGCCGCAGGCATGTTGGGACGCACTCTGCTTCATCTATCCTCCCTCGATCCCGGCCTTGATATTCACAATGTCCTGGTAACTCGCATGGCTCTCTCTCCCTCCGCACTCGCCGACCCTGCAAAGACGCGCGCTGCCTGGAAAGACATTCTCGATCGCGCCCGACATATTCCCGGCGTGCAATCCGTCGCTAACGTGGACACCTTTCCTATGCGCGAAGGCGACAACGAACAGGCTTACTCCACCACTCCCGATCAAGTCCCAGTGAACAAGTTGCCCTTTGCCCTCATGACCTGCGCTTCCGCCGATTATTTGAAAGTCATGGGAATTCTGTTGCGCCGCGGCCGTTTCTTCGACGATCACGACGACCCAAAAAGCACGCAGGTCATCGTGATCGACGAAGTCCTAGCGCAAAATGCTTTCGGCTCCCAGGACCCCATCGGCAAACGCCTTTGGATTCCGGAGATGGGCTACTCCTCGAACGCTTTCGAAATCGTGGGCGTTGTTGGCCACGTCCGCCATTGGGGCTTCGCCGCCGACGATCAGGCAAAAGTGCGTGCCCAGATCTACTACCCCTTTTCGCAGCTTCCCGATAGTTTCCTGCGCCGCTGGTCTGAACTCATGTCTCTCGCCGTACGCACGGAGATTCCTCCCTTGAGTCTTGTCGCTCCCATGCGCAGTGAGCTCAAAGGCGCCTCCAACGATCAGGTCCTTTATGAAGTTCACACTATGGAGCAACTCGCCAGCGATTCCTTGGCCCAGCAGCGTTTTCTTTTGCTCCTCTTCGGAATCTTCGCGGCGCTTGCCCTTCTCCTGGCCTGCATTGGCATCTACGGTGTCCTCGCCTATTTGACCGGCCAGCGTGTCCAGGAGATGGGTGTGCGCATCGCTCTCGGCGCGCGTCCCGCCGATGTCATGTGGCTTGTTTTGCGCCAGAGCCTCGGAATGATTTTTCTCGGTGTGATACTTGGCGGTGCTGCCGCTTTGGCCTGCGGCCGCATCCTTCAGCGTTTGGTGCAGGGCATGCAGCCCTCCACCGCTTCAGCCTTCGCTACCATGATTCCGCTGCTTGTCTTTGCAGCGCTCATTGCCAGTTTTCTCCCTGCGCGCCGCGCTAGCCGCATTGACCCGGTAATTGCATTGCGCCAGGAATAGCTGACTGCACTCTGCAGCACAAAGTGCTTTACATTGACCCGCTTCCCGTGTACTCTTTCCCCGTTCAGACTAGGAGGTTCCTTCATGGACTCTTCTCACACCACTCAACCGAGC
>Ga0335076_10008394_pt1 | contig 10431 bp, 8 predicted proteins | sample Lox_Sample_25_FD_206717 | JGI IMG/M metagenome (GOLD analysis project Ga0335076, IMG submission 206717) | Soil microbial communities from Loxahatchee National Wildlife Refuge, Florida, United States - Lox_Sample_2.5 | ecosystem: Environmental > Terrestrial > Soil > Wetlands | place: USA: Florida...
GCCGTCGGTGCGCGGGCCTACTTCAAGCCGGGCGCCAGCTACCGGTATTCGAACACCGATTACGTGCTTCTCGGTGAGGTCGCAGAGAAGATAACGGGCCAGAAGGTCGCGGCCCTGGTCCGGGCCGACTTCCTGGTGCCCCTGGGCATGACTCACACCTTCCTGCAGACCGAGGAGAAGGTCTCGGGTCCCCGGGCCCACGGCTACATGGGCTCGGCGAAGCGGCCGCGGGCGAACTTCGCCGGGACGATGCTGCCCTTCACGGCCGAAGCTACCGCGGCGAGCTTCGCAGGCGCCTACGTCTCGACCGCCTCCGACCTGGCCATCTGGGCGAACGCCCTGTATGGCGGCTACGTGCTGGACCAGTCCACGCTGGCGTCGATGGTCGACATCTCCCCGACGGCGCGCTTCGCCGACAAGGCCCAGATCTTCGGCAGCGGCTACGGGTTCGGGTTCGAGGAATCCGCTGTCGACGGAACCACCGCGTGGGGCCATCGCGGCCACCTCGACGGGTTCTGGGCGGCCATGGAGTACCTCCCCGATTACCACGTCACGATCGTGGTCCTGACCAACGCCGAGTGGGCGAACCCGATGACGACTGTGGCCGACCTCGCCAAAGTGGTGATCGGCTAGCCGCTCACGGGGAATGTCCGGCCTGTCCGATCGAGGCGCCGGACGTGCCCGCCGCCAAGCCCAGAATCAAGAACCCGGCGATCGCTCGCCGGGTTCGTTGAGTTCTGGCTCAGGCCTCGCGGCCCGTCGCTAGGCGCGGCGAGAGGTGAAGCAGTCGCTGCAGTAGACAGGCTTGGTGCCGCTCGGTCGGAACGGGACCTGGGCCTCACGTCCGCAACTGGAGCACGTCGCCGTGAACATCTCGCGCGGGCCGGAGGAGTAGCCGCGGCCACCGCCGCTGTGAGACCCGCCGCCGAAGTCGCCACGCTGGGCCTTGCGGGCCGCGCGGCAGGAGGGGCAACGGCGCGGTTCGCTGAACTGGCGATCCGCGTAGAACTGCTGCTCGCTCGCGCTGAAGACGAACTCCTGGTTGCAGTCCTGGCAAACCAGGGTCTTGTCCGATGCGTACAAAGAACGCTCCTTGCTCATGCGGCCTCAGCGACACGTCTGTCTCGCCGAGAACCGTTGAGAGGAGCGATCGTGGCAGCCGCTGGATCCGGGGCCTATTGGCCCGTCGGGCGGAGGTTACCACGTATGACTGCGCTTTTGTCCAGTGACTTACGGCGAGAATTCACCGATCTTTTCGGGTGCTGGCAGGCGCATCAATACATCAAGGACCGGCCACCGCCGGCCGCTTTTGCACGATACATGGCCTGATCCGCGCGCCTGATCAGCACTCGGCCGTCGTCGCCGACATTTCGCTGCCAGCCGATGCCGACGCTCGCCCCCACCTGCAGCCTGAAGGCGTCTCGGTCGGTCAGGGCGGCCAGAACGCGTTCGCCGACCATCTGGGCTTCACTCTCGACGACGTTCGGCAGGACGATCGCGAATTCGTCGCCGCCCATGCGGGCGATGTCGTCCGTATCGCGGACCACGTCTCGGAGCCGGTCGGCGACGGCGATCAGCATCTCGTCGCCCACTTCGTGGCCGAAGATGTCGTTGACCTCCTTGAAGTGGTCGAGGTCAACCCAAAGGACGGCGATTCCCCGCTCGCTGGTCCGAGAGGCGTGTTCCAACCGTTCCTGGAACATCGTCCGGTTGGCCAGTCCGGTCAGAGGATCGTGGAGAACCCGATAGGCCAGCTCGCCCTGGAGCCGTTCCTGCTCGCGGAGCAAGCGCTGGAGCTCGCCGTTGGCCGCGGCGATCTCCAGGTTGGCGGCCTCCAGCTCGGCGTTGGCCCGCTCGAATTCGTGGGTCCGCTGCTCCACCCGCGACTCGAGCTGCTCGGCGAACTGGCGGAGCCTGTCCTCGGCCTGCTGCCTGTCGGCGATCTTCCAGACCACGTCCATGATCTGGGTGAGCTGGCGGACGTCCGCGTCGGTATACGGCTCCGACTTGTTGGCGACCCCGACGACGGCCACGATCTGATCGTGGCTGATGACCGGGATAGTCATGAATCGCGTGACCGGTGCGCCTCTCCCGGGGTCATCCGCGTCTTCCGCGCCCTCCGCGCCGCCGGCCAGGTCTTCGGCCCGGTCGGCCGCCGCGGGCGCCAGGCCGCCCAGATCGTTGACGACGATCGGTTCTCGATGGGCCTCGACCTCGCTCCATATACCCGACTTGGCCAGCTCGTAGGTCCAGGTCGGATCGCCGATCTCGCTGGCCTCGATCGCGTCCCGCGACCAGGAGTGGAGAGTGAAGGCGCCATGGGTTTCGTCGTAGGCGTAGATGTAGCCGAAGGCGCTGTCGCTCAGGGCCACGACCTCGGCAAGGGTGACGTTGAGCAGCTCCGGAACGCTGCTGCATTCGACCTCGGATATGCGCAGTAGCGACCGCAGCCGGCGCTCCTCGGCCAGGCGGGCGTCTTCGGCCCTCTGGCGAGCGGTCACGTCACGCATGATCAGCTGCCGCTCGCCGTTGCCCAGCCAGGCGACGCTGATGTCGACCGGGATCGTCGTACCGTCGCGACGGAGCAGCTGGCGCTCGAACCGTGTCGCCGATCCTGGCGACCGCTCCAGACTCTGCCGGGCTGCGGGGCGGTCCTCGGGAACGTAGGTGTCGACCAGGTCGAGGCCCACTACTTCGGTGGCCGAGCAGCCCAGCATCTCGCACGCTCTCGGGTTGGCCAGCGTGATCCGGCCCGAAAGGTCGACGACGACGATGCCGTCGGCAGCCTGCTCGATGAGAGCCCGGAACTGCCGCTCGCTGTCGGCCAGGGCGACGAGGATGGGGTCGAGATGGAGCAGCCCTGAGGCCACCGGCTGATTCGACTGATCGGCCAGGATGCGGCGGAGTCGTGGTCCGCTGCCCGTGTCGGAACGGCGGCGGCGGGGCACGTCCGAGACGGCGTCGGGGCCTGCGGCGGGAACGTCCGAGACGGCCGCGGAGTCCGGGCCGCGGACCGCCGATTCGGCTCGGTCGGGCAGCATGTGCGGCCCGGGCCGCAGGTTCCCGGCGTCGATGGCCTGGAGCGGCGGCACCGGCACCAGGGCCGGGATGCCGATCGCATCCGGGCGCACGGTCAGGCCGTCACTCCGTGGCGCAAGGGCGGCAAGACCCGCGCGGCCGATCGAGGCGGCTGCGCCGGGACGTCGAGGCATAGTCGGTAGGCCCATCCTGATACGACTGGCTGTATTAGTCGTCGGGCCGGCCGGGGGCGGACTTTACGCCCGCCGCTCCCACAGCAGGACTAGAGCGGCATGCCCTTCTCGACGAACTCGAGGGCGCGATCGGCCAGCTCGAGCGGATCTCCGGAGGCATCCTCCAGAGACGGCATCATCGCCGCCATCATGGCGCCCATGATCGCCCCGCCGAAGACCCTCAGCTCGAAGTCGTCCGCAGGCCGGCCGATGCGGGCGGCGAGCTCGTCGGTCACCATCGCTCCGGAGCGGAGCAGCTCCGAAATCGCCGCCTGGCGCAGCTCGGGCATGCCGAACATCAGCCGTCCCCGGTCGAGCATCTCCTCGATGTCAGACGGGCTCATGTTCGCGGCGACCGCCCGCATGGCGTTGCGGATGGCCCTGATCGGCTGGACGTCCTTGGGCTGAGCCCGCCAGGCCTCCATGACCAGCGGGTCGAGGGCGTCGTAGGCGACCACGTCCTCCTTCGTTCCGAAGTACCGGAAGAAAGTGCTGGGCGAGACGTCGGCGGCCTCGGCGATCTGTTCGACGGTCGTCGCTTCGTAGCCCTGCTCGCGGAAGAGACGCATCGCCTGTTCCTGGATGGCGGCCCGGGTCCTGGCCTTCTTGCGCTCTCGCAAGCCCGGTTTGTCGGCCGCCGGCGATTCGCTCATGGCCTCATTGTCGCTCGGAACGACGCGACCGTCTCACGCTATTCGACAGTCGCGGGCAAGACCGCATGGGCGGCGCCGGGCTCAGGCGTCGCCGCCGGCGGCCTCCGGGGCAGCGGCCGAGCCGAGCCGGTCGGCCGCGTCGGGCACGGGCGCCGCGGCCCCCGACCGGCCGGGCAGCAGTACCAGCCCGGCTACCATCGCCAGGCAGGCGATGCCCGCCGCGACGCGAGTGGCGTCGTCCATGCCGGCCACGAAGGCGACCCGGACCGAATTGGCCAGCGCCGCCGAACCGAGCCGGCCGGCGACCGCGAGGCCATCGAAGAGGCTCTGGCGGACGGCCGCCGCCTGGGCCGCGGGCAGGCCGGCCACGGAGACCGAGCCCTGGTAGGTGGCGTTCAGGACGCTGCCGAGGATCGAGGCGCCGAGAGCCGGGCCGAGCTTGACCACGGCCTGGATCAGCGCCCCGCCGACGCCGCTGCGCTCCGCTGACAGCTCCACGATCGCGGCCGAGGCGGCCGTGGCGAGGCCGATGCCGGCGCCCGCCCCGATGACGAAGGTGAACGAAGCGATGAACGCGTCGGAGCTGGAGACCGTCATGAGGCTGCCCGCGAGCATGCCCACGGTCAGGACGGCGAAGCCCATCGCCACCGCGATCTTGACTCCGATGCGGGCGGCGATGCGGTCGGCGGAGACCGCGCCGATGACCATGCCGCCGATCATCGGCAGGAAGCGCAGCCCGGCGCCCTGGGCATCCAGACCCATGATGGCCTGCATGTACTGCGGCAGCGTGAACATCATCCCGAACATCCCGAAGATGCCCGCGGCGGCCAGCACGATCCCGACGGAGAAGCTGCGCGAGCCGAACAGACCGAGGTCGACGAGAGGCTGACCGCCCGGCCGCCTCATCAGCCGGGCCTCCCAGCCGACGAAGACGATCAGGATGGCGACGGCGGCGATCGACGGGACGAGCGCGTCCGAGGATCCCCAGCCGTAGTCGCCCGCCTGGACCAGGCCGTACATCAGGGTCGCCAGGCCGGTGCTGGAGAGGATCACGCCCAGGACGTCGATGCTGGGCCGCCGCTCGCTGCGGGACTGGGGCACGAACGCCGCAACGGCCAAGAGCCCGAGAACGACCACGGGCACGTTCATCAGGAAGACCCAGCCCCACCAGAAATGAGCCAGGACGTAGCCGCCCACGATCGGGCCCAGAGGCAGGGCCAGGAAGTTGCCGGCTGCCCAGACGCCCATTGCCCGCGGCCGCTCGGCTTCCTCGAACATGACCGTGACGATGGACAAGGACATGACCGTCAGGGCCGCCCCCGCTACGCCGAGGACCGTCCGAGCGGCGATGAACAGGTTCGCGTCGGGCGAGAATGCGCAGACGATCGACGTCGCCCCGAACAGCACCAGGGCCCCCAGCATCAGCGTCTTGCGGCCGTAGCGGTCGCCCAGCAGGCCCGCCGGCAGCATTGCCGCGGCCAGGGCCAGGGTGTAGGCCGTGACGAACCACTGCAGCTGCGACTCCGTCGCCTTGAGAGAGGCGGCCAGTGTCGGCAGCGCCAGGCTCAGAACCGTGGCGTCCAGCCCGATGGTGACCAGAGCCAGGGTCAGGGCGCCCATGGCCAGCCAGCGGTGCGAAATGCCGCCGCGCTGCATAGTGATCCGGGACATCGTCGACACCGCCTTCCGTACGACGGCCACCCTCGTGTGGCCGGTTGCGGCAGTGTCATTCGTTTGAGAGCCACTGTCAAGAGCAAGCGGGCGTCAGTTGGTGGTTAGACGCACCAGCCTCATTTCGGCGTCTCCGGGCCAAGGATCGAGCGTATCTGGCGGAGCGCCCCGCCGATGGCCACCAGCTGATCGGGCTCGAGGCCGGAGAGGCGGTCGCATAGCCAGGCGACCGTGCGCTCGTCGCACAGCGCCAGTGCCTGGCCACCTGCCGGCGTGAGACGCAGCTCGACCCGGCGTCGCTCGGTGGGCTTCGTGTCGCGGCTGAGGAAGCCGGCCCTGACGACACGTTCGACCAGCTGCGACGCGGCCGGCATCGAGATGCCCAGGTGGTCGGCCAGGGCTGACAGCCCGGTGCCCGGGTTGCGGCGTACGAACCGCATGAGGCGGAACTGCGCCACGGAGAGGCCGTCGGCTCGTGACGAGCGCATCTGCTCCCGGATGGCCCGCATCGACGCGGGCACTGTTTCGAGGATGGCGAGGGCGACCTCGTCGGGCGTGTTGTCAGACATGGAATGTATGGTACATTAGTTAATGCAGATAACTGTCGCCCCAGGCGCACGGCCCCGGGCCGTCCGGCCGCATTGAAGCCCACAGGAAAGACAAGATGCCTCCGGCAATCTCCACGCACGAGCTAACGAGACGCTTCGACGCCCTGACGGCGGTCGACGCCCTGAGCCTGGACGTCCAGCCCGGTGAGGTCTTCGGGCTGCTCGGGCCGAACGGCGCGGGCAAGACGACCACCATCAAGATGCTGATCACGCTCCTGCCCCCGACCGGCGGCGGGGCGACCGTGGCCGGCCACGACATCCTCCACGACCCAAGGCTGGTCCGGCGCTCGATCGGCTACGTGCCCCAGCTGCTCTCCTCCGACGGGGCCCTCTCGGCTCGCGAGAACCTGATGACCAGCGCCCGGCTCTACCACCTGCCGGCCGCCGAGCGCGACGCCAGGATCGGCGAGGCCCTCGAGTTCATGGCCCTCGAAGACTCGGCGGATCGGCTGGTGCGAACCTTCTCAGGCGGCATGATCCGCCGCCTCGAGATCGCTCAGGCGATGCTGCATCGGCCCGAGGTCCTCTTCCTCGACGAGCCGACGGTCGGGCTCGACCCGAACGCCCGGCGGGCTGTCTGGCAGCACATCCGTGAGCTTCGCCAGGCGGAGGGAACGACGATCCTGCTGACGACCCACTACATGGACGAGGCGGCCGAACTGTGCGGGCGGGTCGGGTTCATGCACCTCGGCAAGCTCGTGGCTCTGGGAACTCCGGCCGAGCTGTCCGCCCGGGCCGGCACGGGCAAGGACCTCGACGACGCATTCACATTCTTCACCGGCTCGGGCTTGAGCGATGCCGGAGAGCAAGGAGGTCAATACCGTGACGTCGCTCGAACGCGTCGAACGGCCCGCCGTCTGGGCTGAGCCGCCGGCCGCGGTCCGATTTCTTCTCGACTCATGGACGATCGCCGAAGGCGAGATGCGCAAGCTTCGCCACGACCCGACGGAGCTGATCACGCGAATGGTCCAGCCGCTGCTGTGGCTGCTGGTCTTCGGCCAGGTGATGGCGGCCCGGAACCTGGTCCCGACCGGCAACGTGCCCTACATGGACTACCTGGCGCCGGGCGTGCTGGCCCAGAGCGCCCTCTTTTCGGCGATCTTCTTCGGCATCGCGATCATCTGGGAGCGCGACCTGGGCGTGCTCCACAAGTACATGGTCAGCCCGGCGGCACGAAGCGCCCTGGTGTCGGGCAAGGCCCTCGCCGGCGGCCTCAGGTCGCTTGTCCAGGCGATGATGGTCTACGTCGTCGCCCTGGTCATCGGCATCCATCTCCGCCTCGAGCCGCTGGCCCTGATAGCCGCGGCGCTGGTGGTCGTCACCGGTTCGGCGGCCTTCGCCACGTTCTCACTTGTGATCGCCTGCCTGGTCCGGACGCGCGAGCGTTTCATGGGCATCGGCCAGATCCTGACCATGCCTCTCTTCTTCGCCAGCAGCGCCATCTACCCCACCTCGATCATGCCCGAGTGGCTCAAGGTCGTGGCTGCGGTCAACCCGCTCACGTACATGGTCGACGCGCTCAGGACGCTCATGCTCCAGGCGTACGAACCGTCGATGGCGACGATCTCCATCGATTTCGGGGTGCTGGTCCTGACGACGGTCGTCCTGATCGCCATCGCTGCCCGGCTCTATCCGCGGCTGGCCCAGTAGCTCTCGAAGCCCCGCCGAATGACGAGCGCTGCTCGCCGCTGAGCCGGCCCGCCGGCGGGTCGCCGCCGCCCCGCTCAGCCTGCCCCGGTCTTGGGCCGGGTCAGCGTTCGATCCGCGTCGGCGATGGTTCGCATGACGCGGGCCTTCTGCTCGTCGACGCGATCGAGCGCTGCGTAGACCTCGGTCCAGGCGTCACGCAACCTCGCCACCAGGCCCTCTGGGCCACCGACGCCGGCCTCGAGTGCCGCGGCCTGGTCGCTCATGGCGTCGGCGGCCTGGCGGGCCGCCCCGAGCTGGTGGAGGGCGACGCGATGGCTGGCGGCCGCTCCGGCGACCATCACCGCGGTCCGGAGCGCGGCCGTGGTCGTGCCGATGGCAGAAGCCACGGCGCGGATGACGTCGGCGTTGTCCTCCTCGACGATCCGGAGCGCCGCGTAGCCCTGCATCACGATCGCCAGTTGGGTGAGGATCTCCTGTCGCCGGCGCTTTACGAGGGGCAGAACGTCCTGGTGGAGCGACCTCGCCCGATCGGCGTCGCCGGCCGCCAGCTGGCCGATCCGAACCGCCAGCTCCTCGTCCAGACGGCCGGCCAGATAGGCGTACTGGCGGAGTGTCTCCATCTCGGTAGCCAGCGAGGCTTGTTCGGTGAGGATCGCGGCGTTGTCTCGTTCCAGGGCCAGGCGGCCCTCGGTCAGCGAGCCGAGCAACGCCTCGAGGTGCGGCTGCGCCCGGGCGAAGCGCTCGAAGTAGCGGTCTATCTGGGCGAGCTCGTCGTGCCCTGAGTGGTCCTTACGGATCCCTATAGCCGCCGGGTCGAGCCGGGCGGCGGTCTTGCGCAGATCGGCCAGCTGGCGGGCGAGTGGCGCTTTGGCCGCGAGCAGAGCGCTGACCGCCCCGAAACGCCGATCCAGGACCCGCCCGCTCATTGCCGACGTGACCACGAAGTCCCGTTCGCCGAGTTGGTCGATGGCCGCGACGGCGCGGCCGTACTCCGGGCTGCCTACGGGCAGTGTCGAGAGCGCGTCGAGCGAGGCGGCCACGAGCCGCTCGATACGCTCGAGCGCCTCGGGTGTGAAGCGCGCCTGGTCCGACTCGCCCGAAACGAGGTCCGGCGGGGTCGGGCTGGCCGACTCCGCCGGATCCGAGTGCGCGTCGGTTTCGCTCACCGGGCCCCCAGAGAGCTATCCCTTCGGGGCGTCGGGCGCCTTTGGCGCGCCCGCGTCCGGAGCCGCCGGTTTGGGGGCGTCGACCGGCTTGGGCGCCGGAGCGGCCCGGCGCGGCGCCGGTGTCGCGGCGACCGGCCTGGCGGCGGGGGTGGAGCCGTTGCCGGACCTGGCCGAGCCATCGCCGGCCAGGAGCGGGGTGATGGTCGCCCGGGCAACGCTGGCCAGTGCCCCGGCCTGCTGGATTACCTCGGACAGGGCGCTGGTGACGCCCTGAGCGCCGTTGAGGACGGTGAACTGGCCGACGTGCTCGAAGGGGGCGGCCGCAGCGCGGACGATGTCCGGCATGGTGGCTGCGATCTGCTGGGCGATGACCGCTTCCTGGTTCTTGCTCAGTGCCTCGGAGCGGGCCTGGATGCCTGTCGCTTCCGCCGTCGCCCGGGCCTTGATGGCCTCCGCTTCGGCGAGACCGCGCGCCTTGATGGCATCGCCGTCCGCCACGCCGGTGAGCCGGGTCGCGTTCGCCTGGGCTTCCGCCTGGACCTTGACCGCCGATGCCTGGGCCTCGGCGGCGAGCCGGACCTCCTGGGCCGCGGCTTCCGCCTGCCGGATACGGACGTCGCGGTTGGCCGTGGCGAGCGTCGTCTGGCGGTAGGCCTCGGCGTCCGCCGGCTTGCGGACGTCGACCTGGAGCTGCTGCTCCTTCTGCTGCGCGGTCAGCTGCGCGACGACGGTCTCCTGTTCGACGACGGCCTGGCGAGACTGGGCGTCGGCGAGCGGGCCCTGCTGGGCGGCCTGCTTCTGGGCGCGATCGATCTCGGCCTGGAAGCCCGCCTTCTTGATCTCTGTGTCGCGGATCGACTGGGCGATCTGCGCCTGGGCGGCCTGCTCCTGCGCGACCGCGGTCTGGTCGGCCTGGGCACGGGCGATGCGGGCGTTCTGCTCGACCTCGGCCTGGTGCGGGACAGCCAGGTTCTCGATGTAGTTGGACGGGCTGGTGATCGACTGGATCTGGAACGAGTCGATGACGAGCCCGAAGGACTCCATCTCGCTCGTGCAGCGGTCCCGGACCTGCTGGGCGAACTTGTCCTGGTCCGAGATCATCTCCTCGACGGTCATCGAGCCCGCGATGGCCCGGAGGTGGCCGACGAAGACGTTCTGGACCTTGCTCTCCAGCTCCTGGGCCGGTCGGTCGAGGAAGCGTCGCGCGGCGTTCGCGATCGAGCGGTTGTCGTCGCCGACCTTGTAGACGATGACGCCCCGGAGATCCAGCCGGATCTTCTGCTGGCTCACGCAAGGGACCTGGATCTCGCTCTCGTGAGCCATGAGCGAGAGCGTCCGGACTTTGACCAGGCCGGGCAGCACGAACGTGCCGCCGCCGGTCACGATCCGGAAGCCCATGTTGCCTTCCTTGGCGCCACCCCGGATCGCGGAG
>Ga0335076_10008397_pt1 | contig 10429 bp, 4 predicted proteins | sample Lox_Sample_25_FD_206717 | JGI IMG/M metagenome (GOLD analysis project Ga0335076, IMG submission 206717) | Soil microbial communities from Loxahatchee National Wildlife Refuge, Florida, United States - Lox_Sample_2.5 | ecosystem: Environmental > Terrestrial > Soil > Wetlands | place: USA: Florida...
CGCCTCCGCATAACCTATTTGTTCGATCCGCTGCAAAACCCTGCGGCCCGCCATACCCGGATGGTGCGCATCTTGGAGTACGAGTTCAACGGGATTGCCCATCTCCTCGACCGTGTCTATCTGCACCGCCATCTAACGCATAAGGCATCTTTTGCCTTGATGAAACTCCAGGAACTCATGCGAAACGGAGCTTCGGACGGTTCCTCGACGCAATCCGCTTCGGACGTTCCACCGCGCGCGCGGCCCACTGCTGCCCTGAGAGTCGCACACGCTGCGATCTTCGTCATTCTGATCGTGCTTTTTCTGCCCATTTTCATCGCTACCGCGGTCGCGCGTGCCGTGTACCTCCGCGTCGTCCGAGGCAAGGCAAGCGATGTTCTAAAGGTCGGTGCGGTTCCCTTCCGCGCTGGCCATTTCTACGTTGCTCAGATGGTCTTTAACAAGCCTTTCGAGCCCTCCAGGCTCCGGGAAATCTTTTCTGAAATGATCCAGGAGGCGGGAATCGCCCCGGAAAAGGCCCAAGTGGTATTCGAGCCGGAAGTGCCACGATCCCTTCCCGCGAGCGGTGCGCTTGAGGCTGACCACTATGTGGGAAAACGGACGAATTGGACGTGCGGCAATGAAGTGAAAAGCCTGGTGCTTTGGCTGCGCGTTTTTGGGGGAAATCTCGGGGAACCTACCGTGCTTCAGGCGGGCTTGCCCGTCTCTTCCTGGGACGGCACCAGTTGCTTCAACTTCATGAAGGAGTTGGCCTCGCGCTGCCACGGGGGCCCGCGCAGCGATGTGTTCCAGGCCAAAAAGCTCACCTTGCGGCCTGCCTCGGCGCGAATCCTCGGCCAAAGCTCGTTCCTCACTTTTCTTCTCCGCCTGCCGTTCAATGTTGCTCTCAACACGCGGAGTTTCCTCTGGAACTGGGTCGTCGCGGCTCGCGTTCTGGGCGGGCCGGGCATTAGGCCGGAAGTCGTGCTGCTGAATTTCGACCAGGCAGACAGTGCTCGCCTGCAAGTAGGCCTCAATATCCGCGGCGTCAAACCTTACGCCGCCTTTGCCTTTGCCGCGGTTGATGCGTATAACGCCGCATTGGGGCGGAACCCCCACTGCATCGTTCAACAGTCGTCTTTGCAGACGCGCCACTATGGCCCTGAGCTCGAGCGGAACCTCGTCGGCGATTGGCTCATTGGCCCGGTCCAGCGCATTCCGAAAGATCAGTACACCCTCGAGGATGCGCAACGCGGCTACGAGCGGCTCGTCCACGACCTTGACACTCTAGGCAAGGACGTACGTAACGCCTTCGAAGCCAAGGCCTACGGACTTACCACCGAGGCAGGCTTGTTTGAAGCCCTGCCCACCTACGGCCTCGACGCCAGGACTTGGGACAGCATCTTCTTCAATAATTACGGTGTTCGCTCCGTCTTTCCAGAAGCCGGCTGCATCTCTTGGAACTGGCTCGCCCCGTTCAAGTTGGCTTTCAACACCATCAACTTGAATGAAAGGACCTGCATCTCGCTCGCCTCCTACGTCCTCGGCCACGAGACCCTGCAAACGGTCCGGGACCGCGTCGAGGCGACCCTTCGCGGATTCATGGCTCTCGGCGGGTAGCCCTGAGAATTTTCCGATCTTTTGCGGCGTCATGGCTGGGTGCCCCACGTGCCCCTTTTACTCCGTATTTTGCTCTCCTGATTGACAACGATTGCGTCTTCAACCCCGTCCCGTTCGAACGGTACCACAAACTCTATTGACATCAATGTTATAATAGTGTATGTTGTTTTGCACCAACGACGCTGGGTCCTCTACGGGTCCCCCGGTCTTCCCGCCATGCCCACCCGCCCAGAGCCCCTCGTGCAATCGGCCGCTAACTGCCCTGAAATGAACACTTGCAAAATTTCCGCCCGCAAGTCCCGCAGAATGAACACTTCCAAAATCGCCCTTTTTAACCCCCTTTATATTCAACACTTCCAAAAAAACAGGGGGGCGGGGGTCCTTACGCTTAGCCAGTGCGGCCACTTCCCTCCTCGCCCTCGAATCCGCTTTGACTTCATTCCTTCACTCCTGCTAGCGTATCGCCAAGCCATGCGTCAACTTCAGCCGGTCATCTGGTCCAAAGGCACTTTCCTTACCCCGCAGCATCTCCAGACCCGCGACCGCTACGTCGAAAATGGCCTCCAGTTCCGCCTCGAAGGCCTCCATTTCTGCCCCTGGGGTTTTCAGGAGCTCAAGATTGATCAGGAAGCCCTCACCGGCGGCAATTTCGCCATCACTCGCGCTTCCGGCCTTCTCTCCGACGGTCTCCCCTTCGAAATTCCCGACTCTGATGCCGCCCCTGAGCCCAAGCCACTCGCTCCCTACTTCGAGCCCGACCAGCTCACGCTCGACGTCTATCTGGCTATTCCCCACGCTCAGGAGCGCGGCCTCAATATCTCCATGTCCCGCGGCAATGCCAACGCCCGCTACCTCGCCGAAGCGCTCGTCCTTCCCGATGAAAATACCGGCCTCGCCGAGAAGCCCATCCAAATCGCGCGCAAGAATTTGCGGTTTCTCGCCGGAAATGAATCGCGCGAAGGCTTTACTTCCGTGGCCATCGCGCGCATCAAGCGCTCCGCCGCGGGTACTTTCCAGCTCGATCCCGAATTTATTCCGCCGCTCTTGAATATCGCCGCAAGCGATTACCTCATGGGCATCACCCGCCGCATCGTGGAAATACTCTCCGCAAAGAGCAGCATCCTCGCGGGAGGCCGGCGTCAGCGCAGCGCGGGACTCGCGGACTTCACCGCATCGGACATCGCCAGCTTCTGGCTGCTCTATACTGTCAACAACCACTTCCCCTTGGTCCGCCACATTCTGGAAACGCGCCGCGGCCATCCCGAGGAAATTTTCCGCATCTTCTCGTCGCTCGCCGGCGCGCTCACCACTTTCTCCATGAAGATCCAGCCGCGCGACCTTCCGCAGTACGATCACGACAATCTGGGAGCGTGTTTCTCCGACCTCGACGAGAAATTGCGCCAGCTTCTCGAAACCGTAGTTCCGAGCAATTTCGTCGCGCTTCCCCTGAAGCTGATCAAGCCTTCTGTTTACGCGACACCGATCGAAGACGACAAGTATTTGAAAGGCACGAAGTTTTATCTGGCCGTCTGCGCGGACATGCCCGAGGCCGACCTGGTCAAGCGCGCTCCCCAGCTCATCAAAGTTTGCTCTTCCACGCAGATCGAGCAACTTGTCCGCCAGGCGCTCTCCGGAATGCAATTAACCCACGCCGTCAAGCCTCCGGCATCCATCCCCGTGAAGCTCAATTATCAGTATTTCAGCCTCAATCAGGCAGGCGTGGCATGGGACACCGTGCAGAAAGGTCGCAATCTCGCCGCGTATGTGCCGAGCGACATTCCCAATCCGCAACTCGAACTCATCATTTTGCTGCCGCAGGCAGTCTAGCTTCGTCCACTTCCAGGAATCCTCCGCTGATGAGAACTTTCGCAAGACCGGCAAATTCCTTCATCGGCGTTTCGGGCCGAATCCATCCGCTTTCCTTGCAGATTCCATGCAGCTCGGCAATCGTGTGCGTGCCGTCGCAGCGGCAAATCATCGAGCACATCCACGGCTGCAATCTCGTGTCGGTCTGAAATGGAAAGAGAGTCGAGAGCGCAAAGTCGCGAGGAACGAATTCTCCGCTTTCCACTTGATGGCGAATGTTCAGATTCATGTGCGGCGAAACTCGCGGCTTCATCGCCAGCAGCGCTTCCAGAGCCTGCGGCTGCACCATGCGTTCTTCCCATCCAAGAATCCATTCCAGAACGTTGCGCCCGCGTTGCTCTCCAAGCGTGCGCCGGATCGTAAAAACCGCCCTCGGTTCCTTCACCCTCTGGATCAGGATCAATCCAACGAGCAAGTCCTGAATGTGATGCTTGCCGAAAAGAGACTTCCAATCGTTCACTTCTGCGGCTCCGCGCCCGGATTTGACCGCGGATTCCACCGCAAAGCGAAACGGCTCGATGTTTTTTCCAACGAAGATGGCCACGTCGAATTCGGATTGTTTTTCGCCGAGCCACTCGCGCACGCGCCGCTCGAACGGCGCGCCCTCGCGATCCGTTCCGAGCGTCCGGCAGTAAAGCCGTCCTCCGGGCCGCAAATAATCAGGCAATTCCTGAATGATGCGCCGCGCGATTTCTTCGCCGTCTTCTCCTCCGCCGAAGTAAATATCTTTCTGCTGGAGAACAGGCACGTAAGGGGGATGCGCGCAGATGCGGTCAAAAGTCTGGCCTTTGAAGGGAGCGTAGAGATCGCCTTCGAGCGATTCGAAATTCGCCACGCCGTTCAGAGCCCCGTTGAATTTCGCAAACAGCGCGGACCGCTGCGTGATGTCCGCCGAAAGAGATTTGCGCGCGAGCTTCGCACATTGCAGCGCGGCAGCACCGGCGCCTCCACAAAGCTCCAGAAAAGAATCGCAGGATTCGTCCGGAAGCCAACTCAAGAGTTCGAGGGAATTTGGAGAAAGCGCAGGGTACACAATGTCAGAGAAAGATGGCTTGGGCGATCCGTCCGGATTCGTCCAACGGTCCGAAATGATGAAGACATCTCCGATGGGATAAAGCGCGACGGTCGCAAACCATTTTTCTGGATGGCTTGCCTCGCTTTCGAGGAGCCCCAGATCCCTGGCCGCCTGCCAAACGGGGACGGAACATGCTCTTTCTGCTTCCCCTCGCTCTACATAGCCGCCGATCAAAAAAAGGCGAATGATCAGATCGAGAGCATCGTTGGCCGAGAGCTTTTCCACTAGCGAAGGCGGCAAAGCAATCAAATCCAACTGGCCGCAGGTAGAAAGGCCGAGCCGTTGCTGAATTTCCGATTCGCGGTAATTCGCCCGCCGGAGGAAGCTGCGGAAAACCTCGAACTGCTCCGGAGTCCCGATTTTGGGTGTGGACAAGGTTTCCCCCTCGAACGGCGAGATGATAGCAGACCGCACCGGGGTGGTCGAAGCCGCTTGACAACAATGCGGTTAGACGCGATAGTCTAGCGCCGAAGCAGAAATTCGCTCATTTTGCCTGCCTGGACATGGCTGAGATCCTAAAGCTTTTTGCACGTTCGGCTTACGGCTTTTCCAAGCCCGCGTCCACCAGGCGGCCGGCAACTCAATGAAGCATCTTTCCAAGGTAGTCTGGTACGAAGGAATGTATCTGGGGCCGCACCATTTTCAGGTGCAAACCCAGTCGTTCGAAGACCTCGTCAATTTCGCCACTGCAAGCCTCAGTTTTGCTCCCTATGGATTTCTGAGCTGCAAAGTGGATGCCGAGGCGCTGCAGAACGGCAATCTTTCGCTGGTTCATGCGCGCGGCGTTTTTCCTGACGGACTGCTATTTCAGATGCCAGATGCGGACCCTCTTCCTCCCGTGCGTGCGATCGCGGAGATTTTTCCTCCGACGCGAGAATCGCTGGTGGCTTACCTGGCCGTTCCGCCGCGCCGCTCGGACGGTCCCAATTGCGCCCTGGAACCGGAACAAGAGCAATCGCAGGTGCGCTATATCGCGGAGGAGAAGGTTCTTCCCGACGAGAACAGCGGAAAAGATGAAAAGCCAGTTTCGCTAGGAAGAAAAAATATTCGATTCGTACTCGACGTGGAAGAGAAGGAAGAGTTCGTGCTGCTCCCGGTGGCGCGCATTCTGCGGGATTCGAACGGGAACCTGATCCTTGATCCTTCGTTCATTCCGCCATGCCTGATGATCAGCGCCAGCGAGCGCCTGCTGCAGATCACCAGGACGCTTGTTGATATTCTCGAAGACAAGAGTGCTTCGCTGGCGATGTCGCGGCGAGGCTCGGCGCAGGCACGCGCGGGATATTCCACGGAAGACGTTGCTGCCTTCTGGTTCGTGCATACGATCAATGCGAGCCTGTCCGTGCTTCGCCATCTTTACATGTCGGAGCGCGGACATCCAGAGCATCTTTTTGTCGAATTGTCGCGACTGGCGGGAGCGCTATGTTCTTTCGGGCTGGATTCGCATCCTCAGTCGCTGCCGGTGTACGACCACGACAATCTGGAAGGATGTTTTTCCGCGCTGGACGCACATATTCGCAAACATCTCGAGCTCGTCGTCCCTTCAAATTGCATCGTGATTCCCCTGGTACAGAGCGGGCGCAATTTCCGCTACGGAGAAGTGACGGACCAGAGATGCCTGGACCGCGCGCGGTGGATTTTGGCGCTTCGCGCCGATATGGGGGAAGCCGACCTGATCGCGAAGGGACCGCGCCTGATCAAGGTTTGTTCGAAAGATCTCCTTCCGGATCTGGTGAAAACGGCGCTTTCCGGACTTCCTCTGGCACATCTGCCCGTACCTCCTTCCGCTATTGCTCCAAAGGTGGAATTCCAGTATTTCGGGTTGAGCCGTGTAGGCTCCTGCTGGGAACATATAGTCACAACCCGCGGAGTTGGCATCTACACACCCGATGAACTCCCGAATGTGGAAATCGAGCTACTCGTCGCGCTGGATTCCTAGGAGGACCGTGTGGGAGCAACAATGTTCGGGGCCACGAGCCTCCAACCGCAAGAACAATCTTCCCGGAAGCGCAGGCCGTATAACCTCGGACTGATTTATCAGGAAATTCTTACGGCCGTCGTCCGCGTGCGCACAAACCGGCAGGCGGTCAGCGACGCGGGAATGTTCCGCTCGCATATGCAAAACGCGCTAAAAGTGGCGGAAAAAGAAGCGATCAAGGGCGGCTATTCTCCGGAAGACATTCGAACGGCCACCACGGCGGTGGTCGCTTTCCTCGACGAATCGGTCCTGAATTCCTCGAATCCCGCGTTTTCGGGCTGGTCGAGCATGCCGCTACAGGAAGAGCTTTTTGGCCATCACATCGCCGGCGAAACATTTTTCGAAAATCTCGATAGGTTATTCAGCAGCGCGGAATCACAGGACGTCGCCGATCTTCTGGAAGTGCATCTGCTTTGCCTGCTGCTCGGGTACAAAGGACGCTATGGACTTGCGGGACCGGAGGGGACGCGTTCCTACATAGACACGTGCATGGATAAAATTCGCAGGATTCGCGGGCCGCTGACGGGTCTCTCGCCTTCCTGGGCCGTGCCGCCGGGAGGCCCGGCAGCGCGGCAAGCCGATTCCTGGGTAAAGCGCTTGATGCTGGCCGCGATCATCAGCGTATCTCTCGCCCTTCTCTTGTTCATTGGTTTCAAATTGCAACTCGTCTCCGGCTCCAATTCGATCCATGCCATGACGATGCAGAGCCATCCGTAAAGGAGACGGCATGCGATTCTACTGGGAACATCTTGCGGCAGGTGCGGTAGGCGTGATCACGCTGGTGCTGGCGTGGTTTGTCGGGCCAATCTTCCACATGAATGGCGCGAATGCGTGGGTTCTGCGCGCGGCCATCCTTGTACTCGGTGCAATTGTCATCATTGGACTGATCCTTTATGCCCGCTCGCAACATCCTTCTGTTCCCGCAGTCCCGACAAGCATGCCGTCCACGCCTTCGGTGAGCATGCCGACAGCAGCGAGCGCCGTGACTTCTGCGGCGACCGGAGCGGCGGCCATGGCGGGGCATGGTTCGGGCGATGCATTCGCGGAAATTGACTATGTGGTGCGAGAAGCGGCGAACAAAGTGGCCGCAGCGCGGCTGGGAGGGGCGCGGCTGACGAGTTTGCCTGCAATTTTTGTTCTGGGAGAAACGGGCAGCGGAAAAACTTCCGTGATGACCCAGTGCGGTCTGGATGCGGAACTCCTTGCCGGACAGGTCTATCAAGAAAACGCAGTTGCTCCGACACGGGCGGCGAATTTGTGGTTTGCGCGAAAGACGGTTTTCGTGGAGGCCGGCGGACCGCTCGTGGAAAACCCCGCAGGCTGGCTGCGGCTGGTCAGACATTTAATTCCCGGAAGTTTTGGCGCCATTTTTGGAAAAGGCGCGCAGGTTGCCCGCGCCGCGGTGGTTTGCTGCGATTGCGAGATGCTGGTCAAGGAAGTTTCGCCGGAAAGCATTGCGGGACGCGCCCGAAAACTACACGCGCGGCTACAGGAACTGGCCCATCAGATGGGCATCAATCTTCCCGTATACGTGTTGTTTACGCGCGCGGACACGCTGCCCTATTTTGACGATTTCACCGCGACGTTCGCGAACGAAGAACTTACGCAAGTTCTTGGCGCGACCTTGCCCATGCTTCCCAATGTGGCGACGGGAGTGTACGCGGAGCAGGAGAGCCGGCGGCTAACCACGGTTTTCAACGGATTGTTCAGCTCGCTGGCCGATTGCCGGCCGGGCTTGTTGAGCCGCGAACGGAACGCCGAGCGGCAAGCGGGAGCTTACGAATTTCCGCGGCAATTCCGCAAATTGAGCAAGCCGGTCACGCAATTTCTGGTGGACCTGTGCCGGCCCGGCCATCTGCGCACCGGGGCTTTTCTACGAGGATTTTATTTTGTGGGACGCAAGACCGTGCTCGCGCCGGCGGCGGGTTCTTCCACTTCGCTCGGGTCCAAGACTTCGATGATGCCCGCGCCCGCCAGCGGATTTAACGCGGCGGCGACGAGCATCCTGACGTCGCAGGACTCCGGCTCACAACAAGCGGTGTGGGCGGGAAAAACTTCGCTGGAGAATCCGGCAGAACCGCGCAAGACGTTTCAGTCCATTTTTGTAAGCCACATCTTCAGCCACGTGATCCTGCAGGACCGCGCGGCGCAAGGGGCAAGCGGCGCGAGCAGCCGCACGGAACTCGTGAAACGAATTCTGTACGCATCGGCGTGTTTTGTGGCGCTGGTTCTGATCCTGGGATTCCTGACCTCGTATTTGAGCAATGCCAGCCTGGTTTCGCGCGTGCGACAAGCCGCACTGGATTTGTCCATCGTTCCCGCACCGACGGGGCAGATCCCCACGCAGGAATCACTGCAGCGGCTTGACACGCTTCGGCAGGCGGTGGCCGAACTCAGCGATTATGAGCAGAATGGAGCTCCCCTGCATCTTCGCTGGGGTTTGTTCACGGGCGACGACGTCTACCCGGACGCCCGGGCGATTTATTTTCAATATTTCGACAAGCTGCTGCTGGACCACACGCGCCGCAATCTTTTGACGGACCTGCGCACCTACCGCGGCGAACCGCAGTCCAGCGCGGATTCCGGAGCGGCGTATGACGCTCTCAAGTCCTACCTGCTGATGACGTCGGAGTACAAGCGGAATACGGGGAGCTTTCTTTCGGATTTCCTGATGAAGGAGTGGAACAAAGGGCTGGAGGATCCCGGCGCACTCAGGAATCTGATTGACCAACAATTCGATTTCTACAGCAGCGAACTGACCATTGATAATCCCTACTCGAAGGTGAGCGATCCAGGCTACGTTGAGCCGACGCGCGCCTATCTCAATAAAATGGCGGGCATCCAGCGCATCTATCTGACTATACTGGCTGCGGCACGCCAGAAAACCAGGAGCTACCGCTTCTCCGCGGCGCATCCGGAAGCAGCGGACGTCGTGCGAGTGACCAAGGATGTGGACGGGCCGTTCACGGCGGAGGGCTGGAAGATCATGGACGATAACCTGAAGAATGCGGGGAAATTTCTTCAGGGCGAAGAATGGGTGCTTGGGAGCGGCGGGCAACAGAGCGTATCGTCCGCGAACCTCGAGCAGGACCTGCGAGCCATGTACGACAAGGATTACATCGCGCAATGGAGGGGAGTGGTGGGTAGCGCCAGCGTCGCGGGCTACGCGTCGTTTGGAGATGCGGCCAGAAAGCTGGATAAATTGTCCGGGAACGATTCGCCGCTTCTGGCGCTGCTTTGCGACGTCTCCGACAATACAAACGTCAACTCCCCGACGATACGCGCGGCGTTCCAGGCGCCGCAACTGGTTGTCGCGCCGGGATGCGGAGAGCAGAAGAAATACAAGCAATCCTCGAACGACCCGTATATGGCGGGGCTATTGAACCTGAGGACCTGCACGCAGCAGATTGACCAGGCGCAGCCCGCGGAAAGAGATGCGTACAAATCGCAATGCGCGCCGGTGGCCACGCAAGCGCTGGTTACAGCGGATCAGATCGCGCAGAGCTTCACGATTGATCCCGACGGGCACCTGGATTCGACGGTGCGCAATCTTCTTGAGTCACCGATCAAAACGCTGCAGCGCTCGCTGCAGGCGACGGGAGGCTCGACTTCAGAGATGTGCCGGGCATTCAGAACCCTGCAGGGGAGCTATCCGTTCAACGCGCGCGCATCCCGCGAGGCAAGCTTGGTGGAATTCAATGGCTTCTTCGCGCCGAACACGGGGATGTTTTCTCAATTCATCGCTTCGCAAAAGAACGCCATTTCGTTGCAAGGTTCCACATGGATCCGGACGCCCGGAGGCACGCTGCCGGTTGGAGCCAGATTCCTGCGTTTCGTCAATCAAATGTACGCAATCCAGCAGGCTGTCTATCCCAACGGGGCGACGGAACCGCATTATGAATACAGCGTGA
>Ga0335076_10008398_pt1 | contig 10428 bp, 12 predicted proteins | sample Lox_Sample_25_FD_206717 | JGI IMG/M metagenome (GOLD analysis project Ga0335076, IMG submission 206717) | Soil microbial communities from Loxahatchee National Wildlife Refuge, Florida, United States - Lox_Sample_2.5 | ecosystem: Environmental > Terrestrial > Soil > Wetlands | place: USA...
GCTGGTGTCGGCGAACCGGGCGTGATCCTGGCGGAACGCGGCGTTGTCATCCAGGGTCACCTTGCCGTCGACCGCGAGGACCTGGCCGTCCTCGGTGAGCGCCATGGGGTTGACCTCGACCAGCGTGGCGTCCTCGTCGGTGAACATGGCCCAGAGCCGTTCGGCCAGCAGCGCGGCGCCCTCCGCGGCCTCGGCCGGGATGCGGCCGGCCGCGATGATCTCTTGGGCCGTGCCGGCATTCACGCCGGTCAGCGGCGACACCGGGATCCGCGCCACGGCCTCGGGGGTGCTGTGCGCGACCTCCTCGATCTCCATGCCGCCCTGCACCGTGCAGATGGACAGGAACGTCCGGTTGGCCCGGTCGAGCAGGAACGAGAGGTAGTACTCGGCCGCGATGTCGACCGCCTGAGCGATCAGCACCGTGTGCACGGTGTGGCCCTTGATGTCCATGCCGAGGATCTGGCTGGCCTTGGCGTAAGCCTCGTCCGGCCCGTCCGCCAGCTTCACGCCGCCGGCCTTGCCCCGCCCGCCGGTCTTCACCTGCGCCTTCACCACCACCAGCGGGTGGCCCTGGGCGGCGAACTCGGCGGCGATGTCCCGTGCTTCCTCGGCGGTGCTCGCGACCTTGCCCGGCTGCACGGGTACGCCGTACTCGTCGAACAGGTCCTTCGCCTGATACTCAAACAGGTCCACTCTCAGTCCCTACTATTTCCGCTGCTCATATGCCGTCTCTTCGATCGGTCAAGGTCCTGGAAGCCTAACTGGTAGCCTAACCGTTCAGCTTTCGCCCCCGTTGCTCGTTCCTTTGCTATCGAACAGCGGCCCCAGCGCGATGGCCGCGGCACTGGTAACCGGCCGGAGCTGGTGCCTGTACACGACCTCGATGGTCCGGATGCTGGAGTGGCCCACCGCGGCCGCGATCTGCTCGATGGGCACGCCGGAATCCGACAAGAGCGAAACAAAGGTATGGCGCAGCTCGCGCGGCGTCCAGTCCGGCGCACCCTCAATCTCGTGCTTCTCCGCCGAGTGAGCTGGTGCCGCGCCGCGCCGTTGTGCCGGTTGTCTCCACTGCACTGCCCTCTGCCGCGCGATCAGGCCGTCGGCGGCCGTTTGATCCGCTGGGTGGGGTGTTGCGCGAGGGCGTCCTCCAGGCTCGTGAAGTTGGGGATCATACAGTCAATGCCGGTGACCGCGAATACGCGGAGGACCGCGGCATTGGGCATGACCAGCAGCAGCTCGCCGCCTTCGGCCTGGGCGTGCTTATGCGCCGCCAGCAGGGCATGGAGCCCGGACGAGTCGAGACAGCCGGCCCACTCCGGTACGCCAGCAGTTGATCCCTAACCCCGGTCAGCGCCGCCGGGGTCGCGTACGGCGCCAGGCGATCGCGACCAGAGCAGTCAGCACGAAGACGATCAGCACCGTCCCGCCGGCGCTGAGCGCAGCCACCGCCAAGCCGAGGACGAGGATGCCCATGATGTAGCGGTCACGCCGGGAACCGCGCCGGTCCAGCCGCCGTACCTGACCGGACCAGGTCTCGGCGTGGCCTTTCTTCCGGCGCAGCCGGAAGAACTGGTGCCGGAGCAGCCGGCGGTTCTGGTCAGTCCATGTCCCGCCGCCGCGGACGCGCCGGTTGTGCCGGACGCCAGCATGACGGGGGCGCCCCCACTGGCTCATGATGTCCTCCTCGCGCAGGCTCCGAGCCCAACCCCCTGCCCGCGCAGGACGCGCCTAATCCCAGGACATCCGGAGTGATTGAAGGATCAGCCTCAGCGGGGAATCTGTTCAGGGGGCCGGGCCGGTACTTCGTCCGGGTGAGCCGTGCCCTTCGAGCGCGGTGAGCTGGCGTCAGCCCGCCGTCGTTCCGGAGATCAGCGGGAAGGCTCTGAGGATCTGCAGGTGGATTACCTGCCGGGGGATGAATTCAGCGACGGTGAGCCCGGCGACGTCCACGGCGCCGTCGAGGTCGGCGACGATGCGCCGCACCTGCGCGCTGGTCAGGCCGTCCGGCTCGGCGCCCAGGCCGAGGACGATCTCGTTGCTGTCGATGGTGTCGACGTCGAAGTGGATGGCGGCGTGCGAACAGCCGGTCGCCGCGAGCCAGTCCAGCAGCGGCCGGGTGGATTCGCGCAGCTCGCCGGAGCTGAAGGACTGGATGCCCCAGTCGGCCACGTTCGCGATGTCGTCTTCGTCCCAGGCATGCAGCCCGGCTAGGGCCACCCTGTCGGGCGGGACGGTCGCCGGGAGCAGCGCCTGCACGTCGGCGTCGCCGTGGCCGGTCAGCGCGGCGACGGCCATCGCGTGATGCCCCGGGTACTGGCTGTGCGGGGTGCCGATGTCCGGGTGGGAGTCAATCCAGACGATCGCCAGGTCTCCGCCGTACCGGCGGGCCAGATGGGAGAACGGGGCCACGCTGACCGAGCATTCGCCTCCGAGGGTCGCGATCCGGGCCGGGTCGTACTGGCCGATGACCTCCAGAGCGCGCGCGAGCTGGGCGAGGATGACCGTCTTGGCCTCGATGCCGTCGCGTTCGGCCAGGCCGTCGTCGGACATGGTGACCGGCACGGTCGCCGTGGGGCCGTCGTGCGGCGGCAGGACCGCTTCCAAGACGGCCGAACCCACGGCATAGCCGCGCCGGGCGACGTCAAAGGGGAACTCAGAGGCGAGTTCCCTGACGCTGGATGTGCCGGCACCCTGCCACTGGGGCCACAGCAGGCGGAGGTTGACGCCATCGCGGCCCGAGCCCGGAGGCGAGTCGGGTTGAGCCATCCGTGGTTCCTCCCGGCGGGCAGCAGATGGTTCTAGCATGCTTCACATCATGTGGCCTGGACCACGGCGGTGTCCGGGTCGCCAACCCGTTCCCCTTATACGGGGGTTCCGCGCAAGGGGTCGTCTAGATGGCGTATTGGGTGGGGGTGGTGGTGTAGGTGCGTCCGGCCGGGGTGCGCCAGGCCAGGACGCCGGGTTCGGGTTGTTCCAGCCGCCAGCCTTCGGCCTGCTTACACCGATGGTGATGCCTACAGAGCGGCTCTTATCCGTTATAATAACACATATGACGATCGGTGACGCAATACGGCTGGCGGAAGAAGACAGGCCGCCCGACGGCGTGACCCGCACCCTGGTCCGCTGCCTGATCTACGTCCGGATCAGCCTGGACGGCAAGCACGACGCGCACGGCGTGGCCAACCAGATGGCCAAGCTGGAGCAGAAGGCGAATGAGCGGGGCTGGACGGTGGTCTACCGGCTGTCGGATAACGACATCGGCGTGACCCGCAAGGACCCGACCAGGCCGGGCAAGTACCGGCCCGGGTACGAGGAGGCGATGCGGCTGGTCGACGCGCGCATGGTCGATGCGGTGCTGTGTTTCAAGTGGGACCGGTTCATCCGCGAGCCGCTGGACCTGGAGTACCTGATCCCCCGGTTCGACAAGGCCGGGGTCCGGTTCGCCGAGGTCGACGGCAGCATCGACCTGGGCACCGACTCCGGACGGCTGCACGCCCGGATCATGATCGCAGTGGCCAAGGCCGAGCAGGAACGCAAGGCCGAGCGGCAGAAGCTGGCCTTTGAGCAGGCGGCGGTCAACGGCAAGCGGTTCACCGGCTGCCCCCGCCCGTTCGGCTACCTGGACGACCACGTGACCGCCCACCCGGTGGAAGGTCCCGCGGTGGCGGAGGCGTGCGCGGCGCTGCTGGGCGGCGGAACGATCAGCGGGATCCGCCGGGAGTGGATCACGCTGGGGCTCAAGCCGCCGCAGCACGCCCAGCGGGGCACCACGACCTGGAACCGGACCAGCATCCGCAGCATCTTGCTGAACCCGCGGATCGCGGGGCTGTCGGCCTACCATGGGGAGATCGTCGGCCTGGGAGACTGGGAGCCGCTGGTGCCGGAGGAGACGTGGCGGGCGGTGCGGGGCATCCTGGAAGACCCGACCCGCAAGCCGCCGCGCGGGGTGCGGACGCTGCTGGGCGGGCTGGCGTTGTGCCCGTGCGGGAATGTGGTCACCGGGATGCCGTCTCACACCGGGCATCACATCTACCGGTGCACTCCCGCTACCCGTAACCGGGCTTATCACGGCGGGCATGTGGCCCGGCAGGCCGGGCCGGTGGAGGAGTTCATCGAGAAGCTCGTGGTGGCCCGGCTGTTGCGCCCGGATGCGGCCGATCTGGTGACCGCCGAGGAGGCCGGCATCGACGTGGCGGCGCTGCGGGAGGAGGCTGCCGCGATCCGGGTGAATCTGGAGGAGATGGCCAGCGACCGGGCGCTGGGCAGGATCACCCGGGCGCAGATGCTTAAGGCCACTGAGGCGGGGACTGCCCGGCTGGAGGCGATCGGCGCCGAGCTGGATGACGCGGCGCGGGAGAACGTGCTGGCCCCGCTGGTGGCCGCGGAGAACGCCGCCGCTGTGTGGGAGGGCCTGGATATCAGCCGCAAGCGCTCGGTCATCAAGACGCTGATGTCGGTCACGCTGCTCTCGCCGGGCCGCGGTGCGCCCCGCGCGTTTGACCCGGCTACGGTCCAGGTCACCTGGAACTAGCCGGACACCCGCCTGACCCCGGCCAGCCCCGTCCGTGGCCGCCTTGCCGCGGACGCGGCATGGTGTGCGGGTCACCTGTGGCGCGGGCGGCGCAGGAGCAGCGCGAGCGTGTCCCGCTGCTGGCCGGACAGCGGCGGAGCGGCGGCAGCCAGCCGGGCGATGTAGGCATTCAGGCCGGCCTCGCCGTCATCGTCGGGGGGCCCGTCGTGGCCGGGGCGGTCGTCGGGCTGGTTGTGCGCGGCCAGGGGTGGGCATGACTTCGCTGGTCCCGGTGGGGCTGTCTTGTTGCCCGTCTGGTTCCTCATTCCCGGCCCCCGCCTTCACGGCGATGCTGGTCCCCTGGCATGATTTAAAGCTACGTATTTGCAGCCGGGCGGCAAATCAACGTGCGCCAACGTGGACCGCATTAAACCGCGCCAGGCATCACTCCGCAGCACTGGACATCACCCGGCCGCACTAAATAGCACTGGTTAGTACTGCAGAATTTTCTTGCTTAAACCCGTAAACCGGGGATACGCCGCGTCCTACGTGTTCAAGCATTCACATAAACCCGCCCGAATGATGATCGCCAACCTGGGCGCCAGTGCTTCACGGCCGTCTCACGAGCACCGTACGCGGGGCCGCTGGCCTGCGGCTCAGCGCGGCCGGTACCTGGTGGGGACCTGAGAGCCTGGGGGTCGCCCAGGACTCGATCCCGCCTTCCCGCGTGCGCCAGCGGCCGCCACGCCAGCGGCGAAGAGGACGAATGCGCGGTCGCTTACCCAGCGCCCTTGCGCTGAATGAAAGCAGCCGGAAACCACCGTCAGCAAGATGTGTGCTAATACCCCTCTTACGTCTGGACCGGGCGCGGTCCATACATACACTGGCAGCAGAGCATGGCCGCCAGGAAAGCCTCCCCCCGAGTAATTCGGCGGGAGGCAAAACGAAGGCGGCGGGAATTGGGCGCGGCTGGCGGGGAGCATCAGCAATGGCAGGAACCATCAGCGGCAGCAGCCCGGGCGGGCAGGGCCGGCGGCGGGCACGCCAGCCGGTCCCGCGCACCCGGACGGTGGAATTCACCCTGAACGACCAGGAGTACGCCCTCCTGGTGGAGGGGGCCCGGCGGGCGGGGATGGCCCGGCGGGCGTACGTCGCCACGGTCGTGCTGGACGGCGCCGCGCACGGCCCCGCAACCAGCGGCCAGGACCCGCTGGAGCTGATCCTGATCGAGCTGATGCACGCAGCCGGGCTCGTCCGCCGCATCACCACCAACCTCAACCAGGCGGTAGCCAAGCTCAACGCCACCGGGCAGCCCGCCGGAGACCTGCCGCGCTACGCCGCCGAGAGCACACGCCGCGCCGACCACATCGACGCCGTAGCCGACGCGGTACGCAAAGCACTGCGGTGACGGGTCACGGCGGCGGCGACGGTGATCGGGAAGATCAGCACCCCGCGCGGGGAACACGTCCAGCCGTTGCTGTACTACCTGTTCGGCCCCGGACGCCAGGAGGAACATACCGATCCTCACATCGTCGCCGGGTGGCGTCACCCCGCTGATCTGGAACCCCCGCTCCGGCCCGGTGGGAAACGGGACTTCACCAAACTGGCCGGCCTGCTCCTGCAACCGCAGGCCGCGCTCGGCAAACGGGCTTACGCGCGGCCGGTGTGGCACTGCTCGATGCGCGCCGCGCCGGAAGACCGGATCCTGTCCGACGGCGAATGGGCCGCTATCGCGCACGACGTGATGGACCGCACCGGCCTGTCCCCCTACGGCCAGGAAGACGAGGCCGTCCGCTGGGTCGCTGTCCGTCATGGCGATGACCACATCCATCTGGTGGCGATGCTGGCCCGCCAGGACGGCGGCAAGCCCACCGTGTCGTGGGAACGGTACAAGGTCCGCGCCGCCTGCCTGGCCGCCGAGCAGCGGTACGCGCTGCGCTCCACCGCCCCGGCCGACCGCACCGCGGCCCGCTGCCCGACCCGCGCGGAGACCGAGAAGGCCGCCCGCCGTGGCCTGGACGAAGCACCCCGGATCACGCTGCGGCGGCAGGTCACCACCGCCGCAGCCGGAGCGGGCAGCGAACAGGAATTCTTCGCCCGCCTGGACCAGGCCGGGATGCTGGTCCGCAAGCGGTTCAGCATCAGCAACCCGGGTCAGGTCACCGGGTACTCGGTCGCCCTGCCCGGCGACACCGCCAAGGACGGCGGGCCGGTCTGGTACGGCGGCGGGAAACTCGCAGCCGACCTGAGCTGGCCCAAACTGCAGGAGCGATGGACCCCGGCCCGGACCGCACCCGGCCGGCCGCATCTGACCCTCACCGCCGAGGAACGCGACGCGATCTGGGACCACGCCGCCCGCGCCGCTGCCGACGCCACAGCGCAGATCCGAATTCTGGCCTGGACTGATCCGGCTGCCGCCGCCGATGCCGCCTGGGCCGCCTCCGGCACCCTGCACATGGCCGCCGCCGCACTGGGCAGCCGCATCCTGCGCCAGGCCGCCGACGCCTACGACCGCGCCGCCCGCGCACCCTACGGCCGCCTCCCGCCACCGTCTCTGGCAGGGAACCGGCTCCGCCAGGCCGCCCGGCTGCTGTCCGCGCTCGCCTACCTAACTGGCGACCGGTCCATGGCCCCCATCGTGCTCATCACCCGGCTGGCCGCGCTCGCCGAGGCCGTCGCCGGACTCCGCCAATCCCAGCAGCACGCCGCCCAGGCCGCCGCAGCCCTCGCCGCAGCTGGACAGCTGCACACCGCCGCACACCCCGCACCGCCCGCCCAGCCGCGCCCAGCCCAGCGCGCGAGCACGGCCGCCCAGCTTGCCGGGCAGTCGTTCCCCCCGCCAGCTACACGACCAGCAACAGGACAGCCCGGTCCGGCCCCGGGCGGACCGCCACCACCACGACGGCCGCCACCACCCAGGCCACGTGGTCCTACCCGCTGACGCTGCGGGCACAGCCCGCCTATCGCCGCATGCCCAGCCGTTGCAGCGGCGTCTCCCTCATGTCCACGCTGCCGCCGATACGCCCGCCGTGACGGACGCCAACTGGCGTATGGCCACCGACGGCTGTCACCGACGGTGACAGCCGTCAAGAACTGGCGCCCCGAGATCCACGTGATATGACGGGCAACCCGGTCGCCGGCATGACCGCCCGGTGCTGTACCGAACCGGACGATCCCTACTCCGCTATCCCTGGCCCGAAGGCTGACCAACGCCCGAATCTGCCGATGTGAGGACGGCCGCCAAAGCATCTGGCCCTTAGACGCCGCCTACCGACCCGCAGCGCTCGGCAGCCAGTGGCCTCTGTTGGTGAGCGGTAGGCGGCTCGGCCCCGTCGTGCCTGCTTGGCATAGTCGGCTTCGCATTGCGCCGACCGGGGGCAAATCAATTCTGCAGGTGCCCTGCCGAATCCCGGTACCGCTGTCTGTCAATGTTCGTCGTAGTGGCCTTCGTGGGCGGCGTGCCGGTGTCCATCGTGGACGTAGTCCAGATGGTCGCCGTGGAGGACGGGGGCGTGGCCACATCCCTCACCATGCACGTGGATGTGCTCCTCGGCAAGCTGGTGCACCGATGACGCACATTCGTCGTAATGGTCGTCGTGGGGGCGGTGGACGTGCTCATCATGGAGGTAGTCAACGTGGTCGTCGTGGCGTACCTGGACGTGCCCGCAGTGCTCGCCGTGTGTATGGTCGTGGGGTTCGGAGCGCATGTGGCTAGCGACAACGCACTCGTCGTAGTGCCCGTCGTGGGCATGGTGCAGGTGCCCACCGTCTAGGTAGTCGACGTGGCCGACATGTTCCACCGCGCTATGTCCGCAGTCCGGCCCATGGATGTGGAGGTGCTGCTCGTGGATCGAGTGCGTGGTTTCCGCCGTCATTTCTGATCCTCGCTTGGTACTCGGTCGGCGCGGGTCTACCCGCCACCCACCAACGGGTCATTCGTACATCGGACGCTCCTACGAACGTAGCACCGATCCGCAGCACTGATCCGCCCACGGAAGCCGAGGAAGTGCGATGCCTGGGCAGCCGCGCCAGCCGGGCGCGCCGGGTCAAGCCGACCCAGCCCTTGCTCGGCTTACACCGCCCGCTCATGCCGCAGACCGCGGGCGTAGCCGGACGCCGCATAGACCGTCACTCGTGCCGCGTGCCGGAGGCGGCAGGAAGCCGTTCAGACTCGGGCCGGTTTGAATGCGGCGCGTGCCGCGTAGAAACTGCTGCATGAGTGAAGAACTCGCCGCCCTCCAAGAGCAGACATTCGCGGGTGCGACCAGTGCGACTGCCAGTTCATATCCGCCCGAACGCAGGCTCTCGGCCCGTCAGCTGGGCGATTACCTGGACCGGCGCGCCTTCGCGGTCATCGGCTCGTGCCGCCCGGACGGCCGCCCTCACGCCGCCATGTCCGCCTACATCCGCCAGGGCCGCGAGTTCTGGCTGCCCACCGTCGGCGGTTCGGTGCGCGAACGTAACGTGCGTGCCCAGCCCTGGCTAACCATGACGATCACCGAAGGAGACCGCGACGCTCACGTGGTAGTGCTGGTGGAGGGATCAGCTAGTGTCGTCGCGCCCGCCGGCGTGCCGGCTGAGGTACTGGCTGCTGTCACTGGCGACTGGGTTGTCACCTGGATCCGGCTCACAGCCGAACGCCTGCTGTCCTATGCCTCCGAGGGCGCCGTTTCGTAAGAATGCCAGTACAGCCTGCTGCACTCTCACGCCGCAGATCGGGCACGTGTTCCTGGTGTTTACGATGCGTGCGCAAGGGGCCACTCAGGCATGGCAGCAGAATTGGCCCCGGAAGCTGGCGGGCTCAGCCCGCCAGCGCGGGGAGCGGCTGACCTGGGATCAGTGGCCGGGTTCGTACTTGAAGGAGAGCTGGAGCTTGGTGCGATAGGTGATCGCCCCGCCCTCGTCCAGGTGAATGTCCTGCTTGACGACCTCGGCCACCCGCAGATCGCGGAGCGTCCCGCCAGCGGTCCTGATCGCCTCCGCCGCCGCGTCTTCCCATGACGTGCTGCTTGTCCCGATGAGCTCGGTCACCCTGTACACGCTCATGACGCTCTCCTTTGACCACGTGCGGCCCGCTCCGGGGGCTGCTGCCGCCAGCTTGTCACAGAGCCGCCCTGCCCGGTTGGCGATGCAGGCAGGTCACCGCCGAGAGCGCCGACCCGGATGGCCGGCGCCTGCGGCTTCACCGGTAACCGCGGTGCCGGATCCTCAGCCGCACCCGCGATGATCGTTGCGCTGTCGGAACGCTCGGTCATGCCGCGATGAGGTGCGTCGGATCACCGTCGTCTGGCACGCGGGCCTGACAGACGGAGGGAACGCCCCCGCCGAGAGACGAGGCATCGTGGGCCCCGCGGCGCCGGTTCATCAGGCGGATGCTGATCACGGTACGTGATCGACTCGCCTGGACAACCCGCACGCGTACCCGCCGTTCTGCGCTGCGATCACGCCGCCGGGCTGCCCCAATTGCGGCGCTCCGAACGAGGCAGTCTGCGTGTGCGATGAGCCGCAGAGGGCAGTGGCTGCTGCCTGTCGTGGTGATCACGCTCACGTGCGGCGCGACGCGGCTGGGCCGGTTTCGGCTAGGCTGCCAGAGGCGGCCTGCTGTGTCGCTGAAGGTCAGGATCAGGGTTGCCGTTCACTTTCATTCCTCCGGATCGGGGGCGGGGTTGTCGTCTGGCCAGCCGGGTGGGCCCCGGGCCCGGGTGTTTACCGCCAGCGTCCCGGGGGGCGTGATCACGGCGTCGCAGACCGGGTCCGGGGCGCCGGTGCTCCTTCTTCACGGCGGGCCCGGCCTGTCCGATTACACCGCGCCGCTGGCCGCCGAGTTGGATGACGCGTTCACCGTGATCCGGTTCCAGCAGCGCGGCCTGGAACCGTCTACTATGTCGGGGCCGTTCGATATCGACCGGCACGTGACG
>Ga0335076_10008399_pt1 | contig 10427 bp, 6 predicted proteins | sample Lox_Sample_25_FD_206717 | JGI IMG/M metagenome (GOLD analysis project Ga0335076, IMG submission 206717) | Soil microbial communities from Loxahatchee National Wildlife Refuge, Florida, United States - Lox_Sample_2.5 | ecosystem: Environmental > Terrestrial > Soil > Wetlands | place: USA: Florida...
ATGACACGTATGAGTGGTACTTGAATCTGGGGCCGCTTTCGAACATCAACGACAAGTATTTGCACGGGTCGATTCCCTACTGGAACCTGACCGTGGAGCATCCGGACTACGACGATTTCTGGAAGAGTGAAGCGTGGGTGCGGCAGTTGCACGCTTCGACGGTGCCTAATCTGAATGTAGCGGGATTCTGGGACCAGGAAGATCCCTGGGGACCGTGGCAGATTTTCCGGCACGCCGGGGAACACGATCCGGACCATACGAATTTCATGGTGGCGGGGCCGTGGTACCACGGGGAGTGGCAGAGGCCGGAAGCGAAAAGCATCGGGCTGCTTCCGTACGGTGGTCACGATACCGCGAAAGAGTTTCGCGCGAATTTGCAGGCGCCGTTTTTCCGGTACTACCTGTATGGAAAGGGCGAGAAACCGAACTGGCGGGCGACGACGTTTCAAAGCGGATCGAATACGTGGCGCAAGTACGCGGCGTGGCCACCCAAGGAGGCGGTGGCGACGAAGTTGTACCTTCACGCGGATGGGACGCTGTCGTTCACGGCGCCCGGCGAAGCGAAGGACGGAGGCAGTTTCCGGGAATACGTTTCGGACCCGGCGAATCCTGTGCCGTACCGGACGCGGCCGGTCTCGCCGACGTATCCCGCGGGGGATTGGAGAACTTGGGAGGTGGCGGACCAGCGATTCGTGGATCACCGGCCGGATGTGTTGACGTTTGTGAGCGATCCGCTGGATCACGATCTGACGATTACCGGGCCGCTGGCGGCGAAGCTGTTCGCGTCAACTTCGGGGACGGACAGCGACTTTGTGGTGAAGCTGATTGACGTGTTTCCGCAGGACGCGCAGAAGAATGAGTGGAATCCGGAAGAGGGGCCGAAGCCGGGGCAGTATGGGCAATCGTTGAACGGTTATGAGTTGCCGATCGCGATGGAAGTGCGGCGGGGGCGGTATTTGCAGAGCTTTGAGCATGCGACGCCGCTGACGGCGAACCAGCCGACGGAGTGGGACGTGCCGTTGCGAGACCACGACCATGTGTTCGTGAAGGGGCACCGGATTATGGTGCAGATTCAGTCCACGTGGTTTCCGGTGATTGACCGGAATCCGCAGAAGTTCGTGCCGAGCATTTACAAGGCTGCGGCCTCGGATTACATCGCGGCGACGCAGAAGGTGTACTGCGGGGGAAAGCTGGCGTCCTACATCGAACTGCCGGTGGTGAAGTGAGCGCGGGGCGCGGAGCCGTTAGACTTGTGGGGCAACCTGTGGCAAGCTGTCAGCCATGGGAAACAAAGACAAAGGCAAGCGCGAGACCAAGAAACCGAAGAAAGTAACGCCAAAACTTCCACCTCCGCGGCGCGACACGGGCAGCCAGGTGCCGGCGCACATTGCTCCGAAAACGACCGAGTGATTCCGCCGGTATTTTCCTGATCCAAAACCAAACCGGTTCCGCCATCAACCCTGCCTTACTTCTTGCGGGCTCCTCCAGTACAATCCAGAGCTTGCCCCTTGCCCTGGGGGCCGAGGTGATCGAATGAGTGGTCGTTTCCGTTTCTGTGTGTATACGCGGTGGGTGGCGGTGTGCGCGGTGGTATGCGCGGTGCCGCTGCTGGCGACTTTGGCGGGTGCGCAGCAAAGGCGGGAGCGTGAGCCGAACTCGGTATATGCGCAGCGGCGGGCAAAGCTGGCGGCTCCGGTGGATGGGCCGATCGTGCTGTTGGGGCTCGGCGGGCGGGAAGTGGATGCGCAAAGTTATGTATTTGCGCAGGAAGACAATTTTTATTATTTAACGGGGCACAACGAAGAAGGGGCGGGGCTGATCCTGTTGCCGCCGGCGGACAGCAAGGCGAAGCGGGATGATTACGAGGGAGCGCGGGAGATTTTCTTTTTGCCGGAGAAGAATCCGGCTCGGGAACGCTGGGACGGCGTGCGAATGTCGCCGAGCGATCCGGGGATTCAGGCGCGGACGGGGTTTGCGGATGTGCGCGTTTTCGCAGACATGCGCGCGACCGTGGAGAAGCTGGCGAAGTTCTATCCGAACGTTTACACGATCCTGCCGTACGAAAAAGAGCTGGGCGGATATCCGCACGAAAAAGAGACGGTGGATTGGCTGAAACTGGCGGCGCCGCAGGCAAATTTGAAGGACATCCGGGCGAACATCGAGGAATTGCGGCTGATCAAGTCGCCGACGGAGATTGCGTTTTTGCGAGAGGCGATTGACTTATCGGTGGACGCGCACTTCGCGGCGATGAAGATGATGCGGCCGGAGGTGTGGGAGTACCAGGTGGCGGCGAAGATGGTGGAAGTACACGCGATGGGCGGGTCGGAGGCGGAGGCGTACGCGCCCATCGTGGGAGCGGGACCGAATTCGACAGCGCTGCACTACGACCGGCTGGGGCGAAAGATCCAGGACGGGGACATTGTGGTGCTGGACGTAGGAGCGCAGTATTCGGGATACGCGGCGGACATTACGCGGACGCTGCCGGCGAACGGGAAGTTCACGGCGAGACAAAGAGAGATTTACGACATCGTGCTGGGGGCACAGAACGCGGCGCTGGCGGCGCTGAAGCCGGGAGCGGACATGTGCCGCAAGGGGAAGAACAGCGTGTACAAGCTGGCGTACGAATACATCAATTCGCACGGGAAGGATCAGAACGGGAAATCGCTGGGGCAATATTTTATTCACGGGTTGGGGCACAACATCGGGCTGGACGTTCATGACCCCGGGGACTCGTGCAAGCCGCTGATGGTGGGGCAAGTGGTGACGGTGGAGCCGGGGATTTACATACCGGAGGAGAATCTAGGCGTGCGGATTGAGGACGATATTCTGATCACCGATAGCGGCTATGAGATGTTGAGCGGGAAACTGCCGCGGACGGCGGAAGAGGTGGAGAAGATTATGACCGAGGGGGCGAAGGAACACTCCACGGGCGCGGCGAAGTGAAGGAGTTGAGGCAGTTGCTGAACCAACGATTTTCAAGACGGATGCGTCAGGACCGAAGACCCACTCATTGCTTTTCGCAATCTTCAATTTTCTTGAACTTGCGGACAGCCACCTCTTTTGGGGGTTCGATGCGTTCCCGCGCTTCTTTCACAAAGCCGGCAAAACGCGCGGAAAGTTCCTTAATTCGTTTCGATTGCCGCCGTTCGATGGCTTCCGGCGGGATTAATTCATTTCCGACGCCAATCGCGGTGGCCCCGGCCAGAATGTAGTTCCCCGCGGTTTGCTGGTTCACGCCTCCAGCGGCAATCAGAGGAATTTGCGGGAGCGCGGCTTTCAAATCCCTGATATATCGCTCCCCGCCGACATCCACGCAGGGAAACACCTTCACGAAGTCCGCCCCGGCCTCCCAAGCTGCGATCACCTCTGTTGGCGTGAGGGCTCCTGGCAGGACGGCAATCTGATTTTTTACCGCAAAATCAACCACCTGCAGATTCAGGCCGGGACTGGTGAGAAAACTAGCTCCCGCATCGAGGCATTTTTGCGCCAATTCCGTGTTCAGAACCGTACCCGCGCCAACAACGGTTTTGGGATGGTAATGAGCGAGATGCGCGATCAACTCCACCGCGCGCGCGACCGTCAGAGTGATTTCCACGATGGGAATGCCCCCGCTGCAGACGGCTTCGGCCGCGAAGTGCGCCTCCTCGGCAGTGGATACCCGAACGGCAGGAATAATGCCAATCTGTTGGATGAGTTCGCAAGTCTGAGTGTGATTCATATGGAAGGCTCCTCCTCCTGCTCAAATGATTTCTTCGGGTTCCGGCTCGGGAAGCTTGTCGCCGGAGCGCGCGAACACGACATAAAGCGCCGGCAAGAGGAAAATGCTCATAACCAGGTCGGAGATCAGCCCGCCGACAATCACGATGGCAAACGGGCGCTGCGAGTCCGAACCGATTCCGTGGGAAAGCGCGGCCGGAAGAAGGCCCAGGGTGGCCACCAACATGGTCATCATGATCGGCCGGAGCCGCAGAATCGCTCCCTCCGCGGCGGATTCCTCGATGGAATAGCCTTTCGCGCGGAGCTGGTTGATGTATTCCAGCATGATGACTCCGGTCTGCACCGAGACGCCAAAGAGCGCGAGGAATCCGACGCCGGAAGAGACGCTAAAGTTGGTGTGGGTGAGAAACAAGGCGAGCAGCCCGCCAAGACGAGCCATGGCTACGTTGGTGAGGATGAGCAGCGCCCATTTCATGGAGCGGAACATGGTGTACAGAATGACGAAGATCACCAGGATGGTCACCGGGAGAACCACCAGGAGGCGCCGCTCGGAGCGTTTTTGGCTCTCGTACTCCCCGGCCCAGTCGAACGTATATCCGGTCGGCAGCTTGACAGCCTGATTGACCTTGCGAATCGCTTCCTCCACGGTGCTGCCCAGATCCCTGCCGCGGACACTGTATTTGATGGCGACGTACCGCGAATTCGCTTCGCGGTAGATTTCGGAACCGCCGTCATTGACGCTAATTTTAGTGAGTTGGGCGAGGGAGACGCGTTCGCCCGTGGGAGCCAGCAGGCGAATTTTCTCGATGGCCTCACGGGTGTCCCGATATTCCGGGAGATAGCGCAGAACGAGGTCGTATCTCTGCTCGCCGATGAGCACCTGATTGAGTGCGTTGCCCCCGACCGCGGTCTGGATGGCATCCTGGACATCGGAAACGTTGATGGCGTAGCGCGCAGCCTCGTCACGGTCGACCTCAAAATTGAGATTGGGCTGGCCGAGCACGCGGAAGAGGCCAAGATCCTCGACCCCGCGGATGTTGCGCATGACGTCAACGACCTGATCGCCCTTTTCCTCGAGCGTTTTGAGATCGTCGCCGTAGATTTTCACGGCCAACGCGCCTTTCACGCCGCTCACCGCTTCCTCCAGGTTGTCTGAAATCGGTTGGGAGAAGTTCCAGATGACGCCCGGGATTTTTTCGAGCTCGCGATTCATGGCTTCGATCAGCAGTTCTTTATTTTGATGGAAGACCGGACGCCATTTTTCCTTGGGGAGGAGATCGACGAAATACTCGGTGTCGAAGAAACCGGTGGTATCGGTGCCGTCATCGGGGCGTCCCAGTTGATCGACGACCTGGGGAACTTCCGGGAAGGAGCAGAGAACCTGGCGAGCGCGCTCGGCGACGCGCGCACCCTCCGTCGGCCCGGTGCTGGGAGCCAAGGTGCCGCGCACCCAGATCGCGCCCTCGTCGAGGTGCGGAAGGAATTCCGATCCGATGACTCCACCAACTGCCAGGTAAATCGTGAACGCAAAGGAAAGCAGCGCGGCCGCAATCGTCAGGCGGCGATTTTGGATAGCCCAATTCACCGCTTTTCTGTACTGGCCGGTGAGGTATTCCATGGTCGGATTGCGCCACTCCGTGACGCCGGCCCGGAAGAGCAGACTCGCCAGCGCCGGAGCAATCAAGATGGAGAAGATCAGAGCGCCGAGCAGAGCGTAGGCGACAGTCCAGGCCATCGGCTTGAACAGTTTGCCCTCAACGCGCTGCAGGGTGAAGATCGGCAAGTAGGCCGTGATGATGATGGCGATGGCGTAGAAAACAGGCCTTTGGACCTCATGCGCCGCCTGGCGAATCTTGTCCACAGGAGTGAGATGGTCTCTGGTGGGCTGGTTCAAGTGGCGGACGATGTTTTCGACCATGACCACGGCGCCATCAACGACCATGCCAAAATCCAGGGCTCCTAACGAGAGAAGGTTTGCGGAAATGTGCCGCAGGTCCAGGCAAATCGCGGCGAACAAGAGGGAAAACGGAATGGTAAGGGCAACAATGAGCGCCGCTCGCGCGTTTCCCAGGAATATGAAGAGGATGATGACCACGAGAAGCATGCCCTCGGTCAGGTTGTGCATGACCGTATGCGTGGTGTAGTGGACCAGATCGTCGCGGTCCAAGTAGGGAACAATTTTCACGCCCGGCGGGAGAATCTGGGCATTGAGGCGCTGGACCATGGCGTGGATTCCTTCGAGCGTTGTGGCTGTGTCCGCGCCCTTGCGCATGAACACGATGCCCTCGACCACATCGTCATCGTCCAGGACGACGCCATCGGACCGGTGAATGGCCTTTCCGATCTGCCCCAAGCGAATCTTGGGCCCCTGGGTGACAACGGCGATGTCGCAGATCCGCAGCGGGGTGCCATTCTGTGTCTTGATGACGGTCTTGTCGATGTCCTGGACTCTGCGGACCAGACCGACCGCGCGAACATTGATCTGCTGAGCTCCTTGTTCGATGAAGCTCCCGCCGGCATTGGCATTGGCGTTGGTGAGCTGTTGCTCCACCTGCGCGAGGCTGAGGCCATAGGAAATCAGCTTGTCAGGATCGAGACGGATCTGATATTCGCGGGTGATACCTCCGAAGGACGAATCGTCAACGACATCCGGAACGGATTTGATGTATTTGGCAATGACCCAATCCTGGAGCGACTTCAATTCCATCACGTCATAGTTCGGGTTGTCGCTCTTGATCGTGTACCAATAGATCGATCCAATGGGACTGAAATCCGGTCCAATCTGCGCCGTAACACCGGGCGGAAGGGTCACCTGCCCGAGCCGCTCGTTCACTTTTTCGCGGTCCCAGTCGTTGTCTGAGTCGTCGTCAAAAATCAGATTGACCACCGAAAGTCCCGCGAGGGAAGCCGATCGCACATGCTGCACGTGAGGCATGCCATTCATCTGGATTTCGATCGGCACGGTCACCTGCTGCTCGACCTCTTCGGCGGCTCGCCCCGGCCATTGCGTGATGACCTGGACCCAGGTGTTGGCGACGTCCGGGTAGGCTTCGACGGGTAGCGTCTTGAAGGCGATGACGCCCCATAAGAAAAGAAGCAGGGCCAGGCTGAGGACAACGAAGCGGTTGTTGAGCGCAAACGCGACCAGATGGCGAATCATTACTGTTGCACCGTATTCTGAAATTCGAGCGCGTTGGAAACCACTTCCTGCCCCACTGAAACTCCCGAGAGAATCTCCTGCAAATTTCCGGGCAACATCTGGCCGCCCTTCACCTCGACGCGCCGAACGCTCTTTTCACCGGCGGGGATGTATACCCAGTCTCGATCCTGCAGGTGGAGGATCGCGGCCGCCGGAAGGGCCACGCGCGCCTCCTGTTTCTGCCCGTGGAACGTGGTCACGACAAACATTCCCGGCCGCATCAGGCCCGGGTTGCGGACCTCAATGCGCACTTTGGACGTCCGGATGTTGGGATCGAGAATGGGCCCAATGTTGTTGATGGTTCCCGTAAAGACTTTGTCGGGATATGCATTCAAGCGAATGTCTGCTTTTTCCCCCAGGTGGACGGCGGAGAGATCGTTTTCGTAGACATCACAAATGATCCAAACGTAAGTGAGGTCCGAAATCGTGAAGGGGTTCGGCGCGCCCAAACCGGCGACACCGGCGGCATTGGTGACCTGTTGATCGGTGATTACGCCGGAGACCGGGGCGCGGATTTCGACGATACCCGACGGTTGCTCGAGGTTGGCACTGCCCAGCACGCGTAGCCGTTCGGCCGTCGTTTTCACATCCACTTTGGCCTTGGCGTCCGTGGCCTCGACGATTTGCAGATCGTTCAGGGAAATTACGCCCTTGTCGTATAAGAGCTGGGCGCGCTCCAACTGCGTACGCGAGAGCTTCTCGTCCGCGACTGCCTTTTGATAGTCGGAAAAAGCGCCGGCGACGTCCGAACTCTGGACGCGCAACAGAAGCTGGCCCTTTTGCACGACGTCGCCGAGGCGCGCCTTGATTTCGAGGACCCGGCCGGTGGCGATCGAAATCACCGGGACGGTGCGGCTGATGTCCGGATTCACGGTGCCAGTGGCACGTAGCTCGGACGCGGCCAGGTGCTCGACGGCCTTCGTAAGGGGAAATCGCTCCGGGTGTTCCACGCGAAAGAGGTTGCGGTCCTCAATGCGTTCCACTTTCAGCGCCGGAGGAGCGCCTTCATTGGGGCCGAGCTTCTCGCCGCAGCCGGCCGCAAAGAATTGCACTGACAGAGACGCAAGGAGTGCGACAAGAGTGGTTCGCTTCATTGAATAACCTCGCGTCCGACCGCCAAATTCAACTGGCTGGCCGCCATCAGATAGGAGCCGACCAAATTCAGATAGTTGACCTGCACGCTGCGATAATCCGCCTGGGCGTTCAGGTAATCAAGGAGCGACGCCGCGCCGTGCTCGTAGGCAAACTCAATGGAATCCCGGACGTCGGTGGACTGCCGGAGGTAATGGTCTTTGTATGGCTGGAGGAGAAGGATCGTGCTGTTTACAGTGGCGTGGGCGGAATCCACGTCGCCCAGGACCTGAGCCTTAGCCGCTTCCGTGAGTCTCTGATTGCGATCAATATCGATTTGCGTGCGAAGCTTTTCTCCCTGATTGCGGTCGAAGATTCGCAAGGGAATACTGACGCTGGCGCCAATGTACTGGTCGATAGGCGGATTGCGGCCGACGTCCAATGCGAAGGTCGGGTCCGTGGAGCCGTTGGCGAGGGCCAGCTGATGGTCCGTTTTCGCCTTGGTGACCGCCTGGAGGGCGGCACGAAGGTCGGGACGCGAATCGAGAGCGGCTTGGCGCACATCGTCACGGGGTGGGATGCGGTCGGCGAAATCAAACGGCCCGGTCACATCGAATTGCTCGGGATTCGTGCTGTCGTTGAGGAGCAGAAGCAGCTGCACCTTCGAGGTGATCAGGCTGACTTCGGCGGTTTGCAGGTCCGATTCGTACTGGACGCGCTGCAATTCGAGGCGCTGCATATCGATCTTTGCCAATCCTCCGGCTTTATAACGCTCGCGGTTGAGGTCGAGTACGCGATCGTAATATTTCAAGTTTTCCCTGGCTAAATCCAGGATGGCCTTGGCCTGCAGGGTTTGCACAAAGGCGCCGCGCAACTCGAAGAGCAGGGTCCGCTCCAAATCGGCCTGGCCGGAGACGGTGATGTCGGTGGCTTCCTTGGCGCTCTCCAGGCGCAGTTCGCGCTTATGCCGCCGCTCGTGCAAGTAACTGACGGTGGCGGAGGCCAGCAGGAATGCGAAGGGGCCATGTTCGGGGCCGCCGGGAAACGGGTTGATCTGGTCGGTCAGCACGGTTAAAGAGGGATTGGGGCGGAGATAGGCGGTAATCTCGTTCGCCTTGGCTTCGTCGATGCCCAGTTGGCCGGCGCGCAAGTTCGGATTGTTGTCGGCAAAGCGCTGGCGCACTTCGCTCCAGGTCAGGGGCGTCTGAGCGAAGGCAAATCCAGCCAAAGCCACATGCAGAACGACTCCTGTGAACAGACTTCGCACAAACTCACCCATGAACCCTCCTCGGATCGCGCGAATCCGGAAGCCCTCCCGCACGCCCGACCGACATCGCAAAAGAAAAGAGACTAAGTATTCGGGGCCGATATTACAGAACGGTTACAACCCCCAGACCGTTTCGTTTTGGGGGCATGCCCCCGGTTCTCAAGCGTTCGCCGCCATTCCGCTTGGCCGGCGGAGGGGGCCCTGCTAGGATACCCACGTACGGTAGGGACCCGGGATTAAATACCATACCCCCATAGGGTAGTGTCAAGGATAAAAAAATGACGCAAACTTCGCGCGAGAAGCTCGATTTAGTCAATCGCACCAAGAAGATCGTGGGGCAACTGGAGAGCGTGCTGCGCGGGCTGAACGAGGACGAGCACTGCGCCGATGTGCTCCAGAGACTTTCCGCCGCCCGGGGCGCCATCAACTCCCTTATGGCGGAGTTGATGGAGGATCACATCCGCAACCACATGCCCAAGAATTCCAAGTCTTCCGAAGAGGCGGCGAACGACGTGATCGAGATTGTCAGAACGTATCTGAAGTAATACGAAGCCCAGGGCAAATTCGAGCATCGTCTTTCGGGTGGAGAAAGCTTCCGGTGGAATCCTCATGGAGCCGGGCGGAAAAGGAAGCGAAACTTATCGCGGAGGCTGAGAGGGGGGCGCGCCGAGGCTACCCGGAATCGTGTCGGCACTTTTCAATTCGTTTTCTGCTCGAAGATGCTACGGTGCTATTTGGCTACAAGATGTTCGCCTTTGTCGTGGTCAAGGATCTCCAACTCTGTTCCCGTCATGGTAATTTCCTGCTGAAGGAAGTAGGTCTTTCCTTTTTCAACGATGAGGCTAAGTACCCCGCGTTCCATTTTGACGGCCTCGACACAAAAATAATGGGGCCCCGGCTCGAGTTCAAAATAGAAGTAGTTCCCTGGCCGATTGACGCCCACCCATTTGGAATCGACACCTAGCCTCGCCTGGAGTGCGGCGCCGCCGCGGCAAGCGACCAGGAGTTCGAGGGTGGTGGCGCACTTGAAATTCCGGATGCCATGCTCAACCAGGAGGCGCAGGGTGTTCACGAGCTTTGCCGTCTTGAAATGCGGACGCCAACGATTGGCGTCACCGTCAAGCAGGTGCAAGGTTCGCGCGATGTTGGAGGCAACGATTTCGGGGTAGAGCA
>Ga0335076_10008402_pt1 | contig 10425 bp, 5 predicted proteins | sample Lox_Sample_25_FD_206717 | JGI IMG/M metagenome (GOLD analysis project Ga0335076, IMG submission 206717) | Soil microbial communities from Loxahatchee National Wildlife Refuge, Florida, United States - Lox_Sample_2.5 | ecosystem: Environmental > Terrestrial > Soil > Wetlands | place: USA: Florida...
AGGTCGTTCGGGTTCGGTGCCCCCGTCTCCGGGTCGCGCCCGAGCCCGCCGTGGACCGCGGCCAGGATCACGTCCGGGTGCTGCGGCTCGAGCGCCGCGAGCGCGCGGCGCGCGGCGGCCTCGGGCTCGAGCCACGAGAGGCCGCGGATGTTCTCCGGCTTCTCCCACTGCGGGATCACCGGCGTCGTGAGGCCGATGACGGCGAGCTTGACGCCGGCCACCGTCTTCAAGAGGTAGGGCGCGAACGCGGCGAGCGCACCGCCGGTCTCCGTGTTGGCCGACAGCCAGGGGAAGCGCGCGGCTGCGCGGGCCGCCCGCAGCGGCTCGAGCCCGAAGTTGTACTCGTGATTGCCGACGACCATCGCGTCGTAGCCGAGCTCGTCCATCGCGAGAATCGTCGGCTCCTGCGCGGCCGTGCGGCCCTCGCGCTTGTCGAGCTCGTAGACGCTCGCGAGCGGCGAGCCCTGGATCGTGTCGCCGCAGTCGACGAGCAGCGTGTGGGGCGTCTCCCGCCGCACGGCCTCGATCAGCGTCGCCGCCGCGGCGAGGCCGCCTGCCCAGGGCTTGCGCGTGAAGTAGTCGTACGGGAGCAGGTGGCCGTGGATGTCGGTGGTCGCGAGCACCGTGACGCTGACGCGCTCGGGGGGGGAGGGGGCCGCGGCCAGCGCCGGCGCCTGGAGTGCGAGGAGGAGCGGGACGAAGTTCATGGTTCCTCGAGAGAGACCCGCGCAGGGGGACGAGAGCCCCGGGCTGCTGCCTCCTTCATGTGCTGGGGGGTGCTGCGCACCCCCCAGACCCCCCGTGAGCGGCTCACTGCTGGCGCCGCGCTAGCGGCGCTTCTTCTTGGTCGGGACGCGCGAGAGCTCGTCGTACAGGTAGACCGCCGAGCGCATCGACTTCACGAAGTCGCCGAGGTGGAGGCTCTCGTTCTCGGAGTGCGCGTTGCAGAGCGGGTCCTCGACGCCCATCAGCAGGCAGGGCGCGCCGCCCAGCAGATCGGCGAAGGGGCCGACGAACCCGATCGAACCGCCGGCGCCGATCATCGCGGTGTCCTTGCCGTAGCCGGCTTTGAGCGCGCGGCGAGCGGCCTCGAACGCCGGCCCCTCGGGATCGGTCGTCCACCACGGCGTCGTGCCCACGACGGTCGCGGTCACCTTCGCCCCGTGCGGCGGCCGGCTCGTGAGCTTCTTCACGAGCGCCTTGCCGGCCTTCCGGCCGTCCATGTTCGGCACGGTGCGCAGCGAGAGCCGCGCGCGCACGCTGTCGATGATCTGGTTCGACGAGCCCTTGATGGCGCGCGCCTCGAACGCGATCACCGTCAGCGACGGGCGCGTCCAGATCTTCTCGTAGACCGAGAACCCCTTCTCGCCGGTGAGCGTCATGCCCTTCATCAGCCCGGCCTCGCGCTTGAACTTGGCCTCCTTGAAGGGCAGCTTGCGGATGCGGCCGAGCTGGGTCTTGCCGACCTTCGCCACCTGCGCGTAGAGCCCCGGCACGTTCAGCTTGCCGTCCTTGCCCTGGAGGTCCGCGAGGATCTTGCTGGCAACCTGGACGGGGTCGGGCACCGGCCCGCCCCACATGCCGCTGTGGACCGGCCGCTCCAGGCACTGCACCTCGAGGTCCACCGTGCAGATGCCGCGGAGCTGGTAGGTGAGCGCCGGGATGCCGGTGTCGAAGTTCGCAGTGTCCGAGAGCACGATGAAATCGGCGTCGAGGCGGTCGCGATAGGTCTTGAGGAAGCGGTCGAGATTCTCGGAGCCGATCTCTTCCTCGCCCTCGATCACGAAGCGCACGTTCACCGGCAGCTCGCCGCCCGACTTGAGGTAGGAGGCCACGGCGGCGATGTGGGTCATGCAGCCGGCCTTGTCGTCGGCGGTACCGCGGCCGAAGAGCCGCCCGTCGCGCACCGTCGGCTCGTACGGGGGCGACAGCCACTTCTCCTCCCGCCCTTCGGGCTGCACGTCGTGGTGGCCATAGAGAAGGACGGTGGGGGCGCCCGGCTTCTTCAGCCAGTCGCCGTAGACGTACGGGTGCACGCCCTCGATCTCGAGGATCTCGACGTGCTCGACGCCGGCCTCGCGCATCACGGCGGCCATCGCCTCGGCCGAGCGGCGCATCACGGGCGACGGCGCGGGATCCGCCGAGGACACGCCGGGGATCTTCGAGAGCGAGACGAGCTGGTCCTGGAAGCGCGCGAGGTTGGCGTTCAGATAGCTGATCGCGGCCTGGACGCGGCCGTTCGGGTCGGTCATGGATTCCTCCTGCCGGAATGAAAGCGCACGAGCGGGAACGGGAAGCCGACGTGGCGAGTGTAGCCCAGTTCCAGCGCTCGTCGCGCCGCGTCCCGCCAGGGTGCTCGAAGCCTGCATGGTACGATCGACGCGGCCGCGCATGGAGCTCCGCCAGGTCGGCAAGTACACCATCGTCGAGAAGATCGGCGCGGGAGCCATGGGCGAGGTGTTCCGCGCGCACGACCCGGTGCTCGGCCGCGACGTGGCGATCAAGGTGGTGCTCGGCAAGCTGAGCGACGACGAGAAGGCGCGCGAGCGCTTCCTGCGCGAGGCCAAGGCGGCCGCGGGGCTCCAGCACCCCAACATCATCACGGTCTACGACTTCAACCACGAGGGCGGCATGGCCTACATGGTCATGGAGCTGCTCGAGGGCACCGACCTGCGCACGCTGCTGCGCGAGGGCAAGCTCACGGCGCTCGAGGAGAAGCTCTCGCTGATGGACCAGGTGCTCGACGGGGTCGCCTTCGCGCACTCGCACGGGGTGCTGCACCGCGACCTCAAGCCCGGCAACGTGCACGTGCTGCCGAACGGCCAGATCAAGATCATGGACTTCGGCCTGGCGCGGCGCTCGGGCGACCCCGCGGCGAGCGGCGTGGTGATGGGCACTCCGTACTACATGGCCCCGGAGCAGGCGCAGGGCGACCGCCCCACCGCGCGCTCCGACGTGTTCTCGCTCGGCGCGATGTTCTACGAGCTGCTCTCGGGGCGGCGGCCGTTCACCGGCTCGGCGATCCCGGCCGTGCTGTTCGCCGTGGTGCACCGCGACCCGGAGCCGCTCGGCAAGCTGCTGCCCGATCTGCCGACCGGAATCGTGGCGATGGTGATGCGCGCTCTCGCCAAGCAGCCGGCGGCGCGCCAGGCGGACGCGGGCGAGATGCTGGCCGCGCTGCGGCTCGCGTTCTCGGGCGGCGAGGTGGCGGCCGAGGAGGCCGCGTTCGCGTCCGACGACCGCACGCCCGCAAAGGACCTCGGCCGCTCGCTGGCCGAGCTGCCGGACGCGAGCCCCGAGCTGCGCGAGGCGCTCGACGGCATCGAGCAGTACCTGGAGGACCGCGTGCCGCCGCTGATGGTCGCCGACTCCGTGGACGCGCTGCTCGGCGCGCCGAAGCAGCCCGCGGCCGCCGAGCTCTTCGGCTGGGCGACGCGGCTGCACGCGGCGCGGCCGGAGGCGCCCGTCGTCGACCTGCTGTACCACGCGCTCCACAAGCTGAGCGTGATCGGCGAGCTGGCTCTCGTCGACAACCGCAAGCTGCTGGCGTACCTGCGCGAAACCGGCACCATCCTCGCGGCGGCCTGCCCGCCCGGCCTCGACCGCGACCGCTTCCGTAGGCAGCTCCAGCACCTGGGCGAGGCCGAGATGGTGCGCAGCGGCCCCGTCGAGCCCAGCGTTCCGGCGGACGCCAAGCCCGCGCCGGCGCCGGTCGCGCAGGCGCTCACGCCCGGAAGGCGGCGGCTCTCGATCCTCGAGCAGCGGCTGCGACGCGAGGCGCTGCTCGGGCCGGGAGCGGAGATCGCGCGGCGCCGCGTCGCGACCCAGGCGCTCGCGGCGGCGGCGATCGAGGCGCAGAGCGAGCAGGACCTCGAGAGCCACCTGCGGCGGCTGAAGGACATGGGCGTCGCGTCGGGCGCGGAGCAGGTGTTCCGCAGCCTCGGCCAGCAGCTCGGCGACTGGGCGCTGCCGAAGGATCTCGCAGAGGACACGGCCGACCTCGGGCCGGCGCAGGAGGTGCGCGCGATGAAGCAGATCGTCGCGCTGCCCGAGGACCCGATCGAGGTGGCGCGGCGCTACCGCCACCTGGTGAGCGCAGCCACCGAGCAGTTCAACGAGGGCAACATCGGCCGCGCGGTGCAGATGTTCGCGCTCGCACGCACGCTCGCGGCCGACAAGAAGATCGAAGCGGGCTTCCTGGAGCCGATCCAGAAGAAGGGCCACGAGGAGCTGGACCCGGCGCGGCTGCGCCACTACATGGACCGGCCCGACCGGCTGCCGCAGCTCGCCGAGGTGATGGACTTCTTCGCGGAGGGGATGTCCGCCGAGAAGCTGCTGGAGCAGCTCGAGACCGAGGAGCGGCGCGAGAAGCGGCGGCTGCTGCTCGACCTGCTGGTGGTCCACGGCGAGAAGGCGCGGACGCTGGCCACTACGAAGATCGAGGCCGACACGCCCGGCGCGAGCGACTTCGCGCGCCGCAACTGGATCTACTTGTTGAGGCTCATCCCCCGCAAGGGCGGCGACCCCGCCGACTCCGAGATCGAGGCCGTGGGCCGCTGTGCGCTGCCGGGGCGGCCCGGCTTCCTGATGAAGGAGGCGCTCACGTACCTCGGGCAGACCCGGCACCCGCGCATGCCGGAGGCGCTCACGGCCCTCCTCGCCACCTGGGAGGAAGAGCTCGCCAAGCCCGAGATCGACGACGCGGCCGTCGAGGAGGGCATGGCCGCGCTCGACCGGCTCGCCGCCGCGCTCGCACGACAGGGCGGAGCCAAGGGTTGGCGCGCGCTCGTACGCCACGCGCTCTCCAAGCAGCCCGAGCTCGGCGACACCATGGCCCGGCTGGTCGAGCTCGGCTCGCAGGACCTCTCGGGAAGCGCGGACGTCGTGAGCACGCTCGTCGCGCTGGTGAAGGACAGCCTGCCGAAGGGGATGCTGGGGCGGCTGGTCTCACGACAGGACCCGGGCCTGCCCTCGCTGATCGGCTCGCTCGCGGGCACGCGCACGCCGGAGGTGCGCGCCCTGCTCGAGGACGTCGCGGAGCGCTTCGCGAGCCAGCAGGCCGGCAAGGCGGCGCAGCACGCGCTCGAAGGCCCGACGAGTGCGAGCGGCGGGCAGCCGGCGCTGCCCGGCCTCGGCCACTCGGGCGAGCTCGACGGCTACAGCCTGCCGGCGCTGCTGCACCGGCTCGCTCAGGAGAAGGCGAGCGGGACCCTGAGCCTGCTGCCGCGCGAAGGCGGCGCGGCAGCGTCGCTCGGCTTCGCGAGCGGCCGCCTGGCGAGCGCCCGTTTCGCGCACCGCGAAGGGGCCGCCGCCCTCTATCAGCTCTTCGAGCGGCCGTTTCCGGGCGAGTTCGCGTTCGACGCCGTGTCCGACCCGGGAGACGGCGCGGCCGAGCTCGGCGATCTTGCGACGCTGATGCGCGAGGGCCTCAAGCGCTCGCGCCAGGTCGCCGTCGCGAGCGGGCTCGTGCCGGACGACGCGCCGCTCGAGGCCACGGGCGAGGCGCCCTTGACGGTGCTCGACGAGCCGGAGTACGACCTCGTCGTCACGATCTGGCAGCGGGCGACCAGCCAGGTCACGCTGCGCGAGATGGAGGCCCAACTCGCCGCGGACACGTTCCGCATCCTGCGCCCGCTCGCGCAATGGCTCGAGCAGGGCTCGCTTCGCTTCAGCGCGGCGGCCGCGCCGGCTCCGGCGCAGCCGATCCGCAGCGAATGAGCCGCTAGCGTCGGCGCCGGCACGCCGCGCCGCACAACCCGCTGCCCAACAGCAGCAACGTCGCCGGTTCGGGAACGGGAGCGCGCACGGGGTCGAAGCTGAAGTCGCCGAAGCCGAAGCCGTCGCCCGTGCTCGAGTCGTCGAACACGAGCGACGTGATGTGCGCCGCGCCGAAACCGTACGCCCCGTCGGACGCGACGTGCAGCGAGCCGACGAGCGTGGCACCGTCGAACGCGCTCACCACGACTGAGTCGAAGTCCTGGTAGAAGGCGGCCTCGAACGCGAGGTTCGTGACCGCGTACGCGAAGGTCAGATTCCAATCGGTCTCGCAGTGGCCCGTGAAGGCACAAAGCCCGCCCGAGGTCGCGAACGCGCCGAAGTCGCCGGGACGGTAGACGTAGATCGTCCCGCTCGGGACGGAGATCGTGGCGTCGCCGATCGCGAGCGTCGACAGGCCGGAATCGCCCGACGCGAAGCCCGAGAAATCGATCGTGTTCGCGTGCGCCGCGGTCGCGGCGCTTGCGGCAACGACGGCGGCCATCACGAGTGTGCGAAGCTTCATCGTTCTCCCCCAGTCGCAGGATCCCAAGCACACTGCGTGCCGCATCCGTTCGACCTCGTAAGCTTCTCGTCTGCAAAGAGTTCTGGAGAACGACCTGCGAGCGGAAGCGTAAGCATTCCCGACGCCGGCGCCTTCCAATTGCAGCCCGAACGGAACGTCGCTACCGGCCGCGGAATTCGCGCTCCAGGCACATGAGCGTCATGTCGTCGCGCGGGCGCGCGTTTCCGCAGTGCTCGAGCACCTCGGCGATCACGCCGTCGATCAGCGCGCGCGCGGGCCGCTCGCGGCTCGCCTGAAGCCAGGCCCCGAGCCGGGCGTCCCCGAACTCGCGGTCGGACGCGTCCTCGGCCTCGGTCACGCCGTCGGTGTAGAGCACGAGCCTGTCCCCGGGCTCGAGCTCGAGCGTCATCGCCTGGAACTCGGCCTCGGTCGTGACGCCGAGCGCCATCGCGGTCGCGCAGAGCCTCACGGGCTCGCGTCCCGCAGCGAGCAGGAACGGCGGGTTGTGGCCGGCGTTGACGTAGCGGAGCTCGCCCGTATCGGTGGCGAGCTCGGCGTAGAACAGCGTCACGAGCCGGTTCGACGGGATGTTGGCGCAGAGGTGGTCGTTGAGCCGGGCCACGAGCTCGGCGCCGCGCAGGCCCGCCGAGACGAGCGTTCGCAGGCTGCCCTGCAGGAGCGCCATCAGCAGCGCGGCCGGCATGCCCTTGCCCGCCACGTCGCCCACCGCCACCGCGAGCCGCCCGGGTCCCAGCTCGATCACGTCGAAGTAGTCGCCGCCCACGGTGTTGGCCGGGCGCATCGCGGCCTCGACGTGGACGCCGTCCTTGTCCCAGGGCGCGAACGGCAGCAGGCCGAACTGGATCTGTCGCGCGATCTCGAGGTCGCCCTTGAGCGACAGCTTGTCGCGCAGCTCGAGCACGAGCAGGAGCGCGAAGAGCGAGGCCGCCACCAGCAGCCAGCTCTGGACCTGGAACATCGGCTGGAGCGAGAACGGCCCCTGGCTCGCCACGTGCAGAGCGAAGCCGAGCCAGCCGAACGCGAGCGCGAACATCGACGCGGCGAACAGCACGCGCCGCCAGGGGCTGAGCCGGTAGGCCACGGCCAGGAACAGACGCAGCAGCGCCCGCGGCCAGCGCCGCCACCACGGCAGCGCCGTGAGGTCGCTGGTGTCGACCTCGCGCGTCAGGAAGCGGAAGGTCTCGCCGACCTCGTGCTGCAGCAGCCGGCGCAGGTCGGCATGGGTGAGGTCGCGAGTGAAGAGCTCGCGCAGCGAGCGCCAGTACTCCTCGCGCAGCGCGGGGCCCGCCGCCGGGCGCTGGCGCGTGCCGGCGCCGAAGCGGGCGGCCAGCTCCTCGAAGCGCTCGCGCGAGCTCGAAGCGAGCGCCTCGAGCTCGTCGAGCGGCGTGCGGGTCATGGCAGGAGCAGCGACTTGCGCACGGCGCGGCCCGACAGCTCCTGCAGGCGCGCGCGCTGGTCTTCCGGCAGCGCGTTCACCCCTGCGCGCACCGTCTCGCGCAGCGCCTGGACGTCGGCGGGCGCCACGTCGCGCCCCGCCTTCACGTCGTTCAGCAGCCCCGCGAGCCGCACCCGCTGCTCTTCCGGCACCGGCGCCCAGATCTGCTGGTAGATGGCGCGCATTTCGTTCGCCTCTTGGCCCCCGAGCGCGTCGAGGCCGCGGCTCACCGCGCGGAGCGCCCCGGACGGCACGTCGTCCGTGCCCTTCTCCTGGCTCAAGCGCTCCGCTACCAGGAGACGGAGCGCGTCCTTCGAAAGTTCCGGCACCTCGGGCGCGAGCCGGTCGACGGCCTCCTCGACGCGCGTCGCCGTCGCGCCCGAGGTCAGCAGCCCGTGGCAGAGCTGCTCGAGCTCGGCCTGGAAGCGGTCGCCGGTCGCCGCGGTCCCCCAGGCCTCGAGCGAGAACAGCGTGTAGCCGTCGGCCCACGCCACGGTCGCGCCCTGCATCGGGACGAGGTCCTCCTCGTAGGTGGTCCGGACCATGCGGCCCTTGCCGCGGCCGAGCTGGACGTCGCCGCGCGCGCCTTCCTTCTGCGAGGGCAGGCGACCCAGCCGTTGCTGGAGCAGCTCGCTGAGGTGGGCGTCGAGGTCGTCCATCATCGTCGGGCGCACGGCCGTCGAGACCGCGCCGAAGATGCCGACCGCGGGCTGCGCGAGTGCCAGGCGAGCGCCGGGCCTCACGACGTACGGGTTCTCGTTCCGCAGCGCCAGCCAGCCGCCGGGCAGCTCGACCGTCAGGCCCGTCTGGGGGTCGGCCGCGCGGCGGTCCGCGAGCGCGTAGCGCCGGACCTCCGCGATCGCCCGGCGCGTCGCGAGGAAGGGCCGCAGCAGCACGAGCATTCCCAGCACGAGAGCGGCGACGAGCGCGACGCCCGCAGCGCCGAACCACAGGACGCGGCGGTCGGCGCGCGGCGCCTTCGCCACGGTCGCGCGCGCAGCCGGCGCCGCGGCGGCGGCGGGGGCCGCCGTGGCCTTGGGCCCCGGCGGCGCGGCGGGCCCGGGCTCCGGCTTTGCCGCGACGGGAGCCACGGTCTTCGGCTGAGCCGGGGCAGCGGCCTTGGGCGCTGCGGCCGCCGGCTTCGTTGCAGCAGGCGCGGCGGGTCTTGTTGCGGGCGCGGCGGGTTTCGGGGCGGGTGCGGGCGACGGTGCGGGCGACGGTGCGGGCGACGGCGTTGGAGCCGGCGCTGGCGCGGGAACAGGCACGGCTGCAGGCGACGCGTCCAGGAGTGCGGTGGGATCGAGAGCCGCGGCCGGGGCCGCGAGCGCCTGCACGAGGCCCATCCATTCGGGCGCGCCCTCGGGCCACACCAGAGTCGTCTCGGGCAGCCGGCCCTCGACGCTCCAGGCCTCGAGCGTCTCGCGGTCGATCGGACCGTACTGCGTGCCGTCCGGCAGGTGCAGCAGGTATTGATGGGCCATCGTCAGTACACCCCGGTCAGTACACCCACACGAGGTCCTCGCGCAGCAGCGTCACGCCGCCGCGCACGGGAGCCACCTGGAGCTCCTCGAAGCGCGCCGGATCGATCGAGGTCGCCTCCGCGATCTGGCTCTCGAGCGCCGCGACGTCCGCCTGGAGCGCCTGCAGCCGCGCCTCGGCCGTGTCTTCCATCCGGTTCTTGGTGAAGACCGAGGAGACGCCGGTCACCGTCCGCTTCTTCCCCATGAACAGGCCGATGTTCTTGAGCACGGCCGTGCCGACCGCCACCCACTTCTCCTGTCGGCGGCCGGAGACCTCCTGCTCGCGGATCGCGAGGTCGCTCTTCTTCTTGGCGAGCTTGTCCTGGAGCGCCTGGATCGCCGCGCCGCCGCCTTCCGCGGACAGCCGCTTCGCGAAGTCCGCGCGCGCCTCGCCCGGCTTCGAGGCCTCACCCGTGACGGGATCGCGGTACGCGGCGAGCGTCAGCTTGTCGGGCAGCCGCGCCTTGAGCGCGCGCTCCAGCTCCTTCGCTCCGCCGTTCCCCAGCCACTCGGGCAGGTCGCCGTAGCGGATCCCGGAAGGCGCTTGCTGCGAGACGGCTTTCTCGTCCACCAGCAGCGGCTCGGCCTCGAGCGCCTCGAGCGCGCTCACGCCGGCGAGCGGCCACGCCTGCACGCTCACCACCTCGTCCGCGTCCTTGTAGCGCGCCGCGTACTTGACGAGCACGTGCGGCTCCGCGATCTGGCCGCCGTGGCGCGAGAGATAGAAGTGGTGGAACGGGGCGGGCAGCACGGGGGCGGCCGCGGGCGCTTCCGGCTTTGGCGCGCTCGGCGCCGCCGCCGGCGGTTGCTGCTTCGTGAGGCGCGCGATCTCCTCGCGCGTGAGCGGCCCGCGCAGGTAGGACATCGCCCAGCGCGACTCGACGAGCTCCGGATGGCCGCGGTGGACGTCGTGCAGCAGGAACACGCGCTTCCTGGTGGCCGAGAGCAGCTCGCCAGCGGCCTTGCCCTCGAGCCCCGCGCCGGCGAGGCCGCCCAGCAGCCGATCGCGGTCCTGCTGCGTCTGCAGCGTGCCCACGAGCCACGTGCCCATGTTCGCGAGGCCCTTGTAGTCGAGGTCGACCGGGTTCTGGGTCGCGAGCACGACCCCCACGCCCTGCGCGCGCGCCTGCTTCAGCAGTGTGAGCAGCGGCCGCTTGGTCGGCGGGTTC
>Ga0335076_10008403_pt1 | contig 10425 bp, 10 predicted proteins | sample Lox_Sample_25_FD_206717 | JGI IMG/M metagenome (GOLD analysis project Ga0335076, IMG submission 206717) | Soil microbial communities from Loxahatchee National Wildlife Refuge, Florida, United States - Lox_Sample_2.5 | ecosystem: Environmental > Terrestrial > Soil > Wetlands | place: USA...
CCGGGCGTCAAGAAGTCTGAACTCGACATCCAGGTGAAGGACAACGCGATCCGCATTGCGGGGGCGAAGGCGGTCGACTATGCGGAGAAGGCGAGTCTGCACCGCCGCGAGCGCGCGGCCGGCCGCTTCGACCGTGCTGTCACCATCCCGGTCCGCGTCGACGCCGACCGCGTCAAAGCGGAATACCACGATGGCATTCTGGCGCTCTACCTGCCGCGCGCCGAGCAGGACAAACCGCGCGCGATCAAGATTTCCTGAAAGCAGCACCGCAGGACGGATTGACGGAGGTCGCAATGGCAAAATTCCAGGAACTTTCAGTTCAGCAGAAGAAGGAGCTGGCACCCAAGGAAGAGAAGACGGTGCCGGCCCGCTACTATGTCCCTTATACCGACATCTACGAAACGGACGAGGCGCTGACGCTCGTGATGGAGGTACCCGGCGTGGAGAAGAAAGATGTGAGCGTGCAGCTGGAGAACGATGCGCTGCGCGTCGAGGGCCGCATCGATTTCTCGAAGTATGACGGGCTGGAGCCGGTCTACGCGGAGTACAACGTCGGCCACTACGCGCGCGCGTTCACCCTCTCGGACACCATCGACCAGGACGGCATCAGCGCCGAGCTGGCCGACGGCGTTCTGACCCTCACACTGAAGAAGGCCAAGGCCGCCCTGCCGCGCCGCATCGCGATCCGCTGAGCAGCGGCTGAAGGGCATGCCCACTCGGTCGACCTCCACCACGCGCGTGGGGAGGCGGCCGAGTGGGTTGGGGCTGCGGCTTGACCTGAATCGACGCTGGCCGTCGTATCTCTTTCAGTCGCGTTGCCCCGCTGCGGCACGGACCGGCACCACCGCCTCGATCAACTCGCTAAACGGCTCTCGATAGCGCAGGGCGCCCGCCCCCGGGAACCTCGGGGCCGGCGGATCGGGCTCGCGGTGGAAGTCGACGCGCAGCACATTGCTCTCGCGCCCGATGACAAACCGATCAATGCAGTCCGTCGTCCTCATCGGCAATTCTCCCCGCTCTCATATGCTGTCATCCGTCAATTGGGCGGCTTCTTTGCCGCCGCTTGATTTGGGTGCCGGGAGCAGATGTTCAAGCGGGACCGGCGCAACGAAATGCTTGAATTGGCGGTGCTCTTTACCAATCGAGGAACGCCGCCTGCGCCGAGGACAAGAAGCAAAATGCGCCCCTTGAAATCGAGGCGGGCCATTCCTACTCCTAAAAATGCAGTGCCGGCGCTCGCCCGCGAGGCCGGTCGCATCACACATGTTGCTCTCAGGAGGATATGGACGATGCCGAGAATTCCCAGCGGAGCCCCTTAGCGCTCCTCGCTCCCCGCGATGCGCGGGATCCCAGATCGAACGGTCGATGTGTCGTCCTCGTGCGAAACGGGGAGCGGCATGGTTAACGCCAAGACAGTGTCCGGCAATGGAGATGCTGGCATGGAAGAGCGCTGTGATAACTGGACCAGGACTGCGGCTGCGAGCAGTGCCGCCTCCTTGCGTGCGAAATCTCACGGGAATCATAGGCGCGCCGGATAGCGGTATGACAAGCGTTTCCTTTTTGGCTATGTCGGCTAGCGGACCTCCGCTACCAAATAGAAGGCCCGTCAATCATTCGATTGGCGGGCCTTTGCTTTGAGATCTCTCAGGTCACTGCTGCCGTCCGCAGCGAATTCAGCGCTGCGGCAAGGGCGTCCTGCAGGATCCAGGCATCGCCGGAGTAGCCGATGAAGTCGAAGCCCTGACGGTAGAGGCGAAGGCCTTCGTCTACCGAGTTCACGAGACGGCCGATCGGCTTTCCGGTGCGCCTGGCCGCGCCGACGATGCGGTCGACGGCTCGCACGAAACGCGGATCGTTGAAGTCGCCGGGGCAGCCCAGGGAGGCCGTGAGGTCGACATGACCGATCCAGAGTCCGTCAACGCCGGGCATATCCGCGATCGCATCGACATTCTCGGCACCGAGCGCCGTCTCGATCTTAGCGAAGTAAACGATCTTCGCGTTGGTCTCGGTGAGGAGATCCGGCACCGGGCGCGCCTTGTACCTGTCGTGCGACACCCGCAGCGCCACGGCGCGCTGACCGACCGGCGCATAGCGCGCGCGGGCCAGGTACTGCCGCACCTCCTCTACCGTCTCGACCATCGGAGACATGATCGACTGCGCCCCCATGTCGAGGGCAAGCGACACCTGGTAGGGGTCTTTGGACGGCAGCCCGACGATCGCCGGTAGATCCGCAGCCTCCAGGTAGCGCAACGCGCTCTTCAGCTGGTCGAGCGTGATGCCGCTGTGCTCAAGATCGAACAGCACGAAATCGCAGCCAGCCTGCTTCAGGATGTAGCCGATGCCCGGCGTCGCGAATTCGACGAGAAAGGTACCGAGCTTCATCCGTCGATGTTGATCGACCATCTCCCGGATTGTCGTCATGCTACCTGCTTTCAGCGGCGCCGAAGGGATCGCGTTGCCAATGCCCCAACTCTCGCTCAACGCCGCTGCTCTTGTCGAGGCGGAGGCAGCCATCCTGCGCCAAGCGCATTAGTGCTTGATGAGCAGGCCCTGGCCGGTGGGTAGCTCGAGGATCCGATGGTTGCGCTGTGCCACCCAAGCGTCTTCGGCGACTTGCTGGGTTGCGTACCATGACCAGCCATAGTCATCGAATACGACGACGCCGCCCGGCGATACTCGCTCGAACAGCGCATCCAACGCCGCGATCTCGGACTTGGAGGAATTGAGGTCGATGTGCAGGTATGCGATGTGCTCCGGCGCGCCGCCGGCGAAGGAATCGGGTATAGTGCCGGGAACGATTCTGACGTTGGGGTAAGGGCGAAATCGAGACACCACGTCTTCATACAAGTTCGGGACGGGGCGCGTGGGATGATTCTCGGTGTCGAAGTCTTGGGGAATGCCTGCGAACGTGTCATAGAGCCAGAACTGACGAGGGATCTGCGCAAACTCCAGATACGAGCAAATGACGGCCGAGCTGAAGCCGCGAAACACGCCGCATTCAACGAAATCCCCCGGGACGTGCAGAGCATGATCTGCCGCCCAGGCCAGCGTGTTCAAACGAAGCTCTAGAGATTGTTCCTGGGGACTCCGGGCATGCTGGCGGAATGCTGCCATGAAACGAGGGTTGCGCCGCCAGCCGAGGTTTCGCTCCAAGAGGACGACGTTGTCCCCGGCGAAGACGCCGCGAAAGATGCCTTGGAGACGCGTGATGGCCTCTTGCAGAAAGTCTCTTGCGGCCGCGTCCCTCAATCCCTTTCCATAGAACAGCATCTAACGATCCTCGCTGGCGATCCTCGCTGGGCTTTGAGTCTCCCGGGTCGCTCACGCTCCAGGCTCTGGCATTGGCAGTATCGATCTGAAGATTCCGCCGCAGGAGACGCAATGAAACCCGACGTGATCATTCTCATGGAGTCGTCGTTGGATGGAAAGCTGCATCCGAGCCGTTGGACCAGGAGTCCCGATGGCGAGCGGCGGAACTGGGGATCGCTCTACGAGCGCGCCCATGAAGCGCTGGCCGGCGATGCCTGGATGGTCGGACGGGTGACCATGCAGGAGATGAGCAAGGCCGGTCCCCATCCGCCGGCGGATGGGCGCTCGGTCGCGCGGCCGCTGCATGTGGCAAGGCGCGATGCGAAGAGCTTCGCCATCGTTCTCGACCCGTCCGGGCGGGTGCATTTTTCCGGGGGCGCGGTCGGCGGCGATCCCGCGATCGCCATTCTGGGGGCGAACGTCGAGAGCGGGCATCTGGCGGAGCTTCAGGCCGACGGCGTGTCCTACATCGTCTCGCAGGGAGCCGAGATCGATCTTGCGGCGATGCTGGAGACACTCACCGAAGCCTTCGGCATCAAGCGGCTGTTGCTGGAGGGCGGCGGCGCCATCAACGGGAGTTTCCTGGCGGCGGGCCTCGTCGATGAGGTCAATATCCTGGTCGGGCCCGCCTTCGATGGGGACGTGAGCCAGCAGGGGATCGTCGCGTATCCGGGTGGCCTTGCCGGCAAGTGCGAGCTCAGCTTTCTCTCGGCCACGCCGGTCGAGTACGGCATGGTTCATCTGCGCTACGGGGTGAGCCGGCCGCGTCCAGGCTGATCCCGCGGAACGCCAAATGTGACGCAGGCGCGTCGCTGCCGAGAATGCGGATGAAGCCCCGGTATGGGCTCCCGCTCCGGGTCTGGAACCTTTGCCAGGCTGGGCGGTTACACACTGCGCCAGCGTACCAATCCCTTCCGCTGTCGTTGGCAGACGCTGACCCTCCATCTTCTCCCGGGAGGGGAGAAGCGAGTCCGCTTCGGATGAGAGGGAGCAGGCTGTTATCGGCAGGTAAGGATGAGGATGAAAATTGCGCAGGTCGCTCCCCTGCATGAGGGATGCCCGCCGCGGCTCTACGGGGGCACCGAACGGGTCGTCTCGTATCTGACGGAGGAACTGGTCTCCCAGGGCCATGACGTGACGCTGTTCGCCAGCGGCGATTCGCGCACCCGGGCGAGGCTGATTCCGATCTGCGAGCAGGCGCTTCGGCTGAATCCGGCAGCGCAGGATCGCCTGCCTTACCATATGGTGATGCTGAGCCGCGTCGCGGCGCAGGCGAGGCAGTTCGATGTCATTCATTTCCATACCGACTACCTCCACTTTCCGATCGTGGAGGGCCTCGGCTGCCCGAGCGTGACGACGCTGCACGGCCGCCTCGACCTGCCCGATCTGCCGCCGCTCTATGCTGAGTTTGCCGACATCCCCCTGGTTTCGATTTCCGACAGCCAGCGGGAGCCGCTGCCGTGGGCGAACTGGCGCGCCACGATTGCGCATGGCCTGCCCCGCGATCTCTACAGCCTGCGAGCGGGGAAGGGCGGCTACCTCGCCTTCATCGGCCGCATCAGCCCGGAGAAGCGCCTCGATCGGGCGATCGAGATCGCGCAGCGCGTCGGTTTGCCGCTGTGGATCGCGGCCAAGGTGGATGCCGTCGATCGCACCTATTTCGAGGAGACGATCCGGCCGCTGCTCGCGGCGCCCGACATCAAGTTCGTGGGCGAAATCAGCGACGCGGAGAAAGGCGCCTTTCTCGGCGATGCGCGCGCGCTGCTGTTTCCGATCGACTGGCCGGAGCCGTTCGGGCTGTCCATGATCGAAGCCATGGCGAACGGCACGCCGGTCGTCGCGTTCCGCCGGGGCGCCGTGCCCGAGGTGATCGATGAGGGGCTGACCGGGTTCGTCGTCGACGATATGGATGCAGCCGTGGCCGCTGTTCCCCGGGCATTGCAGCTGCCCCGGAAGCTCGTCCGGCAGCGCTTCGAGGCGCGGTTCGACGGCCGGCGCATGGCTGGCGACTATCTGAGGGTCTATAAGAGCCAGATCGAGAGTTCGCTGGCCCCGAGGCGCCCACAGCGACCGATGGAGAAGGTGCCGATCCCGTCGACGGTCTGAGGCCCCGATCATGACCGACCAAGCACTGCACTCGCTGCAGACGACCGATCTGGAAAGCACGTCGCCATATTACATCCCGGGGCACTCGTCCCTGCAGGAGCGGCGCCTGCGCGCGCTCAAGCACGGGGATACCTTCGCGCTGTTCAATTCGTTCGGCGACATCCTCCCCTTCGCCGGCGTGCCGGACGGACTCTTCCATCAGGATACCCGCTTTCTGTCGCTGCTCGAGTTGCGGCTCAACGGCGAGCGCCCGCTGCTGTTGAGCTCGACAGTGCGCGACGACAATGCGGTCTTCGTCGTCGACCTCACCAACCCCGACCTCTATGTCGACGACGATCTGCTGCTCACGCGGGACACCCTGCACCTGCAACGGCTGAAGTTTCTCTGGCAAGGCACCTGCTTCGAGCGACTGACGATCCGGAACTTCGGCCAGACCCCCCATTCCCTGCGGCTGAGCCTGCAGTTCGGCGCCGACTTCGCCGACCTGTTCGAGGTTCGCGGCCAATCGAGGCCCCGACGCGGACAACTCACCAGGCGTTTGCTGTCGAGCCGTGAACTGGCCCTGCGGTATCAGGGCCTCGACGGAATCGTCCGCTCCACGCTCATCAACTTCACGCCGGTCCCGAAGCAACTCGACGAGTCGACCGCCGTCTTCGAACGCCTGCTGGCGCCGCGCGAGAAGACCAGCATTTTGCTCGAGATCGCCTGTACGGTCGGGAGCGAGCCGCAGAGCAGGACGCCTCGCAGCTTCGCCCGCAGCATTCACGCGGCACGGCTGGCTCTGGGTCAGTCCATGGCGCGCGCTGCCGGCATCAGCGGCACGAACAGCCAGTTCAACCGGCTGATAAGCCGATCCACGGCCGATCTCTACATGCTCGTGACCGACACCGCCGAAGGGCCCTACCCGTCGGCCGGTATACCGTGGTTCTGCACCGCTTTCGGCCGAGACGGGGTGATTGCGGCGCTCTTCTGCCTCTGGTTCGACCCGAGCATTGCGCGCGGCGTGTTGCGCTACCTCGCGGCCACGCAGGCGACGCAGGTGGATCCGAAGCGCGACGCCGAACCCGGCAAGATCCTCCACGAGACGCGTTCGGGAGAAATGGCGAGGCTGGGGGAGGTGCCCTTTGCCGCCTACTACGGAAGCGTGGACGCCACCCCGCTGTTCGTCGTGCTCGCCGGCGCCTACATGGAACGAACCGGAGATCTCGCGACGTTGCGCGAGATCTGGCCGCAGATCGAGGCTGCCCTGAACTGGATCGACCGTTACGGCGACCAGGACGGCGATGGCTTCGTCGAGTACAGCCGGCGCACGGAGCACGGCCTCGTGAACCAGGGGTGGAAGGATTCACACGATTCGATCTTCCACGCCGACGGCAGCCTGGCAAAGGGGCCAATCGCCCTGTGCGAGGTTCAAGCCTATGTCTATCTGGCGAAGCGGCAGGCCTCGCGCATCGCGCGCCTGCTGGGTCGCCCGGACCATTCGGTGGCGCTCGATCGTCAGGCCGATGCGCTTCAGACCAGGTTCGAAGACGCTTTCTGGTGCGAAGATCTTGGCACCTATGCCATTGCGCTCGACGGCGCGAAGCGGCCTTGCCGCGTGCGCTCGTCCAACGCCGGTCACGCGCTGTTTGCCGGCATCGCGGCCCCCGACCGCGCCCATCGGGTGGCCACCGGCCTCCTCGGCAACGATTTCTTCGCCGGGTGGGGCGTGCGGACGCTCGCCGCATCGGAGGCCCGCTACAACCCGATGGCGTATCACAACGGCTCGGTCTGGCCGCATGACAATGCCCTCATCGCGCTCGGGCTCGACCGCTATGGCTTCAAGGATGGCGTACAGCGGATCCTGGTCGGCATGTTCGAGGCCTCGAACTATGTTGACCTGCATCGGCTGCCGGAACTCTTCTGCGGCTTCGCCCGCCAGGCCCGCATCGGGCCCACATTCTACCCCGTCGCCTGCGCGCCGCAGGCATGGGCAACGGCGACGCCATTTGCACTCTTGCAGGCGGCTCTCGGCCTGACCCTCGACCATCGCAACGGGGAGATTCGCCTGAAGCGCCCGGCGCTGCCCTATTTCCTCGATGAGCTGAGATTGTCGGGGCTTCGCCTTGGCGAAGGCACGGCAGAGTTGCAGATCGGCCGTCACGGCTCCGATGTCACCGTGAAGGTTCAGCGGGGAGCCGGCTATCCCCGGGTAACAGTGATCCACTAGGCCGCATCGCGGCCGATCGCGGTTGGAGCTAGTCTAGGCGTGAAACTCGAATTCGCAGTGCGAATGGAGACCATCGCCGGCGCACGCGATCTCGCGGCATGACACACGGGTCGCCTGATCCGGGTCGGCGCTGCCCAGCATGAAGGCGAAGGCGCCCGTCATGAAGCCTTCGAACATGTAGCAAAGCGGCGGCTGGCCTCGGTCACACAGCTCGAGCGCGAACACCGAATTGCGCAGACTGATGGCGCCGCTTCGATCGCGAGATGCACTCAGTCGATCGACCGAGAACTGGCCCCAACCGCGCTGCGAGAGTCGCCTGAAGTAGTGGCGGAAAGTGGCCTCGGCGGTGAGATCGTGGGTCTTGGCTTCCGCGCGACACCACTGGATGGCCGATCTGGCCGTGGCCTCGTGCAGGAGCTTGCGATAGGCGTCGCGACCGAGCGCGCCTTCGATCGCCACGTGGTTGTTCACCAGGAAATGCCGCGGCAGATAGATCATCGGCAGCCCGTCGGTGCGCCAGATCCCGGTCTCGGGATCGACGTCGATCGGCACCTCGGGGCCGGCCATGGGGCTACTCGGCGGCCTGCTTGCTGACCTTCGCGGCCTTCGAATTGTCCTTGTAGAGCTGGCCGTCCTTCATGATCACGAGGAGATTGTTCTCGTCGACCATCATGGCGAGGTCCTGCAGGGGGTCGCCGTTGACCAGCAGCAGGTCGGCGATGAAGCCCTCCTTCACCTGTCCGAGCTCATGGCCCATCTGCATGATCTCGCCGCCGTACCTGGTCGCGCAGACCATGGCCTCGCTGGGCGAATAGCCCAGGAGATCGACGAAATGCTTGAGGTCCTTGGCGTTGGTGCCTTGCGGCGATTGGATGAACCCGTAGTCGCCGCCAATGACGGCGCGCACCCCGCGCTTGCGCAGCTCGCCATAGACCTTGCGACTGTCGTCGATCACGCGCTGCATGCCGATCGAGAGCGCGAACTCCTTGGAGAAATGCGGCTCGCCGTCATAGATGGTGCCGTAGATGATGCCGATCGCCGGACCGACGAAGACGTGGTCCTTGACCGATTCCAGCATATCCAGTGCTTCGTCGTCGGCGCTCTCGCAGTGATAGATGACATCGACGCCGCATTTGACGGCGCGCTTCACCGATTTTGCGGCGCGGCAGTGAGCGTTGACTTTCTTGCCGAAGTCGTGCGCCACCTCGACTGCCATGCGCACCTCCGCCTCGCGCATGGTCGTGACGCCGCCGCGCGCCAAGGGGCCGAGATCGTCGCCGGAGATGTTGATCTTGATGTTGTCGACGCCTTCGCGGCAGCAGAGCCGCACGACCTTGGCGATCTCCTCCGGGCCGTCGGCGATCATGCCGAAGCTCTCGTAGTACATATGGTTCTTGCGCTCGTCGCCGAGCCCCGCGGTCACGGTAATCTCCGGACTGGCGGCACGGATGCGCGGACCGGGGAGGCGGCCGGCATTGACCTCGTTGCGGATGACGACGTCGAGGCGGAGCTTCGAGGTCGCGGCGCTGTAGGCGCTGGTGAAGCCGTGATCGAGCAGGGTCTTCGCATTCCGCATGGTGAGGAGCACATGCTCCTCGGGCGGGATGTTGCCGAGGTCTGAGTCGTTGACGGCGCCGCCGAAGGAGATGTGGGCGTGGCCCTCGACCAAACCGGGCATCAGGGTGAGGCCATGGCAGGCGATCTCCTGGGCGCCCTCGGCCGCGAGCTGGCCCTTGCCCTTGGCAACGGTGCGGATGCGCCCACCATCGACGAGCACGTCGGCAGGATAGGCGGGGGCGCCGCTGCCGTCCCAGACACTGGCGTTGCGAAACACGACTCGGGTCATGATGTCCTCCGCTGTCTCGATGTTCTGGCTGCGCGTGCCGGGCGGCGGCCTTTGTCTGAAGTCTATCGCCGGGATAGTGCCGGGATCGCTATATATCAGTCAAAGGAAAATATATTTTTGGTCCGAGTCGACGAATGCGGTAAACAGGCTGCCGCAACTTCGGTCCAGCCCTCATGCGCGTCGCGACACAGCGGGAAAGCGTCAATCTCACCCAGAGCGCCTATGAGCAGTTGCGCGCCGACCTACTCGCCTGCCGGCTGCTGCCCGGTAGCAAGCTGAAGATCCAGGAACTCTGCACGCGCTATGAGGTCAGCCTCGGCGCCATCCGGGAGGCCCTGTCGCGTCTCACCTCTGAAGGACTGGTGATCGCCGAGCCGCAGCGGGGCTTCAAGGCGGCGCCGATCTCGTCGGAAGACCTGACCGATCTCACCAAGGTGCGGATCGAGATCGACAGCCTGTGCCTGCAGAAGGCGATCGACAACGGGGACGTCGAGTGGGAGGCGCGCCTGGTCGCCGCGTTTCATCGCCTGTCACGGACGCCGGAGCGGGCGGCGGGCGATCCGACGCGGTCCAGCGAGGAATGGGCCGAGGCCCATGCGGGCTTTCACACGGCGTTGGTCGAAGGTTGCGGCAGCCCGTGGCTCATGCGATTGCACAACCAGCTCTATGACCAGAGCGAGCGCTATCGGCGGCTCTCGGTGTCGGTCGCCCCGAAGAAGCGCAATATCGGCGACGAGCATCAGAAGATCCTGGATGCGGTGCTTGCACGCGATGCAAAAGAGGCGGTGAAGCTGCTCTCGCAGCATCTGGGTGCCACGACGGCAATCCTGCTCGATGCCGACCTGGAGGAATTGCCGCAACGCAAGCGTGCAACACCGGCGCGTCGGGCGGCCCGGTAAACTATTCTGGCAGGGGAAGCGGATGCCGCCGGTCGTGCCGGCGGCATTGCAAGGGC
>Ga0335076_10008404_pt1 | contig 10425 bp, 6 predicted proteins | sample Lox_Sample_25_FD_206717 | JGI IMG/M metagenome (GOLD analysis project Ga0335076, IMG submission 206717) | Soil microbial communities from Loxahatchee National Wildlife Refuge, Florida, United States - Lox_Sample_2.5 | ecosystem: Environmental > Terrestrial > Soil > Wetlands | place: USA: Florida...
ACGATATATTTCGGGAAGCCCGGAGAAGAATTGAAGTCCGCAGGACCGGTCGAATATGTGTCGCTGAAAGAACCGGTGTATGTCGGAATTGGAGTATGTTCGCACGTGGCAACGACCTTGGAGACCGCGACATTTTCAAACGTAAAGCTGGAAGAAAACACGCCCGGAAAGTAACTTCCGTTGGTGAAACCGCAATTAAACTACTCGTCGCGAAGCGCGGTCATCGGATCCGTGCGCGCCGCACGCCACGCGGGCAAGAAGCACGCCGCTAATGCGGCGATGCTCATCACGAGCAGGGCAGAGCCAAACGCCAGAGGATCGCGCGGGCTTACTTTGTAAAGCATGTCACCGAGCAGGCGTGTCAAACCAAAGGCTGCTGCGGCACCGAGCGTCACACCAAGAGCCGTCAAAGCAAATCCATTCTTCATGACCAGGCGAAGCAGATTTGAGGAGTCCGCGCCCAACGCCATTCGCAAGCCCAATTCACGGGTACTTTGAGAGACAGCGTAGGACATCACACCGTAGAGTCCAATTCCCGAGAGCGCCAGAGCCAAGCAGCTCAAGAGGCCGAGCAAAGTAACCGCGACTTGTTGAGGCGAAGTGGAACGATCCACGACTTCCTGCATGGAGATGACTTCGTAGGGGGCCAGATTGCCGTCGAGAGAATGGATTTCGCGCGCCAAAACGGGGGCGATTGTCTCGGGAGCAAGTGGCGTGCGGATGGTCAGGCAGGGGAGGACGGCGAAATTCTGGCGCAGAGGGACGTAGAAGAAAGGCTTCGGCAATTCGCGGATGTTGCCGTACTTCGAATCTTTCGCAACACCGACAACCTGCATCCAGCGCCCCTTTACTTGAACGCGTTCGCCGATGGGATTCTTGCCTTTCCAGAATTGTGCCGCCATGGTTTCGTTCACGACAGCTACGAGGGCGGCCTTTTCATCATCGCCGCGGGTGAATTCACGGCCGGTTACGAGCGGGATGCCCATCGTTTCGAAATAATTCGTGCCTACTTCGTTGTATTGCACGGTAGGCTGCTCTTCCGGAGGAACCTGGTAACCATCCACTGCGATGAGGCTGGACGAAAAGGTGCGATAGCCAAGCGGCGACATGCGGGAGAGCGTTGCAGACTCCACGCCGGGAAGAGCTTGAACACGCAACATGAGTTCATCGTCGAAATTTTTAGCGCGTTGTTCGTCGTAGCCAGCGCCAACCAGATCAATGGAAGTGGTGACAACACCACGCGTGGAAAAACCGGGACTGCCGCTACGGATTTTTTGCAGGCTAAGCATCAGCAGGCCGGCGCCAACCAGAAGCACGAAACTGAGCGAGACCTGCACCACAACAAGGGTCGAACGAACCCAAGATTTTCCGCGGCCGCCGACAACACCGCCCATTTCCGACTTGAGGGCCGAGGCGAGATCGATCTTGCTCGCTTGGATTGCTGGAACCAGCCCAAGAAGAAGAGTGGTAACCACGGAGACACCCGCGCAAAGCGCCAGCACGCGCCAATCGAGATCGCCGGGCAGATACATCGAAACGCCACCCCGCGCGGGGAAAAGAAATACGAGAGCATGACGGGACCAGTAGGCGACGACGAGCCCACCAATGGCGGCAAGAGCGGATAAGATAAGGCCTTCGGTGAAAAGTTGTTTAAGCAGCCTTCCGCGGCCAGCGCCAATGGCGGCTCGCACGGTCATCTCATGGCGGCGGGCGAAAGAACGAACGAGCAAAAGATTGCCGACGTTTGCGCAAGAAATAAGCAAGACGAAGACGACTACGGCAATCATGATTTTCAGGGTGGGAAGAAGTGTGTTGGCATTGTTGAATGGTGTTTGCCAAAGAGGCCAGAGCATTGCACCGGTGCCACGGTTGGTTGTGGGGAAATCGGTCTCGAGGCGGCCGGCGATCGCGGAAATCTCTTCCTGGGCCTGTTGCCGGGTGACACCGGGTTTCAGTCGGACATAGGCTTCAATCCAGCGCGCGCCGCGATCCTCCAGCTTGTATCCGCCAGCTTCGAATGTTTCTTCCATCGAGGCCGGGACCCAGAACTGCATGGCCCAGCCCACAAACGTTCCGTAAAACCCTTCGGGAGCCACGCCGACGATAGTGTGGACGACGCCATTGAGGCGCTGCGTTTTGCCGATGATGGCAGGATCGCCTTTGAAACGGCCTTGCCAGAGCTGATAGCTGATTACAGTGACGGGATGAGCGTTGCGTCCGACGTCTTCGCCGGGTTCGAATCCGCGGCCAAGAACGGGGCGAACACCTAGAGCGTCAAAATAATTTGCCGAGACGATGCTGCCTATGGCGCGTTCGGCACGATCGCCGATGCTGAGCGTCGTGCCCATGATTTTCGTTACAAAAAATGCGTCGAAAAGGGTCGAGTTCTTTTGGATATCAATGAAATCGGGCCAGGAGAGGCCGGTCGGGCTGCTTTCCGAGCGAGACGTTCCTGTGAGCGCCATAATCCGATCCTGATGGACCACTGCAGGATAAGGACGGAAAAGGATGCCCTCCACCCAGCTGAACACGGCGGCGTTCGCGCCGATTCCCAGAGTCAGGCAAAGAATTGCCAGCAGAGAGAAGCCCGGGCTGCGCCACAACATGCGGAAGCCTATCTTCAAGTCCGCGGCCAAATGTTGCAGCCAAGGAAATTGCCAGGCTTCGCGGGAATCTTCGAGAGCCAATTGCGTGGAACCAAATTCGCGCCGAGCCTGCTTTTGAGCTTCCTCCTGTGAAAGGCCGGTTTCGCGCAACTCGGATGCTCGTGCCTCGATGTGAAAACGGACTTCGTCGCCCATGTCATTCGCGAAGTGGGCGCGTCCCGTCAAGTAACGCAGGCGGTTCATCCATTCCCGAAAAGTGGACATGGCGGCCTCCTCAGACGGTTCGCATAACCAGCTGGATGCTTTTCACCAGCTTGTTAAATTCCCTGGACTCCGCGTGCAACTGCTTCCGGCCTTCGGGGGTGAGGCGGTAGAAGCGGGCTTTGCGGTTGTTTTCAGAAGTGCCCCATTCCGCCTTAAGCCAGCCTTTGACGAGCATGCGGTTGAGCGCGGGATAAAGGGAGCCGTCTTCGATTTCCAGCCCGTTGCCAGAGGCATCCTTGATGCGGCGCGCGATCGCATAGCCATGCAATGGGCCGCGGGCGAGCGCCTGAAGGACGAGCATGAAGAGAGTGCCGGGAAGAAGCTGCGGGATTTCGTTATTGGCCATGAGGGTCCCCTGTCCAGACTATATATAGAAACGAAAGGGGGGATGCCTGTCAAGGACTTCTTATTTCGGCCGTTGTGGATGCCGGGGAGACGACTTAATTTCCGGGATGGTATTCGCGCTCGGTGTGGCCCTTGAGTTGTTCGCGGTAGAAATAAACTTCGCGTAGGTCGCCCGCACTGTAGCGCTGGGCTTCGTCGTTGAAGTGAGGCGAGGAGGGATTGCCGCTTTCGCCGCCGGCGGTCACGGCTTTGGCGCGAACTTTCTCGCGGAATTCGACGACGGCCACAAAACTGTTGCCGCTGGTGCCGTACCATTTCTTCGTTCCCGGATACGGGCGAGCGCCAAATGAAGCGAGCGAACCCCATACGGCTGACGTGAAGCCGACCGGACTGCTGGGCCCGGCGTCGTTGAAAGGCTGGACGATGTCGCCGGTGAGTCGCTGAAAACGGTTGATGTCGCCCCAGGCCGTTTTCCACGAGCCGAAGTCGGCAGTGAGTCTATCGGAAGCGTCCGCGACCGATTGCAGGAGCAAATTCGCAGGAGATTTTGTGCAGATGTAGTCGCTCAGGTAGATGCCGGATTTTCTTGCTTCAGGGCCGACGCGCTTCTGAATGTCTTCGCCCCAAAAAACCGCGAGCGAAGTCGGGACGGACTTCGCACCCCAACGTAGATCCCAGGTTCGCAACAGAGCGATTTGATCGGCGACTTTTGCTTTCAGCGGATCGCCAGCTGGAGCGTCGTCCCACGCTTTGAGTAAGCAAGCCAGAGGCTTTTCGAACCAGGTGAGGTAGCTGTCGTAGGCCGCGGCGACCAAGGAATCCAACGTGAAATCCTTTTTATTTTGGAGGACACGGATGGCATGGAGCCCGCGGGCACTTTCGCCTCCGGTTTCGACGTACGCGGGAAAGTCTTGCTTTTTCGGGCTGCTTGGGCCAGCGGCGGACCAGGGCCAGTTGTTCGAGTTGTAGAGCCAGCCACTCGCGGGATTCAGAAGACGAGGCGTTTCGTCCACGGAGAGGAGGCCTCTCCAGGCTGTGGCGGGGTTGCTGCCATCCACGGGCTTGGTCCAATCGAAGCTGGGGTCGCGGCGCGGAATAAAGTTGGCGTGGAAATAAGCAATGTCGCCATCGGCGTCGGCGAAGATGGTGTTGTTGGAAGAATTGGTGTGCAGCTCGAGCGTCTCGCGAAAATCCTTGTAGTTTCTGGTTTTGGTGCGCGAGTAGGACTGAATCAGAGCTTTCAACGGCTCCTGCATAATATGGATGGTGAGCCATTTGCCATCGGACTCGCCAATCACAGGGCCGTGAATGGAGTAGTAGACGGTGAATTTTTTGGCGCCCATGCCGGTAGCGGTTTTGTAGGGAACAGTGATTTCTTTTGTGACAAATCTGCGAGACGTGTCTCCGTCTTTGTAGACGAATGAATCGGGAGTTTCGGAGAGATGGGTTTTCTGGACCGTCTCCAGATAGAAGCTGAGTTGGCTGGCGCCGCTCGAAGTGTGCATCCAGCCGGCGCGGTCATTAAAACCCTGGTAGACAAAGAACTGGCCCCAGGTCACGGCGCCGTAAGCGTCGAGACCTTCGTCACTCACCATTTGCAATTCCGAACGGAAAAAGAAGGAGGTGTGGGGATTAATGAGCAGCAAAGCGTGATGCGCGGCCGTGTTCGAGGGAGCAATGGCAATGCCATTGGAGCCGCGGGGCTCTTCGTTTTCGTCGTCATCCGCGGCGGCCGAATGGGTCTCGGTCATGGGGACTTTGCCGTAAAAGGACTCAAGCTGGGCCAAATTTACGCGCTCGATGTCACCGCCTATGCTGCCTTCGGTGAAGCTGAGGGCCATCCAGGGCTCAAATTTTTTGATGACTCGTGGTTTCAGGGCAGGATGCTTCGCGAGATAAAAATTCAGGCCATCCGCCCAGGCGTTCATCAGTTTCTTAAGCCAGTCCGGGCTTGCGGAATAGATATTCTTCAGCGACTCGGGATCGATGAATATTTTCATCCGCAAGTCCTGATAGATTTTGGATTCGCCCTCGGCTTCGGCAAGACGGCCCATGGCGTTGAGGTAGTTCGTTTCGACGCGGTTGAAATCGTCTTCGGCCTGCGCGTAGATCATTCCAAAAACGGAGTCGGCGTCGGTCTTGCCGAAGATGTGGGCGATGCCCCAGTTGTCGCGAACGATGGTGATGTCGCGTGCCTCCTGCTCCCACCGTCCCGCGTCGGACTCGTTCGCTTCTTGTGATGACTGTGCGGCAAAGCAGGAGATTGAGGTTGTGAGAATCACTGTCAAGACAAACGCAAGCTTCTTCATAATTCCCCTCAAGGAGACTGCGTCAGGGCTTAGCGTTTGGAGAGAAAAATCCGATGGGCAGATCCCGAGCCGTGCGCAGGCCGGCCGGGGCATCCAAAATGACGGGGATAGAATTGACAACAACGGAGGCGGTCGCAACATCGCCGTGCGTTCCGCCAGGAATGATCAGGCTGATGTTGGGGTGGCCAGTGAGTGAAACTGTGTCAGACGGATCCTTTGCGCCAACGTACATTTGCAATTCGAGGTAGATAAGCTCCTTGCCTGCGCTCGTGCCGCGGGCAATCTGATGAACACCGGCAGCCTGGCCGGCTTCCACCGTGAGGAATTCCGTTTTGACGCGATCCGTGGCGATTTTCGGCTCGATGGTTTCGGTGATTTCGTCTACGGGTAAGTTCAGGCTGTCGGCGATCATGGCTACGGACTCCGGCAGGCCGACATGCTTGATCACGCCCTCTTTGACCTGCGCGCGGAATTCGTCTTCCGTCATTCCGGCCCCAATTTTTTTCTGCAGAGGCAGGCGACGCTTACCGCCATCCACGATGCGAACGGCTTTGGCGTGCTCGATGCGCTGCGAAACAGCGGCAAGGGTAATCACCAGCTTGTCCATGACAAAACCTGGGTTTACGCCCGTGCCGACCAGAGCGACCCCCCAGTCCTTGGCGGCTTTATCAAGCTGGGCCGAGAGGCCGGGATACGTGCGAAGAGGATAAGAGAGCTCTTCGCACGTGGAGACGATGCAGGATTCCGCTTCAAGGCAGGCGAGCAATTGGTCCATCACTTTGGGCAGGGAAGAAGATGTGGAGTGAATGACGACATCGGCGGCTTGTTCAAGGACTTCCTTTGCGTCGGAGGAGACCTTGACGCCCCAGGGAGCGTCGGTCGCGCCGGTCACTTCGCCGAGGTCGTGGCCCACTTTTGCGGGGTCGGTGTCAATCGCGCCGATGATTTCAATGGCTTGTTTTTCGCGCATAAGCCGGGCGATAGAGGCGCCGATGGGACCGACACCGTATTGAATCACTCGAATCTTCTTCTTCACAATTCCCCCGTGGATATTCGAAGCACAACACAATGAGGATTTTGGCCCGAAAAGAAACCTCTACCATAGTCGAATTTGGGGATGCATTCAACGATGAACGAGGACGTTTGCCAGGGCGAACAGCGGTCAACGACAAGAACGCAGCAGCTTCAATGTGCGCCGCGTCGTTTTGGCAATCCGGCAAGTTGCCCACCCCTGGCGACGAGGCTCATAATGGAAGCGCCAAAGCCCGCTTTCGGAGGTCTTACGGCCATGCCAGCAAAGAAATTGACCGATACCGAAGTGCAAGCACTGCTGCCGAAACTGCATGGCTGGAAAGTCGTCAACGGGAAGTTGCATCAGGAGTACGTCTGCAAGGATTTCGTGACGGCTTTTGGAAACATGACGCGGGTTGCGCTGGTGGCCGAAGCGATGAACCATCATCCGGAATGGTTTAACGTGTGGAACAAAGTGGTGATTGATTTGATCACACACAGCGCCAAGGGCATAAGTGACTACGACTTTGTGCTCGCGGAGAAAATTGAAGAGATTTTCACATCCGCTCGAGCCGCCCATCCTGGCACTCTGTGACGACCCAAAGCCCGTGGATGGCTGGTTCCAGTCGGCAGTAGCAGATCGGCATCCCACGCGCGAAGGTCTATTGACTCTTTCCGCGGGTACGGCAGAATAGCGTTACCCTTCCAGATCGTCTCGAAGTCTGTCGTATCGAAGACTGTCCTCTCCAGTCCAACTAAACGCTGTACGCAAAGAAGATACACATGGGGCGAATTGTTTCCAGGCGACTGCCCTTGTCGTCCCTCGCCGAGCCTGGGTATGGGGCGCGCATGGAAGGATGACAACATGAGCGAGAAGAAATATCGCGTGCTGCTTGCGGAGAGCGCATCGGGGGAAGCCGCAGAGTCCCTCCGCGTGCTTTATCCTGAGCCTGACGGCAATCTGCAACTGAATGTTGTTTCGACGATTCCGACTTTGCTTGCGACGATCGAGCTAGCAGCTCCCGAGACGATCTTTTTTGATCTGTCGCTGGGACGGCCAGATCCCCTGGACGCGGTGCGCCGAATCCACCGAGCCGCACCTGGAATCCCGCTCATCGTGTTTGCGGATGTCGAAGACAAACACTATGCATCGCGAAGCATCTCGGAAGGAGCGATTGACTATCTCCTGAAGGGATTCATGGATACGCGGACGATCCAGCGTGTATTGCGAACAGCTTTGGAACGAAACACGCTCGAAGGGCTCGCCGATCTGTTGCGAGATCCGCTCACCGCACTCTACAACAGGGAGGGGTTCACGACGCTGGGAGCAAGGGCCATTGAAGAAGCGACGCGGTCGGACGGCATGCTGGTACTTCTCTGTGCGCTGATTGAAAATTTCACTGCGATACACCACGACTTCGGCCCAGGAGCAAGCGAGGAAATAACGCTCGAGACGGCGGACCTTCTTGGAGCCTGCTTCCGTAGAAGTGACTTTCTGGCCCGACTTGGGAAAGCGCAGTTTGGCGCGGTCGCTGTGGATGCAGTGGAGCCCAGTGCATCGATTCTGCGCCAGCGAGTCGAATCGCGGCTGGCCATCCACAATCAAAGCATTCAGCCCTGGGGGCCTCTGGTCCTGCGGACTAGCGTGGGTTACTGGGGTGCAAACGACACGAGAAGTTTCCAGGAGTTTCTCGATGCGGTGGAAAGCGAACTCCGACAGCCAGAAGCGGCTGAGGAGTTCTTGAATGGTCCGGGTGGTAATAGCAGAACAGCGCGCGACATATGCCAGTGATTCGTGAACAAGAATTCTGCGCAAGAGCATCCCTTGGCAAGGAGATCATTCCGTTGATGCAGATCAACAGCAGAAATTCCGGCCAGCCTGCGATGAGTTGTTTATGAAATCCATACTGCTCGATGAACTGACCAGTACAGGCAGTTCAACGCCGGTGCATTTGCTGATTCTTGAAAACGAGCCGCAGGACGTGGATTTAGCGCTCCTTGAATTGAGAGCATCCGGCTTTGAAGTGAAGTACACGCTATCGCAAGACAAGGAACAATATCTCTCCGCGCTGAAAGACGGAGAGTTTGACGCGATACTGGCGGACTATAGGCTGCCAAGCTGGACGGGGCTCGACGCACTCAGGGAATTGCGAGCCAGCGGCAAAGACATCCCTTTCCTGCTGGTCACAGGCACCTTGGGGGAGGAAGCTGCCGTGGAGTGCATCAAGCAAGGCGTAAACGACTATATTCTGAAGGACCACCTGGTACGCTTGCCAGCAGCGCTGAAGCGCGCGCTTAAAGAAAAAAGACTGCGCGACGAAAACGCGAAAGCGTATCGAGCGCTGGCAGAAAGCGAAGCGCGCGCCCGCGAACAATTCGCGGAACTCGAACAGATTTACCGAACCGCACCCATCGGCCTCGCCGTTTATGGGCCTGACCTGCGTTATCTACGCGTGAACGAACAAATGGCCCGCATCAATGGCGTCCCCGCGGACCAGCATCCTGGCCAGATGACGCGAGATGTACACCCGGACGTCGCCAAGGCAGTCGAATATTACCTGAGACGCGTTTTTTCGCGCGGGGAATCCATCCAAAACGTGGAAATTCAGAGCACTCCGCACGTCCTGAACGGACCTGCCCGTACTTGGCTGGTGAGCTTTCATCCGCTGCGTGGGGACAGCGGCATGATCTTCGCGATCAGTGTCGTGGTCCTGGAAATCACGGAGCGCAAACGGGCGGAAGAGGCGTTGGCATTCTCTGAGGCGCGGAACCGTGATTTTGTCGAGAATACGGTTTACGGCATTTTTCGCATTTCTCCCGAAGGAACATTCCTAGATCCCAATCCAGCGCTTCTCCGCATTCTGGGTTGTTCCTCCAGTGACGAATTAGGCTCTCCCGCTTTGGTGCGGGACTTGTTCCGATATCCGACGCAATACGCGGAATGCATGGCGGCCTGCCGGCAGGAGGGACGCGTTCATGGAATGGAAACAGAATGGCGCAGGCGAGATGGGGGAATGGTTGTAATTCGCCTGCACCTGCGTTGGCTTTCCGGTTCAGAATCAATCGCCGTAGCGGAGGTGATTGCCGAAGATGTTACGGAAGTGAGGGCGATGGAACGGCAGCTTCACCAGTCGCAGAAGTTCGAAGCCGTGGGCCAATTGGCCGGCGGGGTAGCGCATGATTTCAACAACGTGGTCGGCGCGATTCTGGGCTGGGCCGAGTTGGGATTCGATCAAAGCCGCAGCCACCCACAAATCGCGGAGCGGTTCGCACGCATTCGCGAACAGGCCGAAAGGGCCGCGGCACTAACGCGTGAGTTGCTCGCTTTTGCCCGGCGTCAGGTGTTGCAACCGCGGACCGTGGACTTGAACGCCGTCACCAGCGACCTGGCCAGTTTCCTCGACAAAGTTATCCGCAAGGACATCGAGTTGAAGGTCGTCAACGCGCCGCTTGATCCCATCAAGGCCGATCCAACGCAGATCGAACAAGTGTTGATGAATCTTTGCTTGAATGCGCGAGATGCGATGCCGCAGGGAGGCAGGCTGCTCATCGAAACCGAAATGGTGGATGTGGATGAGCCCTATTGCCGATTCTATCCCTACGCCACGGTGGGCCGTTATGTGGTTTTGTCCGTGTCCGACAGCGGTGTCGGCATGGATGCAGAAATGCGCGAGCACATTTTCGAGCCATTTTTCTCGACAAAGGATCACGGAAAAAATAGCGGCATGGGGCTGGCAACGGCATATGGCATCGTCAAGCAGCACGGCGGTTTCATTCACGTCTATAGCGAGCCGGGTCAGGGCAGTCTCTTCCGCGTGTATTTGCCCGCGGCACAATCGCTGAAGACCGAGGCTTCCACTCCGCAAACACGAGCGCCGTCCATGGCTGTT
>Ga0335076_10008406_pt1 | contig 10424 bp, 12 predicted proteins | sample Lox_Sample_25_FD_206717 | JGI IMG/M metagenome (GOLD analysis project Ga0335076, IMG submission 206717) | Soil microbial communities from Loxahatchee National Wildlife Refuge, Florida, United States - Lox_Sample_2.5 | ecosystem: Environmental > Terrestrial > Soil > Wetlands | place: USA...
CACCGGGTTGCCCAGCGGGTCGCGGGTCACGAACATCTCCTGGTCTTCCCAGTCCTCGTAGTACGAGCTGCCGAGCAGGATGCGGATGCCCAGGTTGATGTCGACCAGGTCGTTGGTGAGCAGCTGCCCGTCCCGGATGACGCCGGGGCTGACGAACATCTTCCGGCCCCAGTCCGTCATGTGGTCGTAGCGGAAGTCGCAGTACTCGGGGTCGTTCAGGCTGCCCCAGCAGACCATGTCGGCCCGCCTGCGGCCGACCTCCTCGTAGCCGGGCAGGGCCTCGTAGAAGAAGTCGAACAGGTCATTGTGCAGCGGCACCACGCGCTTCATGAACTCCACGTAGCGCATCAGCCGGGTCAGGTAGTCGGTGAACAGCTGGACCGTCGGGGTGGTGCCGACGCCGCCCGGGTACAGCGTGGACGGGTGCACGTGGCGCCCTTCCATCAGGCAGAACATCTCCCGGGTGGACCGGCTGACCTGGAGCGCCTCCCGGTAGAAGTCGCCTTCCAGCGGGTTCAGCGCGCGCATGATGTCGCCGATGGTCCGGTAGCCGTGATCGCCGGCGTGCGGCGCCTCGGTGCTGTTCGCCCGCTCCAGCACACCCGGGTTGGTCTCGCCGACCATCCGTTCGCAGAAGTCCACCCCGACCAGGTTCTCCTGGAAGATGTTGTGGTCGAACATGTACTCGGCGGCCTCACCCAGGTTGATGATCCACTCGCCCAGGTGCGGCGGCCGGACCCCGTAGGCCATGTTCTGGTTGTAGACCGAGCAGGTCGCGTGGTTGTCACCGCAGATGCCGCAGATGCGGCTGGTGATGAAGTGCGCGTCCCGCGGGTCCTTGCCCTTCATGAAGATGCTGTAGCCACGGAAGATCGACGAGGTGCTGTAGCACTCGACGACCCGCTTCTGCTTGAAGTCGATCTTGGTGTAGATGCCCAGGCTGCCCACGATCCGCGTGATGGGATCCCAGTTCATCTCGACGATGCCGGTGTCCTCGGCAGTAGTCATCGTTCATCCCTCTCGCTGCTGGCCGGCGCCTGCCCGCCGGGCGGCGCTTGTCGGTACTACCGGGTACTGCCGGTCACCAGGGCTTCTGGTAGCCCGTGAGCAGGTCGTTGCCCTTCTTCCGCCACTTGGGCTCTTCGTCGGCGGTCTTGGCGGTGAAGCCGCGGAGGGTACGGATCACCGTCCCATAGAGCGTGGAGGCCGTGGTGGAGACCCGCGCGCCCGGCGGTTCGTCCATGAACGGCATGAACTTGTCCGGGAAGCCCGGCATCGTGCAGGCGATGCAGATGCCGCCCACGTTGGGGCAGCCGCCGACGCCGTTGATCCAGCCCCGCTTGGGCACGTTGCACTTGACCACCGGCCCCCAGCAGCCGAGCTTGACCAGGCACTTCGGCGAGCCGTAGTCGGTCGCGAAGTCGCCCTGCTCGTAGTAGCCGGCCCGGTCACATCCTTCGTGCACGGTCGCACCGAACAGCCAGTTGGGCCGGAGCGCCTCGTCCAGCGGGATCATCGGGGCCTGCCCGGCCACCTGGTAGAGCAGGTACAGGATGGTCTCCGACAGGTTGTCCGGATGAGTCGGGCAGCCGGGCACGCAGACGATCGGCAGGCCCGCCTTGGACCGCCAGTCCCAGCCCAGGTAGTCCGGCACACCCATGGCGCCGGTGGGATTGCCGGACATGGCGTGAATGCCGCCGTAGGTGGCGCAGGTCCCGGCGGCCAGGATCGCGGTCGCCTTGGGCGCCAGCCGGTCCAGCCATTCGTTGGTCGTCATCGGCTGACCGGTGGCTGGGTTGTTGCCGAACCCGCACCAGTACCCCTCAGGCTTGATCGCCTCGTTGGGGATCGAGCCCTCCACGACCAGGACGAACGGATCCAGTTCGCCGCGGTCCGCCTTCCACCACCATTCGATGAAGTTGTCCGCCCCCTGTTCCGGCCCGCACTCGAAGTCGATCAGCGGCCAGTGCACCGCGACCTTGGGCAGCCCGGGCAGCGCGCCCAGGGCGATTTCCTCGATGCTTGGCTGGGTGGCCGCGGTGAGCGCGACCGAGTCCCCGTCGCAGCCGAGTCCCCCGTTCATCCAGAGGATGTGCACGACCGGCTCGGTGGCCGACCCCGCCGATGTGTCGCTGGCTTGTGCGGCTGTGGCCATCGCCCAGCCACCCCCTCGCTGTGGTTCGGGAACCTCACTGTGGAACGGTGACGCGAGTGCGCGTGCGGAGCGTGTGCCGCGCAGCACCATCTGGCCGCGGCAGGATGACACCGGGAATGCGCCGTCTGGCGGGCCCCGCAGACCGCCGGACGGCCAGGACCGTGGTGCGCGTGTAAGCGCCAGTGAAATGGGTCATGACCGGCCTTACCTGCATCATGCGCAGGTGTCGTCATGGTAAACCCCTCCACCATGCGTATCAAGGTGGTAGCGGCAGGTTGTCGGACATATCTGTCTGGCCGGTCCGACACACTTGGCCACGGTAGTTCGCTGACCAGGCGTATCAGTCGGCACAATGGACTAAATCCGCCCTTCCGTTAGCACGCTCCGTCGTAATGACGCGTACGCTGTGCTCAGGCCGAATGGGTTGCGGCCTGCAGTTGGTAAGGGAGATACCAGTGCCTGAGCTGGGGAACGGGCACGGGGATGGACCGATCCAGGTCGTCCCCGTCGTGGTGCTGTCGCAGACCTTCCCGGCCCGGCCGTCCTGGATCCCGGAGATCCGCGATTTTGTCCGCCGCTGCCTGGCCGAGTCGCCGCTGACCGACGAGGGCAACCGGGAGGTCGGCGAGACCGTGTTCCGCGCCCTGCTGGACGCGGCCGGGCCGACCGGCGCGATCCAGGTCTCGTTCCGCATCTTCCCCGAGCACGTCGAGGTGGACGTGCTGCACTCCAACCAGCCTCCGGAGGAGCTGGTCAGCCGGAACCTCGCGGTCACGCCGCGGGCCGCCGCGGCCGGCACCGGCCCGGCCAGCGTGCCCGCCACCGCCCCGGCCGTGATGGAGAAGGACGCCGCGGGCCGGCCCGCGACGTTCGCCGACTGGATGTCCACCGCGCTGCGCCGGGAAGGGCTCACCCAGGAAGCGGCCGCCCGGCAGCTCGGGGTCTCGGTCAAGACGGTCGGCCGCTGGGTCGGCGGCGAGACCGAGCCGCGGCTGCGCGACCTCCGCCGCATCCAGGAACTCTTCGGCGACCTGCCGTTCCCCTAGCCGGGGATGCCACCGCGTCCCCGGACACCGGGACGGCGGGACACACCTGGGAGTGCCCCGCCTCCCCGGCGGACATCCGCCCACCGGACCTGGCCACCCACCGGCGGGCGCCGCCCCCTCCCGACCCCAGTTACGGCGCCAGCGCCGCCCGGCCCGGAACGCAGGTGGGCTCCAGCGGCGCAGGTACATCATTAACCCGGCAGGCCAGATCTGTCTCTTCCTTTGGGCTGGACGTCCCCCCACAAGTGTCCTACGGTTCTGCCATGGCAGTTCCTACAGGACGCTACCGGCTGGGCACGAAGAGCGGCCGGATTGTCCTGCGCACGTACCGCGATGGGCTGGCCGCCACCGCCGGGCATGATCTGGTCATTGACCTGCCCAGCTGGTCGGGCGAGCTCATCGTGGATGATGACAAGGCACCTGAAGCGCTCGAAGTGCATGTCGACATCGGCGCGCTGAAAGTCCGGGACGGAACCGGCGGCCTGAAGCCGCTGACCGACCGCGACCGGAACGAGATCGCCACCACCGCACGCCGCCTGCTGTCCACCGAACGGCACCCGGAGGCGGTGTTCACCGCGACCCGGTTCGAGTTCGGTGGTGAGAGCGGGGTCATCGAGGGGAACTTGTCCCTGAAGGGGGTGTCCCGGCCGTTCCGGCTCCAGGTAACCCAGTCCGACCTGGGTACGTACCGGGGGACGGGAACGGTCGTACAGTCGGCCTATGGCATCAAGCCGTACACGGCGTTCTTCGGCGCGCTGAAGGTCCGTGACACGGTCGATGTCGAGGTCGAGGCCACGATTCCGGCGTCGGGAGACGACACGGCCTGAGACTCTCCCCGCGGGATGGCGGCGCAGCAGAGCGGAGGAAGTGACCCCCAGGACATGACCACAGTGCCGCCGGCGCCATTGCGGGACGATGACGTCGCCAGGTTGTTCGACCGCCGGACGGCCCCGCTCAGGGAGTTCGCCGAGCACGCGGGCACGGTCGCGGCTGCCTGTCATGACATGGCGGTCCGGTTCCATTCCGGCGGCAAGCTCGTCGTGTTCGGCGCCGGGCCGTCCTGCCCGGACGGCCAGCACGTGGCGGTGGAGTTCATGCACCCGGTGATCGTCGGCAAGCGGGCTCTGCCGGCCATCTCGCTGACCGCGGACGCGGCCACGGTCACCGGCATCGCCGAACGGGACGGGCTGGGTGCGATCTTCGCGCATCAGCTCCGCTACCTGGCCACGCCGGCCGACATCGCGCTGGGCATCTCGGCCGACGGCAACTCGGAGAGCGTGCTGAACGGGCTGCTCACCGCGCACGGCATGGGCATGCTGACGATCGCGCTGGCCGGGGCGGGCGGTGGCACCATCGGCGGCAGCCCGGCCGTGGATCACCTCATCGCGACGACGGCGGCCGACCCGCGGGTCGTCAAGGAGGTCCAGGTGACCGCGTACCACGTGCTGTGGGAACTGGTGCACGTGTTTTTCGAGCAGCCTGGGGTGCTCGGCCCGGCGGTGGTGTCATGAGCAGGGCGTCATGACTGCCGAGGCCTATCCGAATTTGCCGGGGGGTTCCGGGGGGTCGTCCCCCCGGGCTAGCCGCTGCACCGGCGACGTCTGCATCACCTGCTCGGACACCGCCGTCCAGGTCCGGGTGGCCCGGCTGCTGCCCGACGGGCTGGCCCTGGTGGACACCGGCGCCGGCCAGGAGGAGGTCAGCGTCGCCCTGGTCAGCGCGCAGGTCGGGGACACCATCCTGGTGCACGCGGGCGAGGCCATCGGGGTGGTGACCGAGCCGTGACCACCAGCCACGGCCAGGACAGCGCCGCGGAGATGGCGTCGCTGTACCCGTTCCTGTACGCCGGGGAGCAGGGCAGCCTGGACGCGGTGCTGAAGGAAGTGCGTGAGTCCACCGCGGCCAAGGCCGCGGAGATCGTCGAATTGCGGTCCGTCATCGCCGGGCGGGACACCGCCCGGCTGATCTCCTGCGCCGAGGCCATGGCCGCGCGGTTCGCGGCGGGCGGCCGGCTGCTCGCGTTCGGCAACGGCGGCAGCGCCACCGACGCGCAGGAACTGGCCTCGCTGTTCCTCGACCCGGGTGCCGCGGAGCGGCCGCTGCCCGCGTTCTGCCTGGCCAACGACACCGCAGTGATCACCGCGCTGTGCAACGACATCGGCGTCGAAGTGATCTTCGCCCGGCAGATCGCCGCGCTGGCCCAGCCGCAGGACATCGCGGTCGGCCTGTCCACCAGCGGCAACTCGGAGAACCTGCTGCGCGGGCTGGACGAGGCGACCCGGCGCGGGCTGCTCACCGTGGGCATCGCCGGCTACGACGGCGGGAAAATGGCCGAGCTGGACAGCCTGGACTACCTGTTCGTGGCGCCGTCGTCCTCGGTGCACCGGATCCAGGAGGCCCAGACCACCATCTACCACCTGCTCTGGGAGCTCACCGTGCGGGCCTTCGGTGATGCCCGGTGACCGGCGCCGGGACCGGCACCGGGACCGGCCGGACCCTGGTCGCCTGCCTGGGCAACATCTTCCTCAGCGATGACGGCTTCGGCGTGGAAGTGGCCCGGCGGCTGGGCCGCTGCCAGCTGCCCGGCGGGGTCCGCGTCACCGACTACGGCATCCGCGGCATGCACCTGGCCTACGACCTGGCCGAGGGGTTCGACAGTACGATCCTGGTCGACGCCACCCAGCGCGGCGGCGAGCCAGGCACGGTGTACCTCATCGAGCCTGACCCGGCTACCGACGGCACCAGCCCAGACCCGGACCCGGATGACGGCACCGCCGCCATGCTGGCCCGGATGAGCCTGCTGAACGCGCACGGCATGCAGCCCGACCTGGTGCTCAGCCTGGCCGGGACGCTGGGCGCGGAGGCCGGCCGGGTGCTGGTGGTGGGCTGCGAGCCGGCCAGCCTGGAGGAGGGGATCGGGCTGAGCGCACCAGTGGCGGCCGCCGTGGACGACGCGGTACGGATGGTCACGAAGCTAGTCACCGCGGAGCCAGCGGAAAACGTCAATCCGGAGAGCACGAAGGGGTGATCGTATGTGCCTTGGCATACCCGGCGAGGTGATCGAGCTGCTGCCGGAACAGCCAGACCTGGCCCGGGTTGACGTGAGCGGGGTCAAGCGGGTGATCAATATCGGGCTGCTCGCGGACGACCCACCAGCCCCCGGCGAGTGGGTGCTCATTCACGTCGGCTTCGCGCTGTCCAAGATCGACGAAGCGGAGGCGGCCGCCGCGCTGCAGTTCCTGGAGGGGATCGGCCAGGCCTACGCGGACGAGCTAGCCGCGCTACAGGAATCCCGGATCGAATAGGAAGCGGGCCCGCGATGCGATTCGTTGATGAATTCCGGGACGCCGACAAGGCACACGCGCTCTCCGCGAAGATCGCGGAGCTGTGCGAGCCGGGGCGTCAGTACAAGCTGATGGAGGTGTGCGGCGGGCACACGCACACCATCTACAAGCACGGCCTGGAGGACTACCTGCCGGAGTCGATCACGCTGGTGCACGGCCCGGGCTGCCCGGTGTGCGTGATCCCGATGGGCCGGGTGGACGACGCCATGGCGCTGGCCGCCGAGCCGGACACCATCATGACCTCGTTCGGCGACATGATGCGGGTCCCGGGCAGCAAGGGGTCGTTCTTCGACGCCAAGGCAGCCGGCACCGACATCCGGATGGTGTACTCGCCGCTGGACTCGCTGAAGATCGCCCGGCAGAACCCGGACAAGCGGGTCGTGTTCATGGCCATCGGCTTCGAGACCACCACCCCATCCACCGCGATGACCGTGCTCCGCGCGGCCGCGGAAGGCCTGCAGAACTTCTCTGTGTTCTGCAACCACGTCACGATCATCCCGGCTATCAAGGCCATCCTGGACTCGCCCGATCTGCGGCTGGACGGCTTCATCGGCCCCGGCCACGTGTCCACGATCATCGGCTGCCGCCCGTATGAGTTCATCGCCCGCGACTACGGCAAGCCGGTCGTGGTGGCTGGTTTCGAGCCGCTGGACATCCTGCAGTCGATCTACCTGCTGATGCTGCAGCTGTCCGAGGGCCGTTCCGAGGTGGAGAACCAGTACACCCGGGTGGTGCCGTGGGACGGCAATCTGGCCGCGCTCAAGGCGATCACCCAGGTGATGGAGTTGCGGCCGTACTTCGAATGGCGCGGGCTCGGCTTCATCTCGCAGTCCGCGATGAAGATGCGCCCGGAGTACGCCGCGTTCGATGCCGAACTGCTCTATCAGGTGCCCGGGGTGCGGGTCGCCGACCCCAAGGCGTGCCAGTGCGGTGAGGTGCTCAAGGGCGTGCTCAAACCGTGGGAGTGCAAGGTGTTCGGCACCGCGTGCACGCCGGAGACGCCGATCGGCACCTGCATGGTCTCCCCCGAGGGCGCCTGCGCCGCCTACTACAACTTCGGCCGGCTGCACCGCCGCCGGGTGGTGGAAGTGAGCATCTCATGACCGACGGGGCCACCTGGGTCGACGAGGCGCTCCGCGAGCACGAGCGGGAAACCCGCTCGGCCGCCGGGCGCAAGGCAGCCACCGGCCCGGAACGCGAGCAGCAGGTGCTGGACCGGATCGACAAGGCCCGGCGGCGCCGGCCCAAGGTCCGCGAAGAGCGGATCACGATGGCGCACGGCTCCGGGGGCAAAGCGACCCAGACCCTGGTCGAGGCGGTGTTCCTGGACGCGTTCAGCAACGTCCTGCTGGAGCCGCTGGAAGACGCCGCCCAACTGCACGTGAACGGGTCGCGGGTGGCGTTCACCACCGATTCCTACGTGGTGTCGCCGCTGTTCTTTCCCGGCGGTGACATCGGTGACCTCGCGGTCAACGGGACCGTCAACGACCTGGCCGTGTCCGGCGCCACCCCGCTGTACCTGTCGGCCGGCTTCATCCTGGAAGAGGGCTTCCCGGTCGCCGACCTGACCCGGATCGTGGCCTCGATGAAGGCGGCCGCGGAAACGGCCGGCGTGCAGGTGGTCACCGGGGACACCAAGGTGGTGCAGAAGGGCAAGGCGGACGGCTGCTACATCAACACGGCCGGGATCGGCGTGATCGAGCACGACGTATCGCTGGGCGTGGCCAACGCGCAGCCCGGCGACGTGATCATCGTGTCCGGGCCGATCGGCGAGCACGGCGTGACCATCATGCTGGCCCGGGGTGAGCTGGACATCGAGGCCGACCTGGCCTCGGACACCGCCCCGCTGAACGGCCTGATCGCGGACGTGCTGTCGGCAACCACCGGGGTCCGCGCGCTGCGCGACGCCACCCGCGGCGGAGTGGCCACCATCCTCAACGAGGTGGCCACCTCGGCCGGGGTCGGCGTGCGGGTCAACGAGGACGCCATCCCGGTCTCCACGGTCGTCCGCGGCGCGTCCGAACTGCTCGGCATCGACCCGATGTACGTGGCCTGCGAGGGCCGGCTGGTCGCGGTGGTCGCCCCGGACCAGGCCGCCACCGCGCTGGCCGCGCTGCGCGCCCACCCGCTCGGCGCGCAGGCCGCGGTCATCGGCGAGGTCACCGCGGAGCCGCCGGGGGCGGTACTGCTGAAGACCGCGTTCGGCGGCACCCGGATCGTGGACCTGCTGGTCGGCGACCCGCTGCCCAGGATCTGCTAACGACAGGCAACGAGTGCACGAACTGGCCATTACCGAGAGCGTCGTGCAGGCCGTCACCGAGCGGCTGCCCGACGCCACCATCCGCTGCGTCTACCTGGAGATCGGCCCGCTGTCCGGCGTGGTCACCGACTCGGTGCGGTTCTGCTTCGACCTGGTGACCGAGGGGACCAACCTGGCCGGCGCCAAGCTGGAGATCAGCCAGCCCACCGTCCGCTGCCACTGCGGCGACTGCGGCCGCGAGTTCGTGCCGGACGGGCCGATCCCGCTGTGCCCGTGCGGCAGCGCCGCCGTGGCCGTGCTGTCCGGTGACGAACTGCGGATCACCGCGGTGGAGGTGATGTCCTGAGATGTGCGCCACCTGCGGCTGCGACGACGAGGTCAATGTCCGGGTGCTCGGCCCGCAGGGCGTTCCCGAGCCCAGCCATGAGCATGAGCATCCCCATGAGCACGGGCATGAGCATGAGCACCAGCCGGTCCGCACCGTCGTGCTGCAGCAGAAAGTGCTGGCCAAGAACGACAGCCTGGCCGCCGCGAACCGCGCCTGGCTGACCAGCCAGGACATCCTCGCGGTCAACCTGATGAGCGCACCGGGCGCGGGCAAGACCACGCTGCTCGAGCGGACCGCGCGGGAGGCGGGCGCCGAACTCGGGCTGGCCGTCATCGAGGGGGATCAGGAGACCACCCTGGACGCGGCCCGGATCGAGGCAGCCGGCTGCCCGGTCGCACAGATCAATACCGGGGCCGGCTGCCACCTGGACGCCAGCATGGTGGCCCGCGGACTGCGCGCGCTCCACCCCCGGCCGGGCTCGCTGCTCGTCATCGAGAACGTGGGCAACCTGGTCTGCCCGGCCTTGTTCGATCTCGGCGAAGCGGCCCGGGTGGTCATTTCCTCGGTCACCGAGGGCGCGGACAAGCCGGCCAAGTACCCGCAGATGTTCCGCGGCGCGGATCTCGTCCTGCTCAGCAAGGTGGACCTGCTGCCGTACCTGGACTTCGACACCGCGCGGCACGCCGCCGACCTGGCCCGGATCAGCCCGCGGACGCGGATCCTGCCGGTCTCCGCGCGCACCGGGGAGGGCCTGCCCGCCTGGTACGACTGGCTGCGCAGAAAAGCTCGCTAACTGGCATTTTTCGCCCACGCACGCACAGCGGCGCGCGTGGGCTGAGCCAATCGTCTCACCCGTGACGGGTGATGCCACATGTTGCTCACGCGCCAATGCTTAACGGACCGGGCCTCCGCCTATCGGCCTGACCGCGGAGCGTCCAGGCGCAAAGGAGACAGAATGCTTCTCGCCACTTCGTCCAACTATCCAGTGCTAGATCTTTTCTGGACGATCATCGAGTTTTTCCTGTGGGTGATCTGGATCTGGATCCTGATCATGATCTTCATTGACATCTTCCGCAGCCATGATCTGTCCGGCTGGGCCAAAGCCCTGTGGTTCCTGTTCGTCCTGTTCATCCCGCTCATCGGGGTACTGGTCTACTTGATCGTCCGGGGTGGCTCGATGCACGAGCGGTCGGTCCGCCAGGCGCAACGAGAAGCCGATGCGTTCTACGCCAGCTACGGACGGCACGCCGCCCCAGGCGGTGACGGCGGCGGCAGCAGCACCGCGGACCAG
>Ga0335076_10008407_pt1 | contig 10424 bp, 5 predicted proteins | sample Lox_Sample_25_FD_206717 | JGI IMG/M metagenome (GOLD analysis project Ga0335076, IMG submission 206717) | Soil microbial communities from Loxahatchee National Wildlife Refuge, Florida, United States - Lox_Sample_2.5 | ecosystem: Environmental > Terrestrial > Soil > Wetlands | place: USA: Florida...
GTTGTCGAAACCGGCAGCGCCTTCGGCGACAGCGGCGTGCCCGAAACATTGCAGGCGTCGCTGCTGGCGCGGCTCGACCGGCTGGGATCCGAAACCAAGGAAGTCGCTCAGATCGCGGCGGTGATCGGACGGGAGTTCGGCAGCGAGCTGCTGGGCGTGGTGGCGGGGAAATCGAGGGAGGCGCTTGCCTCCGCTCTCGAGCGACTGGTCGCCTCGCATATCGCGTTGCCCACGGGCGCCGCGACGCGCGGCGCCTATATGTTCCGGCACGCGCTCATCCAGGACGCGGCCTATCAATCGCTGCTGCTCAGCCGGCGACGCCAGCACCACGCCGAAATCGCGCGGGCGCTGGAAAGCGGATTTCCAGAAGTGGTGGAAGGCCAGCCTGATCTGATCGCCCAGCACTACATGGCGGCAGCGGCGCCGGAGCAGGCCATCCCATACTGGGTGAAGGCAGGCGAGCGGGCTCTGGCGCGCTCCGCCTATCTCGAGCCGCTGGCCCATTTCGAGCAGGCGCTGCAGATCGCGCGCGCCTTGCCCGAGACCTCGAGCCGATCCCACCAGCTTTTGCATCTGCTGACCCTCGTCGGCGAGGCCCGTCTCCGGGTGTTGCGCCTGCAGGAGGCGCTGCAGAGCTTCACGGAAGCGGCCGCCCTTGCCCGCACGATCGGCGCCCCGGCCGATCTGGCGCGGGCCGCATTGGGGGCGGAGGAAACCGAAGTCTATATGGGCGTCATCGGCGACTCCCCCGGCCTACTCGAAGCGGCGCTCGCGGCGCTCGGCGAAAGCGATGATGCCCTGCGCTGCCGCGTCCTGGGCCATCTCGGCCGGGTCTCGTTCAAGCTCGGCGACTTCGACCGGGCATCCGCGCTGATGCGCGAGGCCACGGATCTGGCGCGCCGGCTTGGCGACCGCCGCGCGCTCTTCGACGCGTTGGATTGCGCCTACATCGCCACGACAGGCCGACCCTGTGCCGCGCCGGAGTTCCCGGCGTGGCGCGCCACTCTCGATGAGATGACCGCGACCGCAGACGAGATCGGCAACCGCCCGGAACTGATTGTGCGCGCCAACGCCTTTGCCATGGTCGGCTGCCTCGAGATGGGCGATCTGGCGGCTTTCGAAGACCGCCTCGCGCGCCGCCACACCCTGTTCGAAGGCGCGCCAATGGACTTGTACGGGCTCAACAGCACGGAGGCGATGCGGGCGATCCTGCACGGCGATTTCGCGGCGGCTGAGCGCCTATCGGAAGAGGCGCTGCACACTCCGGCCGGCGTCGACGACGAGGTCGTCACCGGGGTATACGGCATGCAGATGTTCACGATCCGTCGTGAGCAAGGCCGGCTCGCCGAGGTCGCCCCTCTGGTAAAGCGCTTTGCCGCCGAGAAATCCCGCGACCCGGTTTGGGGCCCGGGTCTTGCCTTGATCGCGGCGGACCTCGGCTTTACCCAGGCGGCACAAAAGACGTTCGGCAAGATCGCCGCGGACGGGTTTGCGCTGCCGGTCGATGCCAGGCGCAACATCACGCTCTGCTATCTCGCCGAGGTCTGCACCCGCCTTGGCGATGCGGATCACGCCGAACGGCTCTATGCGCTGCTGCGGCCCTACCAGGACATCGCCGTCGTCGTGCCGATCGCCACCGTCTGCTGCGGGGCCAATGCGCGCTATCTCGGCATGCTGGCGTCGGCGCTGCACGACTGGACGACTGCCGAAGCGCATTTCGAGGCGGCGTTGGACATGGACGAACGACTGCGCGCTTGGCCGTGGCTTGCTCATACCAAGCATGAGTTCGCGCTGATGCTCCGCGAGCGCGGCAGGCCGGGCGACCAGGATCGAGCCGACGCCCTCCTTGCCGCGGCGTTGGCGAGCGCGGAGCGGTTCGGAATGGGTGCTCTCGCGGCCAAGATCGGAGCGCTCGGGGCGCCAACGGCAAAGTCTGCATCCCAGGGCAGTTGAGCGAGAAAGGAGGTTCCCGATGCCGCGCTTTTTGATCGAGCGGAATTTCGCCGAGCGATTGGAGCTCACGACGGAGGTCGCCGCCGCCGTCAAGGAGATCAACGACGAGGAGGGCGTAAAGTGGGTGTTCTCGTTCTTAAGTCCTGACAAACGCAAGACATACTGCCTGTATGAGGCGCCGAACGCGGACGCCATTCGGGCTGCGGCGCGGAAGCTCAACATCCCGGCCGACGTCGTGATCGAGGTTGAAGAGGTGCGACCCGAAATGTTTGCCTGATGTCGCCGGCCTTTCCAGCCGGCGATTAAGAAAGCGCTGGGGCAAACAGCGGTGCGTCCTTCGACTGCTCGCTACGCTCGCGCGCAGGATGAGGAGATTTTCTTTGTGCCACAAAAAATTTTCCTCATCCTGAGCTTGTCGAAGGACGCACTGCGGATGTGCAAGCACATGGCCGGAGAATAGTCCGCACGGTGCAGGCTCCCGCGGTTGCTGGCGCAACCGCTGACGCCCGCGGGCGACGACGCCTGCGGCGTCGCGCCTACTCTGCCGCGATCGCCCCGCGCTCCCCGAGCTGCCGCAAGCATCGGTCGATCCACAGCTTCGTCAGCTTCTCCTCGACCGCGTTCTGGCCCAGGCGCTCACGCAGCACGGCGAAATCGACGAGGTCGAGCGGCTGGTCCTGGTTGAAGCAGGAGAACACCACCGTTTCGGCGCCGGTTTCGGGATCCTTGTGCAGCTGCAGGCACTGGGCGCAGATTTCCTTCATCATGCATTGCATCGGCGAGTTGATCGAGGCGATGGCGCGGTGTCCCGCTTTGAGATAAGGCGCGAGCACGCCGTGCCGCGCCACGGCGACGGCGTTCATCATCGCATCGGAGCCGATGGCGATGAGCCGGTCGGCGGCGGCGAGCGGGAGTGACGGCGCGCCGAACCGGCCGGCGCCATAGGCCGCCATGGCTTGCACGATATTCCCGACGAAGGTGCGGTCCTGCGGCCGCGTCGGCTGGAAGCCCGGCGCTTCGTCGCAGCACCACACCACGACATCCGCCGCCTTCTCGATCTCCTCGACCTTGTAGCGGTCCTGGCGCTTCTTGTAGCCGGCGAAATAAAGCACCTTCGAGCCATTGCGGCGCAGCGCCTGGCCGATCGAGAACAGCACCGCATTGCCGAGCCCGCCGCCGATGAGGGCCACGGTTTCGCCGGGCGGCGTCTCGGTCGGCGTGCCGGTCGGACCCATCAGGATCACCGGCTCGCCCGGCGCCAGCAGAGTGCAGAGATCGGAAGAGCCGCCCATCTCCAGCACGATGGTCGAGAGCAGGCCCTTCTCCGGGTCGACCGAGGCGCCGGTGAGCGCGATGCCTTCCATGGCGAGCGTCGTGCCGTCGACGCGCTTGGCGAGGCGCTCGTAATTCTGCAGCCGATAGAACTGGCCCGGCTTGAACGCGCGCGCCGCCATCGGCGCCCGCACCACCACCTCGACGATGCTCGGCGTCAGCCGCTCGACCCGCTCGACCGTGGCGCGCAGCTCGTCATCGAGGCGCGCGATGAGCGCCGCCGGCGCCGGCGCGGCCGGAGCGCGGCGCGCGAGCACGCGGCTCACCACGGGATAGCCCTGCTTCGCGCCGCCCATCGCCTTCACCACATTGCCGGCAAAGGAGGGATGCAGATCGCCGAAGAAGCTGATGGCGCGGCCATCGGGGCGCAGGCTCATCAGCACGCGGACCGCCGAAGGCTTGGCGACGCGCTCGGGCTCGACCGGGTGGCCGTCCTCATCGCAGGCCTGGAAGTAGCGGCCGTCGAGCATGACGTTGAGCGGATCCTCGCGGCCCAGCACCGTGTTGGGCTGCGTTCCGGCGGCCACCAGGATGGTGCGCGCCGGTAAGGTCACGCGCTCCTCGCCCGCTTGCGTCCGCCGCACCAGGGTCAAGCCCGCGGCACGGCCATTACGGTCGAGTTCCACCCCCTCCGGTGTCAGGCCTTCGGCAAAGCGGATCCCCTCCTCCATCGCCTTCGCCACTTCCTCGTGGTTGAGCGTGTAGCTCGGCGCGTCGATGAGGCGCCGGCGATAGGCGATGGTGACGCCGCCCCAGCTGTCGAGCAGCTGCACCAGGCGGAGCGGCCGGCCCTCGCGCCGCGCCGCGTCGCGCTCGGCGCGGATCGCGCGCGCATGGGCGACGACCTCGTCGGCACTGGCACGCTCTTCCTCGCTCCAGCCTTCGCGCAGCGCCGCTTCGCCGCGCTCGGCCACCAGCGTTTCATAGCGGCTCAGGAACTTCTCCACCTGCACCGGGTAATAGGCGAGCGATTCTGTCGCCGTGTCGATGGCGGTGAGCCCGCCGCCGATCACCACCACCGGCAGCCGCACCGTGAGATTGGCGACGCTGTCGGTCTTGGCCGCGCCGGTGAGCTGCAGCGCCATGAGGAAATCGGAGGCCTGGCGCACGCCCGGCGCGAGGCCGTTCTTCATCGGCACCACGGTCGGCCGTCCGGCGCCGGCACAGAGCGCGATATGGTCGAAGCCGAGCGCAAACGCGCTGTCGATGCCGAGCGTGCCGCCGAAGCGCACGCCGCCATACATCGAGAACTCGGCGCGGCGCTCCAGCAGCAAGCGGATGAGCTTCAGGAAATTCTTGTCCCAGCGCACGGTGATGCCGTATTCGGCAACGCCGCCGAACCCCGCCATCATGCGCTCGTCGAGCGCTTCATAGAGCTCGGCGATGTCGCGCACCGGGCGGAACGGGGTCCGCGCGCCAGTGGCGGCAACGCCGGCGACCGCCTCGGGCAGCGGCTCGATCTTGAGCCCGTCGATGCCGATAACGGTGTGCCCGTCATTCATCAGGTGATGCGCCAGCGTGAAGCCCGCCGGCCCAAGTCCCACCACCAGCACCTTGTAGCCGCTCTCGGGCCGCGGCAGCGGCCGGCGGATATCGAGGGGGTTCCAGCGCGTCAGCAGGCTGTAGATCTCGAAGCCCCAGGGCAGGCTCAGCACGTCCTTCAGCGTGCGCGTCTCGACCTGCGGGATATCGACCGGCTCCTGCTTCTGGTAGATGCAGGCCTTCATGCAATCGTTGCAGATGCGGTGGCCGGTTGCGGCCAGCATCGGGTTGTCGACGATGGCGATGGCAAGCGCGCCGACGCTGTTGCCGCGCGACTTGACCTCGTTCATCTCCGAGATCTTCTCTTCGAGCGGGCAGCCGGCCAAGGTGACGCCGAAGGGGCTCGCCTGGAAGCTGCCGGTCTTCTTGTCGCGCAGCCCGCGCGAGCAGCTGTCCTTGCCCTGGTGGTGGCACCAGATGCAGTAATTCGCCTGATCCAGCGCCTTGGTGAGATCGGCGCCCGCATCGGTCAGCTTGAAGCCTTCGCGCTGGCGCCAGTCATGCTCGGGCAGCCGCAGCATGGCGACGCCATGCTCGCTCACCGTCTCGACCGGCACGAGATGCGTCATCTCGAGCTTGTGCGGCACCTGGAAGAGCACGCCGTGGCGGTGCTTCTCCCGCCCCTTGGGCGCCAGCACCGCCCAGGCAGCGTAGCGCTGCGCCAGCTCGAGCGCGGCGGTGTTCTCGGCTTCCGCCTCCATCCAGCGCGCGACATGGGCCGCATAGCTCGCTTCGCTGAACGGCTCGCGCATCAGCGCCTCAAGCTCACGCGCCAGCGCCTCGCCATCGATCGCCGCCGCCGCCTCGGGCGTTACGCCCTTGACCGCGCGGCGCTGCACGAAGAGGCGCTTCACCGCATAGAGCGGCGCCAGCGCGCCGTGGCGCGCCTGCAGTGCGCGCATCGCGGCGCCGATGCCGAAGAGCTGGCCGATGAAATCCTCGAGATGCGGGGCGAGGTCGAGCAGCAGCGCCGATTCCGCCGCGCGGTCGAGCGCCGTCGCGTCGCGCCGCGCCGTCACCAGCCGGTTGTGCAGCGCGACGTCGGCCGCGCCGAGATGGCCGATGAAGGCCGCGTCGAGCCGGATCAACCCGTCGCGCCGGTAGAGATCCTCAAAGGCGAGGCCGTGCCCGAGGACGAGATTGCTCATGCTGCGCAACTCTCCCAATCGGCCCTAGTCGCCGCGATCGGCGACGGCGCCGCATTGATCTGCATCACCTGCCGATGAGCTTTCCGCCGATCGGGTCGCCCGGCCTCCCGCAGTGCGGTAAAGAGGCGGAACGGCGCCTATATGAGCGGCCCGGCGGCGCCGGTCAACCCTTGATGAAGTGGGGATATCGGTGCGGCGCCAGGGCTCCAGAGCGCCTTGCAAGCGCTTGAACGGCCACGGGAAGATCGCGCTATAGTCGAGGCTTCGGCTGCAGCCAGGGGAACCCGACATGCTCGAAACGGCGCTCACTTCGGCGATCCTCGACGAGGTCGACCGGCGCTTCGATGCCCAGCTTCAGCTCACCCGCGAGCTCGTCACCCTCCCCTCGGTCCGCGGCGCCGAGCAGACGGCGCAGGATTTCATCGCCCGCCTGATGCGCGAGCGCCACTGGTCGGTCGATCGCTGGCGCGTCGAGCTCGACGCGATCCGGCATCTGCCGGGTTTCTCGCCGGTGCCGGGCGGCTATGACGATGCGGTCAATGTCGTCGGCAGCTTGCGCGCCGATCGCCCGCGCGGCCGCTCGCTCATCCTCAACGGCCATATCGACGTGGTGCCGACCGGCCCCTTGGAGATGTGGACGCGGCCGCCTTTCGCGCCCGAGATCCGCGATGGCTGGCTTTACGGCCGCGGCAGCGGCGACATGAAATCGGGGCTCATCGCCACCATCGCCGCGCTCGACGCGCTGCGGCATTTGGGATATCGCCCGGCCGCCGACGTCCATGTGCAATCGGTGGTCGAGGAGGAATGCACCGGCAATGGCGCGCTCGCCTGTCTCGCCCGCGGCTATCGCGCCGAGGCCGCGCTCATTCCCGAGCCGACGGCCGAGCGGCTCATCCGCGGCCAGGTCGGCGTGCTCTGGTTCCAGGTGCAAGTGCGCGGCCTGCCGGTGCATGTCATGGATGCCGGCAGCGGCAGCAACGCCATCGAGGCCGCCTTCGAGCTGATCACCGCGCTGCATCGGCTCGAGGCGCGCTGGAACGAGCCGCAGCGGCGGCACGCGCTCTACGCCGAGCACGCGCATCCCATCAACCTCAATATCGGCAAGATCGCCGGCGGCGATTGGGCCTCGAGCGTCCCCGCCTGGTGCGTCTTCGACGCCCGGATCGCGCTCTATCCCGGCCAGCACATCGCCGAGGCCAAGCGCGAGATCGAGACGGTGATCCGCGATGCCGCGCGCGCCAACCGCTTCCTCGCCAATGCGCCGCCGGAGATCGTCTATAACGGCTTCGAGGCGGAGGGCTACGTGCTGGCGCGCGACGCGGACGCGACCGCGCTCCTGCGCCGCGCGCATGAGCGTAGCACCGGCGCGGCGCTCGCCGAGAGCGCCTTCACCGGCACCACCGATGCGCGCTTCTTCGGGCTCTATGCCGGCATTCCGGCGCTGGTCTACGGCCCCAAATCCGAAGCCATCCACGGCTTCGACGAGCGCGTCGACCTCGCCTCGCTCCGCCACGTCACCCAAACCATCGCCCTCTTCGTTGCCGAATGGTGCGGGTTAGAGGGCTGACGCGCTCGCCATCCCCCTCGCCCGCTTGCGGGAGAGGGCCGGGGTGAGGGTGCACTTGAGGTTAGCCGGAGAGAAGCGGCTCTCGCGGTTGCTTACGCAACCGCTGACGCCGCCGCGGACGAGCGCGTAGCGCTCGCCTAGACCGCCCGCCGCAATCGACCCGGCGTCATCCCGACGTGCCGGCTGAAGCGCGAGGTGAAGGACGCTTGGCTGTCGAAGCCGACGGCCGCCGCGATATCCGCCAGCGACAGATTGCTCCGCAAAATCAGCCGCCGGGCGCGTTCGATCCGCCGCTCCATGACATAGCGGTGCGGTCCCATGCCGATCGACCGTTTGAAGCTGCGGGCGAAATGATAAGGGCTGAGGCAGGCAACCGCGGCGAGATCGCGCAGCAGCAGCGGGTTTGCCAGGTGCGCGTCGATGTAGTCGAGGACCCGTTTCAGCCTGTCCTTCGACAACCGTCCCGCCGGCAGAAGCCGCAAACCCGCGCCGCGGAACTGACGGGCGATCTGGACCGCCAGCGCGGAGCTCAGGGCATCGACCATCAGATGGTCAAAGGCGCCGCCGCTGATTTCCTTGGCAATGGCTTCGATGAGCAGCGTCGCCCGGGGATCAGCCAAGATCAGCGTCGGATCAAAATCGGCAAAGCTGGCCGGCCATGAGCCTTCCCCGGCCAGATCGCGGTAGATCTCGGGACGTTGAACCACCCCGATCCACGCGATTTTCGGCGCGGACATCGACATGGTCGTCCTGACACCGACACCCGCCGGGATAAAGCGCAGGCACCCCGGCTGCAAGGGCCCGATTTGCTTGGGCCGACCGCCTTCGATGCCGACGGTTATCTCCGCCGCAAACGTCAGACCGAGCATGACGACGTGATGATCGGCCTTCCAATAGCCTTCGCCGCCTCCGCGGCTGACCACCGCAGACGTGGTCCGTTGCCACAACCCGGCCTCGCTTACCGCAGCTGGAGCGTTCCAGACGATACCGTCACCGATGGCCCGCGCGAGATCACCCGCCGACCTGACGCCGGGCGGGGCTGACGGTAACGCAGGGCCATCCGGCATGCGTTCTTCCCTTCTCTCGCCCGCTAAGGACTACTGGAAAGGACCGCGCTGCCTATCAGGAAATACCTGAGTTTCTGCCTAGGAAGACTACCTACCACGGAGGGCACGGAGAATAAGTGTTTGGCGCGCGAAGCGCGCCATTCTCCCCTTCTCTGTGAACTCCGTGTCTCTGTGGTGAGCCTTTCTCTGCCACAAACGTGACGACAACTGCGATAGCTCCGCCCCAGCACGGGCTCGTCTTTGGAGCCGCCGACATATCCGTTGCCGCCGACAACGATCGGATCGCATCCCGCCCGGACAGCAAGCTTGCGAAAGAAAACCGCACATATCCCAAAGACGCCATCGCCGGCAGTGAGGAAACTGGCATCAAAACGTCCAAGGATATTTATCGCAAGCAGCACCTGACTCTGATCGGGCACGCACAGCGTCGCGCGCCACAGCGGACGTGATCGTGGGAGGGGGCGCAATGTCGAAGACAGCAGAGTCCGCCGCGCGGCTGGATGCGGCCAAGCGGCCTGGGCGGCAAGATTTCGCAGAGCGGGAAGAAGAGCGGCGGCGCGACCTGGCGCTGATCGGCCAGTTCGCATCCGGCACCGCTCATGACCTCGGCAACCTGTTCACGGTCATTGAAATGGCATTGGAGAGGCTGCGCGAACATCAGCGCAACAGCGCGCTCGAGCAGCAAGTGCAATGCGCCCTCGGCGCCGCCGTGGCCGGAATGGCGGCAACGCGGGCCCTGCTGCAGGCGGCGAGCCCGCACGTCGAGCGCAGCGAGGTCTTCGATCCCAATGACTGCCTGCAGCGCTTTGCGCCCCTGCTGCGCGATGCGGCGGGGCTTCGAGTCCGTCTCCATCTCTCGCTCGAGCCGAGCGTCTGGCCGATCCTCGCCGATCCGCACGCGACCCTCCTCGCTTTGCTGAATTTGACGATGAACGCCCGCGATGCGATGCCGACGGGAGGCGACCTGCACATTGCGAGCGCCAACATCGCTCTTCGCGGGCAAATCGACGGGCTCACCGGCGACTTCGTGGCGCTGAGGGTGAGCGATACCGGAAGCGGCATGCCGGCGCACGTCGTCGCCCAGGCGTGCCGGCCGTTCTTCACGACCAAAGGCCCCGAGCACGGCACCGGTCTCGGCCTCGCTCGGGTCCGCGACTTCGCGCAACGCGCCGGCGGTGCGGTGGCGATCGCGAGCACGGTCGGCCGCGGGACCACGATGACGCTCTATCTGCCCCGGGCCATCACGCATTGACTTGGCTTGGGTTTCGAGCTCGGCGCCCGAAGCGAACGCGGGCGCAGCCGGCCCGCACTGATGCCAGTTTTTCAGTGGTCTCGGGAATTGCCCCGATGCCCAAGCCCGTCACGCCCGGGTTGGATGGTGCAACCACGAGTGACGGGAGCGGACGATGCCGGTCCTCTACAGAAGCGCGATCGCGTTGCTCGGACTGGCACTGGCGGGGTCAGTGGCTCGGGCACAGGAGCCGAAAGGCACCTACTTTCATTTGAACCTCGGCGCCAGCTTCCTCGAAGGCCTCTCCGTCACCGGGCCGTCGGGAAACCAGGCCACGCTCAATACAGATCCCGGCTACATGATCAACACCGGCCCCGGCTATGCCTTCGGCAACGGGTTCCGCGCGGAAATCGACCTCGGCTACCGCCACAACGACGCCAAGAACGTCACCCTGCCCGGTGGCGGCAACACGCCGACATCGCTCAATCTGAAGGCCAACGCTGCGGCGCGCAGCTATATGGTCGACGGCCTCTACGACTTCCACATCGGTGGCACCTCCTGGACCCCCTATATCGGCTTCGGCG
>Ga0335076_10008408_pt1 | contig 10424 bp, 12 predicted proteins | sample Lox_Sample_25_FD_206717 | JGI IMG/M metagenome (GOLD analysis project Ga0335076, IMG submission 206717) | Soil microbial communities from Loxahatchee National Wildlife Refuge, Florida, United States - Lox_Sample_2.5 | ecosystem: Environmental > Terrestrial > Soil > Wetlands | place: USA...
ATCTTACACTCAAGAAAGCCTCAAATGACTCGCAGTCCTGTGCCAATGCCCTGTTCTTCTTGATCCAAGCTTTCAATTCTGCAAACGACTCCTCGATTGGGTTGAAATCTGGTGAATATGGTGGAAGGAAAGCAAGTTCGACGCCGACATCTCTACACATGCACCGCAGCTTCTAGTATATTGATTAGCTTATGGTTCAATAGATATATTTTAAGGATTTAAACCTGTGATCTATGTATAGTTGCATTGTCCATAATCAAAACTGATCTTGGACCCGGATATGGTGAGCAAAGTGGCAAAACCTTGTTTTCTATAAATGTGTGGAACAATTTGGCATTGTATGACCCATGCACAATGTCATATGTGATATATCCATCAAGAGTGTATGCCGGGAGGATGCTCCAGCGTTCAAAACGCTTTGCAGGACGGATTTCCCAAGCCGGAAGGCCAATCGGAGCCCAACCAAACTTTCTGTCCATCGTTCGTTCATTTGCTGCCGATTTATCAATAAAAACCAGTTGCTCAGCCCGCCAACCCCCTAAGCGGACCATCCAGTCATCTCTGGCTTCTTGATTGCGTTCGGCAGCGATTTTTTCGCTCTACTTTATGAGAATTTCAGTGATGTGAAGCTGTTGCGAATATCGTACCACTTTTCGGGTCCAGTGAATTCGTTTGAGAACTCTAGACAATGTAGATTCAGAGATTTCGACTTTATATTCATCCCAAAAGAACCACACAATCTCATCAAGGTATGCACCCCCTCTTTCATTTAAGTATGTCTTCATATCCTACTCAATTTTATCAGTGCCAAAGAAATCAAATGAATCCCGGTAGATTTCTAACTATACACAGGTTGTACCTCAATCATCACTTCAGTAAGAACAGGAGGCCTCCCCATTCAACTAATACTCGGTGCCAAACAGCTCCCATGATCCTTAAGGTTGCGCTTGTAGCGGAAAACTGTGCGCCGACTGCATTTAACCTCGTCGGCAATAGTTTGAATGGGCAGAGCCTCTTCAATCAGACACTGAGCAAGCTGCCGCTTGGCCGGTGGTAAGGATTGGGTGCCATCCATTGATTCCATATCTTGAAACTGTCAAAAACAAAGTGGTTTGCCTATACTAGGCCGGAAAGTTCAAAGTTGACGGTTTTCGCGAGGGTGGTGAAAATTTATTTCGAACTGGGCTGAAGTGACAGGACTTATGCAAGGCACAGTAGGATCGCTTCGGCTTTCCGAGCGAAGCGAGGGCCAATAATTGGTACTGTTCAGTGATATCCACCAACCGTGGATCAATTCCCTGATGTAAACCAGCACAAATCACGAACAAGCCAATCACAGTAATAACACCTTCACTAAGACGAGTGCGAAGGTCGGATACCAAGAAATTAGGATTAACCATATCAATAAATATGCGGAAATTTAGATCAATGAACCAAACTCGTCCCTGAGATCAATAATGCACATTCCCTTCTCTTCGGGTCTGCAACCCTCGGGAACCATTACGTCTTCCGTCGCTGGTATCGTCCTCCAGATGTCCTCTTTGACCTTTGAGCCAATCCTATCTACGCAATCTAGACTCCACAGACAATCTAAATGCTCATAATCTTCGTCAATCTGACAGCGAATGATGTTTATATCAGTTTCCACCTCGTCGAAACGTTTGATCAACTTTCGTCCATCCACCAGTTTATCTCTCCCTCCGACGTACAATGACAAGGCCGGCATTAACGACGGATGGAACCAGTTCAGCGGGGTATCAGGTAGTAAGCACCGATGTTTTACGAATCCATCTTCGAATTAGGTTTTGAAATGCAAAGTTTGGTACCATTCCCAAGCCACCATCGCATACATTCCGCACTCACGTAAACCGGCGAGAATTGGAAGAGACGGCTCCGCAACCGCTTCTCCCAATTCATATCGGACCATGAAAACAAGAAATTGAATACCCGATATCCGAGCCATCCATATACACGACCCATAGTATAGGATTGCATGAACAACATAAATGGGATGAAGGAATGGACACCGAAGCAGAGCCGATAAACGCCGGGAGACATGATCTTGATCCACGAAAACGGGAACACATCGAGAAGAGTGCCCGCATATATTGCAGGAGTGAGAGCGACGACAGATGAAATGGATTTTCCCAATTCCGGAACCTGACCTCGAGAAAGGGCCAAGAGCGCTACGGCTGCACCCTGAGAATGGGCCACCAACCCAACCTTAGATTTAACCATGCTTTTGGAATAGAGGAACCTTTTTATGCCCCGTTTGTTGGCAAACGAATGCGACCATGGCGGGGAGATCTTGAACTGCCATGTCTTGAAGATTCCAATTCCATAACTTGGAATCTGAGGACTTCAGGTTTCGATGTTCAGCGTTGAAGTATCCGCGACAATTCCCCAGCCATACGTCGTACCCAGCCTTGCACAAGTAGAACGCTAACGAAGATTCGTCGTTCACGCAAAATGTACCAGAACCCTGCAAGAGTCCATGGAGTAAAAACACAGGGTATTTTTCTGTTGCATTAACGGCAGATCTTTTCTAATGGAGGATACGTCTCGAGTTGATGCCCTCGGGTCTGCGATCGACGATACGTTGCATAGTGAGGATAAACCCGTCCTCTGTCTCGGTTTTCATCTCCTCACAATCCAAACCCACACGACCCGCATAATACGAAATATCGGCTTTCATTCGACCGGTTTTCATGTGCTTCCTCTCCCTTTCTTCCTCGAAGAATGGTCGACATCGATCAGGATTTCTGAACGTACACCATGACCATAACGCACATAAAGCCAACGGAACGGCTTTGATTAAGGCGCCCATTAAGACGTAAAATATCAAGAAAATAGTCGAGAGCAACCCCGATACGATACGATACCACCAACTCATGAACGACGAGAAGCTCGCCGGTTTCGCCGGTAACGGTAGGACGACGGTTTCCTCCGGGTCGTATTCGAGGCTCGCCTGTCGTGAATAGGCAAGGAACGCTGGATGCGTAGCTGATCCATTAAGAAAATCCCCAAAATCGGACGCAGCAGGCTCGCGAAACTGGTTCTGGTATCCACGGACGGAGTACGTGCCGTCCGAAACAAAAGGCATGTTCGAAACAACGGGCTTTCCCATTTCAAGGGCGGATCGTCTTAGTTTATAAAGTGCCACGGGTCATTTCGACAGCTCATTAAACCCACTTGGCCTTGAAGGTGGGCGATGCAAGCGGCCCGTGAAGGGGATGCCTTTGGCTCTCTGGAAAGCGAGCTTTGCGGGCCATGCGCCTGAACGTGACAATCAGCTCTGCAGCCACAAACTTTATATCCCTTTTAGATAAGCAATTCATGAAATTCTAAGAACCTTTCAAAGGTTTTCAATCCCTTAGCTTACTTTCATACAACTGTTAATATCTCCTATCGAAGATGTCTCAGATAATACAACAGATCATTTAACATCATTTATCAATCAAGCTGATATTATAGCTCTTTTAAAATAATAAATTAATATTTTATAATTCTTTAATTAAAATTACTTTAAAGTTAAATAATTAAACCAGTTTTATATCTAAAAATTTAGACTTGAGATAGATCAAACTTTTGAATTGGATAATTTAAACTTAATAAATTATTGAATATTAAATTATTAAGTTTTATATTAAAAATATTTATTTTATCTAAGCCTTATATTCTGATTTAAACTATAAGTTTTGAAAATAAACGTTATATTTAAACTGCTAATTAGTTTAAACTAAAACTTTAAATTTTAATCTTAAATTTTAGTTAATATAATATTAATAATCACTGTTGAAAATCTCTTTAAAATAAACTTAATAAAATATAGAAAGCTTTATTATATTATTCTTTTTTCTTATTGTTATTTAATAAAAATCTAAAATAATTTATTTGTAAAAAAGTTAAAAAGATAAAATAAATAAAACATCAAGAGTAATAATAAATATTTTTGCCTCAATAATAGCTTTATATATAATATCACCTGCAAAATCTCTATTCGTTGGTTCAATGCTGAACAGGAAGATAGTGATCGAGAAAGATACTTTTGCCCGTTTTTTGGCAAGCAACTGAGATATTTTACATATTGAACTTGACGTTGCGGGCGGGGGAATGTTTACAACGATTGAATTTTGAAGTTCGCCTGATCTTATGGCAAGCGCTCTCGATATTTGAACTTTTGAAATAAGTCCGAGGCGATCGCATCCGAATTGAACCTGAAGGGCGAGCCGAGAGATAGCGGTTGCGATAATCTCTACGCCGAAGGGGGCTTTTCGGAACCCGTAATACAGAAATGCTTGTTATTGCTTTACCTACACGCTATGAGGTTTTAATACAATTTTTTTTTTCGTATCCCAGTGGATATCAATCTGAATCCATTTTCCCTTTGAACAAACGAAAACAGAAGGTCAACGGCGGGACAACAAGACAACACAACACAACGCAATAAGGAGCCAACAACACGTTTTTTGCGCTGTTGAAAAACACGCAACAAACCAGCAAATCAACAAAGGACGAGATTGAAGGAGCCTGATCCGGCCATGAATACGCGACAAAGTGCAAATCCACCAACGCAAACCCACACCGCTTCACATTTTCACCAGTACAAGAGCCAGTATTTATTTTCTTAATCATTCCATTTTCCATCAATTTCGCAGTCATTCCGTTATTTTTTTTTTTTATTATTTTTTGTTTTTCCGTTTCCATTTTTCCATAACATTAGCGCTCAGATTTTTCTCTCAGGCTTCTCTCTCCCCCTTTTGACATGTATGTTCTGTTTTTATGCAATTGAGATTCGCGAGATAATGCAATTTCGGCTGTCCTAATCCCCATCGACAGGTGTTATGCCCCCTCGAACTCCACAACCAAACGTTACCGGATACAGCGTCTTCTTGTCTTTCGAGGAAGTTTTAGTGACGGGCAGTAACGGATTACCGACGGTGATTTGCAACGCCACTGGAATTCGAAGTACTCGAGTCCACGGTATTTTGCTTTTTAAACCCCAAATTCTTCTTCTTCCGATGCTTTTTCCCCGTTGTCGGTGTCGGGGGAACATCGGCCGCCGGCTCGGGGATACTCATCACCGAGGGTTTCCGGCCCGTCCCATTCGGCGTGCGACTCGCTTTCTTGGGGGAAACGAGACTTGTCGTCGTGGATTGTACACTTGAACGGCGAGGGGTGAGGGAATTGTCAGAGGGGGAAAGCATGGCTGCATTGACCGGGGACTGATTCCACACGAATGATGGGCGTTTCGTGGAGTCGATGGGGGATGAGAGCGGCGAGGACGCGGGTGTTGAACTTTCAAGGTCGGATTTCTTGGAGGATTGCGGGGAAGTTTCGGAGGATGAGGTGGGGACAGGGGTTTTCGTGCCGCTTGCCTTGTTTTGTCTCTGGTCTTTATCGTTTGCTATTGGAGTAATCGGGGTGACCAGGGTAACCGGGACATTTTTCGTAGTTGTCGTTAGCGTGGGAGATTTCATAGCTGGCGGTTGAGAAGACGGAGCAGTGTTGAGTAAAGCGGCAGCGTACGATTTGCCGGCGAGCAGTGTGGGAGATTCCTTGACGATCCCAGGAGATCGAGTGGGATCGTTCTTTGGTATCACTCCACTCAGTCGTGGCTGAGTGGGGATTAGACGTGGGGTTCTCGCGTCCGTTGAATCCGTTGCATCGGCCGATTCATCCTCGCTCGTTCGATGATCAACATCCCCTGCAAACCCATCGCTATCTGGCACAGAACTCACACCACCCGCAGCCAAATTCTGCGATACACTCGACGGGCTCAAAACGTACACCTCTTCCGGCTCCGCAACAACGTTCTTGACGACATGGGCCACATTCGGTTTATTATTGGGTGGTAGGGAATTCCGTCGTTTCAAGTGCGGGACGTACGGTGGGGGACTACTCGTTGGCGAAGTCGATGTCGTCGTCGTGGCAAGGCCAAGCGGGGGATGGTGGTCCCCAGGGAACGTTGTGACACAAGGAGAACCATTCCCGTCTTCGGGTCGTCGGGGTAACCGTCCTCTCTGCATACTCTGTCCTCGGAATGAGGGGTACGGTTGTGGAAAACCGTAGGGGTGTGTTCGGGGATACTGCGGCTGGTGGGATAGCGAGGTCTCGCTCATGGCGGGGGTTTGTGGGGGCGAGGCGTAAACGAGATCGTCAGAATAAGGCAGGTACAACGGAACGCCATTCGGTGCAAAAGCAGGGATATAATACGCCACCTGACGATTCTTGAAAGGATCGATATAGTGTAGTTGATCGACGGGCGTGGGCGGGTAAGCATGGTGAATATCCCCAGTAGCTGTGGCGGGAGACATGACGCTTGACATCGTACTACTCTGAGGTGTATTCGGGATGGTACTTGGGATGTGTTGGGGCGGCGGCAAGGGAGGGTTCAAGGTTAGCGGATTGAACGGGTAAGGGTGCTGTCTTGACCCCCCAAATGAACTGAAATTCCGTTGATTCACGAATGTCACGGGATCCTCGTTGCGGGTCTTGGGACTCTTGAAGGGCGGTGACCCCGAATTCTGGGGTCTAGTATACCGCTGTGAGGAAGAGGACTTTTTCCATGAACTCGACGCCCTACAATGAGGCGGTAAATTCGGGAGATGACGTTCCGGACGGGGATTGTCGGATGTTGGGAATGCATATGGCCAACATGCCAAATCCAACGCGAGATGGTCCGCCAAGTAATGCACCGCCCTTCGGAATTCAAGCTGAAGGCCCTTGATCGTAACCTCATCCGCGGTGTTGCCTAAATTCCGCTTGGTGTTGAAGGGTTCCTCGACACATAATGAATTGTTTTGCATGAGATGCCACCCCTTTGCCTCCTTTGACAAGCTCCCTCCTGTCCGCACACTAATCACCTCCCGATTATAATCAAATTCATACGCAAATCTAAATTAGCTACACGGACTTGTTAGCGTGGATGTACTTGACGAAAAAGGCATATAGTAATTGCCCGACGCTCTCGGTATTCTTGGCCCCGTAATCCTTCAAGTTGGAGACGTCGTCGAAAAACCCGACATCAATTCCATTACTCATCCTGGGATGATGCGGCAACCTCTGCAACGACGGCAAAATCGGCGGATCCCTCGTCTGCAAAAAGTTGATCACCATCAGAATCCAAGTGTACGACGTTAACGTGCCACCACCAGCAGCATCGTTCAACATCCGTGATTTCGCCCAGTATTTGATGATCATGGCAAGCGGACGGACACGCTCGTCAATGTCGACATAGACTTTGACGAGGCGAGTGTTTTCGATGGCGAGCGAATTGTTGACGTTGATGTCGCAGGCAATTTGGTATTCTGCGTCCCAGATTTTGACGACCGCAACTTTGGCTTGGGCTACGCAGACGACTTTTTCAAAGCTGTTTGCGTGAAAGATTGAGGCTAGCATGCACGTGTTGTCCATATCTTTAGTGGTCGTTATAACACATACATCGACTGGAGCCTGTTAGAATTGTTGGATGATAGAATCGTACCATCTGAATTATTTGTGCCTAGACGGTTTTCGGAGGATCCAAAGACGTGAACTTGTGAATACGAGTTGGGGAACTCTCGACGCAGGATCTTTGCTAATTTATCGATGAAAGCCCGACGTCGTTCCTCCGTATCCTCCGTGGGCAACAATTGCTACTAGTTATTTCCCATCTCAAGAACCCAATCAAATCAACAAGACGATACCTGATACAAATCCATAATTTCAACTGTTAAACACCGTTCGTCCTTCTCATCTAATCTCTGGAGATACTGACCCGGGGGCACCATGGTCAACGGTTCGGGCCCCACTGAATATGGTATTCGTCTCCTCGAATTCACCAACGCAGTCTCAAACAAACACCCGCCCGCGGCACTATTAGCACTTCCACTCGAATTGGACACGCCGCCATTCGTCATCTTCCTCCCTCTCTTCTCCGTCGAATTATGAGGCATTGGCGTCCGAGGTGGCCGCGAAGAAGAAAACGTCCTCGGTGTCCCTGGTGAAGGACTCCTATTTTCCCTCCGGCTGGGCGAACGAAGGTGGTGATGATGGTGCGAAGGACGATGATCAGAAGAGGAAGTCGTCGAAGTAATTGATTTCCGCCGGCAATGTTGTTGATGTCCAGATGGCTGTCGATAATGGGGGGACGATTGGTGATTTTCCCAGTTTAGGACGCGGGATTGGGAGTCTAGCATGGCTGGGGATGGGGTTCCAGGGCCACGGGAGGGATGACGAGATTGACTTGTGCCGGTATTGGGCAGAAAGTGGGTATTCACGGGGAGGCCTGCGGATTGGAGTGCTTGTTGGAGTCGCCAGGCTTCGAGGTCGATGTTGTGCTGTTGGGGTGCAAAGTAGGCTTGGTGGTGTGATGAGGTGAAATAGGGTTGTTGCGTTGGATGGGAGCCCGATGCTGCTTGCGAGGGAATGGCCGTAGGTTGTTGCTGTCGCTGCTGCTGCTGTTCCTGCTGTTGTTGCGAAGGTTGTTGTTGTTGCCGGTCACGCGGGAAGGAAGGCGCAGTTTTCTGCCGTGTTCGCTGTTGAAGACCTGTGGATTGTGTCGCCATTGACGTTGCAGAGAGAGCAATTTAGGGCATGGAGCGGAGGAAGACGGGAAAACAAGAGTCAGCGAAGGGAACGAACGGGTGGCAATCCACAGGCGAGACTATAAGGCGAGGGAAATAAATAACTGAATCGGGGCGAAGGAGTTGCTGTTGCCAAGCGTGCGAGGCCGAGAACGCTCCGTGTTTCAGGCACTAAGAGGGACCGTCGAGAGATAGGAACGCCGGAACAAGAGACCCACAACCACGCCACTAAGAAACAGGAAATCGTCACCCAGTCTCTCGACTGCAGCACCAATGCCTCGCAATCCACTCTGCACCGCCGCAATCGAGATGAACGGACGACAAATCACCAACCCGAGAGCAGCCCACACTGCGGCCGTGCCAGACGGCACTACGAAGCCGACGAACGGGGACGAACGGGGATGTTGTTGCAAATGGGGTATGGGATAGGATGGCAGCTGGGGAGAGGGAAATTTCCAGACGGTCGATCCCGGATTATTTTGGGGGTAATCGAATTTCGAAAGGGAGGGGCGTAAATTCGCCGGTGCAAAAGAAACAACCGGTAAACCCGGATTGAAGGAGATCAGCGACTTGGGGGGGGGAGAAGGAGGAAGAAAGAATGGTGTAGATGGGAGCCGGGAGGGGAAGGACGGAGGAGGAGGGTAGTAGAGACGGCGATGGATATGGAGAATACAATTTATTTATTAAGCTTTGCCTCGAGGGTTCCAAATGTATTATACGTAATAGACCAATTTTCAGCCGAGCCGGCAATATTACAAATATAGAACTCAAATAAAAATGCGTGGATTTACGTGTCCGGGACGCCAATTGCGCAGTCCGGCAACATATCCTCAGCGGGGCCAAACGACGTAAATACGCAAAGGAGGGATGGGGGCGTTCGATGACCCACGATAGCGGCACAATACACGGGCCATTTATTTAATTATAACGGGACGTAGCCTTCCTCAAAGTTTATTTTCTTTTTCAATGCGAAGGGCAACACTCGACTAAACTCAATCGCCAACCAATACTATGAAGGCGCCCATTCCCGGCATTTGTAGGCAAGTTGATAGATTGCCAGGCCCCATTATGTGGCTGGAGCGGGAAACTCAACACGACGCCCATGGTTAGGTCGTTCCGTTGCGCGTGGGCCACTCGGGATAATATGTCCTGTGGGAAACAATTACTCAATAGAACAATGATCCCGATGCAGAATGAAACCCTGGGTTCTCCCATCCCCTCGCCCACTCATAACACTGCCCCAACACTATTCGAGGCTAATTCGCTTCAAAGAGAATGCGTTTGAAAATTGGACGGCAGGGAAATTATGTTTGTGTGTGTGACTCATTAAATTAGGTCCAGAAGCGCAGATATCAAATACGTAAAGCTCCTGACAATTTCGAGCCGTTCGGTCACCGTTGGCCGCCGATCCTTCTCAAGTTTCACGTTGCACAACTCAACCTTCTTCCCACATCTTACCAGGTCAAGCCTCTATCCTTCAAGGTCAGGTTGAAACCCACGTTTTGCGGCGTATCAGTGGAAAATCGGAAGGGGGATGTTCCCGTGGTGCGGGAAGTTCTGCTGGTTTGCCGAGAAAATTCAATGTTTGTTCGGATGAAACACGTGGAGCCACTGATTGTCTGGCAACCATTCACAAGAGAGGAGATTCAGCACTGCAGTAGCCAACCAAATGTTGTCCCCCAATCCGATACTCTATTTGACCCCTAAGATTTTTCTATTTGCATTCATGGTCTATCCGCACGAGATTGGTCGTACACCCTTAATAAATTTTCCCCCCCCCCGGCGGGTTGTTGTTGGGGGTTATTGGGGGGGGAGAGTAAAAAAAAAAAATTTGGGACAAAAAAGGGGGGGCACGGG
>Ga0335076_10008409_pt1 | contig 10424 bp, 9 predicted proteins | sample Lox_Sample_25_FD_206717 | JGI IMG/M metagenome (GOLD analysis project Ga0335076, IMG submission 206717) | Soil microbial communities from Loxahatchee National Wildlife Refuge, Florida, United States - Lox_Sample_2.5 | ecosystem: Environmental > Terrestrial > Soil > Wetlands | place: USA: Florida...
ACGTGAAATGGGGATCGTCCACCCCGATCGCGAACACGCTGATGGCGAGCCAGTTCTCGCCGGCGTTCGACGGGCATCTCTGGATCAACAGCGAGTTCTCCCTCGTCTCGCCGACGGTCGGACCGGACTCGCGGCTCATGTTCGCGATCCTGAAGAAGTACGCACCCAGCATCGCCCCGCAGTCGTTCGGGCAGATGGGCTTCATGGACGCGGACTTCGCCACGCAGGCGCTGCTCAGCATCCACGGCGCCATCACCTCCAAGTCGTACAACGCCGCGGTCAAGGCGCTGCACGACGTCAAGACCGACATGCTGTGCAAGCCGTGGTACGTCGGTAACCTCCCGTACCACATCCCGAACAACACGGACATCACCGTCGACTACAAGGGCGGAGACGTGGTCGTGAAGCAGCCGTGCTTCGAGATCACGGGCGCCACCGACGCGCCGATCCGCCAGACGCGTGTCTGGGAGAAGAAGTACCACCTGAACGGCTAGGCGGACGCAAGGAGTCGAATCACGAGATGACGACGGGAACGACGAGGGGCTTCGAATGAACACCGTGGCGGCGTTCAGCATCTTCGGCGTCGACTGGATCTTCTTCAAGCCCTATCTCGTCCTCGGGCTGGCGCTGGGGAGCGTGTACGCGCTCTCCGGCGTCGGCCTCGTCGTCCTCTACCGCGCGACGGGCGTGCTCAACGTCGCGTTCGGCGCCGTCGGCGCGGCGGGCGCGCTGATCGCGTACTACCTGATCAACCACACGAGCACGCCGCACTGGCTCGCGTACTCGATCTGCGTCCTCTTCGGCGGCGTGCTCAATCTCGCGTACGGCGTGCTGCTCGGACCGGCGTTCGCGCGGCGCGACCCGCTCGTGAAGATGATGGGGACGCTCGGGCTCGCGCTGATCCTGCTCGGGATCATGGCGTGGCGTGCCCCGATCGGCGGCGCGTTCGCGCGGTTTTTGCCGCTCCCGAGCTCGAACCACATCTACAAGGTCTTCGGGGCCGTGATGAACCTGACGGAGATCATCACCCTCTGCTTCGCGATCGGCCTCACGCTCGTGATCACGATCTTCCTCCGGGCGACGAAGCTCGGCACCGCGATGCGGGCACTCGCGGACGACCGCGAGATCTCTGCGACGCTCGGCGTCCCGGTGCGGCGCGTCGAGGCGTCGGCCTGGTTCGGCTCGGGGCTCGTCTGCGGCGCGGCCGGCCTCGTGCTGCCGGACCTGCTGACGTCGCTCGACTACTCGGCGCTGACGTTCCTCGTCATCTCCGCGCTCGCCGCCGCGCTGATCGGGCGTCTGCACTCGCTGTGGGGCACGCTGCTCGGCGGCATCGCGATCGGCGTCGCGCAGGCGGTGTTCGCGCCGTACGAGTCGATCACGCAGTACCGCACGGCGGCCCCGTTCGTGCTGGCGATCGTCGCGCTGCTCTTCTTCTCGCGGAAGCGCGTCGTCACCATCTCCGGGGCAGCGCGCTGAGCCGGTGAGCGCCGAGACGGACACCGCAGCCGCGCAGAGCGCCCCCGCGGCGCGCCCGCGGCTGAGCGTCAGCCGCGGCACCTGGATCCGCGCAGCGGTGATCGCCGCGCTGCTCCTGTTCGCGCTGCTCGCGATCCCGCACCTCGTCGGCGACGACTACGTCACGACGTTCACGAGCGTCGCCATCTACGCGGTGGTCGCGCTCGGCTTCAGCGTCCTCTACGGCCGCGTCGGGATGATCTCGCTCGGCCAGGTCGCGCTGCTCTCGATCGGCTGCTGGATCGGCACGCGCCTCAACTTCGCGACCTCGCTCCCGTTCCCGGTGCTGCTGCTCGTCGTCGGCGCGATCACGATGGTGCTGGGAACGCTCGTCGGCCTGCCGGCGCTGCGCCTCTCGGGGCTCTACCTCGCGCTGATCACGCTGATGTTCGCCGGCGCGACGACGATCATCCTCTCCGCGACCGAGTTCCCGAACGGCGGCGGCGGCTTCCTCGGCTTCACCGCGAACCCGAGCCTCGCCGGGCTCAAGCCGGTGCGGCGCCCGTCGTGGGGCACGAGCGACATCGCCTTCTACCGGTACACGGTGATCGTCTGCATGCTCATGTTCCTGCTCGCGCTCATCCACATCTCGGCGAAGCCGGGCCGCGCCTGGGCGTCGATCCGCGAGAGCGAGCCCGCCGCGCTCGCCGCCGGCGTCAACATCGTCGTCTACAAGATGTGGGCGTTCGCGCTCGCCTCGTTCATGACCGGCGTCGCCGGCTGCCTGCTCGCGGCGCAGATCGGGGAGCCGCGTGCGATCACGTTCCAGACGCAGGACTCGCTGACGCTCGCGGCGACCGCGCTGATCGGCGGCATCTTCAGCCTCTGGGGCGCCGTCGTCGCCGGGATCTTCAACCAGTTCCTGCCGTTCTTCTTCCAGGCGGAGTGGGGGATCAACACGTACTTCCTGCTGATCATCTTCGGCGCAGGGCTCCTCCAGGTGCTGCTGACCGCGCCGGGCGGGCTCGCCCAGCAGTTCCCCCGGGACATGGCGAACCTCGGCCGGCTGGCCGCGCGCCGCTTCCGCGCGCTCGCCGAGGGCGGGAAGCCGGCGGAATGATCGAGGTCGAGAACCTCACCGTCCGCTTCGCCGGCGTCACGCCGCTCGACGACGCGAGCCTCGCCTTCCCGGGCGGCACCTGCGGCCTGATCGGGCCGAACGGCGCGGGCAAGACGACGTTCTTCAACGTGCTCAGCGGCTTCGTCAAGCCGGCCACCGGGTCGATCCGCGCCTTCGGCGAGGACCTCCTGAAGATGGCCGACTACAAGCGCGCCCGCTGGGGGCTGCGCAGAACCTTCCAGACGGAGCAGTCGATCGAGGAGCTGTCGGTCTTCGACAACGTGGCGATGATCCACGAGCACTCCGGCGCGAAGCGCGCGACGCGGCACGCGGACGTCACGGCGGCGATGGAGTTCGTCGGGCTCGACGTCTCGCCGCGCGTGAAGGCGGGGACGCTCGGCGCCGGCGAGCGGCGGCTGCTCGAGGTGGCGCGCGCCGTCGTCGGCAGGCCGCGGGTCGTGCTCCTCGACGAGCCGGCGGCAGGCCTGCCGGAGGAGGAGACGGAGCACCTCGGCAGCGTGATCCAGCGGATCCCGGAAGCATTCGGCGCGCTGACGATCCTCGTCGACCACGACATGAGCCTCGTCTCCAGCTGCTGCGCGACGACGGCGGTGCTCGACTTCGGCAAGGTGATCGCGATCGGCCCGACGGCGGACGTGCTGCGCGACGAGCGCGTGACCAACGCGTATCTCGGGACGGAAGAGGATGTGGCGTGAGCGTCGGCCCGACGGAGCTCACCAAGGAGCGGAGGCGCCGGCTCTGCCGGCGCCGGGAGCGGGGATGAGCGTCGCGCTCAAGATCGACGCGTTCTCGGTGCCGCGCGGCGGACGCACGGTCGTCCACGAGGTCACGATCGACGTCCCGCCCGGCGAGATCACCGCCCTGCTCGGGCCGAACGGCGCCGGCAAGTCGTCGCTCGTGCTCGCGGTCGGCGGGGTGCTGCGCCCGAACGGCGGCCGCGTGCTCCTCGGCGACGACGACCTGACGCGGCGGCGGCCGGAGGCGGTGCGCCGCGCGGGCGTCGCCATCGTCCCGGAAGGACGCCGGCTCCTCCCGGACCTGACGGTCGAGGACAACCTGCGCGTGGCGACGTACGCGCTCCCGCGCGCGGAGGCGCGCGACGCGACGCAGTACGCGACCGAGCTCTTCCCGGCGCTCGAGCGGCGCTGGAAGGCGGCGGCGCGCCAGCTCTCGGGCGGCGAGCAGCAGATGGTCGTGCTCGCGCAGGCGCTCGTCTCGCGCCCGAAGTTCGTGCTCGTCGACGAGCTCTCGCTCGGCCTCGCACCGGTGATCGTGAAGCGGCTGATCCCGACGCTGCAGTCCGTCGCCGAGCAGGGAACCGGCGTGCTGCTGATCGAGCAGTTCGCGCACGTCGCGCTCGGGGTCGCGAAGACGGCGTACGTGATCGAGGGCGGGCGCATCCGCGACCACGGCGACGCGCAGACGTTCAAGGACCACCCGGAGCGGCTGCACTCGGCGTACCTGCTGCGCGAGCAGGACGTCGCGCTCGGGCCGCAGCAGCAGCCGCAGAACGGAAGCGCCGGCGCGTGACGCCGTCGCCGGCGCCGAGGACGCTCGACGAGCGCCGCGCCGGAGCGCTCGAGGCGCTGTGCGAGCTGATCGTCCCGGGGTCGAGCGGCGTCGGCCCGGTCGTCTACATCGACGCGCTGCTCGCGGGGATGCCGCCCGAGGCGAGGGAGCACGCGCTCGCGTCGATCGACGCGCTCGCGCCGGCCGCCGCGCAGGGGGCGGACGCGCTCGCGGAGCTGGCCCGCACGCCGGAGTTCGCCTTCGTCCGCGCCGTCGCGATCGAGGCGTACTACAGCGACTTCGTCGCACCCGGCCGCGACGCTCCCGGCGCCTACGCGGACATCGACTTCAACTCGCCGCTCGCGCGCCGGATCGACAAGGACTGGTCGTTCATGGGGATCGCGTGAGCGCGAAGGAGCGCTACGACGTCGTAGTCGTCGGCTCCGGCGCGGGGGGCGGCGTGATCGCGGGCGAGCTCGCGGAGAAGGGCAGGGACGTCCTCCTGCTCGAGCTCGGCTCCCACCACACGGCGGCGAGCTTCATGCGCTGGGAGTCGCGGGCGGCGATGGAGCTGATGTGGCCGCTGCGCTTCGCCTTCGCCGCGAACGGCGACGTGGTCGCCTTCCTCGCCGGCCGCTGCGTCGGCGGCACGACGACGATCAACACCAAGGTGGCGCTGCGCCTGCACGAGAAGGACGTCGCGAAGTGGCACGGCGCGACCGGGCTCACGACCGAGCGCGGCGAGCCGTTCGCCGTCTCCGACCTCGCGCCGTACTACGACCGCGTCGAGCGGCGGCTCGGCGTCCGCGAGCGGAACGACTGGCCCGCGTGCGTGCACACGCTCGAGCCCGCGTTCGAGGAGCTCGGCGCGCCGCTCGAGCCGGTGACGGCGTACACGGACGCGAACTGCCAGAAGTGCGGCTCCTGCATCCAGGGCTGCTCGACGAACGCCGGCAAGTCGACGATGAACACCTACATCGCGGACGCGCTCGCGCAGGAAACGCTCGAGCTGCGCGCGAACGCGTCGGTCGAGCGCGTGCTCGTCGAGGGCGGCGAGGCGACCGGCGTCGAGTACGCCGGCGCGGACGGCGAACGGCGCACGGTGCGCGCCGGGACGGTCGTCGTCGCCTGCGGTGCGCTGAACACGCCTCAGCTCCTGCTCCGCTCGGGGCTGGCGAATCCCGCGATCGGCAGGAACCTCGGCCTCCACCCCGTCCGCCTCGTCTACGGACTCTTCGACGAGCCGCAGGACGCGCACATGGTCTACCCGATCACCGCGCACTCGATGGCGCACCAGCACGACGAGGACGGCGGCTTCGTGATCGAGGCGTCCACCGTGCAGGATCCGATCGGGTTCGCGACGACGCTGGGCGACGAGAACGGGCCGTTCTGGGGGCAGCCGCTCGTCGATGCGGTGAAGCGGTACCGCCACTGGAACGGCGTGCTCGCGATGGTCAACGACGAGAACACGTCCTCCGTCGTCGTGGACGAGAGCGGCAACGAGCGGTTCGACGTCGCGTGGAACGAGAACGAGCAGCGGCGGCTGGACGACGCGCTCGAGTTCAGCCGCGAGGTGCTCTGCCGCGCCGGCGCGAAGCAGATCGCGTGGTCCGGGATCGCCTCGACGCACGTGCAGGGCAGCTGCCGGATGGGCGACGACCCGACGCGCTCCGCCGTCGACCGCAACGGCGAGTCGCACGAGGTGAAGCGGCTGTTCGTCGGCGACGGCTCGCTCGTCCCGCGGACGATGTCGGTGAATCCGTCGCTGACGATCATGGCGCTTGCGACGCGGGTCGCGGACCGGATCGACGCGGACCCGCGCGGCTACCTCGCGTGAAGGCGGCGCTCCTCCGCGAGTACCACCGGCCGCTCGAGCTCGTCGAGCGCCCCGAGCCCGAGCCGGAGCGCGCGCGCGACGTCGTCGTCAGGATCGGCGGCGCCGGCGTCTGCGCGACCGACCTGCACGCGATCGACGGGCTGATGGAGCCGGCCGGGCTCACGGTTCCCGTCGTGCTCGGCCACGAGAACGCGGGCTGGGTGCACGCGGTCGGCGACGACGTCAGCACCGTCGTGGCGGGCGACGCGGTGCTCGTCTACCCGCCGTACAGCTGCGGGCTCTGCGTCGCGTGCCGGCGCGGCAACGACATGCACTGCATCCATCACCAGTTCACCGGGCTCACGCGCGACGGCGGCTTCGCGGAGTACGTCGTCGTCGACGAGCGCTCGCTGATCCCGCTGCCGGCCGGCGTCGAGCCGGCCGAGGTCGCGCCGCACGCGGATGCGGGCGTGACCGCCTACCACGCCGTGCGCAAGCTGGCGCCTCGGCTCACTCCCGGGACCACCGCGGCGGTGATCGGCGTCGGCGGCGTCGGCCACATCGCCATGCAGGTGCTGAAGGCGCTCGGCGCCTCGAGGGTGGTCGCAATCGACACGGACGAGCGGCGCCGGACGATGGCGCGCGAGCTCGGCGCGGACGAGACGCTCGGCGGCGAGGCCGACGTCGCGGGCGCGCTGCGCGAGGCGACCGACGGCGCCGGGGCCGACGTCGTCCTCGACGTCGTCGGCACGAACGCGACGCATCGGCTCGGCCAGGCGATCCTGGCGCGCGGCGGCGTCCTCTCCTTCATCGGCTACGGCGGCGACGTCTCGGTTCCGTCCGCCGGCCTCGTCGTCACCGAGACGACCTACGCCGGCAACCTCGTCGGCACGTGGATCGACCTGTGGGAGCTGCTGCAGCTGCACGCGCAGGGCACGGTGGAGCTGCGGACGGAGACGCATCCGCTCGACGACGTGAACGAGGTGCTCGACAGCCTGCGCGGCGGCGACGTCACCGGCCGCGCCGTGCTCGTCCCGTGAAGCCCGATCCGCGAACTACTAGGATCGCGCGTCTGTGAGCTCTCCGTCGAACCGGCAGGTCCCCGAGCTGGGGCAGATCCTGTGGACGCCGCCCGCCGACGCGCGCACGCACGCCCGCGTCGGCCGCTTCATGGACTGGCTCGCCGCGGAGCGCGGCAGCGAGCTCGCCGGCTTCGACGAGCTGCACCGCTGGTCGGTGACCGACCTCGAGGGGTTCTGGGGCGCGATCTGGGACTACTTCGAGATCCAGGCGGCGGCGCCGTACGAGCGCGTGCTCGGCTCGGACGCGCTGCCGGGTGCAGTCTGGTTCCCCGGCGCGCGGCTCAACTACGCGCAGCACATGGTCGGACGCGACGAGGACCTCGACGAGCTCGCCGTGATCGCACGCTCGCAGTCGCGCGACCCGTTCGAGCTGACGTGGGGCGAGCTCCGCGAGCAGGTCGCCCGCGCCCGCGCCGGCCTCCAGCGGCTCGGCGTCGGCCCCGGCGACCGCGTCGTCGCGTACCTGCCGAACATCCCGGAGACGCTGATCGCGTTCCTCGGCGCTGCGAGCCTCGGCGCGGTCTGGGCGACCTGCCCGCCGGAGTTCGGCCCGCGCAGCGTGCTCGACCGGCTCGGCCAGCTCGCGCCGACCGTCCTGCTCGCGACCGCGGGCTACCGCTGGGGGGACAGGGACGTCGACCGGCGCGAGCAGGTCGCCGCCGTCCGCGCCGGGCTCCCGTCGCTCGAGCACGTCGTCCACGTCCCGTACGCCGGCGGCCCGGACGACGCGCTCCCGGACGCGATCTCCTGGCCCGACCTCGTCGCCGAGCCGGGAGCGCTCGAGTTCGACCCGGTCCCGTTCGACCATCCGCTCTGCGTGCTCTTCTCCTCCGGGACCACCGGGCTGCCGAAGGCGATCGTCCACGGCCACGGCGGCATCCTCGTCGAGCACCTGAAGAACCACGTCCTGAGCTGGGACCTCGGCCCCAGCGACCGCCTGTTCTGGTTCACGACGACGGCGTGGATGATGTGGAACGCGCTCGTCTCGGTGCTGCTCACCCGCGCGTCGATCGTGATGATCGACGGCAACCCCGGCTGGCCCGACCTCGGGTTCCAGTGGCGGCTCGCCGCGGAGACGAAGGCGACGTTCTTCGGTCTCAGCCCGGCGTTCACGATGGCGTGCCGCAAGGAGGGCATGCAGCCGGGGCGCGACCTCGACCTGTCCTCGATCCGCATCGTCTGCGAGGCCGGGTCGCCGCTGCCGATGGAGGGCTACCACTGGCTCTACGAGCAGTTCGGCCCCGACATGTTCCTCAACGTCGGCAGCGGCGGCACCGACGTGTGCACCGGCATCGTCCAGGGCTATCCGGTGCTGCCCGTCTACGCCGGCGAGATGTCTGCGCCGTGCCTCGGCGTCGACGCGGTCGCGTTCGACGTGGACGGCAACGAGGTCGTGGGCGAGCTCGGCGAGCTCGTGATCCGCCGGCCGATGCCCTCGATGCCGGTGAAGTTCTGGAACGACCCGGACGGCGCGCGCTACCGCTCCTCCTACTTCGACTTCTACCCCGGCGTCTGGCGGCACGGCGACTGGATCCAGTTCGACGAGCGCGGCGCCTCGTTCATCACCGGCCGCTCGGACGCGACGCTCAACCGCGGCGGCGTCCGTCTCGGGACGAGCGAGCTGTACGGCGTCGTCGAGGAGTTCGACGAGGTGCTCGACAGCCTCGTCGTCCATCTCGAGGCGACGGACGACCTGCTCCTGTTCGTCGTCCTCCGCGACGGCGTCGAGCTCGATGCCGACCTCAAGGGACGGCTCTCGGACGCCCTGCGCAACGGTCTCTCGCCGCGCCACCGGCCGGACGACATCGTCGCCGTGCCGGCGATCCCGCGGACGATGACGGGGAAGAAGCTCGAGCTGCCCGTGAAGCGGATCCTCGGCGGCACCGCGGTCGCGGACGTCGTCAGCAAGGACGCGCTCGTCGACCCCGACGCGATCGAGCCGTTCGCCGCGTACGCGAAGACGCGCGCGGCCGCCGCGAACGGGGAGTGAGCCCCTAGGGAGGTTTTCTGCATGGTGGAATGGAACTGTGCGCGGATCGTCAACTCCGCCGCCCGCGACTGTGCGCCCGTTGCGAAGAGCGGCCGGGCGCGGAGGGCGAAGATCGCGCGGTGGGTCGCCCGGAGCCGCTTCGCGATGGACCGTCGAAGGACGCCGTGAACGGCCGCGAACGCTCCCGCTTCGCGGGAGCCGATAGAGGAAGGGAGGCTGGAAGGCACATGAGGCCTGTGGAGCGAGTCCCGTTCCGGCGTGTCGGGATCGTCGCCGGAGTCGTCGCAGTCGCACTTGCCGTCATGGTCCCCATCGCCCTCGGCCGCAGCGATGCCGGGGGATCCGTCACCAACTACCTCACCTATGTCGGCGGCAAGGCCGGCAAGGCGAACCCCAAGCTCTCGCCGATCGTGATCGGCGCCATCAACACGCAGGGCGGCCAGGTGCTCGTCGGGCCGAACTGGACGAAGGGCGCCGAGCTGGCGACGAAGTACGTCAACACGTATCTCGGCGGCGTCCAGGGTCATCCGCTCGTCCTCAGCGAGTGCTTCACCACCTCGGCCGAGGAGGAGGGCACGACCTGCGGCCAGAAGTTCGCGAACGACAACCGCATCCAGGTGATCGAGTTCGGCGCCGTCGCGATCGGCAACCAGTCGTTCTACGCCGCGATCGGCGGGAAGAAGCCGATCGTCAGCGGCGTCGCGCTGCTCCCGGTCGACGCAACCCAGAAGAACGAGTTCGCGCTGTTCGGGACGAACGACTCGGTGCTCGGCCCGTGGGGCACGTTCGCCAAGACGGTGCTGCACGCGAAGACCGCCGCCGTCATCTATCCGCAGGTCCCGGGGATCGACGTCGGCGCGAAGGTCGAGAAGACGAGCCTCACCGACGCCGGCATCTCGACGAAGCTCGTCGGCTTCGACCCGAACGCGACCGACCTGACCGGCCCGCTCACGGCGGCCGGCGCGCAGACGGCGGACGTCGTCGTCCCGCAAAGCAACGCAGCGGGCTGCGTCAACGTCGCGAAGACGCTGCAGCAGCTCGGCGTCCCGGGCTCGAAGATCGTCTCCAACCCGCTCTGCCTCAGCGGCGACGTGGCCGCGGGCCTCGGCGGCGATCTCGCGCCGTGGGTCTACGGCATCGCATCGACACTCGCGGGCGACAAGACCGATCCGGCCGCGAAGCCGTACGTCAAGGCGATGACCCAGCTCCACCAGGCGGCGCTGGCGCAGGACGCGTGGGTGATCGTCTCGTGGGGCCAGATCCTCACGACCGTGAAGCTGATGAACCAGCTCGGCGTCAAGAACATCAACTCTGCGAACCTCATGAAGGCGTTCCGCGGCTTCAAGGGACCGCAGGCTCTCGGCGCCCCGAGCCTCGACTGCGGGAAGTACCCGACCGAGCCCGCAGCGTGCAACGACCGAACCCAGT
>Ga0335076_10008410_pt1 | contig 10421 bp, 11 predicted proteins | sample Lox_Sample_25_FD_206717 | JGI IMG/M metagenome (GOLD analysis project Ga0335076, IMG submission 206717) | Soil microbial communities from Loxahatchee National Wildlife Refuge, Florida, United States - Lox_Sample_2.5 | ecosystem: Environmental > Terrestrial > Soil > Wetlands | place: USA...
CCCTTCCCGTCTCGCCGACGACATGGGCAAACCACAGCGCGGTTTCCCCGAGATAACCGCCGCCGTCGATCACGACATCGCCCTTCCGAGGCCGTGCCTCCGCATTGTTAGGCGCCCAGTACTGCTGTAGCTGATACGTGGCCTGCACGCCGAACATCGACGTCTCCAGCACGATCGGGAAGCCGATCGGGTGGAGGTCGAAGCGGTGGCTGAAGAGGTAGTCGCGTTGGTTGACCGCGTCCATGTACCCGAGGCCGCGCACGCGCTGGGCCGTCTGCAACTGGCTGCGTGCCACCTCGGTCAGCTGCTCGAGGTGCTCGATCGACGGGCCGATGTGAGCTCGCTCGTGGTCGAGCGTCAGGTACACGAGGCGCTGCGTGAGGACCTCGCGGGAATCGGCATCCAGTCGGTCTGCTGCCCATTCGAGCTCCTCGGCGTGCTCGGCCATGTACCGGATGGTCCCGACCACGTCTTCGCGCGTCCGCGTCGGCTTCCCGTCCGGCCACCGTTCGACGTCGTAGTTGCCGGGCTCGGGATCGGCAAGCGCCAGAAACACAACGCGCCCCAGGACTTCGGGGAGCAGCCGCTGCATGCGATGCGTCTCGAACTCCGCACGGTGGCGCTCCAGCTCCTCGGCCGGCGCCCCCACCGCCTCCGCGAGCGCCAGCGCGCCGGTTGCGGCGCCGATGCCGTGTGTGCGATGCAGGATCACGATCGCGTCGGCGAGCATCGCGCCATCGGCGCCGTCGCGCATCGCCTGGCCCAACCGCGTCAGCGACTCGTACGGCCGACCGGCCGTGAACATCGCCTCGATCTCGTGGACTGCCTGCTCCGCCGACAGCTCGGTCACGGCCACAAGCTATCAGCGGCCGTTCAAGCTACCCGAGGTCCTGCCGATCACTTGGTTGTCGATGAGCTACACCGATGCCGTAAGCCGGGTCGCGCAGATCCAGGCGCAGATCCAGTCTCTCCAGACCGCGTTCGACCCCTCGGTCGCCGCCGCCACCTCCTCGAGCGCTGCATCCGGGACCTCGTCCACGGACACCGGCTCGTCGACGTCTTCGAGTTTCGCGAGCGCGCTGGCCCAGGCCCAGGACGTGGCCTCGACGTCGACGCTCCCAAGCACCGGCGGGGCAGCGCTGCCTTCGGCCGCCCAGACGATGCTGACCTCAGACCAGCAGCAGTTCGCATCGCGCCTCGCCTCTGACACCGGCCTGGACCCGAGCGTGGTCTCGGCGTGGCTCCTCGCCGAGGAATCGGGCGGCGCGGCCCAGTCCCGCCAGAGCCAGAGCAACAACGACTGGCTCAACATCGGCTACACCGACAGCGCCACCTACGGCGCGGGCGACTCGATCTGGAGCGACCCGGTCACGGCCGCCGACGCGACCGCGGGCTGGCTCAAGGGCCAGAACACCATCCCCGGATACGGCACCGCCAGCTCCGGCATCCAGGGGATCCTCAGCACCGCCGGCCAGCCGGCTGCGACGCAGATCGCCGCCCTTCAGAACTCCGGCTGGGCCTCGAGTGGGTACCCGAGCCTGCCGTCGCTGTACCAGCAGCTCGCCGGCTGACGAGCGCTTCAGCTGAACAGCGCGATCACGGACCCGCTCGGTTCGCCCTCGTTTGCCGGGGCGACCGGGGTGACAGGGGCGACCGGCGCGACCGGCGCGACCGGGGTGACCGGGGTCAGATAACGCGAGCATTCGTGCGCGATCACCGGCCGCCCGACATGGAAGCCCTGGGCGTAGTCGCAGCCGAGCTCAGCGAGCACATCCATGACGTTCTCGGTCTCGACCCCCTCGGCGGTGACCCGGAGACCCAGGTTCCGGCCGAGGTCGATGATCGAATGCACGAGCACCGCGTCCTGGCGATCGGTCTCCATCCGGGTCACGAACGAGCGGTCGATCTTGATCTCGTCGACCGGGAGCTGCTGCAGCTGCTTGAGCGAGGAATAACCGGTCCCGAAGTCGTCGATCGCGATCATCACTCCCATCGCCCGCAGCTCTTCCAACGCGGCCCGCGCACGCGGCAGGTCGGCCACGATACGGCTCTCGGTGATCTCGAGCTGGAGCGCCGAGGCATCCAGGTCGAGCCGCCTGAGCAACGTCGCGATGATCGTCACCAGATCGTGATCGAGCAAACTCCGCGTCGACACGTTCACCGAGACGGTCACCTCGAGGCCTTCCTGCCGCCAGCGCTTGCACTGCTCGAGTGAGGCCTCCAGCACCTTCTCGGTGAGGGGCTTGATGATGCCGGTCTGCTCGGCGAGGGGGATGAACCCGTCCGGACCGATGCACCCGAGCTGCGGATGGTTCCAGCGGGCGAGCGCCTCGAGCGCCAGCGTCGCGCCGCCCTGAAGTGGCACCTTCGGCTGATAGTGGATGACCAGCTCGCCGCGCTCGATCCCGCGACGCAGCTGCGCGGCCAGCGCGAGACGGTCGATGCTGTACTCGTCGTCCTCCTCCGCGTATGTGTGGAATGCGGCGTCGGAGCCCTTGGCGCAGTACATCGCGACATCCGCGTGGCGGATCAGCTCGGGCGCGCTGCGACCGTGCTGGGGGAAGCAGGCGATGCCGATACTCGCCCGGATGTGCAGCGCCACCGAGTCGACCTCGAGCGGATCGTCGAGCGCCTCGAGCAGCCGCCCGGCGACAGCCTCTGCGTCGGCCTGCGTGCCGTCGATCAGGACCGCGAACTCATCGCCCCCGATCCGCGCGAGCACCGTCGAAGCGCCCACCGCCTGGCGCAGGCGCAGCGCGACCCGCTGCAGCGTCAGGTCCCCAAGCTCGTGGCCGAGCGTGTCGTTGATCGACTTGAAGTCGTCGAGGTCGAGCAGCATCACTGCGAGAGCGCGGCGATCGCGCTCGGCGGCGTTCAGCCCCTCTTGGAGCGTCTCGGACAACGCCGAGCGATTCGGGAGGCCGGTGAGCGCATCGTGGTGGGCGCGGTGGCTCGACAGTGCCGCCTGGCGTCCGCCGAAGTACACCGCCAGCATCGGCACGAAGCAGACCGGTACGAGCGCGATGCTCACGTCGGCCGAGGCGAGCAGCGCCGGGGCGAACGCGAGCACGCATCCCGCGGTCCAGGCCTGGAACTCGAGGTCGTCGCGCAAGTAGTCGCGGATCGGCGTCCGGACCAGCAGCGCTCCCGCGACGCACGCGAGCACGTGATTGGTCGCGAAGAACGCGGCAGCGGCGACGAGCACGATCGGCAGCTCCGAGCCGGTGATCGGCCCAATCGGGAGCGAGTGGGCCAGCGTGAGCACCGCGGCCGCAGCGACGATCGCGAGCAGGTACTGCGCCGCGTTGAACAGGATCTTGAGCGGAGACACTCTCTGGACAACGTCCGCGATCACCGAGCTCGAGACATAGACCAGCGCGGCCGGGCCAGGTCCGAATCGCAACAGGATCGCGAACGCGAACGCCGCCGAGATCGTGACGTTCGCGAGTCCCCGCCGTCGCGGCACGGGGATCGGCAGGAGCTCGCCCGCCAGCACGAACGCCGACAGCACCACGAGCAGCGCCGGATCCGCAACCTGCCATTCGCTGACCCACGGCAGCGCCAGCAGCGACGCGACCGCGAGCAGGGCCACGGCCGCCACCCACAGCGCAAACCCATCGAGCCCGAACCGTCGCGATACCGCTGCCATGTGCGTGGTCAAGCGATCTTGTGTCCTGCGGCGTGCGCTACGGGCGGTAGCTTCACCGCCGACTGGTGCGTAACCCCGATCACCACCACCGGGGGCCGCGTCCGCGCGGCATGAGCCGGCGCCTTCGCATAAGCCGACGAAACCGATGCCAGGAGCAGCGCGACACCGACGGCGATCCCTGTGGCAACGGTCAGGAGAATCGAACCTGTCCGCCGCCTCCCAGAACGGTAGACATATCCACGCATTTCTACCTCGCTTTTGTGTCGGCGTTCGCCCCGCGGCGACACTGACCTTCGCAAACGTTTGCCTGCGTATCGGCAGGGTTCAGCAAGGTCCTAATAGAACATTCGTCCAGTTAGCTTTGGAACGCTTAAGGTCAGAACAGGGCTTCTTGGCCGGGTAGCTCGAATCCGTCGCGTAACCGGTTCGAACCGCGTCCCAAGGCGCCGGCAACGTCGCGCGCAATCGCGCCCTCCGACCGGGAGGCGATGATCGGCTCCTCGATCCCTTCGACGTAGACGAGCGTTCTGCGTCCGTCGCCGCGATCCGGCCCCTCGAGCGGCACCAGCGCGAACACACGATCGGCGCGCACGAACTTGCCGTAGCCGAGCGGAACCAGCATCGGGGGTTGCCTGGCCATGTTCGTCCCGGATCGTACGCCGCGGCCGGTCGGATACCCTGCCGCCCGATGCCCGCGACTAGCGAAACATTCCTCCTCGGCGGCGACCTCGAGGTCAAGCGGCTCGGGTTCGGCGCGATGCGCATCACCGGGGAGGGCATCTGGGGCGAGCCGCCCGATCCGGCCGCCACCCGTGCACTGCTCCGCCGGGTCGTCCAGGCCGGCGTCGAGTTGATCGACACCGCCGACTCGTACGGCCCCGAGGTGTCCGAGAACCTGATCGCCGAGGCCCTCCGCCCCTACCCCAACAACCTCGTGATCGCCACCAAGGGCGGCCTCGAGCGGCCCGGCCCGGGCGTGTGGGAGCGGAACTGCCGGCCGGACCGCCTCCGGCGCTGTTGCGAGGCGTCGCTCAAGCGGCTCAGACTCGAGCGGATCGACCTCTATCAGCTCCACGCGGTCGACCCGAAGGTGCCGATCGAGGACTCGATCGGCGCGCTCGCCGAGCTCCAGGAGGAGGGCAAGATCCGCCACATCGGGGTCTGCAACGTCAACCTCGAAGAGCTCGATCGCGCCCGGCAGATCGTCCAGATCGTGTCGGTCCAGAACCGCTACAACCTCGCCGATCGGGCCTCGGAGGAGGTCCTGTCGGCCTGCGAGCGCGACCAGCTCGCGTTCCTGCCCTGGTTCCCGCTCGCCACCGGCGATCTCACCAACCGCGGCTCGACGCTCCAGGAGATCGCAGCCTCCCACGGCGCCAGCACTCGCCAGGTCGCGCTCGCGTGGCTGCTCGCCCATTCGCCGGTGATGCTGCCGATCCCCGGCACGAACTCGGTGGCGCACTTCGAGGAGAACTTCGAGGCCGCGCAACTCGAGCTCGAAGAAGACGAGCTCGCGGCGCTCGACGAGCTCGCGCCGGCCTAGTCCCCCAGGATCGCGGCGAGCCGGTGCTCGAGTGCGCCGGCCAGTACGTCGCGCACCGGGCCCTCCTCGAAGCGCTCGACCAGCGCTGCCAGGAACCCCTCGATCACGAGCCGCTTCGCCACCTCCTCGCGCAGTCCGCGCGAGCGCAGGTAGAACAGCTGCTCGGGGTCGACCTGCGCCACCGCGGCCGCATGCGTGCAGCGCACGTCGTTGGCCTGGATCTCGAGCCCGGGAATCGCGTCGGCGTGCGCGCGCTTTGACAGCAGCAGGTTGCGCGACTCCTGGAACGCGTCGGTCTTCTGCGCGCCCGGGTCGACGATGATGTTGCCCTTCCAGACCGCGGTCGACCGCCCGGTCAGCACGCCGCGGAAGGCGAGATCCGATGTCGTGTTCGGCGCCGCGTGCTCCTGCGTCGTGTCGAAGTCGATGTGCTGGCGGGCGTGGCTGGCGTACGCGCCGGTGACGCGCGCCTCGGCGCCCTCGCCGGCGAGCCGCGTCTCCATCCGCACGTGGCCGCGTGCCGAGCCGAACCCGAGCGCCACCCAGTCGAGCGACGCGTCCCGCCCGACCTCCGCGCGCTGGGCACCAAAGATCCAGCTGCTCTCCGACAGCCCCTGGCCGCACACGTACCGAAGCCGCGCGCCCTGGCCGACGATCAGCTCGGTGACGGTGTTGAACACGCCGTCCAAGTCGTCCGATCCGGACAGGAACTGCTCCCACACCTCGGCCCGCGCGCCCTCCTCGAGCACGACGAGCGTCCGCTGGTTCAGCAGCGTGCCCGTGCGGGCCTGCACGCTGCGGAGCGAAATCGGCTCGGTCAGCGCCACATTGCGAGGCACGTACACGAACGCGCTGGCGCGAACGCCCGCCTCGTTGAGCGCCACGAACACATCGTCGCCGCCTGACACCAGCGACCCGAGGTGGCGCTCGATCAGCTCCCGGTGCTCGGCGTCCTCGAGCGTCCCGACGATCACTCCGTCGGGCAGCTTCGGCTCGTCCAGCTCCCACAGCGATTCCCCGCCGGCAACCGCGCCGCCCCCCACCCGCTCGTACGCAGCGAGATCGAGGCCCGTGATGTCCGTGAACTCCCAGCCGGGGCGGCCCTTGAATGTCGGCAGCTCGAGCCCGGCCGGCATCCCCACTTCCGCCGCCGCGCTAGCCAATCGAGCCCTCCATCTGGAGCTCGATCAGACGGTTCATCTCGACCGCGTACTCCATCGGGAGCTCCTTCGTGATCGGCTCGATGAACCCGTTCACGATCAGCTTCGACGCCTCGTCCTCCGGGATGCCGTGCGACATCAGGTAGAACAGCTGGTCCTCGCCGACCTTCGACACGGTCGCCTCGTGGCCGACGTTGACGTCGTCCTCGCCGATCCGGATCGTCGGGTAGGTGTCCGAGCGCGAGTGCTCGTCGAGGAGCAGCGCGTCGCACACCACCTTCGAGCGCGCGCCGTGGGCGCCCTTGGCGATCTCGAGCAGGCCGCGGTAGGAGCCGCGCCCGCCGTCCTTGGAGATCGACTTGGCGAAGATATTCGAGGTCGTGTTCGGCGCGGCGTGGATGATTTTGCCGCCGGCGTCCTGGTGCTGGCCCTTGCCCGCGAACGCGATCGACAGAATCTCGCCGTGGGCGCGCTCGCCCATCAGGTACACGCTCGGGTACTTCATCGTCAGCCGCGAGCCTAGGTTGCAGTCGACCCATTCAACCGTCGCGTCCTCCTGCGCCACCGCGCGCTTGGTCACGAGGTTGAACACGTTCGTCGACCAGTTCTGGACGGTCGTATAGCGGATCCGCGCGCCCGGCTTGGCGATCAGCTCTACCACCGCGGAATGGAGGCTGTTGCTGCTGTATGTCGGAGCCGTGCAGCCCTCGACGTAGTGCACGTACGAGCCCGGCTCGGCAATTATCAGCGTCCGCTCGAACTGGCCCATGTTCTCGGTGTTGATCCGGAAGTACGCCTGGAGCGGCATCTCCACGTGCACGCCCTCGGGGACGTACACGAACGAGCCGCCCGACCACACGGCCGAGTTCAGCGCCGCCAGCTTGTTGTCGTTGGGCGGGATCACGGTGGCGAAGTACTCGCGGACGAGGTCCTCGTGCTCGCGCAGGCCCGAGTCCATGTCGACGAAGATCACGCCCTGCTTCTCGAGGTCCTCGCGCACCTGGTGGTAGACCACCTCGGACTCGTACTGCGCGCCGACGCCGGCGAGGAACTTGCGCTCCGCCTCGGGGATCCCGAGCCGGTCGAACGTCCGCTTGACGTCCTCGGGCACGTCGTCCCAGCTGCGGCCGGGCTTCTCCGACGCGCGCACGAAGTAGTGGATGTCGTTGTAGTCGACTTCGGCCAGCAGCGGCGAGCCCCAGTTCGGCTGCGGACGCGACAGGAAGTGGTCAAGCGCCTTCAGCCGGAAGTCCCGCATCCACTGCGGCTCTGACTTGAACTCCGAGATCTTCTCGACGATCTCGCGATTCAGCCCCTTCGGCGCCTTGTACAGGTAGTTCTCCGCATCGTGGAACCCGTAGCGCTCCTCATAGTCGGCGTTGATCGCCGCCAGCTGCTGGTTCTCCGTGAGCTCTACGGCCACTACTCCACCTCCAGCTTGATGGTCTTGTCTTCGATGATCACCGGGTACGTGTCCACCGGAACGTACGCGGGCAAAGTCAACGGCCTGCCGGTCTTCAGATCGAACAGCGACCCGTGTCGCGGGCATTCGATCGTGCAGGCCTCCTGGTCGAGATCTCCCTCAACCAGCGTGCCGTTGTCGTGCGAGCAGCGATCCTCGATCGCATAGACGGTTCCGGCGCAGTTGAACACGCCGATCTCCAGTTCCTCCCACTCCACCAGGCGCATCTCGCCCGGTCCGAGCTGGTCCAGAGGACAAACTTCAATCACTTGCGGCACGCCTAAATCCTAGCGCACCGATAGGAATTTACGGCGCCGCGCTAAGCCGCCGACTCCCAGTCGGCCGCATGGCCGAGCGAGGCGCCCTTCAGCACCTTCAGCGACAGCAGCGCGCACTTCATCCGCGTCGCCGAGATGTCGATCCCAAGCAGGTCCAACACGAACGACCGATCGAGCGCCAGCAGCTGCTCCACGGGCATCCCCTTGACCTCGTCCGAGGCCATCGACGCCGCCGCCTGCGAGATCGCGCACCCGTGCCCGGAGAACCGCACGTCCTCGATCCGCCCCTCCCCGTCCAGCGCCAGCTGCACGGTCAGCTCATCCCCACACAGCGGATTCAGATCATGGAACTCGAGATCCGGACTCTCGATCTCCTGCCCCGGAGGGCTCCAGTTGTGTGGATGCTTGTAGTGATCGAGGATGTTCTCGCGGTACAGGTCGTCCATTGCTGACTAGCGTAGCTTGTGCCACGCCGCGCCTTCGCGACCACGTCAGCCGCCGGCAAGCGCCCGCGCCGTCAGCACCTCCACCGCCAGCCCATAGTCGAGCCGATCTCCCGCCGACAGCGGCCGGCACGTGTTCGCATCCACCGCGATCCCGCGCAGCCGATGCTGCTCGCCCAGCGCCGGCCCTCGCGCCCGCCGGCACCCTGGCGCCGGCGCGACCACTCGGCCGTCTGGCCGCCGGAACCGCACCGACCCCCGCCCCGAGGACTCCACCCGGAAGCCGCCCTCGTGCACGAGCCGGTGGTGGTAGGAGCACAGCTGAACCAGGTTCTCGAGCGTCGTCGGCCCACCCCTCGCCCAGTGCTGTATGTGGTGCGCGTGCAGGAACCGCCCGTGTGTGCACCCGGGGAACCGGCAACCATCGTCGCGGCTGCGCAGCGCCCGCCGCAGCGCCGGCGGGATCGTGCGCGTACGCCGGCCCACGCTGAGCGGCCGCCCATCACGCTCGACGATCCGGACCACCGCCGCATCACACCCGAGGCGTCGCATGGTCTCCGGCGCCAGCGCCGGCCCCTCCGCGATGTGGCACCGATCGCCCACCTCGTCCGACGCAAGCGTGTCCGCATCCACGTGCACCACGAGCTCGCACCGATCCGCGCCGGCGGGACCCGCGGGCGCAGCATCGATCGCCGACCGCGCCATCGCCACCAGTGCGTCGGCCCGCGCCGCGCCGGCCGGTGATGCCAGCATCGGCTCCGTCGTCGCCATCTCCTCGCACCGCCTCTCGTCGGCGGCGCGCAAACCGTTCAGCACAAGCGCCCCATCGTCCGCGGGAAGCCGGGCTTCGAGCCGCAAAGAACCGTCGTCCTCCCAGCTCCACTTCAGGTACCGGCGCTCCAGCGCCTGCTGCGCTGCGCCGAGCGTCGCCGACAGCGCGCCGCTGTAGCAGCGGATCAGCTTCTCCAGTTGCGCGCCCGTGGCATGCCGCGCGATCTCCAGCAATCCGGCCTCCGTCGCCGGCGTCGCCGCACGCGTCAGCGCGCGCACCTTGCAGTACGAAAGCTCGCCCTGAGAGAACGCCTCGCGCACCAGCGGCAGCTCTCCCAGCCGTCGCGCGACCCGCACGTGTTCGCGCGCCGCTCGAAGGCCTATCGAACATCGCCACGACAACCAGTGTGCACAAGAAACGATCCCCCACTCCGCCCAACCTCTTCGTTCGTCGAACTCGGCCAGCAGCTCGAGCCATCGGCAGGTCGCCGCCGCGATGTGCGCCGCCAGCTCACATATCTCACGCTCGAGGTCGGTGAGCGATGAGACGCCTGTCGCCGGCTTTTCCTCGGTCTGCTGATACGAACACATGTTCGATAGAGTACGCCCAGGGTCGGACGGAAAAATGGCGTGGGGACGAGCCTACGTGCAACCTACAGGTTGCAAGAAGTGTTCCGCGGAACCGCGCCGCAAGCGGGCCTGATCATTGATTCAGATGCCGCCGCGCGCTTCTCAATCAGGGTCTTGGTCGCCGTGTTCCGTGGTCCGGCCGACGATGAACACGCGCCCGGGTGGCGGGTCGCAGTCGATCCCGCGGCCGGCGAGCAGCTCGACCTTGATCTGCAGCCAGGTGCGAGCCATCGTGGGCGCAGCCTAGCCGCGGATTCCGTTGGCCAGTATTCACCTGGCGCCCACACCGCCGGTTGGTCTCGGAGGACGAACGAGAGCGGCGGTGACGAACGAGAGCGGTGGTCGAAGCCGGGCCGGCGGCTGGTGTTCCGGCGAACCGCCCGTGGACCGCGGGTGGTGTTCCGCGGAACCGCGCCGCCCCGCTCGGCTCCGCCTCACCCTGAATGCTGCTGCCGCCACTCCCCGACGACGCGCTCGACGTCGTA
>Ga0335076_10008411_pt1 | contig 10421 bp, 14 predicted proteins | sample Lox_Sample_25_FD_206717 | JGI IMG/M metagenome (GOLD analysis project Ga0335076, IMG submission 206717) | Soil microbial communities from Loxahatchee National Wildlife Refuge, Florida, United States - Lox_Sample_2.5 | ecosystem: Environmental > Terrestrial > Soil > Wetlands | place: USA...
GCGCGGCAACGGCAAAGTCGCGGCTGGGACTCGCCACGGTGGCGACCAGCGGCGCCTACGGCGATCTCGCGGGACGGCCTCTGCTGACGCCCGGCGGCGACATCCAGGGATCGAGCATCGGCGCCGCCACGGTGGCGAGGCTCCAGGGCGTCGCCGTCTCGCCCGCCGCACCCGCCAACGGCCAGGGCCTCGTCTATTCCGGCGGCTCCCAGCTCTGGATGCCGACGACGCTCGCCACCGTCGCCTTCACCGGCAACTACAACGACCTCAGCAACCGCCCCGCCAACTTCAACCCGACCGGGCCGGCAGGCGGCGCACTGACCGGCAGCTATCCCAACCCCGGCATCGGAGCGTCGGGAGTGGCGGCGGGGACTTATGCCATTTCGATAGCAACATGTGGGAATGGTCCGGTTGCATCAGGTATAACGGTCGGCGCAGATGGACGAGTAGTTGGAATTACTACCGCAATATTAACTCCCTGCGGAAGCGGAGGCGGGGGATAAGTGTTGCAAGCGTACGATTGGTCTATTGTTGCAGATCATGCAAGGTCCGCTGCCACAGGTGCGGCGAGCATGGTATCTGCGTCCCACGGGTCAAAAGATAATAGGCGACGCTCGATTGGATGAGGTCTCACGAACTCTCGGGCATTCTCATTAAGCATGGCCGCGGCCATCGAGAAAGTGCTGTTCGAGATAGCTAGTAGGTCAGCCTGCGTCAGAATATAGAAATCAAGGTACATTTCGGCGCCTGGAATTTTTTCGTTCAAGTCCTTAGCGATGATAGGAGTGAAGGATGAGAACTCGGTTGACGCGTTCGGGTCGTCGCTTGCGAGGTAGAGAACGGGATTCTTCAAATCGTCCCAAACGGCCTCAAGCCACTGGATGTACCAGTTCGATGGTGCCGGCCATGAGAACTCACCACCCGTATAGTCTCCGCGGCGTAGATGTATAGCTACGATAGTCTGTCCATGGCTTCGGAGTCGCTCGAATGCACGGGTAACTGGCCCGCGCACCCGAACCCCGGGGCGCAAGAGAGCTCGAAAGCGAGCTTGGTGAGTTCGGAAATGGCGGGTGTGACATTGGCCGTAGCCAAACAGATCATGGCCACTGAGCGTTGGTGCTGAATCCGGATCGAGCGCCGCCGCGATCTGCGGAACAGTCGTCTCAAGTCGCGGCAGCGGAAGTCCGGGGTAGGGATCATTGAGATCGAAAAGCCAACGTCCGACCCAGTCAGGGACCTCGACCCGCAGATTGTGTATCTCTCCGTAGATTCTGAGGAAGCAATACTGAAAGAGCTGATTGCCGAAGCGTCCGTTCTGGCCAAGCGTAGTCATTGCCACATGACCGGACAGCCGCGACCTTTGCCGCTTCTCAGAATTTGAGGGAGGCGGATCGCCCCAGGTTTGACGGAGCAGCAATAATGCGCGAGCAGTATCGGGGCCAGCGTGGCCGGGTAGTATAGCGCTGGCTGCCTCGTAAGCAGAAACCGCTTCCTGCACGTGTCCACGTGCTTCTTTAACTCGTCCGAGCAAAAGGTAGGCGTTGAAATTTTGCGGGTCGATCCGCACGAGCGCCTTAAGCGCAGTATCGAGAGCATCGAGATCGCCCAATCCCTGCAGCAGTTGAACGACCCGCGTCAGGATCGACTTATTCGTGATTGGTGCCGCAACTGCTTGCTGGAGATAGCTTATGCCCATCTTGGCATTACCGCGTCTCAATGCGATCTCACCCGATATCAGAAGTGCAGTTGCCTGTTGAGCATCGCGTCCGAGAATATCTCGGCAAACAACGTTAGCTCTTGTCCAGTCGCCTGCGTTGTAGAGTCTAACTAGGATTTCTAACGCAGCATCATTGTTCTGCATTCGCAAAGCGTGCTCTTGGAATGGACTGAAGCTTCCGCATTCCGCCAGCGCCAGCATTTATTGTCAACCCGCCGGTGCATCCGGCTGATCGGAGTCCCCATGCCCTATCTTCGCTCCGACATGACGAGCCAGACCGGCTCGGCCTACAAAGCGGCACTTGATGCGGCGACCGCTGCGCTCGCGGGGAGTGCCGGCAAGCGGCGCAACGTCAATGGCGACGGGCGCGTCAACCAGCTCACCTCCGCGGTCGCGATCTCGACCGCCTGGCAGTACGTCCTCGACATGTGGGAGGCGCAGGCGGGAGCCGGGGTCAGCGGCAGCTTCGGGCAGGTGGCCGATGCGGCGTTCCCGGCGCAGCTCGCCATCGGCACTGCCGCGCTCTCGACGTCGGGCGCGACGACGGTGACGCTGCGCACCAAGATCGAGAGCCGCGCCACGGCGGATCTGCTGGCGCCCGCGTTCCAGTATCCGGTGGCGGCGCCGGCGCATCCCTTCGCCGCGCTGAGCCTCGTCGCCTACCAGGACAGCGGGCAGCCGATGAGCGTGACGCCGGTGCTGCGCTCGGCCGATGCGCCCGACGATTTCGCCGGCATGTCGCACGCGATCAGCGGCCCGACGCAGTCGCTGCCCTCGGGCGTGCTGACCCAGCTCTGGTGGGACGGTGCCGCCGGCGCGTTCCAGCTCGACACCCTCGCCAATGTCGCCAACGGGCTTTGCCTGGAGATCGACATCGCCGTCCCCGCCGGCCTCGGCGGCCGCAGCTTGCGCATCGGCGACGTGCAGCTGGAAGGCGGCCAGGTGGCGACCTATTTCGGCCGCGCGAATTTTGCCGACGAGCTCCTGCGCTGCCAGCGCTTCTACGCCAAGACCTTTCCGCTCGCGGTGGCGCCGGCGCAGAACGCCGGCACCGCCGGGGCCTGGATCGCGCCCCAGGCGGTGGGCGCCGCCACGCCGCAGCAGGGCAATTTCTGGAGCTTCCCGACGCGGATGGCGCGGGCGCCCGTCATCAGCTTCTTCAATCCGGCCGCCGCCAATGCCCAGGCGCGCAATCTCGACACCGCCAGCGACTGCAGCGGCACCGCCGCCGACATCGTCGGCGAGCGGGGCGCCGCCTTCGGCACCACGACGCCCGCCGGCAGCACCGCCGGCGAGCGCCTTGCGGTTCACATGATCGCCGACGCGCGGCTCTGATCCGGCGGTCGCAACCGAGTGCATCCCATGTCCCTTGCCACCGACTGGAGCGACGATCCCGCCGCCGAGGCGCGGCTCACCGTGCACGAGGCAGTCTGCGCCGAGCGCTACGCCAACATCATGGCGCTCCTCGGCGAGACCTCGCGCCGGGTGAGCCGGCTCGAGGTGATGGTGCTCTACGCCGCCGGCTCGCTGATGATGGGGATGGGCGGCCTCATCGTGACGCTGGCGCTGAAGCTCGGGCATCTCTGATGGCGGATCCCGTCTTCGATCGCGCGGTCGCCGCCGTCCTCGCCCACGAGGGCGGGCTCGTCGACGACCCCGACGATCCCGGCGGCCTCACCAACTTCGGCATCTCGCTCCGCGCCTATCCGGAGCTCGGCGCCGACGGCATCCGCGCGCTCACCGCGGACGCGGCGGCGGCGATCTATCGGCGCGACTGGTGGGACCGCTACGGCTGGGGCGATCTGCCGGCGCCGATCGCCGCCAAGGTGCTGGACATCGGCGTCAACATCGGCGCCGGGCCCGTCCATCGGCTGCTGCAGCGGGCGCTCCGCGCCACCGGCGCCGACCTCGTCGAGGACGGCGTGCTCGGCTCCGCGACGCGCGCCGCGGCGGCGGCTGCCGAGGGCGCGGCACTGCTGGCGGCGCTCCGCAGCGAGGCCGCCGCTCACTATCGCCTGATCGTCGCCGCGCGCCCCGCGTCCCAGCGCTTTCTTACCGGCTGGCTCGTCCGCGCCTACGCCTGACCTGCTGACGGCCTGAATGCCGCGCCGGGCGTCGCCCGGCGGCGCTGCTTTTCCGCGTCCTCAACCAAGGAGATCTCACATGGCGCTCTTCCGCTATCTCGTCCTGCGCCTGGGCGAGGCCAGCACCTGGGCCGCGCTCGCGGGCCTGCTCGCCGGCGTGCACGTCAGCATCGATCCCGGACTCTGGCAGCACATCGTCGACGCCGGCATCGCCGTCTCCGCGCTCGCCGGCTGCCTCATTCCCGAAGCCACCTGACCCAACCCAAGGAAAGGATTTCCTCCATGAACGTCTTCCAGCGTGCCCTGCAGAAACTCGAGGGCGTCTTCTCCGATGCCGAGGCGGTGATCGCCGCCTTCTTCTCCAGCCTCGCCCACAGCATCGCGCAGAACGGCGGGCCGGTGCTGGTGGCGGCGGCGCGGAGCGCGGTCGCCGCCGCCGAGGCAACCGGCGGCGATGCCACCGCCAAGCGGAACGCCGCCTTCGCCTCGGTGGTCGCGACCCTGCAGTCCCAGGGCCTGCCGGTGGTGACCAATGCCGTCAATGGCGCGATCGAGGCGGCGGTCGCCGAGCTCCAGGCGGCGACCGCGACCACCGCGACGGCGACGAGCGGCGCCGCCGCCCCGGTCACCTGATGCCGAGCTGGCTCAGCCTGATCTCCGCCGGCCTCAAGCTCCTGGGGCTGGCGGATGTCGCCGAGCGCGCGGTCGAGCGGTGGCAGGCCCGCCGCGACGGCCGCGCGCAACAGCGCGCCGCCGACATCGAGGCGGAGAACACGACGCTCCGCGCCGAGCTCGCGGCGGATGCGACGGCACCCGCGACGCCGGCGGAGACCGCGGCTTCGCTCGAGAAAGGAGAGTTCTGATGCGACCGACCCTGCTCGTTCTGCTGCTGCTGCTCGCCGCCTGCGCTGACCCCGCCGCGGTCGCCCGGAACGCCTGCCCGCCGATCAAGCCCTATACGACCGCACAGCAGCAGCAGGCGGCCGACGAGCTGCTGCGGCTCCCTCCGGGCTCCATGGTGAGCCAGATGATCGTCGATTACGGGGCCGAGCGGGCACGGCTCCGGGCGTGCGGGCTTTCAAGCGGCAGCTAGGCCTGGAGCCGAAGTGCCTCGCGCGGGCGAGATCGAAGCGGCGACTCATCCATCGCGCCACTTGATCGAGCAGCCCATGGCAGGGTTCTGGGTCGCGGGGCCGTGGCCGGTCCGGGCGATCCCGGTCATGGCGTCGAATAGCTCACGGGGAGAATTCGGCACGCGCTGCAGGTTGCGGAGCGCGTGGAGCCTGCCGCGATAGGCGAGCCGGAGGTCGGAATCGAAACCGAAGAAATCGGGCGTGCAGACCGCACCGTAGTCCTTTGCTGCCGCCTGGGTCCGATCGATCACGTAGGGGAAGGGGAGGCGGCGCTCGGCGGCGAGGCGCCGCATGTTCTCCAGGGAGTCTTCGGGATAGGCCTCGGTATCGTTCGGCATGATGGCAATGGCGCCGATACCCAGCGCCTTCAGTTCCGTCGTGTCGCGGACGATGTCGTCGAGCACGGCCTTCACGTAGGGACAGTGATTGCAGATGAACATCACCAGAGTACCCTTCGGCCCCCGGATGTCGGCGAGGCGATAGCGGCGGCCGTCAGTGCCCTCGAGGTCGAAATCGGGGGCTGCCGCCCCAAGCACCAGCGCCGTCGTCATGGCGGTCTCCTTCCGAGTTGCACGGCCCCCGTCGCCCTCCGCGAAATCTCCGCCGACTATAGCAAACCAGGAGATATCGCGGATTTTCGCGAAACACGCCGTGTCTTCGTTCTAACACCCCGCCTTAACCAGCCGGAACCGTGCTCCGGCAAACCATTCCGCAATACTTCCCGATCCATTCTGCATCCTCGGCGCCCGCCTGTCCGGGTGCCCCGAGGAGAGCGTTATGGATGAGGCCCCGCTGAGCAACCCGACACCCGCCGCGGCACCGGCATCGACGCCGGCAGCGGCGAAGCCGACCCAGGTGCGCATCGGCACGGTGAGCGCGGTCTCCGGGTTCAAGCTCTCCTGCGTGCTCTTCGACCCGGCATCCCCTGCCGCCAACGCCGCCGCCTACGAGCGCGCGCAGATCGGCGCGCTGGTGAAGGTCGCCACCCCCAACACGGTGGCCTTCGGCTTCATCGACAGCCTCGCCCTCCACAATCCCGCTCCCGACGGCCGCGGCCAGAGCTACGCGATGGCGGAGGTGGAGCTCCTCGGCGAGCTGATGGCGCGCACCCCCGGCGGCCCGCACGTCTTCACCCGCGGCATCTCCACCTATCCCACCCTCGGCGCCTCGGTCTATCCCGCGACATCGGCCGATCTCGCGCGCATCTACGCCAAGCCCAACACCTGGACGCTCGCCATCGGCTCGCTCTATCAGGACGCGAACCGGCCGGCCTATCTCATGTCGCAGGAGTTCCTCTCCAAGCACTCGGCGATCGTCGGCACCACCGGCTCCGGCAAATCCTGCGCGCTGACGCTGATCCTGCGCTCGCTCCTCGAGGCGCATCCCAACGGGCACTGCGTCCTCCTCGATCCGCACGGCGAATACGGCGTCGCCTTCGAGGGTCTCGCCGAGCGCATCACGCCGCAGAACCTCCAGCTGCCCTACTGGCTCCTCGCCTTCGACGAGATCGTCGAGGTGCTCTGCAGCCGCGATCCGGTGACGCGGAGCCGCGAGGCGAACATCCTCAAGGACGCGATCAGCGCGGCGAAGCACAGCTTCCTCGGCGCCGAGGGCGACGAGGTCTTCGTCACCGTCGACACGCCCTCGCCCTACCGCATGAGCAGCGTGGTGCAGCGCATCTCCGATGCCATGGGCCGCCTCGACAAGCCCGACAACACGCTCCCCTATCTGCGCCTCATGCGCACCATCGAGGATCTGCGCCAGGACAAGCGCTACGCCTTCATGTTCGACGACCTGACGGTGCGCGACAGCATGGCGGAGGTGCTCTCGCGCATCCTGCGCATCCCCGTCGGCAAGAAGCCGATCTCGATCTTCGATCTCTCGGCGGTGCCGTCGGAGATCGTCAACGTGGTGGTGTCGCTGGTCTGCCGCCTGATCTTCGATTTCGCGCTCTGGAGCGACCGCGAGGAGGCGATCCCGCTGCTGCTGGTCGCCGACGAGGCGCACCGCTACATCCCGAGCGACGAGAGCCTGGGCTTCGAGCCGACCCGCCGGTCGATCGCGCGCATTGCCAAGGAAGGCCGCAAATACGGCGTCTCGCTCTGCCTGGTGACGCAGCGCCCGTCGGAGATCTCGGAATCGATCCTCTCCCAGTGCAGCACCGTCTTCGCGCTGCGCATGAGCAACGAGAAGGACCAGAACTTCGTCCGCCGCACCTTGCCGGAGAGCGCCGCCGGCCTCCTCAACACGCTGCCGACGCTGCGCCAGCAGGAGGCGATCGTGGTGGGCGAGGGCGTGGCGCATCCGATGCGCGTGCGCTTCGCCGATCTCGATCCGAAATACCGGCCGAAGGGCGATGCCACCAACTTCCCCAAGGCCTGGCAGGGCGACGTGCACGGCCGCGAGTTCCTCAGCAACATCATCGACCGCTGGCGCCGTCAGGCGCGGTAGTCGAGCCGCCGCTTCATCCGCGGGCTGAGCGGCTGCACGAAGCGGACCGCCGTCGCGTCGAAGCCGGTGGCGCGGTAGAAGGCCTGCGCGTCCTGGCGCGCGAGGCCGGTGGTGAGCTCGAGGACACCGCATCCCCAGCGTTTCGCAAGCCTTGCCGCGTGCTCCACCAGAAGCCGTCCGACGCCGGTGCCGCGCGCCCGCTCCGACACCACCAGGGTGGTGATCCGCGTCACCGGCTCGCGATACTGCAGCATCGCGGTCCGGTGCAGCGCCATCAGGCCGACGGCTGCCTCGCCCGCCATCGCCAGGAAAACGGGATCGCTGCCGGTCGCCAACAGCGCGCGAAGCCGTCGGCCCGCGTCGCGGAGGCTCGCGCGATATCCGAGCTCGAGGAGTAGATCGCGGACGGCGCGTGCGTCCGCCGCGGTGGCGGATCGGATGCGCGGGGCGGGGAGGGCTGGCTGCGCCGGTTTCCGGGCGCGGGGCTGCTGCGGTCGCTTGGCCATCAGGGGTCTCGCGGGCGCCGCGGCCGGGACGGTCCGGGATCGGGAAATAAAGAATGGTCGGAGTGAGAGGATTTGAACCTCCGGCCCCTGCCTCCCGAAAGCAGTGCTCTACCAGGCTGAGCTACACTCCGGACCGGCCGGGAGCTATAGCGGTTTCGGCCGCCGGCCGCAATGGGGTGGAACTGGGTTGATTGGTGGCTGTCTCGACTGTCGTCGATCGATCTTGAAAAGCTGACCGGGGCGCCCGCGGGCACCCTTCGTCGATGAACGCGAATTCCTGATCCACGGGCGCGGACGCAAGGTCCGCGCCCTTTTCGCTGTGGCCACATCGGCCGGCGCTTCTGCCCCAGGAGACATCATGCGCATCGACGTCCATCGCCTGTGGCCGCGCCGGCCACGGGACGGAAGCCTGCCGCTCGGATTGAGCTGCGACAGCGAGGGCCTGCTTCTCGCCGGCAATTGCCGACTGATCGCGGCCGCGCTCACGCCCGACGGCCAGGTCTTCTTTCGCGCGAGGCCGGCGCCGGAGATCAACGCCGTGCTGAGCGCGGGTTACGGCACCGCGGTCGACATCTCGGACGGCTATCCTCGGATCGAGCGCCTCGCCGGCTACATGAGCCGCGGCGAATGGTTCCGCGCCGCGCTTGCCGCACTCAATCTTCGCTTCCCGGAGCTCCCGGATCAGGCCGCCGCGCGGCGCATCCTCGAAGCCGACCGGCTCCTCAAGCTCGCCTGGAACTCCGATCTCCATCCGCGCTGGCCCGCGCATTCCGAGGAGGGGAGGGGTGGACGGTTCGCACCCGCGGGCGACACGAGTGAAGAGCCTAATGACGCCGAGCGTCAGCGGCAACTTGCCCAGCGGCGGCGCGATCGTCAGCTGTTTCAGATTTTGAGGAAGCTAATACGACTGATCCCGAAATACGGGAAATTGGTGGACGACCTCATCAGAGTGATCCGGATCATTCAAGTTTTGAAAGCTCTCAAAGAGATATCTCCCGAACTGCAGCGCAGCATAGAGCCGCCTAAGAATCTGGAGGAACTCCGAGCCGAAAAGGAATTCCGCGCGTTCCCTACTGCTGATGCATTTGCGAGGTACTATGGCTCGGCAGGAGCGGGGTATGAATGGCATCATATCGTCGAGAGAGGCGCCGATTTTCCTGCTGAGCAACTCCACAACACGGACAATGTCATTCGCGTTCCAAAATTCATTCACGAGGAAGTCACCGCCATCTACAATAAGCCAATAAGCGAAGGAAGCAGCATTCGGATACGCGATGCCATCCAGGAGTTCAGCTATAGTGAGCAGCGCGAAATCGGGTTGGCGATCCTGCGTAATCTGGGAGCGGTAAAATGAATGACACTACCGAATTTGCAAGCGTTCCGCTTTCTGTTCTCGTGCAGGATTATGTCGAGATGGGGCTTTCAGTGGCCTCGGCGACATCCCTGAAAGAGCATGATCTCGCTAATCAACTGACGGAGCTCTGGGGTCATTTGGGCAGAGAGATCAGGGCGCGAGGGCCTGAAGCAATTGCGGCTTTAATGCCATTCATGGATCACCCCAATCCTCTCGTGCGCATCGAGGCAGCGCAGAATTGCCATGGTCTCGACCCTGATAGAGCGCGCCGCGTGCTAGAGGTGGTGAGCAATAGCGGGGAGTCTCCTTATTGCTTTCTTGCGGACGCGAAGCTCCACCTGATGGGCTACGGCAGCCGCCTGTTCGGCAAAGGAAAGCTCAAGACGCAAGCCATCAGTCGAGATTGAAGACGCCTGCGACGTACTGTCAGATCGTAAGACGCATCCAACTCATACTGCCACCGTTACTGACTGACGATCGCGAAAAGTTCAGTTTGGCGCGCCGGCAGCACCAACACGGAAAGCCAGCGAGCGTGCTAGCATCGCGGTCTCATCGAGGAGGGAGTTGATGCCGTCGATCTCCAGAATTGCCGCGTCACTGTTGTTGCTGCTCGCTTACGCATCGCTGAGCCCGGCTCACGCCGCCGACAAGGTGCGCGATGCGGTCGAGCGGGGAAATCGCGCCTTTGTCGCGGCTTATGCCGCGCATGATTCGGCGAAGATCGCCGCGCTCTACGCGCCCGATGCGGCGGCGTTTCCGCCGGGGGCCGAGCGCGCCCAGGGGCGGGACGCGATCCGCAAGTTCTGGCAGGGCGCGATCGATCAGGGCATCAGCAACGTCACGCTCAGGACCATCGACGTGGTGTCGAGCGGCACTCTCGCCACGGAGAGCGGCGAGTTCGCCCTCGACGCGCCGGGCAAGGACGGCAAGCCCGTCCACGTCACCGGCAAGTACGTCGTGGTTTGGAAGCGGAACGGCGGCGTCTGGCAGCTCTACCGCGACATCTGGAACGACAATCCGGCGCGCTGAGCGCGATCGGCGAGCGCGGTCACGCCGCGCGCTTGCGCCCCTTGCGGCGCCCCGCGGGCTTGCTTGTCCTGCCGGCGAGCGCGGCGGGCGCAGCCTCGGCGAGGAAGCGGGAGCGGTTGTCGGTCCGCCGGTCGATCTCGCGCAGCA
>Ga0335076_10008413_pt1 | contig 10421 bp, 11 predicted proteins | sample Lox_Sample_25_FD_206717 | JGI IMG/M metagenome (GOLD analysis project Ga0335076, IMG submission 206717) | Soil microbial communities from Loxahatchee National Wildlife Refuge, Florida, United States - Lox_Sample_2.5 | ecosystem: Environmental > Terrestrial > Soil > Wetlands | place: USA...
GTTGTTCATCAGGGAGACCTTCTTCAGCCACTCCCTCGGGACGTAGTACCAGTACGCGAGCCGGTCGATGACCAGGTTGTAGCGGGGGCGGTCGCGCAGGCTGAACGGCTCGATGGTGATCCGCTCGCAGTCGAAGGCGTGCCGGGAGCCGCCGGTGCCCTCGACCGGGCCCACCCGGCGCAGGATCTCCTCGAACGCCTTCGGCCAGTCCTCCTCGGTACCGAGCAGCAACCCGATCAGGTGCCTGGAAGCGGTCAACATTGACCTCCGTTCAGCAGAATCGTGGCAGGTGATGGGCGAGCTGGGCGCGCCAGGAGGGCCAGTCGTGGGGCACGTCGAAGCCCCACAGGTCGAGCTCGTGCCTGATGCTCTTGCTGGCGAGTAGCTCGGCGAACCGTATGGTGCTAGGCAGCGATCCGGTGGTGTCCTCCCACTGGCCCTGGCCGCACACCAGCAGCAGGCTGACCCGGCCGCGCAGCCAGTCGAGGTGGTCACCCTGCAGGTTGCCCACGTAGTCCAGCGGGTCGTTGAAGTACGCCTCGCTGCCGCGCTCGCCCCAGCCGTGCCATGACGCGGGGTCGTAGTTGCCGGAGAGGCACATCGCCAGCGGGAAGAGGTCGGCCCGCTTGAGCGCGAAGTTGGCCGCGTGGAAGGCGCCCATGCTGCAGCCCAGGGTGGCCACCTCCACTTCGCCGCCGCAGTCCCGGTAGATCCACGGCACGACCTCGTTGAGTATCCACGACTCGTAGCGGCCGTGCTGACGCGCGCGCTCTTCCAGCGGGATGTTCCGGTTGGACCATGAGGCGGCGTCAAAGCTGTCGACGCAGTAAAGCTTCACCCGGCCCTCGTCGATCAGGTTCGAGACGGCGCCGATCATGCCGTTGTTCTCGAAGTCCCAGGCTTTGCCCTGCTCGGCCGGGAACGCCAGCACCGCACGCCCCCAGCGGCCGTACCGGATGACGGTGCCCGCCGCGCCGATGGCGTCCGACCACAGCTCGGTCACTTCCCGGCTCATCGGCTCACCCGGCTCACCCGGCTCACCCGGCTCATCGACCCGAGCAACTCGGTGAGGTAGGGATCGAACGCGTCACGCCAGGCCGTGTAGTTATGCATGTCGGGTACTTCGTGCAGGGTCGCCGGATATCCCCTGTCCTGCAGGGTCTCGACCATCAGGCGGTTGTTCTCGAGGTTCTCCTCGATCACGCCGCAGGTGAGGACCGCGGGCACGGGCCGGGGCGGCAGCCCGCCGTCACGCACGCCGGTGACGAACCTGACGACCCGGCGGTAGTAGGGGAACGACCGTTCGTGAGAGTCGAAACGCGGCCAGAAGAAGCTTCCGGACTGAAGAAACAGCGCGTCAAACGCGTCCGGGTAGCGGCAGTGCGCGTGCAGCATCGCCAGCGCGCCGAGGCTGGCGCCCATCCCCACGCGCACGCTCGTCGCCACCCGGCCCGCGATCGCGGGCAGCACGGTCGTGCACAGCGCCCGGGTGTAGCGCGTGTTGGCGGAATACCAGGGGTCCCTGGGCCCCGGGCTGAGCAGCGCGGCCCGCAGCCGGGGGAGCCAGCGCCCGGCGACCCCCGCGGACAGGTACTGGGTAAGGCTCGCCAGCGTGTCGTACTCCGGCCCGTCGTGCACCACCAGGAGCGGCAGCCGCTCGTCGTGCGGTGCATCCCTGGGAGACCAGATCCGTGCGGAGACCACCGCGTCAAGCGCCTTGACCGGCACGTCGACCTCGATGACATTCCCTGGCTCGGCCGCGATGCTAAGCCAGCCCGGAGGCTGGTAACCAGGGAACTCCAGAACGCTCTTCGGTCCGAACGCACCCGCGACCTGCCGCGGGTTCCCCGGATCCAGCACGGTCTCCGTGCCGCCGCCGGAGTGCCGCAGCTCCAGCAGATACTCCATCCGGCGCACCGGCGGCCGGTCGATGACCAGCTCCCATCGGTCGCCGCCGCGGAGGAAGCCGAGCCGGTCGCCGGGGATACGCACATCCTGCACGAGCCGCACGCCCGTCAGTTGATGCTCCGGGTCGGCCAGCCGGAAGGTCACCGTGCGCTCACTCATCGGCGCCGATGTCGCGGCCGAGTTCCTCGCGCAACTCATCCTCCACGAGATCCCACCCGGGGCCGAATGCCGCGGCCATGGCGGCTTTCAGCTCGTTGGCGGCATCAGCCACCCGATCGGCTACTTCCCGCACCTCGGCCGGCGTCCGCACCGTGACCATGACGTCGTGGGCGTTCCGGCTGCCGTGCAGCGTGACCATGACGTCGCCCGGCCGCGTTGCCCCCTCTTCGTGGATCACCCGGTTGCGATGCGAGTTCGCTTGATGGCAGGCCTTGAGCGCCGCCAGCAGCCCGTCCTTCTCCGGGCCGGGGATATCCGTGCGGTGGTGGGTGATGCGCTCGCAATCCTCGATCATGTGGGCCGCTGTCAGCCGGGAATCCACCAACGCGGCGTACTTGCTGTCGATCAGCGCGCCGAACGTCGCGCGCAGCACCCGTTCCAGGTAGGCCGACTCGAGCACGACGCCGCCCAGCGCGTGCTGCAGCTCATCCACATCCATGCCTGTAGACAGTACGCAATCGGGCCGACGGGGCAACGTTGTCATCCCGGCCGTCGCCTACAGGCGTGATCTGCGATGTTCTCTGACGAGCTCGAGCCATTCGGCGCGGGTCTCATCCGGCGAGCTGAGAGCGGTGCCGTGCACGCGACCGCGCCACGCATCGGCACTGAACACGCCTTCCGTCACGCCGTCATCAGGTGCGGCGAGCACCGGCAGGCCCAGCCCGACGGCGATCCCGGCCTCCACATGCAGCCAGGGGCTCGTCCACCAGCCGGGCGAGCGCACTTCCTCGCTGGTGGCCGGACGCCAGATCGCCGCCCGCGCGTCAAGCTGGCGGAATCCGAGCAAGGCCACCCCGTCGGCCCGCGAGAGCAGTTCCGTCAGGCTGAGCCACGGATCGCTGCCGTAGGCGCGTCGCTCCAATCGCACAACGTCCAGGGCCTGATCTGCCAGCCAGCCAAGCCACCGTTCCAGGTACGGCTGCTGCCGTGCTGTGATAATGGCGGGCGTCCCCACGAAGACACGCGGGGACATGGACTCATTCACCGCGCGTCAGCTGGCCGGCGATATCGGCCGGGACGTTGTGAGCTCCAGAAAATTGGGCGCCGTCAATCTGGGCGCCGTCAAATTTGGCGCCATTCAGCTTAGCGCCCCGGAAGTCGGCGCCGGTTAGGTCAGCGCCGCTCAGCACGGTCCGCTCCAGGGTGGCCTCGACGAACACGGCCCCCGGCGCCTTGACACCTTTCAAGGACGCTCCCGTGAGGTTGGCTTCGAACAGGTCGGCATTTGTGAGGTTAACGATCTTTTTGTCCCCCCTCTTCTGCCCGAGGTACGCGCCGGTGAGGTTACAGCCCTGCAGGTCGGCCTGGGCGAGAGACGGCGCATACCGCAAACCGTCGGCGAGCACCTTCTGGATTGCCCCTGAATCGGCTTTTCTCAGCAGTCCCGCGATGACAGCGACCGCCTCGTTCGCATATGACAGGCGACCTGCTCCTTGTTCCGACCGGATATTGAAGAAACGGCGCAAGAGGATCGCCGCGGCCATTCGGAGAGTCTCGTTATCTGACGACAAGGAGGTCACGACGTCCTTGAAGGCGGCGCCGACAGCGGCGGCCTGGTCTCGCCTTCGCTGGAAGTTCAGCACACCCAGGACGCTGACACCGATAGTGACAAGGCTGCCGATGAGTCCGACCCAGACCTGAACTTCACTAGTAGTAGCCATATCATCTCTATCCCGCTATGCCCCGGGGCCAGTCCCGTCCCTGTTCCGCCAGAGGACGAAAGGACGCTAGCAGGTCACGGTACGGGGATAACAGACGTCAGGCTGGGTTGCGGCCAATGAAGAATTCGCGGAACGGGTCCATGCTCGGCGTCAGGCCGGCATCCACCAGCCCCTTCCGCAGCGCGGCCATCTGGTGGTCGTGGATGCGCTGCGTGGGCATGCGCAGCGGCCCGCCGTTGTAGCCCTGCAGCCAGCCCTGGAACTTCCACGCCTGCCGGTTCAGGAAGAAGCCGCCGTGCATCGCGGGCGCCAGCGCCGCCTTCGCCTTGCGCGCCGGATGAAGCTGCCAGTAGATCTCCGTCGCGTCGTCGTACTTGCTCATCCGCAGCAGCCGCATGACCCGCGGGATCATCGGCCCGTAGTACTCGTGGTCGCTGGTCGCCGACAGCTGGATGGGCATGACCTGCGACAGCGGGATCAGGTCCCCCTCGATCGGCACCGAGATCACCACCTCCGAGCCGAACAGCCGCTGGCATTCCACGGCGCTCTGGATGTTCGGCGCGCCGCCCTCGGCCTTGATCACCGCCACGTTGGGGACGTCGTCGATGAGCCGGCGGATCAGCCGCGCCGGGATGTCGGAAGGGTGGATGCGGCCCCCGAATCCCCACAGGAACATCGGGAACAGGATGATGCCGAGGCTGGTGGCGTCGCACACCGCCTTCGTGTACTCGTAGATGTCCTGCTCGGACTCCGGGTAGAAGTTCGGCGGGTAGGACAGCAGCACGAGGTCCGCGCCCGCCCGCTCGGCCCCGGTGACGGCCTCGATGTTCTGCTCCAGGTTGCTCCAGCTCGCGTGGTGCACCAGGTAGAAGTCAGGACCCGCCTCGTCCTTGCAGATCCGCAGGAAGTCCAGGTACTCGGGCAGCGCGATGCTGACTTCGGACACCCCGAGGGTCCCGATGAAGCCATGGGACTTCGCCCGTCGCACGTCGTGCCTGATCGCGGCCTCGTTGATGCCGCGCAGGTCGCCGGTGAACGAGGGGATCGTGCAGTTCACGGCGCCGACGAGCCTCTCACGGGCCCAGTCGCGGGCCTCCGAGCGCGAATAACCGGACATGGCGAGACTCCCTTATGCGCGGTGCTTACTTGCGGATGACGTCGACGGGAACCGGGAAACGGGTGCCGAGCCCGGCCTCGATGGCCGCGCGGGTGCACATGGCCGCGACCGCGAGGTCCTGGACCGCCGACCCGACCGACTTGTAGAGGACGATCTGCCCGCCGTCCGCGCGGCCGGCAGCACGGCCGCTTACCAGGTCGGCGAGCGAGGCGACGCGATCGTCGGCGGCCACGCAAGCGTCACGCGCCGCGATGAAGTCGCCGGTGTCCCTGACCACCTCGGCGACCACATCCGCGACGATGACGTCGGCGCGGGCGATCGCCTCGGCGTCGATCTCGCGCTGCTCCGGGACGGTCGACCCCACCGAGACGACGGTCATCCCCGGCTCGAGCCACCGGCCGAGCAGGACCGGCGTCTCGTCACGCGAGCGCGCGGCGCATATGACGAGCGCGGCGCCGGCCACCGCCGCGTCGGCCGACGGCACGGCGGCGACCGGAATCCCCAGGTCGGCGAGCTCTCTGGCGAATCGCTCCCTGCTTTCCGCACGCGGGCTGTAGACATGCGCCGCGGCGATGTCACGGACCGCCGCGACGGCTAGCAGGTGCTTTCGTGCCTCGAACCCGGACCCGAGCACGCCGACCGTGAGCGGCCCTGGAACCGAAAGGAGGCCGGCCGCGAGCGCCGACGTGGCGGCCGTCCGGTACCCGGTGATCGCATTCCCGTCGACCAGCGCGACGAGCTCGGCGGAGTCCTGGTCGAAGAGCGCGATCAGGTAGGAGACCTGCCCGACGTGCAACGCGGCGGCGATGATCTTGGCCCCCATCAGCCCGCCGTGACCCGGCACGCCGGACAGGACCCGCAGCCACCCGGTGTCCCCGCGGGCGATGGATCGCGCCGGGTAACGCGCCTCGTGGTCGGCAACACCGCCGTCGGCCGCGAGGTACGCCTCCCGCAGTGCCGCGATGGCGGGCCGCCACCCGAAGACGGACTGGACGTCGGCGTCGCCGAGGAGCAGCGTCATGCCTGGGAGCGTACGGCCGGCGTGCGCGGGGATGGTATCGCCGCCGCCGATGCCAAGCATCGGCCGCGAACCCGTGAGCCCGGGGACCCCGCGTCAGGCGGCCCCGGCCGACACCGCCGCCCCGGCCTCGTCCAGCCGGGCGAAGAGCCACTGATGAGCCGGGTCGGCCAGCCGGTCAGGCAGGAACCAGTACGCCTCCGCGAGCACCACCTCCCCGAACGGCGGCTCGGCGACCGCCAGCGGCCCGTCGCCCGCCGTGTGCAGCCGGGCCAGCCGTGCCGGGACGACCGCCACCAGGTCGGTCCCTTCGATGACGAACGGGAGCGGCAGCCACCCCGCGACCGTCACCTCAATGCGGCGGTTGACGCCCAGCTCGCTGAACACCCGGTCGACGGGCGTCAGGTCCGTCGGCCCGAACGCCGCGCTGGCGTGCGGCAGCTCCGCGAGATCCGCCAGGGTCAGCCGGCCGTCCCGCAGCCGCGGGTTGCGCTTGTCCACCAGGCAGACCATCCGGTCCCGCCACAAGGCCCGCGACTCACCGGGGAACCCGAGCCCGCGCGGCCCGATCAGCGCGTCATAGTCGAGCAGCACCCGGTCGGAGAACGGCAGGTTCGGCCGCATCGGGTAGATCTGCAGCCGCACGCAAGGCGCGAGCGCGCTGACCCGCGCTACGAGCTGCTCGTGGATGACCGCGATCGCGTAGTCACTCATCATCATCCGGAACGTACGGTCGCTACTCACCGGGTCGAAAGACTCCTCGACCTGCAGGGCCCGGGACATCAGCCGGACGGCACGCTGCACTTCCGGCAGCAGCTCCACGGCCAGCGGGGTCAGCTCGTAGTCGCGCCCGCTCCTGGTGAGCAGCTCGTCGTTGAACTTGCGCCGCAGCCGGGCCAGCGCGGCGCTCATCGTCGGCTGGCCGAGCGAGAGCCGCTGGCCGGCGCGGGTCACGTTGCCCTCCTCGAGCAGCACCTTGAGCTGCACGAGCAGGTTGAGATCTGTTCCGCCGAGCGCCATGGTTCCCGATTCTGCCCGCAGCGCTGAGGCCTGTCATCCGTGCGGCCGTACGATGCAGCCATGCCGGAAGGGCTCCGTGACATCGACGCTAACCTGCTTCTTCCCCTGTACGCCCTGCTGCAGGAGCGCAACCTGACGCACGCGGGAGACCGGATCGCCCTGAGCCAGCCGGCGATGAGCGGCGCGCTCGTCAGGCTGCGGAAGCACTTCGGCGATGACCTGCTCGTCAGGACTGGCCACGGCTTCGAGCTGACCCCGCTGGCGGAGCGGCTCAGCCCCCTGGTCGCCGAGGCGGTCGAGGCGGCAGGCACGCTGCTCGGCGGTCCGCGGGTCTTCGACCCCGCCACCGCGAGCAAGCGGTTCACGGTCGGCATCTCCGAGTACGCCATGACCGTGCTGTCCGAGCCGCTGACCAGGCTGCTGCGTGTCCAGGGGCCGGGCTGCTCGGTGGCTTTCGACGCGGTCGCCGCGTCGCCGCGGCAGTACGAGCAGCAGCTGTTGTCCCGCGACCTCATCGTCGCCCCGCTGCACTTCGACCTGCCCGGCCACTCGCATCCGGTCTTCACCGACGAACTGGTCTGCGTCGTCGCGCGGGCGAACCCGCGGCTGCGCGACGGCGCCCTGACCCTGGACGACCTCAAGGCGATGCCGCACGCGGTGGCCGAGTTCCCGCCGGTGCCGGCCGGTCACCAGCCGCGGCCGATCGAGGCGGAGCTGCGCCGCAACGACGTTGACCGCTCCGTCCTGGTCCAGGTGACCAACTCACTCGCCCTCCTGTACGCCGTCGCGGGCACCGGCATGTGCGCGTTCGTGCCCAGGCGGCTCGCCAGGCGGTGCCTGGCCATGCTCGGCCTGGCCATCGCGGAGACACCGCTGCGGCCGGTGCGGATCACCGAGGCCGCGCACTGGCACGCGCGCAGGAGCGACGACCCGGCCGGCGTCTGGCTGCGCCAGCTCCTCTACGACGTCGCGGTCGAGATCGAGGTGCAAGACGACGGCTGAGGCGCCGCCTGGCATGGCCAGGGACTGACCAGGGGCGTCTACTGGTGCGAACGGACAGCCCGCGGGCGAGGATGGGCCGAGGACCGGCCCGGTGGCTAGGCTTGCGGCATCCGACCAGGAGGGGGTTGTGCGATGAACGGCTACGACTACGACGTCATCGTCGTGGGCGCTGGGTCACCGGGGGAGCACTGCGCCGGAGAGCTGGCCGACGGCGGGCTCCGGGTGGCGGTCGTGGAGCGGGCGCTGGCCGGAGGCGAATGCTCGTACTACGCGTGCATCCCGTCGAAGTCGCTGCTGCGTCCCGGCGAGGCCGCCTGCCAGGCCGTGCAGGCGGCGGCCACCGCGCGGGTCGACGTCGCCGCCGCCCTGGCCTGGCGGGACTACATGGTCTCTAACTACAAAGACGACAGCCAGCAGCGCTGGCTGGCGAACGAGGGCATCGACCTGATCCGCGGGACCGGCGCGCTGGCCGGGCCCGGCGTGGTCGAGGTGGACGGCAGGCGCTACACCGCGGCGCACGTGGTGGTGGCGACCGGCTCGGATCCGGTCATCCCGCCCGTCCCCGGGCTGCGTGAGCTCGACGGCGTGTGGACCAACCGCGAGGCGACCGGCATGAAGGAGGTTCCGCGTCACCTGCTGATCCTCGGCGGCGGCCCGGTCGGCGCCGAGATGGCCCAGGTGGTGCGCCGGTTCGGCGGCGACGTCACCCTGGTGGAGGCCGCCGAGCACGTGCTGGCGCGCGAGCCTGCCCCGCTCGGCCACGCTCTCGGCGAGGAGATGCGATCCGGCGGCATCGAGCTGATCCTCGGCATCAAGGCGGTCCAGGCCAAGCGCGACGGCGACGACTACGTGCTGGTCCTTGATGACGGCCGTGAGCTGCACGGCGACCGGCTGCTCGCCGCCACCGGCCGGCGCCCGCGAGTGCCCGCCGGGCTCGACACGGTGGGCCTGACCGCCAGCCGGCAGGGCATCCCGGTCGACGCGCACCTGCGGGCCGGGGAGCGGCTGTGGGCCGTCGGCGACGTCACCGGCGTCCGGCTGCTGACGCACGTCGGCAAGTACCAGGGCGAGGTCGTCGCCTCGAACATCCTCGGCGAGTCCCGCGAGGCGCACTACGAGGCCATCCCCGACGTGGTGTACACCGACCCGCAGGCGGCCTCGGTCGGCGCCACTGAGGCGCCGTTCAGCGCGACCGTCCCGGTGTCCGAGGTGGCCAAGATGGCGACCTACACCCATGCCTATGCCGAGTCCAAGGGTTTCCTGACCCTGCTGTCCGACGGCGAGACGCTGACCGGCGCGTACGCGCTCGGCCCAGAAGCGGGGGAGTGGATGCAGCAGGCCACGCTGGCCATCAGGGCCCAGGTGCCGCTGGCGGTGCTGCGCGACGTCATCCAGCCGTTCCCCACCTTCTCCGAGATCTACGTGGCCGGGCTGAAGGCGCTGCGCGGCCAGATCGCGGCCGCGCGCCAGCCCGCGCAGGCGACGGAATCGCACTGACCCGGGAGATGATGCCGTGACCAGCGAACCGCAACTCGCCGGGCAGACCGTCGTCGTGATCGGCGGCAGCTCCGGCATCGGACTGGAGACCGCCCGCCAGGCCGCGCAGGAGGGCGCCGCCGTCATTATCACCGGGCGGCACGCCGACCGCCTGAAGCAGGCCGCGGCCGAGGTCGGCGCGCGCGATATCGCGGCCTTCGACGCCACCGACCAGGCCGCGCTCCGGCAGTTCTTCAGCGGCCTGCCGGGGCCGGTCGACCACGTGATGGTCACCGGCCCTGGCCCGTACTACGCGCCGCTGGCCGAACTGGACCGCGAGCGAGCCCACCTCGACTACGACCACCACATATGGCTGGCCGTCTCGGTGGCGCAGCAGGCCGTCGGCCGGGTGCGGCCCGGCGGCACGCTGCTGTTCATGACCGGCAGCGGCGAAAGCCGGGGACCTGGGCTGTCGCTCATGGCGGCGGCCACCGCCGCGCTGCCCGCCCTGGTCGCCAACCTTGCGCTCGAGATCGCGCCGATCCGGGTCAATCTCCTCGCGGCCGGCTTCGTCGACACCCCGCTGTCCGCGTCCCTGCTCGGCCAGGACCTCGACAAGCGCCGCGCCGAGCTGCGCGCCACGCTGCCCGTCAGGCGGGTGGTGGAGCCGGCCGACGTGGCCGCGCTCGCGGTGCACATGATGGTCAACACCGCCATCACCGGCGCGACCTGCGCGATCGACGGCGGCCAGCAGCTACTGCCCGGAGGGTTATGTGGAGCCAGGCCGGCGAGTCGCCATCATCACCGGAGGATCCCGGGGCATCGGCGCCGGCCTGGTGGCCGGGTACCGGGCGCGCGGCTGGGCGGTGGTAGCCACCGCCCGCAAGATCAAGCCGTCGGAAGCCGATGACCTGCTCACCGTGGCCGGGGACATCGCCGACCCGGCCACCGCGGACCTGATCGCCGACGCGGCGCTGGACCGGTACGGGCGCATCGACAC
>Ga0335076_10008417_pt1 | contig 10419 bp, 12 predicted proteins | sample Lox_Sample_25_FD_206717 | JGI IMG/M metagenome (GOLD analysis project Ga0335076, IMG submission 206717) | Soil microbial communities from Loxahatchee National Wildlife Refuge, Florida, United States - Lox_Sample_2.5 | ecosystem: Environmental > Terrestrial > Soil > Wetlands | place: USA...
GGACCGCTTCGCCGCCGACCTCATGCCGTTGACGCGCGGCCCATGAGCCTGAACGACGACCCGCGCTGGCGCCGCCTGCAGGATCGCGAGATTACGTGCGCGTCCTGCGGCAAGCTGCATCAAGGCCTGTTCGATCTCGTGGCCGTTCGGCCCGACCATTGGCCCGCGGGGTTGGAGCACAGCTCGAATTCTGCTGCACAATCTTCGAAGAATTTTCTTTCGGAGGATTTCTGCGTCCTCAACGGGGAATACTTTTTCGTGCGCTGCGTGCTATTCGTCCCGATTATCGGCGGGGATGGGCAGCATTTGGGGTATGGGAGCTGGTCGACGCTCTCGCAGCAGAATTTCGAGAGCTACATGGATACGTTCGACGACGGCGAGCAGGACAAGCTCGGGCCATGGTTCGGCTGGTTTTCAAATCGCTTGCATGGCTATCCCGACACCCTGAATTTGAAATGTCAGGTGCAGCCGCAGTCGAAAAGGCAGCGCCCTATCATCACGTTGGAGCCGACCGACCACCCCCTGGCCCGCGAGCAGCGCGACGGGATCACGCTCGATCGTCTGCTCGAGATCTATGCCGTCAACGGCCACGACATGCGGGCCGCGCTGACCGACTGAGCGGCGCCGGCCTCAGTTGGCCTCGAGCGCGGCGCTCAGCGCGCCGCGGGTCAGCGGCGTGGCGGCGCCGAACGCGATCAACTGGTCGCCGGTCACGCGCACGAGATCGGCGCCTCTGCGCTCGAAGGCGGGTGGCTCGCGAGTGTCGAGATATTCGGCCCAGCGCGGCGACGCGGCGGCCACGCGGTCGTGCAGCTCGTCGCGCGCCTGCGGCTCCCAGAACAAGCGGCACGGCAGACCGGGCAGGTCCTGGAGGGCGCAGGTCGGCGCGTGCGCGCCGAAGACCGCGCTTCGGTCGACCAGGCGCTCGCGCGCCGCCGTGAAGATGATCAGGCAGGCCGAATCGCATTCGCGGGTCACCACGGCCGTGCTGCGCGGCACCTGCTCGAGCCAGCGCGCCAGGCGCAGCGCGGTGTCGAAATCGCCGCCGCCGCTCGCCAGGTCGACCACCACCCGGCCGGGCAGCCGGTCGGGCGGGTAGAGGAAGGCGAGCTGGTCGATCATGCGGGGCTGGATCGTGCCGTGGATCGACAGGTGCGCCGGCGGGCCTTCGGGCGAGGGCCGCGCGCTGGCGCAGGCGGTGAGCAGAGCGGCGACCAGCAGGGCGAACGGGCGCAACGGTCTCATCGGCGAACCATAACCCGGATCGATGAACGGGAGGGTGTCGGGGGGTGAGCCCCGGGACGCTCAGACAAACGCTTTGTAATAGAAGGTGGCTGCAGTCAGGACGTAGAGGACGTTGAGGACGTGCTCGAAGTTCCGCCGGTCGAGCCGGTCGCCGATCTTCTGGCCGATCAGCATGCCGGCGAACACCGGCAGCAGGGCGAGGCCCGAGAACAGCGCCTGGTGCAGGCCGAAGCCGCCGACCGCCGCCAGCGCCAGGCCGAAGCTCGCCGCGCCGGTGAAATAGACCAGCGAGACGGTGGCGATATACATCGTCTTGTCCAGCCGCAAGGCCAGCAGGTAGATCATCAGGATCGGGCCGAACAGCGAGGATGCGCCGCCGAGCAGCCCCGCCACCGCGCCGACCAGCGGCCCCAGCCAGCGCTCGGTGCGCGGCGGGATCGCGACCCGCGGCGCCGCGCGCAGCAGCAGCGTCACGCCGAGGATCGCCGTGCCGAGCACCGCGTAGAGGATGCGCTCGTCGACGCTGACCAGCAGCTTGGCGCCGAGCAGGATCGCGGGCAGGAACGGCAGCAGCAGCGGCCAGAAACGCTGCACCACCGGCATGAAGGCGCCGCGCTGGAAGGTCTGGACCAGGTTCGAGGCGACCGTCGGCAGCACCAGCAGCGCGACCGCGGTCGGCAGGTTGACGGCAAGCGCCAGCAGCGGCATCGCGACCATCGGCAGGCCGAGCCCGGCGATCCCCTTCGTGAACCCGCCGAGAAACAGCGCGCCGGCGCACAGCAGCGCCGTCTCGAGGTCGAGCACCCGCGAGCCGCCGCCGCCCCGCGGGCGGGCGGCGGTCTCCGCTCAGTGGATCTCGGCGGCGCCGGCGAGCGCCTTCTCGAGCATCGCGATGTCGAACTTGGGATCGCGCGCGGCGTCGAGGATCACCTTCTCGCGGCGCGCCACCAGGTCGATCGCCTTCAGGAGGTCCGGAATGACGCCGTGCGGGATCACGACCGCGCCGTGGCGGTCGGCGTGGATCAGGTCGCCGTCCTTCACCGTCATGCCGACGATGTTGACCTGGCCGCCGAAATCGACCGCGTGCACGAAGGCGTGGCTCGGCCCGATCTTGCCGCCGATGATCTGAAAGCCGGGTGCCAGCATGTCGAGGTCGCGGAAGCTGCCGTTGGTGACGCAGCCCAGGCAGCCGAGCCCCTTGTGGACGTTGCTCTGCACCTCGCCCCAGAATGCGCCGAAGCCCGGATTGGGGTCGAGGTCCTGGATGATCGCGATCGAGGGCTGCGGGCCCTTGGCGATGTAGCGGTAGTATTCGACGCGCCGCGTGCGCATCTGCTCGGCCGGAATCGAGCTCGGCTGGACCGCGCGGATCGTCACCGTGCGCGCGAAGCCGACGATCGGCGGCAGCGCCGGATTGGCGCACACCAGGTTCTCCACCGTGTAGCCGTGGCCGCGCCGCTCCGGCACCACGATCTCGAGGCCGTTGCAGATCGTCGGCGTGTCGAAACGCGCCAGGGCGGTGAGCTGCTCGCGGGTCGCAGTCGCCTGATGGTCGGATTGCGGCATGACGGTTCCCTCGCCCCGATGGTGATTGAAGTGGCGCGATCCAAGCATGCGCCGCCGCCCTCGTCAAACACGAGCCCGCGATGCTAGCCTCGCGCGGCGAGGGGAGGGCCGTGATGCACGCGATCAACCTGCAGCGCTGGATCGAGGAGCATCGCGAGCTCCTGAAGCCGCCGGTCGGCAACGCCCAGATCTGGCGCGACGCCGACTTCATCGTCACGGTGGTCGGCGGCCCCAACCAGCGTACCGACTACCACGACGACCCCTACGAGGAGTTCTTCTACCAGCTCAAGGGCAACATGCGGCTGCGCGTGATCGAGAACGGCCGGCCGGCCGACATTCCGATCGACGAGGGCGGGATCTTCCTTCTGCCGCCGCACATGCGCCACTCGCCCCAGCGCCCCGAGCCGGGCTCGGTCGGGCTCGTGATCGAGCGCACGCGCCCGGCCGGCATCACCGACGGTTTCGAGTGGTACTGCCCGAGCTGCCATGCCCTGGTGCACCGCGTCGAGGTCCAGCTGCGCTCGATCGTCGACGACCTGCCGCCACTGTTCAACGCCTTCTACGCCAACGCCGAGCAGCGCCAATGCAAGAGCTGCGGCACCGTCCACCCGGGCAAGGGCTAGACTCCAGATCGTCATTGCGAGTCACGCGACAGGGCGTCCGTCGCGCGACTCTGGATTGCTTCGTCGCTGCGCTCCTCGCAATGACGGTTCGGGTTAGAGGGGCAATTCCGCCGTGCCCGTGACGGTGGTGGCCTCGGCGATCAGGGTCTCGGCTTCCTCGTCGAGCAGATCCTCGATGGCGGTGCCGTAGACCGACTCGCGGCCGATGTCGAGCAGCACCGGCACGGCGAGCGGCGACACGCGGTCGAGCCGACGATGGCGGATGCGGCCCTTGATGCGCGCCAGCATCTCGGCGAGCCGGCCGACATCGGTCAGACCGCCCTTGGCGTCGTGCCGGGTCGCGCGCAGCAGCACGTGGTCGGGCTCGTGCCGGCGCAGCACGTCGTAGATGAGATCGGCACTGAAGGTCACCTGGCGGCCGGTCTTCTCCTGGCCGGGCAGCTTGCGCTCGATCAGCCCGGCGATGACGGCGACGTTGCGGAAGGTCCGGCGCAGCATCGAGCTCTCGTCCATCCAGGCCTCGAGGTCGTCGCCCAGCATGTCCTGGTCGAACAGCGCATCGAGGGCGGTCGCCGGCTTCAAGGACCAGATCGCGATCACGTAGTCGGTCGCGACGAAGCCGAGCGGGGCGAGTCCGGCGCGCTCCATGCGCCGTGTCAGCAGCATGCCGAGGGTCTGATGCGCGTTGCGGCCCTCGAAGCAGTAGGCGACCAGGAACTCCTTGCCGCCGCGCGGGAAGGTCTCGACCAAGAGGCCGTCGCGCGCCGGCAGCACCGAGCGCCAGCGCTGCAGCTCGAGCCATTCCTTGACCGCCGGCGGAAAGCCCCTCCAGTGGCGCGGGTCGGCCAACAATGCGCGCACGCGCGCGGCCAGCTGGGTGGTCAGCGGCAGCCGCCCGCCGCCATAGGCCGGGATCTTCGGCGCGTCGCCCGCGCCGGGCACCACCTCGACGATGTTGAGCCGCAGGCGCTCGAAGCGCAGCAGCCGGCCGGCGAAGATGAAGGTGTCGCCGGGCGACAGGCCGTTGACGAAATACTCCTCGATCTCGCCGAGCATCGGCCCGCGCTTCAGCTTCACGCGCAGCAGGTCGGCCTCGACGATGGTGCCGATGTTCATGCGATAGCGCCGGATCACGTCGTCGTTGCGCGCGTGCAGCCGGCCGCGGCTGTCGCGCACCAGCCGGCGGAAGCGCTCGTAGCCGCCCAGCGCATAGCCGCCGGTGGCGACGAAGGCCACGATGTCGTCGAAGGTCTTGCGGTCGAGCCGCGCGTAGGGCGCGGCGCGCCGGACCTCGTGGTAGAGCGCATCGGGCTCGAAGGCCGCGCAGCAGGCGGTACCGAGCACGTGCTGCGCCAGCACGTCGAGCGCACCGGTGCGCGGCGGATCGCCGTCGAGTTCGCCGGCATGCACGGCATCCTTGGCGGCCTGGCATTCGAGATATTCGAAGCGATTGGCCGGTGCCAAGAGCGCCCGGCTCGGCGCGTCGAGCCGGTGGTTGGCGCGGCCGATGCGCTGCATCAACCGGCTGGCGCCCTTGGGCGCGCCGACCTGGATCACCAGGTCGACCGCGCCCCAGTCGATGCCGAGGTCGAGCGACGAGGTCGCGACCACCGCGCGCAGCGCGCCGCGCGCCATCGCGGCCTCGACCTTGCGGCGCTGCTCGACCGCCAGGCTGCCGTGATGCAGCCCGATCGGCAGGTTGTCGTCGTTGAGCCGCCACAGGCCCTGGAACACGATCTCGGCCTGGGCGCGCGTGTTGACGAACACCAGCGTGGTGCCGGCGCGCCGGATCGCCTCGTAGATTTCGGCGATCGCGTGCGCGCCCATGCGGCCGGCCCACGGCAGGTGCTCGCGGGTCGCCAGGATCTCGATCACGGGGTCTGGTCCGGGCGCGCCGACGATGCGGCGCACCGGTCCGTCGCTCGACAGGTAGGCCGCGATCGCATCGGGAAACGCCACGGTTGCCGACAGCCCGACGCGGCGCAGGCCGGGCGCCAGCGTGGTGAGGCGCGCCAGGTTGAGCGCCAGCAGGTCGCCGCGCTTGGTGCCGACGATCGCGTGAAGCTCGTCGAGCACCACGCATCCCAGTCGGGCAAACAGGTCCGGCGCGTCGGGCAGCGAGCACAGCAGCGCCAGCGACTCGGGCGTGGTGAGCAGGATCTGCGGCGGCCGCACGCGCTGGCGCTGGCGCTTGGCCGGCGGCGTGTCGCCGGTGCGCGTCTCGGCGCGGACCGCAAGGCCCATCTCCGCGATCGGCGTCATCAGGTTGCGCTGAACGTCGACCGCCAGCGCCTTCAAGGGCGAGATGTAGAGCGTGTGCAGCGCCTCGGTCGGCGCCTCGGCGAGCTCGACCAGGCTGGGCAGGAAGCCGGCGAGGGTCTTGCCGCCGCCGGTCGGCGCGGTCAGGAGGCAGGACTCGCGCGCCTGGGCCGCCGCCAGCATGGCGAGCTGGTGGTCGTGCGGCCGCCAGCCGCGTCCCGCGAACCACGCGGCGAAGCGCGCCGGCAGCGCCGCCGGCAGGGCCGCGCTGTCCATGCCGGCGAGGCTATCACCCCTCAAACGGAAAGGGGGAAGCCGGGCGGCTTCCCCCTCGCGACGGCGCTGGCGGCGGCGTCTACTTGGCCGGCACTTTCCAGGCGGTGTTCGAGACGGCGCAGTTCGCCACGTTCGAACTGTCGACGGTCTTGCCTTCCTTGTTGGGATTGACCCACCAGGATACCGATCCGTCCTTCAGGCACGTGCTCGGGCTGCTCGACTGGCCGTTGATGTCGCAGCCGGCCAGCACCAACCCGTAACAAAGCGCAAGTATGCCGAGTGAGATTTTCATGGCTGAATTCCTTATTGACGCGGGACCCCTATTGCCGGGGCAAGGATAGTCTGCCGGCCGCGGGAAGCCAATCGTTTGACGGGGCTTCTATGTATTTTACTGTTGTCACCCAGCGCTGCAGGGGCGAGGCCCCGCGAGCGCCATCAACTCTGGCGCGGGGGCCGCGCCGCGCGGCCCTGGTGCACGCCGCTAGTAGGCGCGCTCGATGGCGAACTGGGCCGCCTCGGCGAGCGCCCGGCGCTCCGGCCCGTCGGGGAAGACGTTGAGCGCGTCCTTGGCCAGCGAGCCGTAATGGCGCGCCCGCTCGACCGTCTCGGTCAGCGCGCCGTAGCGCTCGAGCAGCGCCTGGGCGCGCGGCAGGTCGTCGTCGGTCTGGTCGAGCGCCTCCAGGGTGCGGCGCCAGAACAGGCGCTCCTCGGCGGTGCCGCGGCGGAACGCCAGGATCACGGGCAGGGTGATCTTGCCCTCGCGGAAATCGTCGCCCACGGTCTTGCCCAGGGCGACCTGCGAGGCCGCATAATCGAGCGCATCGTCGACCAGCTGGAACGAGATGCCGAGATTGAGCCCGAATCGGCCGAGCCCGTCCTCCTCGGCCTGGCCCCGGTCGGCGACCACCGCGCCGATGCGCGCGGCCGCCGCGAACAGCTCGGCCGTCTTGGCGCGGATCACCTGCAGGTAGTCGTCTTCGCTGGTGTCGAGGTCGTTCGAGGTGACGAGCTGGTGCACCTCGCCCTCGGCGATCACGGCCGAGGCCGAGCTCAGGATGTCGAGCACCTTGAGCGAGCCGTCCTCGACCATCAGCTTGAAGGCGCGGCTGAACAGGAAATCGCCGACCAGTACGCTCGGCTTGTTGCCCCACACCGAGTTGGCGGTGGCCAGGCCGCGCCGCAGCGCGCTGTCGTCGACCACGTCGTCGTGCAGCAGGGTCGCGGTATGGATGAACTCGACGCACGCCGCCAGGCTGTGGTGGCGCTCGCCGCGATAGCCGCACAGCCGGCTCGCCCCCAGGGTCAGCATCGGCCGCAGGCGCTTGCCGCCGGCCGCCACGATATGGCCGGCGAGCTGCGGGATCAGCGCCACCGGGCTGTGCATGCGCTCGATGATGAGCCGATTGACGCATTCGAGGTCGCCGGCGACGAGGGCGGCCAGCGCGTCGAGCGAGGCGCCCGCGCGGCGGTTCGATCCCTTGCGTTCGTGCTCGACGAGCGCAGCCACCTGACCGTACCCTCCACGCCACTTCTATCACGGCGGGGGCGCGGCGGCCGCCGCACCCCCTCCGCGAGCATAGGTGCCGTCCGGGCCGGGTCAAGCGCGCCGCACCGCCCCGTCCGCCCTCCAGCCGGGAGCCCGCCGCCGCGCCATGCGTGAGGTCCTGCGCAGCAACGACGCGGTCCGGCTGTCCTGGCTGGTCGCCCTGCTGGCGGATGCCGGCATCCCGGCGGTGGTGTTCGACGGCCATATGAGCATCGTCGAGGGCAGCATCGGGGCGCTGCCGCGCCGCCTGATGGTCGAGGATGCCGACCACGCCAAGGCGCTGCAAGTGCTGGCGGACGCCGGGGAGGAGCCCGGCCATGAGCGCGCCTGAGCCCGGGCTCGACCCGGTGCTCGGCGGCCGGGTGGTCCTGGCCCAGCCGGCCGCCGGGCTGCGCGCCGCGATCGACCCGGTGCTGCTGGCCGCCGCGGTCGACGCCGCCCCGGGCGAGCGCGCCGTCGATCTCGGCTGCGGGGTCGGGACCGCCGGCTTGTGCCTGATGGCGCGCGTGCCCGAGCTCAGCGTGCTGGGGATCGACCACGACCCCGCCCTGGTGGCGCTCGCCGAGGCCAACGGCCGGCGCAATCGCTGCGCGGGCTTCGCGGCGCGCTGCCTCGACCTGCTGGCCGACGCCGCCGCGCTCGGCGCGCTGGCGCCGGTCGACCACGTGCTGACCAACCCGCCGTTCCACGACGCCGCGGCGAGCGATCCGTCGCCCGACCCGGCGCGCGCGCGCGCCACCGTCGCGGGGTTTCCCCTCGATGCCTGGTTGCGCGGCGCGGCGACGCTGCTGGCGCCGCGCGGCAGCCTGGCGGTGATCTACCGCGCCGACCGCCTGCCGGGTTTGTTGGCGGCGTTGCCCAGGGGCCTGGGCGCCGTCACGGTGGTGCCGCTGTGGCCGCATGACGGCGAGCCTGCCAAGCGCGTCATCGTGACCGCCGTCAAGGGCTCGCGGGCGCCCGCCAGCCTGACCGCCGGGCTGGTGCTGCACCAACGCGATGGCGGCTACACGGCGGCCGCCGAGGCGTTGTTGCGGCAGGGCGTCGGCCTGGGCGAGGTGGTCGCCGGGCTGTGGAAGCCGCGCGCGCGCCGACGCGCCGCGGCGCGCGCCGGCTGACGGGAGTCCGAGATGGCGCTGCGCGACGTGCTGGCAGGATTGCGGTTGGCGCCGGCACGCCCGACCGTCTCGGTGCTGCGCCTGGCCGGCGTGATCGGCACGCCGTTGCCGCTGCGCGGCAGCCTGAGCGGCCACGAGCTGACCGGTCCGATCGAGCGCGCGTTCAGCGGGCGTGGGCTGGTCGCGGTCGCCCTGGTGATCAACTCGCCGGGCGGCTCGCCGGTGCAGTCGGCGCTGATCCACCAGCGCGTGCGATCGTTGGCAGATAAGCGCAAATTGCCGGTGCTCGCCTTCGTCGAGGACGTCGCGGCGTCCGGCGGCTATTGGCTGGCGCTCGCCGCCGACGAGATCTTCGTCGACGCCAACTCGATCGTCGGCTCGATCGGCGTGATCAGCTCGGGCTTCGGGCTCGACCAGGCGATCGAGCGGCTGGGCATCAGGCGCCGGCTCTATACCGCGGGCGAGCGCAAGTCGATGCTCGACAGTTTCCTGCCCGAGCGCCCCGAGGACGTCGAGCGGCTGAAGCGCCTGCAGGCCGACATCCACGAGAACTTCAAGGCGCTGGTGCGGGCGCGCCGCGGCGCCCGGCTCAAGGGCGACGAGGCCGAGCTGTTCAGCGGCGAGTTCTGGCTCGGCGCGCGCGCGCTCGAGCGCGGGCTGGTCGACGGCATCGGCGAGCTGCGCGCCACCTTGCGCGCGCGCTACGGCGAGCGGGTGCGCCTGCGCCCGGTGCCGACCCAGCGGCGGAGCTGGCGGCGGCGCCTCGGCATGGTCGAGCCCGACCTCGTCGGCGAGCTGTGGGGCAGCCTCGAGGCGCGCCAGATGTGGGGGCGATTCGGCCTCTAGGCGGCTCGCGGGGCGCGGCAGCCGTGCGCCCGGCGCGCCTTGACCGGCCTTCGGCGCATCCCTACAACCTTTAAATGTTCGGCCTTTCGCTCCCCAAGCTGCTGGTGCTCGCGATCGTCCTCGGGGCGGTCTGGTACGGCTTCAAGTACCTGCAGGCGCGCGACCGGGCGCTGGCGCGCGCGGCGGCCGACGCCGCGGTCGCCCGCGAGCGCGCGACCCGTCCCCCCCAGCGCAGCGCGAGCGTCGCCGCCGACCTGGTCAAGTGCGCCGCCTGCGGCACCTACGTCGCGCCCGACGCGCGCGCGTGCGGCCGCGCCGGCTGCCCCTACGGCGCAGGCTGAGCCATGAGCTTCCGCTCGATCTATCGCCACGGCTTCGCGCGCATCGCCGCCGGGACGGCGCGCTGCGTGCCGGCCGATCCGGCCGCGAACGCCGCCGCGATCCTGACGCTCGCCCAGCAGTGCCACGACCGGTCGGTCGCGCTGCTGGTGCTGCCCGAACTGTCGCTGTCGGGCTACGCGATCGACGACCTGCTGCTGCAGGACCCGCTGCTCGACGCGGTCGAGCGCGCGCTCGAGGACATCGTCGAGCGTTCCGCGACCCTGATGCCCCTGATCCTCGTCGGGGCGCCGCTGCGCTTCGGTGCGCGCATCTACAACACCGCGGTCGCGGTGCATCGCGGCCGCGTGCTCGGCGTGGTGCCCAAGATGCACCTGCCGAACTACCGCGAGTTCTACGAGCCGCGCCAGCTCGCCGCCGCCGACGCGGCGGCGGGCGAGATCACGATCGGCCGTCATCGCGCGCCGTTCGACGCCGGCCTGCTGTTCGAGGCCGAGGACGTGCCCGGCCTGGTGGTGCACGTCGAGATCTGCGAGGACGTCTGGATCCCGGTGCCGCCGAGTTCGCTGGGCGCGCTCGCCGGCGCCAGCGTGCTCGCCAACCT
>Ga0335076_10008418_pt1 | contig 10419 bp, 5 predicted proteins | sample Lox_Sample_25_FD_206717 | JGI IMG/M metagenome (GOLD analysis project Ga0335076, IMG submission 206717) | Soil microbial communities from Loxahatchee National Wildlife Refuge, Florida, United States - Lox_Sample_2.5 | ecosystem: Environmental > Terrestrial > Soil > Wetlands | place: USA: Florida...
CGTCGAGGGCCGCCTGCGCGGTCGCGCCGTCCAGGCTCCGGACCGCGTCCTCGACGAGGCGGAGCGCTTGCGCGGCGGGCCGCTCCCCGCGCTGGCGGAGCTTCGGGAGGCGACCGATCCCATCGAGGCGGTCGGCGAGCTCGCGGAGTCGATGCTGCGGAACGCCTACGGCCTCGAGCGGCCGCCGGCGGACTTCGCAAGCCGGCGCGACCTCCGCGCCTACGAGGCGCTGCGGCGGCTGCTCAGCGAGCTCGAGCGCTGGCGCGAGCTCAGTGGGGAGGTGAGCCGCGAGGACGTACTCGCCGCGGTCGAGCGGGCCATGCTTCCTCGGCGGGCAGGCGACGACGCGGGACGTGTGGCGGTCGTCGACCTGCTCCGGGCCCGTACCCGGAGGTTCGACGCGGTGTTCGTGCTGGGCCTGGAGGAGGGAAGCCTCCCGCGACGCGGAGGCCGCTCGCCGTTCCTCGACGACGAGGCGCGACGCGCGTTCGAGGAGAAGGGCGCTCGGCTGGAGCGGCCGGATCCGGTCGAGCAGGACCGGTACCTCTTCTACACGGCGTGCACCCGCGCGTCGCAGCGCCTCTATCTCGTGCGCGAGGCGGCGGACGACGACGGCAGCCCGCGCGAGGCGAGCCCCTTCTGGCACGACGTCCAGACGCTGTTCGGCGCCGACGAGGTCAGCCGCTGGACACACCGGCGGCCGCTCTCGGCGCTGACGTGGCCGCTCGAGGAGGCGCCGACCGAGCGAGAACGGCTGCGGGCGCTCGCCGAGCTCGCCGCCCACGACACGGAGGCGGCACGAGCACTCGCGCGCGCCAACGGCTGGGAGCGGAGGCTCGAGCGGGCGCTCGGCGCCTTCGACCGGCCGACGCGGCTCACCAACCCGCTCGTGCTCGAACAGCTCGGGTCCCGCACCTCGTTCGCCGTGACCGAGCTCGAGCGCTTCGCCGACTGCTCCTCCGCCTGGTTCGTCGAGCGCTTCCTCTCCCCGAGGACGATCGACGCCGAGCCCGACGCGATGCAGCGCGGCTCGGTGGCGCACACGGCGCTGCACCGCTTCTTCGCGCGTGTGCCGGCTGAGCTCGGAGTCGAGAAGCTCGAGCCCGGCAACGTCGAAGACGCGAAGCGGCTGATGCGGCAGTGCCTCGACGAGGCGCTCGGCGGCGTGCGGATGGAGCTCACGGAGATGCAGCTGCGCGAGCTCGACCAGTCTCTGTGGCGCGACCTCGAGGCGGTCGTCGAAGAGGAGTGCGAGTCCGGTCTGTCGCTCGTGCCGCGCCGGTTCGAGGTCTCCTTCGGGAGCGAGCGGGCCGCGCCGGAGCTCCAGCGGGGGCTCGAGCTAGGGGAGGGGCTGACGCTCTCCGGGAAGATCGACCGGATCGACGTCGACCCGTTCGGCGCCCGCGGGATCGTGCAGGACTACAAGTCCGGCAAGCACGCGCACTCGGCGGCCGAGATCGAGCGAGAGCTGCGCCTCCAGGTTCCGCTCTACATGCTCGTCCTCCGCGACCTCGTCGGGCTCGAGCCGCTCGGCGGTCTCTACCGGCCGCTCGCCGGCACCCGTCGCGCGCGCGGCCTCGTGCGGGCCGAAGAGGCCGAGACCCTTCCCGGCTACGTGAAGAGCGACTACCTCGACGAGGAGGCCTTCTGGGGCGTCGTCGAGTCGGCACGCGAGACCGCGGCAGCGCTGGCCGGGCGGATCCAGGAGGGAGACGTCCACCACGACCCGCGCGGCGGCGACTGCCCGGCATGGTGCGACCTCTGGCCGATGTGCCGGATCGAGCGCGGATGAGCTCCTACGACCTGAACGAGCAGCAGCTCACCGCCGTCGAGGCCGGAGGAGAGGTCTTCGTCTCCGCGGGTGCAGGCACGGGCAAGACGGCGGTGCTCGTCGAGCGCGTCGTCCGCGCGGTCTGCGATCGCGGGGTCGACGTCGACTCGATCCTCGTCATCACGTACACGCGCCGCGCAGCCGGCGAGCTGCGCACCCGGATCCGCGCTGCGCTCGCCGAGCGCGGCCGGCACGACCTCGCCCGCGAGCTCGACGGCGCCTGGATCTCGACGATCCACGGGTTCTGCGCGCGCCTCCTGCGCGCCTATCCGCTCGCGGCAGGTCTCGATCCGCGCTTCCGCGAGCTCGACGAGGCACAGGCCGCGGTGCTCCGCTCGGAGGCGTTCGGGGAGGCGCTCGCGGAGTTCTGCGCGGGGAACGATCCGCAACGGCTCGAGCTGCTCGCAACGTACGGAAGCGACCGGCTGCGGAGGATGCTGACGAGCGTCTACGAGACGCTGCGCGCGGCCGGGCGCGAGCTCGACCTGGCGATCGCGGCCCGGCCGGAGCTCGGCGAACGCGTCGAAGAGCTGCGCGGCGCCGCGAACTCGCTCACCGCCGACCCCGAGGCGACGGAGAGCCAGCAGCGAAACGCGGCGGAGCTGCTCGACCTTCTCGGTCGCGACACGCGGCCCGACCGGCTGATGAGTCTGGGCGGCTTCAAGGCGCGCGGAGATCGCGCGGCGGCGTACCGTGAGGCGCTCGCCGCTGTCGAGCAGGCCGCCCTCGACGAGGCGGCCGCGCGCGACCGCGCCCTCCTGCAGGAGCTGCTGACGCTGTTCGCCGAGCGGTACGCCGAGGCGAAGGCGCGGGAGTCGGCGCTCGACTTCGAAGACCTCCAGCTCGAGGCGCGCGACCTTCTCAAGTCACAGCCCGAGCTCCGCGAACGCGAGCAGGCGCGGTTTCGCTCGATCCTCGTCGACGAGTTCCAGGACACGAACCGGCTGCAGACCGAGATCGTCGACCTCCTGCGTACGCCGGAGACGGAGCTCTTCTTCGTCGGCGACGAGTTCCAGTCGATCTACGGCTTCCGCCACGCCGACGTGCAGGTCTTCCGCGAACGGCGCGAGGCCGTCGAGGAGCCGCTCTCGCTGACACTCAACTACCGCTCGCGGCCCGAGGTGCTCGCGGCTGTGAACGAGCTCTTCGGGGCTGATTTCGGCGGCGAGTTCCAAGAGCTCGCCGCCGCAGCGGAGTTCCCGGACCCCGTCTTCAGCCACCCCGTTGAGCTGCTCGTCACCGAGAAGGAGAGCTACAAGGACAGCGGCGTCCACTGGCGGCGCGGCGAGGCGGGCGCGGTGGCGCGGCGCGTGCGCGAGCTCGTGGACGGCGGCGCGGCGACGCCGGGCGAGATCGTCCTGCTCTTCGCCGCCGGCACCGACGCGGAGTGGTACGAGGACGAGCTGCGGCGCGCCGGGCTACCCACCTACCGCGCGACCGGGAAGGGCTATTTCGGCCAGCAGCAGGTCGTCGACCTGCTCGCGTACCTGCGGCTGCTCCAGAACCGCTACGACGACGTGGCGCTCCTTTCGGTGCTCGCATCGCCGTTCGTCGGCGTCTCGAACGACGCGCTTGCACTCCTGCGCCGGGTCGCGTCGCGGCGGCCCCTCTTCGCCGGCCTCGAGCACGCCCTGCCGCCCGGCCTCGGTGAGCGCGACGAGCGTCTGATGCGTGCGTTCCGCCAGCGCTACGACCGGCTCGTTCAGATGCTGCCTCGGCTCTCGCTCGAACGGCTGTGCGAGCAGATCGTCGCCGAGCACGACTACGACCTCGCCGTGCTCGCCCAGTGGGACGGCCGCCGGCGTTACGCGAACATGCGCAAGCTCGCGCGTCTCGCGCGCTCGTACGAGGAGCTGCGTGGGCCGGACGTCGAGGGCTTCGTCCGCTTCGTCGCCGAGCAGGAGGCGGTCGGCGCGCGCGAGCTCGAGGCGGTAGCGGAGGAGGAGGGTGCCGACGCCGTCCGCCTGCTCACGATCCACGCGGCGAAGGGGCTCGAGTTCAAGGTCGTGATCGTCGCCGACGCCGGGCGCGACCGCGTCCCGCCGTCGCCCGACGAGATCCTCGCGCTGCCGGACGGCCGCTTCGGGTTCCGCGTCGCCGATCCCGTGACGGCGAAGCGGCGAGGCGCCTTCGACTACGAAGCGGTGAAGGAGGCGCGTCAGGCGGCGGAGCGGGCCGAGCGCCTGCGCCTCTACTACGTGGCGATGACGCGGGCGAAGGAGCGGCTGATCGTCTCCGGCTCCGTCGACCTCGGGTCGGAGCGCGAGACGCCGACGCCGATCGCGTGGGTGCTCGACCGGCTCGACGCCGATCAGGAGCTCGCGAGGGCCGGCGCCGCGCCCATCGAGCTCGTCCGCGGCGACGCGCGCCTGCTCGTCCGTCTCGACCGTCACCGCGCGGAGCCGGTGGCGGCCGTCGTCCCCGACGAGCCGGAGGAGGAGGGCCAGCTGGCGCTCTTCGCCGCGCTCGAGGAGGTAGGCGGCCCACCGGCGGCACCGGAGCTTCCGCAGCTCGTGGCCCTGCCGGAGCCTCCGCTCCACCGTGTGCGCAGGCTCTCCTTCACGGCGCTCTCCCTCTTCGAGCAGTGCGGGTACAAGTATTTCGCCCGCTACGCACTCGGCATGAGCGAGCGTCCGGTCGAGATCGAGGGCGGCGCGACCGGCGAGATGTCGGGCACGGAGATCGGCACCGCGGTGCACTCGCTCCTCGAGCAGATCGACCTCGCCGCGCCGATCGTGCCCGAGCTCGAGGACGAGCTGATCCGCGGCTTCGTTGCCGCGTACTGCGAGTCCGATCTCGCCCGCCGCGTCGCCGGCCTGACGGGCGTCGAGAAGGAGCGTCACTTCACGTTCGAGCACGACGGCGTGCTCGTCCACGGTTTCATCGATGTCTTCCATCTCGCCGACGGCCGTGCGCTCGTCGTCGACTACAAGACGAACGCGTTCGGCGACGCGCCGCCGGAGGAGATCGTCGAGCAGGACTACCGGCTGCAGCGGCTCGTGTATGCGCTCGCGTGTTTCCGCGCAGGCGCCGAGGAGGTCGAGGTCGTCTACCACTTCCTCGAGCGACCGGACGCGCCGGTGGAAGCGATCTTCTCGCGCGCCGACGTCCCCGAGCTCGAGGCCGAGCTGTCGGCTGCGATCGCGCGCATCCAGGCGGGCGAGTTCCCGCCGACGCCGAGCGAGTTCGCCTGCGCAGGCTGCCCGGCGCTCGATCTCGTCTGCGCGGGGCCGGGCCTGCGGTCGCGGGCGCCAGAGGCAGTTGCCTCGTAGCTACCTGAAGGAGGCCCGAAAGCACGTCGGGCCGAAGAAGCAGCGCATCCGGCCCATCATCGAGCGGCTCGCGGCCGAGCACGCCGACGCCGCGATCGCGCTGCGCTTCCGGAGCCCGCTCGAGCTGCTCGTCTCGGTGATGCTCTCCGCGCAGACGACCGACGTGAACGTCAACCGCGTGACGCAGACGCTCTTCGAGAAGTACCGGAAGCCCGAGGACTACCTCGCCGTGCCGCAGGAGGAGCTCGAGCGCGACATCTTCGCGACCGGCTTCTACCGGCAGAAGGCGAAGGCGCTGCGCGGGACGATGCGGATGCTGCTCGAGGAGTTCGACGGCGAGGTGCCGCGGCGGCTCGAGGAGCTGGTCCGCCTGCCGGGTGTCGCGCGGAAGACGGGAAACGTCGTCGCCGCCGAGCTCGGCGAGGCGCAGGGCATCGTCGTCGACACGCATGTCCGGCGCCTCTCGCAGCGGCTGGGGCTCACGCGCCAGGAGGATCCCGTGAAGATCGAGCGCGATCTCGTCCGACTCGTGCCGCGCGCCGACTGGGGGCGCTTCCCGCACCTCCTGATCTGGCACGGGCGGCGGGTCTGCGACGCCCGGCGGCCGCGCTGCGAGGATTGCGTCGTGAACGACCTCTGCCCGTCCTCTCGTGTCTGACCGCGCCGCACGCTCACGCAGCTTTGAGACGGTGGCCGCCGACTACGAGCGGCACCGCCCGGAGTACCCCGAGGACGGGTTGCGCTGGGCGGCCGACGAGATCGGTCTCTCCGACGGCGCGCGGGTTCTCGACATCGGTGCGGGAACGGGGAAGCTGACTCGCGGCCTCGTCGCTCTCGGTTTCAGGGTCGTGGCGGTCGAGCCTGGAGGCCCGATGCTCGACCAGCTCCGCCGGGCGGTACCCGCGGCCAAGACCCTCGAGGGGTCGGCCGAGTCGATTCCGCTTCCCGACGCGAGCGTCGGCGGCGGTTTCGCGGGCCAGGCGTTCCACTGGTTCGACCCGGCCCGGGCTCTGCCCGAGCTGCACCGGGTGATCGAGCCGGGCGGCGGGCTCGCGCTTCTCTGGAACTGGTGGGACGAGCGGGACGCGCTGCAGCGCGAGCTGGGCGCGATCGTCGGGTACGGCGGCCACAAGCCGTTCCGCAACGACGAGCTGCCGGGCGCGCCGTGGTTCCGCGAGCTGGGGCGGACGGTTGTCGAGACGACGGCGGAGTCGAGCCCGGAGTCGCTCGTCGCCCACCTCGCCACGACGAGCATGTTCGTGACGATGGAGGCGCAGGAACGCGACCGGCTGCTGGGCGAGGCGCGCGCGATTGCGGCCCGCTACGGCGAGCGGTTCCCGTTCAGGCGACTCACATACGTCTTCGCGTTCGAACGGCTCAGTTGACTCGAGGGTCCTCCGGCATGCGGGCGACGAGCTCGTAGATCCCGCCCTTGCGGCGCAGGACGTCGCGCCACAGTTCCTCCGGGTCGTCGGTGAACGCGTCGTCCGGGAGGGCGGGCTCGAGGATCCAGTCCTCCTCCGCCACCTCGGCCTCGAGCTGTCCGATGGCCCAGCCGGCGTAGCCGGCGAAGACTCGCCGCCGGGTCGTCGCCGGGACGATCTCGTCCGGCTCGTCCAGCGAGGGGAAGCCGAGGGAGCCGAACAGTGGCACCGCCGCGTCGTCCGGGTCGAGGAACTCGCCCAGCACGAGCACGGCCTCCGGCTGCACGGGCCCGCCGACCCAGACCGGCTCGCCGTCGTCGACGACCGGCTCGAGCTGCGGCACCGCGCCGGCGACCTCGATCGGTGAGGGGCGATTGAGCACCAGGCCGGCCGCGCCATCCTCGGTGTGCTCCGTGACGAGGACGACGGTGCGCCGGAAGTTCGGGTCGAGCAGCGCCGGCGACGCGACGAGCAGGTGACCGCGCAGCGAGTCCACGCCTCCATTGTGGCCCTCGGAAGCCGTTCGTCGCTCGACCGGTACGAGATGATCTGCACACGCTCGAGCTTCGCCTGCCGTGCCACGCGTCCCGATGGTGAGCTCCAAGCGACCGTCTCGGTACGGCTATTGCGGGGCTGCTGTTTGCGCCAGGGCTCGGACGGCAACGCGGCATGCGTTTGCTTGAGCCCTCGGGGGTACACTGAGGCCAGGCGATGAAGCCCGCCTAGAACCGCCCCCAAGGGGCTGATGGCTTCTACCGACGAACGATCGATCCGGTGGAAGCTGATGAGTCATTCGGGACATCTCCAGGTTGCGCGTGACGAGGAGCCCTTGGCTCCGAACGTGCCGTCGGTGCTCTTCCTGAGCATCCTCTTTCCGGATGGGACGCCCGATCTGCGCGCGGTCGACGAGCCGCCCTTCTTCCGTGACCTCAACCTCGACCAGGTAGTGGAAGCGGCGGTCGATGGGCGCGCGGAGTACGACCTCGTGCCTTTCTACTGCGCGCCGCTCGCGTCCGTCGAACAGGTTGCATTCCGGCACGAGGTTTTCCGAGACCTCGATGTCCCGGCGGTATCGGATGCGCTTCGCGAGTTCGGCGAGCGTATGCATCGGGTCCGCGCGTTCTTCACACTCGTTCGCAAGCAGCACTACGAGCCGGAGCGGCAGCGCTGGCTCTTGGATGCGGCGGCGCTGTACGTCGAAGCGGTCAGCGACCTGTCACAGGGGCTGGCCGAGCGCGTCACGTCCTCCGGACTCCGGGGATTCGCCTCCTACCTCGCTGACCACGTTGCCGGAGCGGACTTCGCCTCGCTCCGTTCCGAGGTGGCCAAAGTGCTCGAAGGACTGGCGGGCGTGACCTACGACCTCCGCATCAACGGTACGCACGTGACCGTCAGTCGCTACGAGGACGAAGCCGACTACAGCGTTGAGATCGAGGAGTTGTTCGCCCGCTTCCGCCAAGGCGACGTCGAGAGCAAGCTCACGAAGCGAAGCGACGGGGGCTCGATGGACCACGTAGAGGCGCGAATTGCGCATCTCGTCGGGCGCCTCTTCCCGCGCGAGTTCAAAGCTCTTGACCGCTTCTGCTCGCGTCATGCCCAGTTCATCGATCCGACGATCGGGGCTTTCGACCGGGAGATCCAGTTCTATCTCGCCTGGGTCGACTTCCGCGAGCGGATCTCGGGACCCGATCTTCGCTTCTGCTACCCCGAGGTTTCCGCGGCGTCGAAGCACGAGGTCGTCACCGACGGCTTCGACGTAGCCCTCGCGTCGAAGCTGGGCGGCGGAGGCGGCGACGTTGTGCTCAACGGCTACCGACTTCACGGGGAGGAGCGCTTCGTCGTGGTCACCGGACCGAATCAGGGAGGCAAGACCACCTTCGCCCGCATGTTCGGCCAACTCCACTACCTCACGGCGCTTGGCCTGCCGGTCCCGGCGGGGAAGGCCCAGCTCTTCATGGTCGACCGGACCTTCACGCATTTCGGGCGGGAGGAGGTCGTCGGCAACCTCCGCGGCAAACTCGACGAAGAGTTGGCTCGAGTACACGAGATCCTTGGAGCGGCGACCTCGAGCAGCCTTGTCGTGCTCAACGAGATGTTCTCGTCTGCCACGCTCGCTGACGCCCGCGATCTCGGGGCCGCGGTCTTGAACGAGCTGATCGGGCGCGGATGCCTCGGCATCTGTGTGACCTTCATCGACGAGCTGTCGAGACTGGGAGAGGCGACTACGAGTATGGTCGCCCAGGTCTCGCCGGACGACCCAGCCAAGCGCACCTTCCAGGTCGTGCCCCAAGAAGCCGATGGTCGGGCCTATGCCTGGGCGATCGCGAGGAAGTATGGCCTGTCGTATGACCAGCTGCAGGAGCGGCTCACCTCGTGAAGGCGCACCTCCTCTACGAGACTCGCGACGTCGACCTCGCGCAGGCGCTGCCCTGGCAGGCTGAGGCGCTGAAGCAGGATCTCGGTCTCGACACTGTCCTCAACGTGATGGCCCGCGGCGATCCCTTCTTGCGCGAGGTCGCGGAGAGGACACTGCTTAACGGACTGGCCGCTACTGACGAGATCGTCTACCGGCAGGAGGTGCTGTCCGACTTTCTTCGCAAGCCGGAAGTGGCACGGGAGCTGTACTCGCTCGCCACCGAGGCCCTCGAGAGTAAGAAGGAAGCCCGGTTCTTCCTCTTCCGCGACTCCCCCGAGACGCAGTTGAGCAAGTCGCTTCGCATGCTGGAGTTGCTACTCGACGTCATCCGGCGCTTGCGTGCCCTCGCCGACCACGAGCCGGGAGATGTTCAGTCGACCGGCCTGCGCAACTTCGTAGCCACGATACAGGCCGAGCTGGACGACGACTATCTCGTGGCAATCGAGTCGAATCTGCGCGAGCTTCGCTTCAAGCGCGGCCCCCTGATCAGTGCTCGGCTCGGAGCCGCGAACCGCGGTGTCAGTTACGTACTCCGGCAGCCGCTCGACCGCCGCTTCCTGGAGCGGATCACGCCGGGCGGGCCGAAGCGCTACAGCTTCAGCGTTCCAGCCCGCGACGAGAACGGGCAGCGTTCGCTCGGGGACCTACGCAACCGCGGGCTCATGCGTGCAGCCGACGCGATCGGACAGGCGACCGACCACATCATCGGGTTCTTCACGCTGCTCCAGGCGGAGTCTGGTTTCTATGTCTCCTGTCTCAACCTCCACGAGGGGCTCCAAGAAAGGGATGAGCCGGTCTGCCTGCCCACACCGCTCCCAATCGGGCAAGTTGCGTTCAGTGCTCGCGGTCTCTACGAGGCCGGCCTCACGTTCCATCTTGGCTCGCGGGTGGTCGGCAACGACGTCGACGCCGACGGCAGAGACCTCGTCATGGTCACCGGCGCGAACCAGGGTGGGAAGTCGACGTTCCTGCGGAGCGTCGGGATCGCTCAGCTGATGCTCCAGGCCGGGATGTTCGTCCCGGCGACGAAGCTCACGGCAAGCGTCTCCACGGGACTGTTCACTCACTTCAGCCGCGAGGAGGACGCTTCGATGACTCATGGCAAGCTCGACGAGGAGCTACACCGGATGAGCGCGATCGCGTGGAAGGTCGAGCCCGGCAGTCTTGTCCTCTGCAACGAGTCGTTCTCGTCGACGAACGAAAGCGAGGGCTCTGAGATCGCCCGGCAGCTGATCCGAGCTTTCCGCGAGTCCGGGGTGCGGACCTTCTACGTGACGCACCTCTACGACCTTGCGAACGGAATCCACGGGCAACAACGCGACGACGTGCTCTTCCTGCGCGCCGAGCGCCACGACGACGGCACCCGCCCCTTCAAGCTGCGTGAAGCGCCGCCACTCCCCACGAGCTACGGTGCCGACTCCTACTACCAGATCTTCGGTAAGGAGCTGGCGAGTGTGTTGCCCGGAGGCGCTGCCG
>Ga0335076_10008419_pt1 | contig 10419 bp, 7 predicted proteins | sample Lox_Sample_25_FD_206717 | JGI IMG/M metagenome (GOLD analysis project Ga0335076, IMG submission 206717) | Soil microbial communities from Loxahatchee National Wildlife Refuge, Florida, United States - Lox_Sample_2.5 | ecosystem: Environmental > Terrestrial > Soil > Wetlands | place: USA: Florida...
TCGCCCCTTCTATTACCGAACTACTACTAGAAGAGGAAAGAAAACAGATGGTCTTCGTGAAGGCAGCACGTGACGCCCTGCTTCGACCTCTCCAGGTTGTGAGCGGCATCGTCGAACGGCGGCAGACGCTGCCGATCCTCGCTAACGTGCTCGTACGCAAGGACGGAGAGAAGGTAGCGTTCACGGCCACCGACCTGGAAATCCAGATCCAGACAAGCGCGGAAGTCGGCGCAGGCAAGGACGCGGTCGCCACGACGGTCTCGGCGCGCAAGCTGGTCGATATTCTGCGTGCGCTGCCCGAGGCCGATGTCACGTTGACGCTGGCGAACAAGAAGCTCACGCTGCAATCGGGCAAGAGCCGCTTCGCGCTGCAGACGCTCTCGGCCGAGGAATTCCCCACGGTGGCAATCGCCGAGTTCTCGGCCGATTTCACGCTACCGGCCGCCACGTTGAAGTACCTGTTGTCGATGGTGCACTTCGCGATGGCCGCGCAAGACATCCGCTACTACCTGAACGGCATGCTGCTGGTCGTGGACGGCCAGACGGTGCGTGCGGTCGCGACCGATGGTCATCGGCTGGCGCTGTGCGAGGTGACCAAGGATGGAGGAGCGACCGGCGCCAAGATCGAAGCGATCGTGCCGCGCAAGACCATCCTCGAGCTGTCGCGCCTCCTGCCGGACAGTGAAGAGCCGGTACGGGTGCAGATGGCGCCCAACCAGGTGAAATTCTCGTTCGGCGCGATCGAGCTCGTCTCCAAGCTCGTCGAGGGCAAGTTCCCCGACTACGTGAAGGTAATCCCGGCCAACAACCAGAAGTTCTTTGCGGTCAGCCGCGAGTTGCTCAGCGCCGCCTTGCAGCGCGCCGCCATCCTGACCACCGACAAATTCAAGGGCGTGCGCTGCGTACTTGGCACCGGCAGCCTGAAGATCAGCTCCACCAATGCCGACCAGGAAGAGGCGCTGGAAGAACTGGAGATCGACTACACCGGCGACTCGCTGGACATCGGCTTCAACGTCAACTACCTGCTCGATGTCCTCGGCAACCTGAAGAGTGAAAATGTGCGGTTCGCCCTCGGCGACGCACTTGGGAGCGCCCTGGTCACGATGCCCGATTCCGACAAGTTCAAGTACGTCGTGATGCCGATGCGCATCTAATCTGTTTCCCCCAGACCAGTGCGGGGGAACCCGCCGGGGAGGTGCCGCGCACGCGTGCAATTTGTCTCTCTGGCCGCATATAGGAACGTGATGTCCGCAGTACCCAATCAACCGCCGTTCAATCCCAACGGGCCTACCCCGGAGGGCGCCGCCAACGACTACGGCGCCTCCAGCATCCAGATCCTCGAGGGCCTGGAGGCCGTGCGCAAACGGCCGGGCATGTACATCGGCGACACGCACGATGGCACCGGCCTGCACCACATGGTGTTCGAGGTGGTCGACAACTCGATCGACGAGGCGCTGGCCGGTTACTGCGACGACATCGTCGTCACGATCCACACCGACAACGCGATCTCGGTGATCGACAACGGCCGCGGCATCCCTACCGGCATCAAGTTCGACGACAAGCACGAGCCGAAGCGCTCCGCCGCCGAAATTGCCCTCACCGAACTGCACGCCGGCGGCAAGTTCAACCAGAACAGCTACAAGGTCTCCGGCGGCCTGCATGGCGTCGGCGTCTCGTGCGTCAACGCGCTCTCAAAGTGGCTGCGCCTCACCATCCGTCGCGACGGCAAGGTGCACTACATGGAGTTCCGCCAGGGCGTGGTGCAAAACCGCGTGACCGAGCCGGTCGAAGGCACGCTGGTTTCACCGATGCAGATCACCGGCGACACCGAGCGGCGCGGCACCGAAGTGCACTTTTTGCCCGACGACGAGGTCTTCACCAACGTCGAGTTCCACTACGAGATCCTTTCCAAACGACTGCGCGAGCTGTCGTTCCTGAACAATGGAGTGCGGATCCGCCTGGTCGACCAGCGCACCGGCAAGGAAGAAGACTTCGCGTTCTCGGGTGGCGTGAAGGGCTTCGTCGACTACATCAACCAGGCCAAAACGGTCCTGCATTCGCATGTGTTCTACGTTCTGGCCGACTCGACCCAGGGCGGTACGCCGGTCGGCGTCGAAGTCGCGATGCAGTGGAACGACGGCTACAACGAGAGCCTGCTCGCCTTCACCAACAACATCCCGCAGAAGGACGGCGGCACGCACATCACCGGCCTGCGCGCGGCGATGACGCGCGTGCTGAACAACTACATCAAGACGCAGGAGCTCGACAAGAAGGCGAAGGTCGAGACCACCGGCGATGACATGCGCGAAGGCCTTACCTGCGTGCTCTCGGTGAAGGTGCCAGAACCGAAATTCAGTTCTCAGACGAAGGACAAGCTGGTTTCCAGTGAAGTGCGCCCGGCCGTCGAAGATGTGGTCGGTCGCGCGCTGGAGAGCTTCCTGCTCGAGAACCCGGCCGACGCGAAGATCATCTGTACCAAGATCGTCGAGGCGGCGCGTGCCCGCGAGGCAGCGCGCAAGGCGCGCGAGATGACCCGCCGCAAAGGCGTGCTCGACGGCGCCAACCTGCCGGGCAAGCTGGCCGACTGCCAGGAGCGCGATCCAGCGAAGTGCGAGCTCTACATCGTCGAGGGCGATTCCGCCGGCGGCAGCGCCAAGCAGGGGCGCGACCGCAAGTTCCAGGCGGTGCTGCCACTGCGCGGCAAGGTGCTGAACGTCGAGAAGGCGCGCTTCGACAAGCTGATCAGCTCCGAGCAGATCGCGACGTTGATCACCGCGCTCGGTACGAACATCGGGCCGGATTTCAACCCGGACAAGCTCAGGTATCACCGCATCATCATCATGACCGATGCGGACGTTGACGGCGCCCATATCCGCACGCTGCTGCTGACGCTCTTCTATCGGCAGATGCCGCAGCTCGTCGAGCGGGGCCACATCTATATCGCACAGCCGCCGCTCTACAAGGTAAAGGCGGGGCGAGAAGAGCGTTACCTGAAGGACGACCACGAGCTGAACCATTACCTTCTTCAGCTCGCGCTCGATGGCAGCAAGCTCTATCCGACCGCGCTCGCCGTCGAAGCGCAGCGGCCTATTGAAGGCGATGCGCTCGCGGAGATGGCGCGCCAGTACATCGCGGCGGACGCCGTCGTGCAGCGCCTTTCGAACGTGATCGATCGGGGTGCGCTGGAGGCCGTGATGGCCGGCACCGAGCTCGATCTACGCGATGCAGCGGCCGCCGAAGCGACCGCGCTGCGCCTGACGGAAGCGATGGGCAACCATACGGTGAACGTCGTCGCGCAGTTCGACCAGACGCTCGACAAGCACCGCCTGCAGATCGCGCGCCGCCATCACGGCAACGTGAAGATGAGCGCGATCGATGCCGACTTCGCGGTCGGCGCGGACTACGGGGCACTTTCTGGCGCCGCTCAGACGTTCAAGGATCTGATCGGGCCGGGGGCCAAGGTCGTGCGCGGGGAAGGCGACAAGCAGAAGGAGAATTCGGTCGCGGACTTTCGTCAGGCGATGCAGTGGTTGTTGCAGCAGGCCGAATCGAGCTTGGCGAAGCAGCGCTACAAGGGGCTTGGCGAGATGAATCCGGAGCAGCTGTGGGAGACGACGATGGATCCCACGGTGCGGCGGATGCTGAAGGTGCAGATCGAAGATGCGATCGGGGCCGATCGGATCTTCACGACGTTGATGGGCGACGACGTCGAACCGCGGCGCGCCTTCATTGAGACGAATGCGCTCTACGCGGGGAATATTGACGTTTGACGTTCTTGACGTGATGGAGGCATACGACTGGCACGAGCGCCATGTCGCCGGCCTCGGAATGCAATTCCGCACCGAGCTGGCTACCATCCGCGGTTCCGCTCGAGCAATTGCGAACCATGACCGCGCACGCCGCCTTCCGACTCCCGCACACGTTCCTCCCCCGCCCGGGCATCGACCTGAAAAAGTGGGCGGTCGTCGCCTGCGACCAATACACCTCCGAGCCCGAGTACTGGAACAAGGTCGCCGCTGAAGTCGGCCATGCACCGTCGACGCTGCATCTGATCTTCCCCGAGGCATACCTCGGCCAGCCCGACGCTCCCGCGCGCATCAGCCGCATCCAATCAACGATGCGGCGATACCTCGCCGAAGGCCTCCTGCAAGAGCACGCAGGCGCCATCTACGTCGAACGAACCCTTGCCCACGGCGTGCGCCGCGGCCTGATGCTCGAACTCGATCTCGAGCACTACGACTTCAGCCGCGGCTCGACGAGCCTGATCCGCCCGACCGAAGGCACGATGGTCGAGCGCCTGGCGCCGCGCATCGAGGTGCGCAGCGGCGCCGAGCTGGAGTTGCCGCACATCCTCGTCCTGATCGACGATCCGGATCGGACGGTGATCGAACCCGTCGGTGCCGCGCGCGCGTCGCTGCAGAAGCTGTACGAAACCGACCTGATGTGCGACGGCGGACGGGTCGCCGGTTATGCGGTCGACGCAGCACACAGCGACAAGGTTGTCCGTGCGCTGCACGCGCTTGCGAATCCGCAATCCTTCGCCGCCCGCTATCGCGTGCCGGTCGATACGCCCGTGATGCTCTTCCCGGTCGGCGACGGCAACCACTCGCTCGCCACCGCGAAGTCGCTGTGGGACCGCGTCAAGGGCTCGGTGGGCATGGAACACCCAAGCCGGTACGCACTCGTCGAGGTGGTGAATATTCACGATGCGGCGCTCGAGTTCGAACCCATTCACCGCGTGCTGTTCGGCGTCTCCGCCGACATCCGCCAGGCACTCAACCAGACCTTCGGCAGCAAGCTGTCGTGCACCGACGTGCCCTCCGCGGACGCGATGCGCGCGCGCGTGTCCGCCGCACGCACCTCGATTCACGCCGCCGGGCTGATTGGCCCGGGCGCGCGCTTCAGCGTGATCGAACTCACCGACCCGCAATCGACCCTGGCAATCGGCAGCTTCCAGCCGTTCATCGACCGCTTCGTCGCGCAGGGCGGCGCGACGCATGTCGACTACATCCACGGTGACGATGTGCTTGAGCGCCTTGGCCAAAACCAAGGGTCGCGCGGCATTCACTTCGCGCCGGTCGGCAAGAGCGACCTGCTCCGCATGGTCGTGCGTGAAGGGCAACTGCCCCGCAAGACCTTCTCGATGGGCGAAGCCAACGAGAAGCGCTTCTACGTCGAGGCGCGAAGGATCCGGTGAACAATATTCAGTGAACCCGCAGAGGGCTCGCCGCAACCCATTCCCTATCCCCGCGGGGCGCACATACGAAGCGCGCACCGATGCGGATGCAATGGAGTTTCCCTAGCTAGCGCACGCCCCGACTTGGTCGGTGCCGCGGGCGCTGGTTCAATGGTGCAACCTCTCCCGGAAAGCCCGCCATGATCAGCGTGACGAACAGCAAACCTGTGCCCGATCGCCGCGACCTCGATCCCGCCGAGCCCACCGCGCCGACCGCACCGCAACCCGATGCATTCGCAGAGTCCTCGGCCGATCCGATAACGGCCTTCGCCGCCAACTTCGGCCTGCATCCGGACGTCGCGAAGTACGCCGGTCCAAAGAGCGACTCGCACGGCTCCGGCGCGCCGCTCGAAATGAAGAAGGAGAAGCAGCCGGTCGGCAATCCGCCGCCGGCCGCGACGTCGTGCACTGCGCTGCCCAAGTCTTACGACCTCGACACGGTCACGGACCAGGACATCAAGGATCTGCGCGCTTGCGGCCAGAACCGCCTGGCCGACACGATCGTCAACGCCAAGGCGTCGTACGGCGATCTGCTTGCCAACAAACAGATCAAGATCCGCGTGCTGACGAGCACCGGCAACGGAGGCCAGCCGGTGATGGTCGTCACGGGGCCGAAGTTCAACCCCAAGGCCGACGTGCACGTCCACACCCACTATCACGGCGACAACGCCACCGTGGCCGATCCGCTCGGCTCCAAGTCCGGCGTCAACGCGCGCATTCGCGACGTGGTCCTCGGCAATGGCAAGGACCACGACGACCAGGCGATGTTCGTGCTGCCGGAGGCGTCGAATTCGAAGTCGCAAGTCGATTCGCCTTCCAACGACCTGCGCTATCACGTCAGCTGGGACAACGTCAGCGACCAGGTGAAGACCGTCAATGACGCGCTCGCCGCGACGCACGTGGACCCCAAAGCAGTCACCGAGCGCGTCGTCTCGGCCCACTCCGGTGGCGGCATGGCGATCAACAACCTCATCAACGCCGACCCGAAGGGCGGTACGCGGCTGCAGGCCGATCGGCTCGACCTCCAGGACTGCCTCTATCACTTCAATCAGTGGGTGCCCGACAAGATGGTGAAGGGCCAGCTCGTAAAAGGGCACTGGGAGCAACCGGAGGAATGGCACACCGACAAGCGGCTCGAGCAATGGGCGAAGACGCCCAACGGCCAGGCCGTGCGGGAAGTGGTGTTCTACAGCGCGGGCAGCGATGACGCCAAAGGCAGCCGCGCAGCGCGGGTCGGGAAGTCATTCCCGCCCGATGCCAGCGGCAACGCGCGGTTCCGGATGGTCGACATGTCCAAGGAGCCGAAGCTGTTCGACAAGAACGGCAAGATCGACTCGACGGTCGATCCGGTTGCGCACGATGCCGGCGGCAACAAGATTCCACAGGCGATCAAAGTCAAAGAGCTGGACAAGAAGCCGGATGAAGCGCACGACTACGTGCCCATGAACCACTACCGGACAGTGGGGCAGCATCTCGGCGAGCGGGTGCACACGAAGCCCACAACGACGCCGTGATCGCCGCCTATGAAGGGGCGCGCCTGCGGCCCGGTGAGACCGAGCATAGATAATATAAACTTGATCAAATCATCGATTTCGTATATTTCTATGTTATGCCAAGGTCATCCCATGTCGCGCGATCCCTGCCGCCGGTCGCCCGGTCCGCGCTGAAGCAACTCGGCGCCAACCTGGCGGTCGCCCGCAAGCGCCGCAAGGAGTCGCAGCGCGCGTGGGCAGCGCGCATCGGCGTCTCGATCCCGACACTGATCCGCATGGAGCAAGGCGATGCCGCGGTTGGCATGGGCGTCTACGCGAGTGCGCTCTGGCTCATGGGTCGCGCGCAGGCGTTGGCCGATATCGCGGCGCCGGCTTCGGATCTCGGTGCGCTGGAGCGCGATGTGCGCGCCGCCACGGCGCGCGCGGTGCGTTCGCCTGAATCGGTATCGCGCCGCCTGGAAGCTGGCGCCACGGCAGACGAGCGCGCGGCCCAAGCCAGGTCAGGCAAATCAGGCAAGTCATCCAAGTCAGCCAAATGAGCAAGCAGGCGCCCGACCGGCTGCACCTGTGGTACCTCGCCGATCCAACCCGGCCGGTGCATGTCGGCGCGCTGCGGTTCGTGACTCAGGGGCGCGGTGTTTCTCTGCAGTACGCGCCCGCGTGGCTCGCGCACGGTTTCGCGATCAGCGAGGACCTGCCCCTCGGCGATATCGAATACATGCCGGCCGGCCGCGGTGAAGTCGTCGGCGCGGTCGAAGACGCGCGGCCCGATCGTTGGGGCGAACGCGTGATCCAGTACCTGGAGAAGCCGACGCGCCTGTCGCCAATGGAGTTCCTGTATCTCGCAGGCGACGAGCGTTTCGGTGCGCTCGGTGTATCCGCTGCCGAGGACGCTTACGTGCCATACAACGCGGCGGGCCTGCCCACCTTGCGCGACGTCGACCAGATCCACGACCTGGTGCGGCGCGTCCTCGACAACGAGCCGATCCCGCCGGAACTCAAGCGGCTGCTTGCACCGGGCACCACGCTCGGCGGCGCCCGTCCGAAGGCACTCGTTCATATCGATGGCGAGCAGTGGCTGGTGAAGTTCGGCGACCCGGGCGATCCGATCGACGCCGCGCTCGTCGAGCACGCCACGATGACGCTCGCTCGCAAGGCCGGCATCAATGTGGCGCCGACCCGCGCGCTGCGATTGACCGACAGCCATGCGGTGGCGGTGCGCCGCTTCGATCGCACCGGCACCAGGCGTTCGTTCGCACAAACCGCGCTTGTCGCGCTGCGCGCGGAGGCCAGCCTATACGGCTACCCGGAACTCGCGCAGCTCTTGCGCCGGCGCGCGCCGGCCGACCGGGCGGCAGCTCAGATGCGCGAATTGTTTCGGCGCATGGTGTTCAACATCCTGATCGACAACACCGACGACCACGAAAAGAACCATGCGTTCGTGATGGACGACCGCCAGCACCTGCACTTGTCCCCGGCGTTCGACGTGCTGCCCACCGCGCAGGGACTTGGCTACCAGCAGATACGCGTCGGACGCGACAACGTCGACTCGACGCTGGCCAACGCGCTGTCCGAAGTGCCGCTGTTCGGCTTGGGAGCGAGCGCCGCACGCGCGGACGTCGCGGCGGTTGCACGCGTGTGCGCGCAGTGGAAGAAGCACTTCAAGGACACCGGCGTAACGGCCCGGGACATCGAATATCTGGCTCAGTTCATCGACCGCGACTTCCTGCGTGCGCAGCGCGATGAGTTCGCGGCAGCCGCCCCGCGCAAGACCGCCAAGGCAAAGTCACGCGCAACGCGCCGTTGAGAGAAGGGTTGCACGATGCCGCGACCGGCACATCACTGCGCCGCACGCGCCGTGCAAGAGTGCCGTGGCAGTTCCGGGCGCCGCCGCAAACTTGGGTTCATCATTCGCTTCCTCAAAACAAAGGGAGAGGGTGTCATGGCGCGCATCGAGAAGGACTTCCTCGGCGAGAAGCTGCTTCCCGACTCCGCGTACTACGGCGTGCAGACGCTGCGCGGCAAGGAGAACTTCAACATCACCGGCATCCCGATGTCGACCGAGCCGAACTTCGTCAAGGCTTTCGGTTACGTCAAGAAGGCCGCTGCGCTGGCAAACCGCGACCTCGGCGTACTGGACGTGACGATTGCCAATGCGATCGCGGGAGCTTGCGACCGGCTGATCGCCGGCGCGATGCGCGACCAGTTCGTCACCGACTTCATTCAGGGCGGCGCGGGCACGTCGACGAACATGAACGCCAACGAGGTCATCGCGAACCTCGCGCTCGAAAGCATGGGGCGGCAGAAGGGCGAGTATTCAGTCGTCAACCCTAACGACCACGTGAACTTCGGCCAGTCGACCAACGATGTCTACCCCACCGCGTTCCGGCTCGCTCTGATCCTTCGCCTGAACGCCTACATGGAGGCGCTGCGACAGCTTCAGAGCGCGTTCATCGCCAAAGCGCAGGAGTTCGACCACGTCCTCAAAATGGGGCGCACGCATTTGCAAGACGCAGTTCCCATGTCGCTCGGTCAGGAGTTTCATGGCTGGGGAACGACTATCGGCGAGGAAGTGCAGCGGATCGCCGAGGTGCAGCAACTGCTGCGCGAGATCAATCTCGGCGCGACCGCGATCGGGACAACCGTGACCGCGGCACCTGGCTATCCGCAACTCGCCACGAAGTACCTGTCCGAACTCACCGGCGTCGACTTCGTCCTGGCCGGCGACCTCATCGAGGCGACATCGGACACCGGCGCGTACGTGCTGCTTTCCGGTGTGCTCAAACGCACATCGTCGAAGCTGACCAAGATCTGCAACGACATCCGGCTGCTCGCGTCGGGTCCGCGGTGCGGATTGAACGAGATCTCGCTGCCGCAACTGCAACCGGGTTCGTCGATCATGCCGGGCAAGGTGAACCCCGTGATCCCGGAAGTCGTCAACCAGACGAGCTTCCTCGTGATCGGCCTCGATCTCACGGTGACGCTGGCTGCATCGGCGGGCCAGCTTCAGCTCAACGTCATGGAACCGGTGATCACCTTTGCACTGTTCACGTCGATTGCGACCATGGAAAACGCGGTGAACAGCCTGCGCCTCAACTGCGTGCAGGGCATCACGGCGAACGTCCAACACGCGCGCGAGATGGTGCTCAATTCGCTTGGCATCGTCACGCTGCTCAAGCCGTCGCTCGGCTACAAGCTGTGCGCCGAGATCGCGCGGGAGGGATACGAGACCGGCAAGAGCCTGCACGAGATCGTTGTCGGGCAGCGCAAGGTGCTCACGCAGGAGAAGTGGGACGAGATCTTCTCCTTCGAGAATCTGATAGCCCCCAAGTTCGCGCACTAAGAGTCTCCGTGCCTCGCCGCTGACCATGATTTCGCCGCGAAATGCCTTTCGCGGCGGTGCTCCCCACCGGGCCCGGATCGGTAGCGTTCGGGCTGCTCGCCTCAGCAAGGTTTTGCCGCAGCTCGAGGATGGGAGGTTGTGATGAACGTCCGGCAAGCCGCTTCTGAGTTCACAGCGTGGGCTCCATGCCTGCGGGCGTTCCTGGTGTGCGTCGGGCTCGCACTTGCGGCGTGTGGCGGTGACGGGAACCACTCTGTGCCGTCATCGAGCGGCCAGCCGGCGGTCACCCTCGATGCGCCGGTGCCTGGAGCTACGACACTGACCGGCCATGCCTCCAATGTCGACAC
>Ga0335076_10008421_pt1 | contig 10417 bp, 12 predicted proteins | sample Lox_Sample_25_FD_206717 | JGI IMG/M metagenome (GOLD analysis project Ga0335076, IMG submission 206717) | Soil microbial communities from Loxahatchee National Wildlife Refuge, Florida, United States - Lox_Sample_2.5 | ecosystem: Environmental > Terrestrial > Soil > Wetlands | place: USA...
CGAGCTGATGGCGGCCCAGCCGGCCTACGCGGCCCTGATGTCGATGACGGAGGTGAAGGTATGACCGTCGACGCGTCGTGGCGCGGCATCGCGACCGAGCAGGTCGACGATGTTTCCGCGCCGCTCGCGGCGCTACTGAGAAAACGGAGCCGGCGGCTGCTCGCCGACCTGCTCCGCCCGCACCGGCGGGGCGTCGTGTGGACGGCCGCGGCGATCGTGGTCGCATCGCTGGCCGCGCTGGCCGGCCCGTGGCTGGTGGGCATCGCTATCGACAGCGGCATTCCGCCGTTCGTGGAATCCGGCGACGCGGGGCCGCTGCTGCGCATCGCGGCGGTGTTCGCCGTGACCGTGCTAATCCAGGCGGTGGCGACGCGGATGTTCGTCACGATGACCGGCCGGGTCGGCCAGTCGGTGGTGCTCGAGCTACGCCGCCGCCTGTTCTGGCACATGCTGCGGCTGTCGGTGGCGTTCCACGAGGGCTACACCTCGGGGCGGGTGATCTCCCGGCAGACGTCGGACGTCGAGGCGATCTCATCGCTGTTCGAGGAGGGCCTGGACTCGCTGATCTCCGCGGCGCTCACCCTCGTCCTCGTCGGCACCGGCATGCTGCTGCTCGACTGGCCGCTGGCCCTGGTGGTGCTCGCGGGGTTCATCCCGCTGACCTGGCTGAGCGCCTGGTACCGCCGCGAGTCGGCGACCGCCTACCGGCGGATCAGGGAAACCAATGCGCTGGTCATCGTGCACTTCGTCGAGACCTTCGGCGGGCTGCGGGCGGTGCAGGCCTTCCGCAGGGAGGACCGGAACGCGGAGATCTTCGACGACCTGTCCGCCGACTACGCGCGGGCGACCAGGCGGTCGTCGCAGCTCATCGCCGTCTTCGGCCCGTGCATCTCGCTCGTGGCCAACGTGATCATCGGCCTGGTGCTCTGCTACGGCGGCCTGCTGGTGATCGACGGCGACATCAAGGTCGGCGTGCTCGCGACGTTCCTGCTGTACCTGGGGCGCTTCTTCGACCCCCTGCAGGACGTCTCGCAGTTCTACAACTCCTTCCAGAGCGCGGCCTCGGGGCTGGAGAAGATCTCCGGCGTCCTCGAGGAGGAGCCGTCCGTCGCCGAGCCGGCCGTCCCCGCCCTCCTGCCCGCGGCGGCGAGCGGCCGCCGGGTCGAGTTCGACGCGGTGCGGTTCGGCTACCGGGAGGCGGTCGTGCTGCCGGACTTCGACCTGGATATCCCGGCGGGGCAGACGGTGGCGATCGTCGGCGAGACCGGCGCGGGCAAGACCACCGTGGCGCGGCTGCTCGCCCGGTTCTATGACCCTGACGCGGGCCGGGTGCTGTTGGACGGCGTCGACGTGCGCGATCTGCCGGACGCCGAGCTCCGCGCGGATATCGTGCTGATCACGCAGGAGAGCTTCCTGTTCGAGGGCACGGTCGCGGAGAACATCAGGCTCGGCCGCCCGCAGGCGACCGACGCCGAGGTTGAGGCGGCCGCCCGGGCCATCGGCGCGCACGAGTTCATCGCCGCGCTGCCGGACGGCTACGCGACCAGGGTCGGCAAGCGCGGCGGCCGGCTGTCGGCCGGGCAGCGCCAGCTCATCTCGTTCGCCAGGGCGTTCATCGCCGCGCCCAGCGTCCTGGTGCTGGACGAGGCCACGGCACTGCTGGACATCCCCAGCGAGCGGCTGGTCCAGTCGGCGCTGCAGACCGTGCTGGCCGGGCGCACCGCGGTGATCATCGCGCACCGGCTGTCCACCGTCGCGATCGCGGACCGGGTCCTGGTGCTGCAGGCCGGCCGGATCATCGAGGACGGCTCCCCCGCCGACCTGATGGGCGGCGACGGCGAATACGCCGACCTGCACGCCCGCTGGGCCGCCAGCCTGGCCTGACCGCATGCCTCCCAGGCCCGGCGTCTCCCAGGCCCGGCCGCCCGCTGGCGGCTCCGCCGCCTCTTGCTGTTATCAGAACATGCCGGCGACTTTGGAGCAGAACCCTACGCTTTTCTTGCTGTTATCAGCGTTGTGGCGTAGTTATCTGCTCCTAAGTCAAGATCATCTCACGATGTGAGATGGCCGACGGGGAGCATGGCCGGGTGGGCGGGGCGGCGAAACGCCGCCGCGGCGCGGGCGCCGCTTCTTGCTGTTATCAGCCGAAGGTGCGCTAGATGTGGTCGGTTGGGGAGACCGCTTCTTGCTGTTATCAGGTGGCAGGGGGCGGGCGGGGGGTTAGGGGATTACGGCTTCGATGAGGTGGGGGCCGGGTTCGGCGAGGGCCTTGCCCAGTTGGGCGGCGAATTCCGTTGCGGTGGTGGCCCTGGCGGCCGGGACTCCCATTCCGGCGGCCAGGGCCGTGAAGTCGAGCGGCGGCCGGGAGAGGTCGAGCAGGTTGCGGGAGGCGTCCCCGGCGGCGGCCGCCCCGACCCGCTGCAGTTCCATGGCCAGGATCGCGTACCGGCGGTTGCTGAAGATGACCGTGGTGACGTCGAGGCCTTCCCGCGCGTACGTCCACAGCGCCTGGATCGTGTACATGGCGCTCCCGTCGGCTTCCAGCGCGATGACCGGCCGTCCCGGGGAGGCGATCGCCGCGCCGGCGGCCAGCGGCAGGCCCTGGCCGATCGCGCCGCCGGTCAGCGTGAGCCAGTCGTGCGGCGGGGCGCCCGCGGTCGCCGCCGCCAGGTACACGCTGGTGGTGACCGACTCGTCGGAAACGATCGCCCCCTCGGGCAGCAGGGCGCCGATGACCGCCGCCGCCGTCTCGGCGGTCAGGTCACCGTCGGGCAGCGCGGGCCGCTGGGCCGGCTGGGCGGCGGGCGCGGCGCCGGCCGCGACCGCGTCGGCCAGCGACGCCAGCGCTCCGGTGACGTCGTCGCCCGGCTCGGCGAGGACGTGCACCTCGCAGCCGTCGGGGACCAGGGACCCGGGCAGCCCGGGGTAGGCGAAGAACGAGACCGGGGAACGCGCTCCGGCGAGGATCAGGTGCCTCGCTCCCTTGAGCTGCGCGGTCGCGAATTCGGCCAGGTAGGCGAGCCGGTCTACAGCGGGGAGGCCGGCGCCGCGTTCCTGCCGGGCCGGGAACGTCTCGCTGAACAGCCGGGCGCCGGTGGCGACCGCGACGCGGCTCGCCGCGTCCAGGGCCGGCTGCCGCACGCCGGCCCCGCCGAGCAGGATGACGCACGGCTCACCGCTGCGCAGCGCTCTCGCGGCAGACCCGGTGACCTCGTCGGGGACCGGGGCCGGCCGCCGCGGGGAGCGCGGGGTCGCGGGCTGCGCGCCGTCGGTCCACGACACGTCCGCCGGCAGGATCAGCGTCGCCACCCCGCCGGGCGGAGCGCTGGCCGCCGCGACGGCGTCAATGGCGTCGGCGGCCACGTCCTCAGCGCGCAGCGACCGGCGGACCCACACGGAAACCGGCCTGGCGAGCGATTCGATGTCGGACTCGAGCGGCGCGTCCAGCCGCTTGTGATAGGTGGCATGGTCGCCGACCACCGCGAGCAGCGGCGTTCTCGCGCGGCGCGCGTTGTGCAGGTTCGCCAGCCCGTTGCCCAGGCCGGGACCGAGGTGCAGCAATACCGCCGCCAGCCGGCCCGTCATCCGCCCGTAGCCGTCCGCGGCGCCGGTGACCACGCCCTCGGACAGGCACAGCACGCCGCGCATCTCCGGCACCGTGTCCAGCGCGGCCACGAAGTGCATCTCCGACGTCCCCGGGTTAGCGAAGCACACCTCCACCCCGCACCCGGCCAGCGTCCTGATAAGCGCCTGCGCACCGTTCACGACCTCACCTCCCGTTTCCGCCTCACTCTTCGCCCAGCTCGACGATGAGCGCTTCAGGCGCCCGCATTCGCCACGCGTCGGTCACGAGTTCCGCCAGGCGGCCACCGTCCACCTCCGCCAGCCGCAGCATCACCAGCGGCCAGCCGTCATACCCGGGCGCGGTGAAGAAGAGCCGCGGCTCGCCGAGCAGCAGGGCCTGTTTCTCGGCCTCGTCCCCGACGTAGAGCACCGCGATATCCGTCCTGATGACGCGCGGCTTGCCAGGCTGACGCTCGGGATAGGACCAGACGAAGCCCTTGCCTCCTACCCGGAAGTCGAAGCCGTCGCTGTCGATCTCCTCCACGTGAGGCAGGGACAGCGCGAGGCGGCGCACGTCGTCGGTATCAGCCACCGCTCAATAATGCCCGACGGCCCGAGCGTCAGCTTTTGTTGACGGCGAATGCCCGTCAACATATGCTGACGGCGTGGAAACCAGCGCCGAAATCGCCGAGGCCGCCGGGAGCACCGACCCGGACGTGGGGCTGCGGGCCGTGGCCGCCCTGCGGATGCTGACAGAACGGCTGGAAATCCTGCAGGTCGACAACGCGCGGCGGCTCGGATGGTCCTGGCAGGACATCGCCGTACGGCTGGGGGTCACCAAGCAGACCGTGCACAGGAAGCACGGCAAGCGGGCAGGGAGGCTCGGATGATCAGGCGCCGCAGGCGGTCGACCGTCCCGCTGCTGACCACGGAAGCCAGGGCGATCCCGATAAGCGGCTTCGAGCACGCCCGCCGGCTCGGGCATCCCTACGTCGGCTGCGAGCACTGGCTGCTCGCCCTGTCCGGCGCCGACCATCCGGCCGCCGCCGCACTGCGCGAGCACGGGGTAACGCCGGAGCGCGTTGAGGAGCAGGTCGTCCGGCTGGCGGGCGGCGGGCTGTTCGGCGACCTGGACAGGAGCGCGCTCGCCGCCGTCGGGATCGACGTCGACGCGGTGCGCGACCGGGTGGCCGAGTCCCTCGGCCAGCAGGCCCTCAGCCGGGCCAGCCACGCCGCGCACCCCCGCAACCCTGGCAGGTCGTGGTGGGATCCGCGCCGCCGCAGCGTCGGTCCCGGAGTGCACGCCAACGGGGTGTACCTGCCGGGCGGCCCCGGCATGGGTCAGTGCTTCCGCGCTATCCGCGGGGAGGCACAGGCAGGCCACGAAACGCAGATCGGCGTCGGGGACTTCGCGCTCGGCCTGCTGTCGGTCACCGACGGACTGCTGCCGGCGGTCCTGGCCGCCCTCGGGACGCCGGCGGCCACGCTGCGCGCCGCGGTAGCGGGCGCGTGCCGCGCAACCGGGGAGCCGCCGCAGCGCTAGTCTCGTCGCTGGCGTAACCTACGGTGCGGGCCGACACGGAGGTACGGAACACGGATGCACAAGCCCGGGAGTTACAAGCCCAGCCAGGAGGCGCTGGACAGGTACGCGGCGGACGTCTCCGCGGCGGCGCAGCGCGACAGCCTGCTCGACGCGGCGCGCGCGGCGGACATCGCGCTGCGGCAGGGGCAGGAGCGCCGCGCCCCGGTCACCGAGCTGCACCGGCTGGCGACGGACCTCGACGCCGCGCTCACGGCCGCGATGCGGGCCAGCTACGCCGCGCAGCGCGCCGAGATCGGCCCCCGCGGCTACGAGGACAGGATCTTCGCGCGCAAGGCCAGGGCCCGGCCGGCCGTCCGGACGCTGACCAGGGAAGCCGAGCGGCTGCTGACGCTGCGCGAGAACCACCGGATGAACCACATCCCCGAGGTGCCGCGCGAGCCGGCCGTCTAGCCGGACGCCGTCCGCCCAGGGATGGTTGACACGCCGGGAAACAGAACCTCACGCGCGGCGCCCCGCCGCGGGCTGATAATGGTCGAGTGACAGAGTCAGGCGCGACCGTTCAGTAGAGTTAGTGGCAGTTCTTACGGGGACGGCCAGATCGGCAGTGACGGCACGGACGCGGCGCGATAACAGTCGCGCAACACCCCGGTGAGCGGTCCCGGAGGTGTGAACCATCGCCGTGGCCTGCGCGTATCAATAAACAGGAAACAAAGCTCAAACCGCCGCCAAGTTGCTTGCGCGAACCGGCGTAGCGGGGCAGAGTTGGGGTAAGTGGTCTAGGCCACTTGGTGAGGGGCAAGCGCGCGACGGCCGCAGTCGCGGGGTGTCACGCGCCAAGTCAAGTGGTACGAAGACCGTGGTCTGCACAAGAAAATCAGGAGGCACTGACATGTGCCCGCACGATCCGCCTTGCCCGGATGCGTCAGCACCCGACCGCGAAGCGGCACACACGATAGCCAGTCACCCGGAGCAGGGCTGGAGCCTGCTCTGCAACGGCGTCGTCATCTTCGACGACACCGGTGAACTACTGCCCAATGGGGCAACCATCGCCCCGCACCGTCCGAACTGTTCCGGCCCCCAGGCCCCCGCGGCCTGACCAGGCCAGCTACCTGGGGGGCGCCTGGCCGCTGACAGAGGGCGGCCGGCTGCCGATGCCGGGGAGCGTGCCCAGCCAGCGGGCGACGGCTTCGCCGATCGCCGCCGGATTCTTCGAGAGGGCATGAGTTTCCCCCGGGAGCACGACGACGCGGGTGGCGTCGTCCGGCTCGGGGATCCCGAAGGGATCCCGGTCTCCGTTCAGCACCAGCACTCTCGTCCCGGCTGCGCGCAGTTCCGCGTCCCGTGACTTGCCGGGCTGACCAGGCGGGTGCAGCGGGAACGCCAGCGCGATCACGCCCGTAGCGCCCACCTGCCGCGCGGTCCTGCACGCGACCCGGGCCCCGTTGCTGCGGCCGCCCTGCACCAGCGGCAGGCCGCTGTCGCTGAGCGCCGCCACGATCTCCGCCCAGGCGGCGTCCTGCCTGGCCGCCGATCCCGGCGCGCGGCCGCCCCTGACCCGGTACGGCTGGGTGACCAGCGCGGTGACCGCGCCCAGCCCGCGGGCGGCGTCGCGGACCGCGAGCACGTCCGGCGTGTCCGGTGTGCCGCCCGCCCCGTGCGTGAGCACGACCAGGAAGCGCGGCCGCCCTGCGGGCGCTTCGACCACCGCGTGCGCCGGGCCGGCGCTTGTCATGATCTCCACGGCAGTCACCGTACCCGCGCCGACGATAACGTCATCGCGCGCTGGTAGCTGCGGGTGCCCCACCACAGCGCCAGCGCGGCCGCGGCGCCGGTCACGAGGAAGCCGAGGCCGACGGTACCGGTGAGCACCGCTCCCGCGGCCAGCGACCGCGACGCCTGGACGGCGTAGTACATGGGGTTGAGGTGAGCGAGAACCTGCAGCCATTCCGGCCCGAGGGACAGCGGAAGCAGGATGCCGGACAGCAGCGTGAGCGGCAGTTGCACCCCGGTGACCACGGCGGCCAGGCTGCCGATCTGCTTCAGGTTCAGGCCGAGCGCCGACGACGTGGCCGAGCACGCCGCGGTGAGCAGCGCGAGCAGGACCAGCAGCACGACGAGCCCGCCCCAGTGCGCGTGGAACCCGAAGATGGCCGCGATCGCCATGACCACCACGCCGGGCACGGCGAACATCGCCACATCGCGCGCCGTCGTGCCGAGCAGCAGCGCGAACCTGCTGGCCGGAGTCACCCGCAGCCGTTCGATCACGCCGGAGTCGAGCTCCCAGATCACCGGCCAGCCCGCGCCCATCCCGGCTCCGAACGCGATCAGCACCAGGATCCCGGGGACGAACACGTCGAGCACCTGGCCGGGTGGGAAGGCGGGGCCGCCGGCCAGCGAACGGAGCAGCGGCGCGAACAGCGCCAGGTACAGCAGCGGGGTGGTGAGCCCGGTCACCAGCCAGACCGGCTGGCGGAGCGTCTCGAGCAGCTTGCGCCGGAAGAACAGTCCTGTCTGCAGCGCGAACGTCATGCTGCCACCTCCGCGGTCTCCGGCGTCGCCGTCTCCTCGCCCTTGTCGCGCAGCGACCGGCCGGTCTCGCGCAGGAACACGTCGTCGAGCGAGGGCCGCGCGACCGAGGCGGCTCTGGTGGGGATGCCGCGCGCCGCGAGCACGCCGAACACGGCCGCCATCGCCCGCGTCGTATCCGTGACGGTGAGCCGGATCGTGCCGTCCTCGACGTCCGCGCGGTCGACGAACGGAGCGCCGGCCAGTTCCCGGGCAAGCTCCCGGGCCAGCATGGGCCCATCCTCGGGCGCGCCCGGGTCCGGGGTGACCGAGATCGTGTCGGCGGAGTAGCGCCGCTTCAGCTCGTCAGGCGTCCCCAGCGCGATCACCCGGCCGTGGTCGACGATCGCCACCCGGTCGCTGAGCTGGTCGGCCTCGTCCAGGTAGTGCGTGGAGAGGAACACCGTGGCGCCGCCGTCGCGAAGCTCCCTGAGCTGGTCCCACAGGTTGGCCCGGTTCTGCGGGTCGAGGCCGGTCGTCGGTTCGTCGAGGAACAGCACCCCCGGCCGGTGCATGATGCCGAGCGCGACCTCCAGGCGGCGGCGCTGCCCGCCGGAGTAGGTGCGGACGGCCCGGTCGGCGAGGCCGCCGTCGCCGAGCCCGAACACCCCGAGCAGCTCCGCGCACCGCCGGCTGGCGCCGGCGGCGGTGAGCCCGTAGAGCCGGCCGGCGAGCAGCAGGTTCTCCCGCCCTGTCGCGTTCACGTCGGCGCCCCCGAGCTGGCCGACGTAACCGATGCGCCGCCGCACCAGCGCCGGCTCGCGCCGCACATCCGCCCCGGCGACCAGTGCCTCGCCGGCGTCGGCGGGCAGCAGCGTGGTGAGGATGCGCAGGGTGGTGGTCTTGCCCGCGCCGTTCGGCCCGAGCAGGCCGAAGATCTCGCCGGGCGCGACGGCCAGGTCGATCCCGGTCAGCGCCGCCACCGGCGCGCCTTTGACCTGGAAGGTCTTGCGCAGCCCGGTCACCTGGACCGCGGCCGCTGCCGTGCTGGTCATGCAATCACCCCGATTACTCAGTATCGATCACTCGGTACCGAGTATATGAGGATGACGACCGATTAAGCTATATCTCGATTGATGATTTTTCGGAGTGCGGCTCGCTAGACCCCGGTCGCGGGGTACTCGGGGAGGTCCTCGGGATCCGGCCACGGGAACGTGCCGTCGCGCAGCTCAGCGACGGTGGCGCGCACCCAGCCGAGCTCCGCCTTGCGCATCGTCTGCGCGTACTCCTCCTCGATCCCGAAGATCCGCGGGAAGTCGGGTATCTCGGCCGCGAACGCCCGCCGGAACGCGTCGGACGAGGAGATCTCCGCCTCGATCCGCGCCGCGCGCTGGCTCAGCGCGGCGATCGCCCGGTCCTTGCCGAGCGCGTAGATGAACATGAGCGGCGCGGCGAACGCCGGGTAATCAGTGGCGGGCTCGCTGGTCAGCTCCCACAGCCAGTCGAGCAGTTCTTCGCGGCCCGTCTCGGTGATCGAGTAGACGGTGCGCTCGGGGCGCCGCCCCTCGCGGCTGACCTCGACCGGCTCGATGAGCCCGCGGTCGGCCAGCCTGGCGACCGTGTCGTACACCGACGACTCCCTGATCTGGAAGGCGCGGTCGTGGTGCCGCTGGCGCATCAGCACCCGCATCTCGTAGGGGTGCATGGGGCGCTCGGCCAGCAGGTTCAGCACGGACAGCGCCACGGGCGTGCGCGGCAGCGGCCGCGTGCGCTTGCTAGTCATTCCTGGTCACCTGGCAAAGACTATTATCCGGAACGTACGCTGCTGGCTCCCCGGCGTCAGACTGGTCCCGCGACGGACCTGACGCGGCGCGCCACTGCCACCACCGTGCCGAGGATGGTGGCGTCGTCGGCGAGCAGCGGCACGTAGGCGGGGTTGTGCGGGATCAGCCACGCGTGCCCGTCGCTCCGCTTCAGCCTGCGCACCGTGGCCTGGCCGTCGAGCGTGGCGGCCACGATGGCGCCGTCCTCCGCGTCGTCCTGCTGACGGACGATAAGCCAGTCGCCGTCGGCGATAGCGGCGCCGATCATGGAATTGCCGGCCATTTCCAGCAGGAACAGGGTGCCCTCGCCGACAAGCCGCCTGGGCAGCGGGAAAACATCGTCGATTTGCTCGTCGGCCAGCACCGGGACATCAGGGGTAATCCGCCCCACCATTGGCACGTACGCGGGGGCAGGCTTTCGCTGTTCCGGGACCGCCGGGCGGGATGGCAGACGGACTTCCGAGGTCCGCGGCCTGCGACCGTTCCGGCGCAGATAACCCTTCCGTTCCAGCGCGGCCAATTGGTAAGAGACGCTGGAGATGCTGGCAAGCCCGACCGCGTCGCCGATCTCGCGCATGGACGGCGGATAGCCGCGGCGCTGCACCGAGTCCCTGATGACGCGGAGGATCTTGCGCTGCCGCCAGGTCAGCACGCGCTCGGGATCAGGATCGTCCGTCGTTTCCGGCGTTTCCGCGTTCACCATGATGGCCTCCCGGGCATTTGCCCTAGCGTGTCATCCTGGCGAGAAATCCGCAAAGGAAGGACTTAAACCCGCTGGTTGCACAATTGACCCCGTTCTATTGGTATCGATTGCGCAAGCGATCCGCCCTATCGGACCAACCGGCGTACTGCGTCCACTGTCGGCCGACGGGCGTGAGCTAGGTACGGCACCGAGCATGGAACACCCGAGCAAAAGCCGTTAGCCGACGGCTCTTTTCTTGCTGTTATCAGGCCAGGCGTATTTGTCCTGCGGGATAAGGCC
>Ga0335076_10008422_pt1 | contig 10416 bp, 7 predicted proteins | sample Lox_Sample_25_FD_206717 | JGI IMG/M metagenome (GOLD analysis project Ga0335076, IMG submission 206717) | Soil microbial communities from Loxahatchee National Wildlife Refuge, Florida, United States - Lox_Sample_2.5 | ecosystem: Environmental > Terrestrial > Soil > Wetlands | place: USA: Florida...
TATTCGAAGGAGGCGGCATACTCCCCGCGGTCTTCGAGAGCCTTCCCGAGTGCGAAGCACAGGTGATAGCGGTCGATCGTCCCGGTCGTCGCTGCCGCTTCCGCGGCGCGCATCTGCCCGAGCTCCGCGTCCGCAAAGCGGTAGGTCTTGAGATTGGCAAGACTCCACCAGGCATCGCCGAAGCCCTCGCGTGCGGCAGCGGCGGCGTGATATTCGGCGACCGCTGGCGCGCGCTGCCCGAGTGTCTTCAGCGAGTGCGCGATGGACAGGTGCAGCTCGGCGGGTTGCGGGGCGCCCGGCAGTAGCGCCCGGTACAGTTCAATGGCACGTTCATGCTGGCCGAGGCCGACGCAGGTCATGGCGTACAGTGTGCGGTAATCGCGGTTGGCAGGGTCCACCGCGAGCAGCTTCTCCGCCTGCTCCTGCGCCTGCGGATAGAGGTGTCGGCGGCACAGAACCTGGGCACACTCGAAGCGCGCTGCGTGGTAGGTGGGCTCGAGATCGAGCACCGCCTCGAGCAGCAGCTGAGCATCATCGAGTACATCGTGCTCCATGCCGATGCGCGCGAGCAGGCGCATGGCCTCGACGTGGTGGCCCTGCTTCAGCAGGAAATCGCGCACGATCCGCTCGGACTCCGCGAGCTCACCGTCGTAGAAGAGGGCCGTCGCGGTCACGACCGCGGCGGGCAGCTTCTTCAGGGTCACCACGTGCGCAGCCGCGTTGGCAGCGGCCGCGGCATCCCCGGTCATGCCGTACAGACCCTCGAGCATCTGCCAGCTGGCGGGGAGGGCGGGGTTGACATTCACGCCGCGCAGGAACGCCTCGATCGCCTGCGGCGCCTGCTTGAGCGCCACATAACAGTACCCGAGCTCCTGGTACAGGCGGCTGAAGCGTGGATGGAGCTGCTCGAGCCTGGCGAGCGTGCCGAGTGCTGCCGCGGTGTGGCCCAGCATGCGCTGCGACACTGCCCGCAGGTACAGGACTTCGCAATTCTCCGGGTGAGCAGGCGACAGCGCATCGACCGCCCGCAGCGCCTCCGCGAACCGGTGCTCCTTCACCAGCTCGCGAATCGGTCCAATCTCCGCTTTCAGCGCCGCCGCCACTGCGCAATAGTGCCCTCAGCGCGCCAAGATTGCGCGCTCACGGGCCCGGCGCCGGCATTCGGCCCGCGACCTGCCTCAGAACTGGTACCCGAACGTACCCGTGATCACCCTCGGTCGCAGCGGCGTCTGTGCGGTGATGAATTGCTGCGAGCTGATGAAGGTGCTCGCGTTGGAGTTGCTCAAGTTCTCGCAGGTGAGTGCGAAACGCCAGGCATCCTTTGAGACCCCGATCGCTGCGTCGTAGGTCGTATAGGCCGGATTCTCGAACCGTCCTCTCGAAGTACTGACGGCTCCGCCGAGGGCATATGTCGGATTCGCGCCCGCCTGGGTGAAGGAATGGGCGGTATGAAACGCACCGGCCTGGACATAAGGCACGTAATTGCCGATGTGCCACTCGTAGCGGGCGTGCAGGCTGAACTGCACCGGCGGCGCATTCGCGCTCGGGGAACCCTGTTTCCCGAACGGATTGAGGAGCGGGCTGTTCTGACTGTTGGAGGTCACGCACTGGATCAGGAAAAGGTTGCAGGCGGTGGTGATCGGCTGGCCGTAGTTCGGGGCCGCAGGATTGTTGACGAGCAGCGTCGGCGAGTTGGTCTGCTCGCTGCTGTTCCAGGCGGCGGCACCCTGCAGCGTGAACCCGTCCGTTATCTGCGCGACCAGCTGCGTCTCGACGCCCTTGATTTCGAAGTTCTGACCATTGGTGTCGTAGAAAAGGTTGCCGACGATACCGGGGTTGAAGAACTCGATCTGCACGTTGTTCCAGTTCTCCTTGTACACGGCGCCATTCCACAGCAGGCGATGGTTGAAGAACTCCGTCTTCCAGCCGATCTCGTTATTCGTCAGATTGTCCGAGGTGTAGGAGCTCGGAATGATGTACTGCGCCACATTGGGCGGAGCGCCAGTGCCAGGGACGAGCGAAACGTAGGCGTGCGGCGCGCCGCCGTTCTGGTTGAAGCCGCCCGGACGGAAGCCCTGCGAGAACGTGTAATACAGCATGACATCCCGCGTCACGTGCCACGTCAGGTTCGCGCGGCTCCTGGTACCGGTCTCGGTGTTCGAGAGGTTGTCGTGATCGAGGTTGTAGCTGTAATAGGTCGCGCCGAAAGCCGGCGAGGGGTAGGGATTCGGATAGTTAGCAATGTAGCAGCCGTTGGTAGCACCCGTGGCGATGAGACCGTTCAACCCCTGCTGGTAGCAACCGAAACTGGAGAGCACGCTGCCCTTCATGGAATTGTCGAAGCGGAAATAGCGTGTGCCGGCGGTGACGGTCAGGGTCTTCGGAATCAGGTCGAAGTCCACTGAGGCGAAGAAGGCGGTCTGCTTATACTCGCGCACCTGGTCCTGGTAGAACGAAGTGTTATCGTTCTGCACACCGGCATTCACAACCGTCGTGCCCGGGATCGTGCCCACGTTCGAAAGACACCCGGTATTTCCGGGGTCTACGCCACCGGTGCCGCTCGAGGTGCACGGCGGGATCGTCTTGTACATCCAGGCGGTCTGGTCGTAGAGCTTATTGTCCTCCCAGAAAGCGCCGAGGATGCCACGCAGCCGCCACTCATCGGGCGTGCTGAAGCGCAGCTCGTTCTGGAAGTGCTTGTTCTGCTCGCTCGATTTCCAGGAAGCGCTCGGCGAGAAGCACTTGGACGCAAGCGGTGGCCCCAGAGTGTACGAACCGGGACCGTAGCACTGGTAATAGTCCGCATATACGCCACGCGCGTAGTTTGTGTAGTCACCGGTCTGATCGATGTGCCGCGTCAGGTAGCCCCCGGTGTAGACCGCCCGTATATCGCCGAACTTGCCATTCACGGTCCAGGCGGTGCTCTCGAACCTGTCCTTGTTGTACGCGGGGTTGAAGAGAGTGACCTGCAGCGGCTGCAGCGGCGCGCCATCCGAGGCAAAGGGCTGCTGGTAGAAAACGCCTTGCGAGTTCATGTCCTGGTAGGACTGCGTGATGAGCAAATCCCAATCGTCACTGAACTTGTACAGCAGCTCCGCGCGTATGCCCTGGTAGGTCACCGGATTGAAGTTGCTCCGGGCGACGGAATTGTTGTTGATTGACGGGCTGCCGGGTGGCACGCAGGAGAAACCGACACCGTTGTTCGGCTGACCATCCGGGCATTGTCCCTGGGCGTTGACCGGGTAGTACGCGAAACCAATGCCGATATCGGTATTCTTGCGCGTGAAGGTCGCCGGCACGTTGTCGATGTAGCCGCCGCGCGTGTCGTTGTAGATCACTCCACGCACCGCCATCTTGCCCTCGATCAGCGGCAGGTTGAGCACAGCCTGCACGGCGGTATTCGGATCGCCACCCGCAGTCACGCCGTAGCTGGCCGTGACGTCCGCCTCGGTGCGATCGAGCTTCGGCGCGTTGGTGATGTAGCGGATCACGCCGGCTTCTGCGCCGGCACCGAACAGCGTGCCCTGGGGACCCGCCAGCACTTCGATACGATCCATGTCGGCGGCGTAGACGTCGAGGTTGCGATTCGGCAGCTGTCCGGACTGGTTGTCGAGGTAGATGGCGACGTTCGGCCACAAGCCGGTCGAGCCGCTGCCCTGGCTCGCCTGCGAGCCAGCGCTCAGACCACGCATGAAGACCTCGTTCTGCCCAGGTCCGTTGCTGGCCGAGGTCACGTTGGGCAGATACTTCAGGTAGTCGTCGAAGGTTTCGATGTTGAGCTGCTGCAGGGTCTGTCCGGTCAGCGCCTGCATCGAGATCGGCACATCCTGCATCTTCTCGCTGCGGCGCTGCGCGGTGACGACAACCTCGGTGATCCCCTCACTGGTGACTTCGCCGCCAGCGGTCGCTTGGTCGGCCGCCGGCGCCGCCATTGAGGTTCCCCCCAGGATCGCCGCTACCGCATACGAGATCTTGGACTTTTTATGCATGACGACCCCCTGCATCGACCCGCGAGCCCATTCGATTAGATCCGACGCTCCGAGAGCTGCGATTGAATGGACGCGTCAACGTTTGTGACATACGCGCCTCGCAGGCGGAGCGCATTTATTAAGGCCGAACTCGCTGATGTTGCGAGGACCCAACGCCAGCTGCGGACCGGTCAGTCAAAGACGCGGGCCCGGGCGACGTCGCCGTTGGCGGCGCGTTGCGGCTGCAACCGTCGCGTCGAGGGCGAAAGTCCATAGGCATCCTTGAACTGGCGTGAGAAATGCGCGCAGTCGGCGAAGCCCGCCTCGTTGGCAATGTCGGTAACCGAACGGTCAGTGTTCTCGATCAGCCAGTTGGCATAGCGCATCCGCAGCCGCCGATAAAGCGAGGCCGGGCCCATACCGACGTGCTGACGACAGAGTCGCTCGAGCTGCCGCGCCGACAGCCCCAGTTCGGCCGCCACGGCGGCCACGGCGATCGGGCGTGCGAGGTTTTGCTCCATGAGCAGCAGCGCGCGGCGTACACGCGGTTCGCCGACCGCCTCGGAGAGCGGCGGGTGGGGTTGCGCGTCGCTGCCGGAGCGCGGGCGGTCGAAGAGCAGAACCTGGCTGGCTTTCTGCGCGACTGCGCGCCCGAGGTGCTGCTCGATGAGGTAGGTGGCCAGTGCTGCAGCTCCCGCGCCGCCCGCGCAGGTGATGCGCGGGCCGTCGACGAGAAACAGGCGGTCGCCGATCACTTCCTGGCTCGGGAACGCTTCGAGAAAATCCTGGTAGTGGTACCAGCTTACGCACGATCGCCGCCCCTTCATCAGCCCGGCGCGGCACAAGACGAAGCTGCCGGTGCAGATGCCGATGAGCGGCACACTCGTCGCACCGACCTCGCGCAGGTAGCGCAGCGTGGCTTCGTCAACCTGAGGCCCGGCGTGCAGGATGCCACCGATCACCACAACATAGTCGAGGGTGTCCGGAACCAAGAGCGGGCTGGTGGGTTGCAGCATCACCCCGCAACTCGCCGGCACAGGCTCGCTACGCGCGGCCATGATGGACCACTGAACGTGAAGGGGGCGACTGCGGTCGCCCTCATCCGCAGCGAGGCGCAGATGATCGACGAACACCGCAAATGCGGAGAGCGTGAAGTGGTGCGCGAGAAGCACTCCGACGCGCAATGGTGGGCGGACGCTGCGCTCCACGGAAGCCAAACGGTGTACGTTTGCCTGCGGCATTGAACGCGCACTCAATCGTTATGTTCCCCTGACGCGGCTATATTCCCCCAAAGCGCGGCCGGGACGCAAGAAGTCAAAACCGTCGGATGAATCTCGCGCAATTACAATTCGATAGCCGAACATTTACTGCATTGAATGCACGTTCATTCAAAGGCCGCAGCGATGCGCATGTGCGGCCCTTCGCGATGATCGCGCGACGGGAATCAACAGAAGCGAGGCGTTAGCGCAGTACGGCGAGCCGCGCGAGGTTCGCCTGCACAATGGGGTCATGGCAGGCGTGCCGTGCGTACCAGCAGCGCGCCGCCTCGAGCAGCGCGCTGCAGAGCTCCACGATCTCGCTTTCCCGCGCAGAAAGATCATGACTGCGCGAGGTTGTGAAGCCCCGCGTCGGGGTGCGCACGTGGCGGCGCAGCTGCAACCGCCGTAGGGCCCTCATCGGTACCCCTTCGGTAGCCTCGAGCTGGCCGAGGCGCTCGATAAGCGTGCGGCCGAGCCGCTCGAATTCGAGCCCGTGAGCATCGCGTTCCGCCCCCGGTGGGCGGAGCCACTCCTCACACCAGGTCTTGACCCGATCGCCGGAGCTGCGCAAGTGCGGGTCGGCGAGCGCCACGGCGATACGCGGCAGGTCGAACGCCTCACGCATCGCTGCATCCCAGCGCCGCTCATCGAGCAGCTGCTCGATGTCCGTGAGATAGCTCGCGAACATGCGCGAGCTGGAAGGGGCCGACGCCGCGCGACGCGCGGCGATCACGGGCGGTACGCGTCGCGTGCCCTCCTGTGAAGATTCATCGTGCATGCATCGAATCCCACCCAGCTCTGGGCTTGTGAAGTCTCACGCAGCCTTGACGGGGGCTGTCGCTCCCGCATCGACCGTCGCTGTGCCCTCGATTGGCGCCGCCGTGCCAGCTGCCGGGGCTTCTGGCCCTGGCGCCACCGGGGGCACCGAAATGGTGCGTGGCGGCGCCGCGCGCCGCCGCTGCGGCGCAGATGGCGCTCGCCGCGCCTGCACTGGTTGGGCTGGGCGAGCCGGCGCGGGAATGGTTGGCGCTGATCGCATCGGGACCGACCGGCGGCCTCGAGCGCGCGCGGCCGTCGGGCGCGCCTTGCGCACGGCCGTCGGGCGAGCCTTGCGCCCGGCCACCGCCGGCGCGCGCTTCGTCGCCGTCGGGGCCGATTTACGGGTGAGCGCCCGCATTACGCGTCGCTTGGCGCGAGTCAGCGTGCGTTTGGCCCGCTGGCGCGCTCGAGCTGCCGTCGCCGCGATCGCCGGCGTCTCCGGGGCGCGGCCCTTGTGTGCACGGCGTGCGCGCTTCCAGGCCTTGCGTGCGGCAGCGGCGTGCTTGCGCGCGCGCTTGGCCTCGCGCTTGGCCTCCTTCAGCCGCTTGCGCGCGCGCTTCAGCTCCTCCTTGGCAATGCGCACGCGCTGCTTGGCGACATCCGCCTGCAGTCGCACCCGCTCGAAGGATGGCGCGGGAGTGCTCGATTCGCTGCCTGTCTTCTTCATCGCTGGGCTCGCGAGCCAAAGAAGACCAGTCTCACACAAGGAGTAATGGGTTTCCAGCCCGGGTACTTATCCACAGATTTTGTGCATAAGTATGTGGACAGAGCGCAGCAAGGGCCAAAAAACGCCAAGCCCCCGCAAGGGCTTGCGTCAGCGTGAGCGCGTTTTCGCCAGCCAACGGCGTGCGGCGCACGCGCGCGCTCAGCCACCACCACCGCCACCGAACATCGTCGCGGTGACGCGATTGCGGCCGGAGTGCTTGCTGCGATAGAGCGCGGCGTCGGCAATCTTCAAGAGTCGTTGTGCCAGATGTCGCTCGCCGGCAGGCACGCGATCGAGCCCGCACAGGCCGAAGCTCGCGGTCACCGCAATGCTGCTGCCCTCGACGGTGAAGTGCGGCTGCGCGATCGCTGCGCGCAGCTTGCGCGCGACGGCGAGCCCCTGCTCATAGCCGGTCTCGGGCAATACGATGGCGAACTCCTCGCCGCCGATGCGTGCCACCCAGTCGATTCCGCGCCGCAGACCGCGCCGCAGCCGCGCGGCGAACTGACGCAGGATCTGATCGCCGCCTGCGTGACCGAGCGAATCGTTGATGCTCTTGAACAGATCGATATCGCAGAGAATCAGCGACAGCGGGCGCCCGTAGCGCGCGGCGCGCTCCATCTCGCGCGGGAAATGCTTGCCGAAGAAGCGCCGGCTGGCCACCCGTGTGAGGTCATCCGTGGCCGACAGCTTGCGGTTCTCCGCGAGCGTGACGCGCAGCACCGCCTCGAGCTCGGAGATGCGTCGTGCGCTTGCGAGGCGCGCGTCGAGCTCGCGCTCCGAGGCACGCCGTCCCACGCACTCATCGGCGCCGGCGAGCAGCCCCGCTTCGCGCTCCGCGGCCTCATCGAGCTCGGCGACATAGAGAATGAACGGCCCCGCATCGACGTCGGCCAGGCGCAGCTTGCGCACCACCTCGAGCGAATCCGTCACCACCACCGCAGGATGCTCGTTGGCGAGGCGACGCAGTCCGTCGTGCTCATCGGCCGCCGACTCGACGTCGAGCATGTCGGCGCTGATGCGCTGCTCGCACTGCGCACGCATTACCGGATCGTGAAAGATCAGCAGCGCCTTCGGCGGCGCGACGACGCGCCGCATGACGGCGATGGTGGCGGTCGTCTCTTCATGCGTCGCTGGCGAGCGCTTGGCACGACGCTCGAGGATGCGTTGTATGACGGTCGTCTGTCCGCCGGATGGCATTGCGCCCCCGCTTCAGCTACCGCAATTGCTGCGCAGATTACCGGCACCGGGGGAAAAAAGCGCGGTCGGACGGAATGCGGCGGCGGCTGCATAGTCACGCGCGCCCCCGCTGCGGCTGCACGAGGCTATCATTGCCGCATGGAGCCACCGGTCATCACGCGTCATCGCCGACCGTTTCTGGCGCCGCTGTGGGGCATCCTTCTCGCTGCGCTTGCGATCGGGGCGGTAGCCTTTGCGCTGTATCGCAGCGCGACAACGACGCTGGTGTTTCTGGTGCAGCCTGTGGAGAAGGATCCCGGCACGATCGCCGATGCGCCGGTATCACCCGAGGGCGAGGAGCGCGCGCAGCGTCTGGCGCACATGTTTGGTGATAGCGGCGGGGCAGGGCGCGTGGACGCAGTGTATGTGAGTGACGACCGACGGGCGCTGCAGACCGGGGCGCCGCTGATCGAGCGGCTGCACGGGGCCCCCGTGGTGTTCAGCGCGGCCGATGCCGGCGCGGCCGCGGCTCGCGCAGTGCGCGAGCATCGCGGCGGCGCGGTGCTCATGATCGTCACTGGCCCGGCGCTCGCCGAGGTGGCGCACGAGCTTGCGGGTGCGCAGCTGCCGGCCGCCGCGCGGGATGACCCGGATCTCATCTGTGTGGTGAGCATTCCTACCTTCGGCCGCGCCCACCTCGTGCGCTTCAGGTACTGAGCGCCGCAGTGATCAGGTAACCCGCTCACGACGCCCGCCGGCGCTCAGGGCGACGGCGCGCTGCACGAACTGCTCGTGTTGCCCGATGCGGAAGTCGGCGAGCACCGCCGCGCGGATATAGCGAGCCTGGTCAATAAGGTAAGTGGCACGGCGCACCCCGAAACCGAGGGGCCCGAGTACGTCGTACATGCGCACCACGGATTTGTCGACGTCCGAGAGCAGCATGAAGGGCAGTTGATACTTCTCGCGAAAGGCGCGATGTCTTTCCGGCCGTTGCGGACTGACACCGGCCATGGTCAGTCCGGCCTGCTGGATGTCCGCATGCAGATCGCGGAAGGAACAGGCCTCCCGGGTGCAGCCGGGAGTGAAGTCGGCGGGGTAAAAATACAGTATCAGCGGGCCGTGGCGCAGGAGCGTGCTGAGCGAGACGTTTTGTTCATCCTGGTCCGGCAGCGTGAATTCCGGCGCCCGTGCGCCCATAGCCAACATGCTGCGTCTCCGCTTCTGCCGGGGCTGGCGATCCGTTAGGGCCAAGATCATAGCCGCATCGTGGACGAAGCGTTAAACTTGATTTGACCGGCCTGATCGCGATGCTAGAATCGCGCGCCGCGGCCGGGGTCCCCGCGAAATCACGTATCTTGATGGGCGACCGTTTGCTCGCGGCTCGTGACAAGCGGGATTGCGCGGGGTGGCCATCGGTGGGGCGGTAGCTCAGCTGGGAGAGCGTCGCGTTCGCAATGCGAAGGTCGAGGGTTCGATCCCCTTCCGCTCCACATCTCGCACTTGCACGGGTGTTCGGCTGTCGTAAGTGGCGCAGTGCGCTGCGCGCGACTCTCGACTGCTGCGGTCGGGACGTTCGCGCAACTCCTGGCAGTTGGATCGAGAGCCTGTTATGAGCCAGCTCCAACTGGCAACCCTGCGAGTCGAGAGTATCGAGGACCTTCGTCGCGCACTCGATGGGGCGGACACGAGAAGCATTCCGCTCGGTTCCCGCGTACCAAAAGGCAGCATTGTGAATGCCGCGGCCGGGGACGTGCTGCTCACTGCCGGCCAGTGGTCCGCCGATATCCGCACCCGAGGCAGCATCACTGCGCAACGCATTTCACTTGGCGTAAAGCTCGATTCGGAGTCGACGCACTTCAGCTTTCGCTCGGGCAGGGAAGTGTTTCCGGGCGATGTGTACGTGCTGGCGCGGGGGGATGACGTCGATCACCGGGTGAGCGGCTCCATACGCTATGCGTTTGTGTCGATGCGCCCCGAGCTGCTGCTGAGTCACGCCGCAGAGGACGCGTGGCGGGAGAGCACGGGATTCTGGGAGAAGCGCCGCTGGTTCTGTGCGTCGCCGCCGATCAGGGGACTGATCGCCCGATCGATTCAGACGCTCGTCATGGAGGTCTTGAGATCGGACGTGCCGGTGATGGGCCCGGCGCTGCGCCAGCTGCAGGTCGAACTCGTTGAGCCATTTCTCTGGGGGTTCATGTTCGACGAAAGCCGTCGCCGCGAGCGGCACACGCTATCCGGCACAGCGATCGTGCGCAGCGTCGAGGATTGGGTTGATGGGCACTCGCCCGAGACGGTTCAACTGGCCGACCTGTGTCGAGCGCTGCGGCTGTCGCGACGGACGTTGCAACGGGCGTTCACCGAGGTGCTGGGGATGGGCCCGGCGCGCTACCTGACGCTCAAGAGACTCACGGCCGTGAGAGCGGAACTGCGACAAAGCGATCCGGCCGCGGCGACCGTCACGGAAATCGCACTGCGGTATGGGTTC